>Ga0256406_1001345_pt1 | contig 40129 bp, 42 predicted proteins | sample RumenRJG_03DNA_FD_185986 | JGI IMG/M metagenome (GOLD analysis project Ga0256406, IMG submission 185986) | Bovine rumen microbial communities from Lethbridge, Alberta, Canada - RJG_03 | ecosystem: Host-associated > Mammals > Digestive system > Stomach > Rumen | place: Canada: Alberta | collected... | reverse complement strand
TCTCCGCCGATCGCTGTTTCCAGAATCGGATCGAACCAGGAATGATAGGAGGAATCGACCTCGGATACAACCTCGCTCCCGGCATCGTCAGATCCGCCGAACTCCGCGCCCTTTAAGGCAAAGAGCGGAATAAAGGTCATCAAAACCGCAATGATCAGCAGAATAATGATTGTTTTCTTGTTGCTCTTTTTCTTATTCTGATTCTCCATTTCTCAGGCCTCCTTATATCCAATCGATTTCAGTTCCTTGGCTGCCAGAGACTCCAGAGCCAGAATGATGACAACGGTCAGGATACCCTCGATGATGGCAAGCGGAACCTGTGTCGGTGCGAAAACTGCCAGGAACTTGACGAGGGCAACTCCTACGCCACTGTCTGAGTGATGCGCAAGCGCCATCTCAAATGCCGTTACACAGTAGGTGAACAGGTCTCCGATTGTAGCCGCAAGGAAGATCGTCACCTTCCGGTTCAACTTGGTTTTTCCAAGTCCTTTATAAATGATCCATGATACAAACGGTCCCGCAATCGCCATGGAAAAGCAGTTGGCGCCGAGCGTTGTCAGCCCGCCGTGCGCGAGCAGAATAGCCTGGAAAATCAGCACGATGATGCCGAGAACAGAGGTTGTCGACACGCCGAAGAGAATTGCGGAAAGTCCGGTTCCTGTCATATGAGAGCAGCTTCCTGTAACAGACGGAATCTTAAGGGAAGACACGATGAATACAAAAGCGCCGCTTACCGCCAGCAGTGTAATCGCTCTGCGATTGGCGTTTACCGTATTGCGGATCTTCATAAATCCGGTAATCAGGAAGGGCACACAGACAAGTCCCCAGATAATACAGTAGACAGGAGGAAGATAGCCCTCCATGATATGCATCGCACTGGCAGTCGGTACAACTGCCATGGACAGACAAATCGCGGCGACTGCCGCAACAGCTTTTCGTTGGATACTGCTTAAATGTTCCATAGTAAATAAAACCCTTTCCGAAACAGTTCTTTTTGATCTTTCGGAATGCGGGAAGGCTTTGCAGACAAAAAAAATCCAGACCTAAGCCTGGAATATGCGTTCTCTGCAATCGAAGCTACACCTAATCCTCACTCGTGAAAGATGTCTATGGTCCGCACAGATGTCTGACTCGGCCGAAGCCTTACAGTGACGTGATCGTACAAGGTTTTCACTTGTTTACCTGTGCCCCCTGCGGGGCAATAGCGACCATATATGTATTATGTTTCTATTTTTAATTTCCGTCGACGTATAAATTTAATATACTACATTGCATCTGATCAGTCAACAGATATGTTCGATTCGCGCACAATCGAGCAGTCTGTCTGTTTCTGTTCACAGTTATTCTGAAAATGTGCGATTCATATTTCGGTATGCACAACCGTAAGTTCATTTGTCTGCGCGTACGCCTCCGCCCTGCCGCCTGCGCGGCAGCAGATGAGACACCCCTTGTTCACGATTTTGTCTCCGATAATTTCGGGGTCTCCCGAAAAAACCAGTCGCTCCAGCTGATTGCAGCCCGAGAAGGCACGGCTGTCGATTCTCCGGACCGATTCCGGGATTCGCACCTCCTTCAGCTTCTTACAGTTGAGAAAGGCTCCTTCTCCGATTCGGTCCAGTCCCTCCGGAAGCACCAGTTCCTCTATGCCGCAAAAATAAAACCCCTGCTCCCCGATCGCCTTCAATCCCACAGGCATTTTCACGGCAGAGAGCTTTTTACATTTATAAAAGGTGCGTCGGTTGATCTGTTCCAAACGAACCGGAAGTTCTACCTGCTGAAGATTCTCACAGCCGGCAAAAGCCTCCGCACCAATCGACGCCGCATTTCTGAGATCCGCATAGACGATTTTTCGGTTGCCTTCCGCCACCCTTCTCGGAATATGGATATTTCTTCCCGCCATATGGAATCTCGTGGAATCCTTTATCTGTCTGTACATGATTGTATCCCCCGTCATATAGGTCGTATTATACCTATAGGGGTTTGCCCTTGTCAATACAATCGCCCCGAAAGGTACTTTCCTACTCACGTGCCGCCGGAATGATACAATTGCCCTCAGCCGTTAAATTTTTTTCACTTTGGAAAAGAATATGCATTCCGGGCGTGATCCAGATAAAGTGCGCGGATCGCCGCATTCTCACCAAGCCCCTTTATTTGGCAATGTACCTGGTACCCCTGCTTCTCCAGTCTCCTTGTCCAGGAATTTTCATCATTCCCGGCCATATCCTCCAGCGCGTGCAGACCGGCCACAAGCATAAAGGGCATCATACAAACCTTGTTGAATTCGGTTTTCGAGAGTTCATCCTGCATCTCGTCAAAATCAGGCTTCCCCTCCACCGTTCCGACAAAAATATTTCTGCATCCCTTCTGTCTGAGTACATTCAGAAGCTCCGGATATACAGCGTTTGCATAATGCTCGGTCCCATGACCGACGACAACAAGAGCCTCATCCGTGTCAAGCGCATCTGCCTGTTTCTCCAGAATATCAGCCACATCCTCGTAATCCTTACGGCATGCAATCAGCGGATTGCCAATACGGATTCGCGAGAAATGATCCGCCGCATTTCCTGTTGCTTCCAGGATATCCTCATACTCAAAACCATTGATGATATTGGTCGGCTGAATCAGCAGATCGTTAATGCCATCGTTCACCATTTTCTCCAGTGCCTGCTCCACGGTATCATGAACGACTCCGTCTCTTTCCCTGACCTTTCGGATGATCATTTTACTTGTCCAGGCGTGATAAAATTTGCGGTCCGGAAACGCTGCCGCCAGCTCCTGCTCCAGTTTATCAATTGCCGCCTCTCTCGCAGCGTTGTGCGAGGTTCCGAAGCTGACAACCAGCAATGCTTTTTTCTCCATAAATTCTCTCCTGTCTTCTGCTTTTCCTAGTCCTTCTGCAATTCCGGTAAAAATATGATATGAAGCTTTCCCGTACTGTCATTTGGGATAATTCGCGCATGAATCCCGAATAACCGGTAGATATTCTCGTCTGTGAGCATTTCCTCCGGCCGCCCTACCCCGAACACATGGCCCTTCCGGATCAAAACGATTTCGTCACAATACGCGGCGGCTATATTCAGATCGTGAATGCACGACAGGACGGTCAGCTTTTGACGTTTCAAAATATTCATGATCTGATATTGGTAGCCGATATCCAGGTGATTCGTCGGTTCATCCAATATGATCAGCGGAGCCTTCTGCGCAAGAGCCCGGGCCAGAAGCGTTCTCTGCTTTTCGCCGCCGGAAAGCGAGAGAAAATAGCGGTTCTCATATCCCTCCAGTCCCACTTCACGGATATATTCCATGACAATCTTTCTGTCTTCTGCTTTGTCGGTGTGAAACATCCTCTGATAGGCAAACCGCCCGAGCATCACCATTTCAAACACGGTCATGTCAAACTCCACATGATTTTCCTGCTGCATGACAGACATGTTGTGCGCTCTCTCCCGATCCGGCATTTCCCACAAGGTTTTTCCGTCCAGGAAGGCAACGCCGGAATCCGGACTGTAAACCTTGTAGATGTTTTTGAGCAGTGTAGATTTTCCGCAGCCGTTCGGGCCCACGATTCCTACGAAGCTTCCTTTTTTTACCTGCAGATTGATTCCCTCGATGATAAGCTTGTGATCAATGGAGTAGCTGATTCCTCTTACCTCAAGCTTCGGTGCGTTCTCTCTGTCCTTCTCTGCTTTTTCAACAGGTATCCTTTTCCCTCTCTCTGCCATAATCAGCCTCCCAGATGTCCATGAGATTTCCGAATCAGATAGAGGAAGAAAGGTGCGCCGAAAAATGCGGATACAACACCGATCGGCAATTCCTCCGGAGATACGATTACCCTGGAAATAATATCTGCAATCACCAGAAAGGTTCCGCCTACCAGCACCGAGGCGGGCAATAGTCTGCTGTGCTTTGTGCCGACGATTCCGCGTGTAATATGCGGTATTGTCAGGCCCACAAATCCGATCACACCACTGATTGACACGATAATGCCCGTGAGAAAGGTGGCAACCAGAATGATAATCAGCTTCAGCCGATCGGTGTTGACCCCGAGGGTCACGGCCACATCATCTCCTAAGAGCAGGACATCCAGCTTTTTATGCATCGACAGAATGATGACAAAGCACACCAGAAATGCCAGGGTCGCGTAGGTCAGCTTCTCCCAGGACGACCCGCTCAGAGAACCCATCATCCAGTATTGCGCCGTCTTTACCTTGTCTGATCCGGTCTTATGCATGTATATCATCAGATTCGTCACCGCGCCGAAAAGAGCAGACACGGCGATTCCGGCAAGGACCAGCTGTGTCGCAGTCACCTTGTTCCGTATCGTGGCGATTCTGAGAGCAAGGACGATCGATATTACCGCACCTGCAAATGCACCGACCATTGTTGCGTAATGCCCCAAAAAAGCCAGATACCCATACATGATCACCGAAACCGCTCCCGCAGATGCTCCGTGGGAAATGCCCAGAACATAAGGATCCGCCAGAGGGTTTCTTGTCAGCGCCTGCATCATGATTCCGCAAAGTGTCAGTCCCGCACCAACGATAAAGGCGGTGAAAATCCTGGGAAGCCGAATATCCCAGATAATCGACTGCGTACTGTCTTCCCATGTTACCGGAAATACCTCCTTTCCCGCGATCTTATTCACGAGAAATCCCCGGATCGTGTCGAAGTCTATTGCCACACTTCCAAGCCTGACTGCAAGAATCATGGAGATCAGCAGCACAATTGCCATTACGACCAGAAAAACAGCATACCTTGTCTTTGTCTCCAATGGAAACAATTTCTTATTGCTCACTCTCATTTCTTCACCAAATGAATGCTCTGTGCCCTTTCTCTATTCTAAAAAAATCTCAAAAATCTGTAAACAGAAAAAAACACCTTCCCTCTCCTTTCTCAGGCTCCCGCCTGTCATGGAGACGCAGGGAAGGCATCTGTATCCTATTTCTTATGCGGGATAGGCCCCCGCATCCATGTTACTGAAATTTCTCCGGATAGAACTGCTCCGCCATGGTCCGGATGGTATTCGCCGAACCGGCAGACCCCTGCATATCGGAACAGCAGGCGCTGTAGATTCTGCCTTCTTTTACAGCTCTCAGATTCTTTGTGAAATCATTTGTCTCCAGGAACTTCTTCTTTTGTTCCGTATCATGATTATAGTCCAGAATCAGAATTACATCCGGGTCACGGGCAACCACCTCTTCCCACGAAGGTGTCGCCCATCCTTTCTTGATATCGCTGAATGCGGAGACACCGCCGGCCAGCCGGATCATATCGCCCGGTACGCCCTGGCACGCCGTAAACGGCGCATCCTCACCGGAATCATACACAAACACAGAGAGCGGTTTTTTGTACACCTCATCGCCAAGTGTCTTCTGAACGTCTGCGATGGTGTCCTTCATGGCCTGAATTCTCTGCTGTGCCCTGTCTTCCACTCCGAAGATATGGCCAAGCACCTCATAGTCCTTGTAAACATCTTCCATTGTCGCGGAATCTGAGCAGCAATATGGGAAGTACGGAATGATGTTGTTCTTCAGACACCAATCCACGGAGAAATTATCTTCGGAGAAAAGTGAATCCCAGCCCATCATGAAATCGGTGTTCAGCTCAAGAATCTGTTCCTTCGAGGCATTTTTCAGATTTACGCCGTCATCGAGAATCTTGTGAAGCTTATCCCGCGCCGGGAAATCATTGACGGTATCAAGACACGCGCCCCTTGTATATCCGACAATACGGTCTTCCAGACCAAGATCCAGGAAGAAATCTACCATCTGATCGCCGTCAACTACCACGTGGCTCGGCGCCGAGGTGAAGGTTTCTTTCATGTTCTGCCCGATTCCGGAGCGCTCCAGATTCAATGTGATCGTATAGGGCTCATATTCTTTTTTCGCAGAATCGGTCTCGACGACCTTTGCTTCGCTTGTGACCGAATACTCATCTCCCTTTGAACCTGTCACCTTCTTTGTTCCATTCGCAGACGACTGTTGACTTCCACACGCGCTGACAGCGGCCATGATCCCGCACAACGCAATGAGAACAGAAACTTTTGCCTTTTTCACTTTTCTTTTCCTCCTGCCATTGTTCTTTGTGACCGATTTTCATATTCGAATTCCGGATCTATGATATATGGCACAGAGCAAAACGATTATTCAATCACAAACGAGATAAAACACGCTGCGCGAGTTTTATCTCGCTATCGCGACGCTCGCCGCACATGAATACTTCGCATTCTGCTGCGGCTCACTGTTCGCGTAAATAAAAAAGCTGCGGCTGATCCCGGCAGTATGCGTTGGCATAACTGCATTATTTAAGGATCAGACACAGCTCCGTTCTATTTCTGAGCAACCCGAATAATCCCAGCAAAATGCAAAGGAAATAATCTGATATCTGAAACCTTCCACCCGAAGAATACAGATCTGTAAGGGCAAGTATCCTGGCTTGAAATCATCCTACTCTCTTTCCTTCCCGGTTCTTCCGGTGGACCTGTAAAGATTTCGTCCTTCATACAGTAGCGGGGCTGCACCGGTTTTTCACCGGTTTCCTTGTGTTATACGGAAGATCTGCCATATATCCGTCTTCCATATCCCTTACATTAATATGAAATTGGCCTTTTTTTGTGAAAACGCTTTTACTATATACCGGCATCTGAGGCTTGTCAATTGTTACCGCTCTTCTAATTAGATTTTTCTAACCTTTTTATCTTTTTTCAATTCAATCGCTCTGCTTCTCCGGGTAACGAAGCTTGATACCCTCACGTTCAAAAAATTCAACCCAGTAATCACTCGGCCTCTGATCTGTAATAACGCCATGAATGCGTCCCATCGTATCGATTCTGGAGAAGGCCGTCTTGTCGAATTTCGAACTGTCAAGGACCAGATAGCTTTTCGCCGCCGACTCAATCGTCACCTTCTTCAGCGAGGTAAACTGCTGGAGGGAGTCCATGATTCCGTGCTCCCGATTCAGCGCCTTGCAGGATACAAAAGCCTTATCCGCATAGTAAGCATGCGCAGATTTCTCCGCCTCAGGACCAATCAGCGCGAGATACCCCTCTTTCAGGGTTCCTCCCGTTGATATGATCGTCCATCCGGGTACCTCCGACAGCTCGAGAATGATTTCTATGGAATTTGTGACAACCGTCAGTCTCTGCTTGTTCTTGATCGCCTTAGCAATAAACAAATCGGTGGAACTGGCATCCAGCATAATGTGATCCCCATCATGGATGATACTGGCGGCGATCTCCGCGATCTTCTGCTTCGCCGCTACATTCTTGCGGCTCCTCACCGTGAGAGGCATATCAAAACCTACGTTTTCATTTAATACAGCCCCGCCATAGCTCTTCGTGGCATAGCCTTCCTGTTCGAGCTTTTCCAGATCCCTCCGGATTGTTTCCTCCGACACGTTATAAAGCTTGCTCAATTCGCTCACGACAACCTTCTTGCTGTCCTGGAGTTTTTCAAGAATTAAATTTCGACGTTCAATTGCAAGCACTTCCTCTTCCTCCCGATACAAAAAACAGCTCCGAGACATCATTCCCGGAGCTGAATACTCTTTTTATTAAAGAATGGTTCGAATAATCTTTTCGTCCGGATGCGCAATCACCTGTGAATCCAAATACATACCCTTCTCGCCGGCAATCTGTTTGGCCTTCTCAATGGAAGCCGTCACCGCGGAAACCTCACCGGTAATCACCATAAACGATTTTCCGCACATACCTTTCGCCAGACGAAGCTCGATCACCTGAACAATGGCTGTCTTTGCCGCCGCATCAGCAGCCTCAATCAGAGAAGCGACATCAAAGGTCTCCAGAATGCCCAGCGAATTTACTTCCTCGACCTCACTCGCGCCGTACATGGCAGGATACAGAGATTCATGCGGATTTCCAAGGACAAAATTGTCAATCAACTCCGACTCATACGTCGTGCTTGCAGCTTCTACAGATGCCTTTACAGCGCTGAGATCTCCCGTGATGATCGCAATGTATTTGCCCGGACATACGGTCTGCGCCTCTACAATATCAACGTCTGCGGTCTTGACCATCAGATCCGCTGCGGTAATACCTGTTGGAATACTTTTAAATTCAATCATTCCGATTGCTTTGCTCATAGCCGCCTACGTCCTTTCTTACTCTTTTCTGATCCTGATGAACTGATCATTCACGTCCGTGACAATACCGGGCAGAGATGCATGCATCGCAACTCCCAGACCGTCTGCCGCTTTCGCAATCATCTGTCTGTATTCTACATGATCGCCGACCTTGACAATCGGAACCGCAGGTGCTCCGATATGCTGCCTGAGCAGAACACGAACGGTCTTCTCCGGCTGGAGCTCATCCTCCAGCGGAGCCGGCAGGTCATACTTGCTCAGCCCCAGACGTGCCTTCAGCCTGTCTTCGGGAACCTTGCGCAGCTCTCTGGACGGCTTTACGGGAACCGCCTGTACAACCGGTGGTTTTACTCCCTTTGCGCGAAGCCCTGCCTTGTAGTCTCCAATCAGTGTCCTCGGCGCAAGATCCTGCGGGCAGGCATAAAGCTCACAGATTCCGCACTGGCAGCAGAAATTGGTGTTCAGGAACGGATTCATATCCTGGAAATCCGCATTGGATGCCGATCTCATGAAGCGCGCCGGATCAATCGGATGTCCCAGCGCATGACGCGGGCACAGATCCGTGCAGGTCTCGCACTGACAGCAGATCGACGCTGCCCGGGCAAGATCGATTTTGGATTTCCTGCGCTTCTTCATTACCAGAAGATGATCCTGCGGAAGAACCAGGATCGCATTCGTGGTCTTGGTTATCCTGCCGTCATGCGGCTGAATTCTTCCCATCATCGGACCGCCGACAAAGTATACCGGATCCTTGCAGGTGAGATCGCCCGCCAGATCAACAACGGACTTGAACGAGCAACCGATCGATACCGGAACGGTGATCGGCTTCGACACCTCACCGATAATGGTCAGATACTTGAAGGTAACCGGCTTGTCTTCCATCGACGCCCGGTAGATGTTGTACATCGTTTCTACATTATATACAATGCAGCCCTGTTCTATCGGAAGTCCGCCCGGACGAACGACACGGCCGGTACACTCATAGATCAGAACTACCTCGTCTCCCATCGGGTATACTTCCTGAAGATAATGAATCTTCATTTCCGGATATTTCCCGATTTCTTTCTCAATCGCGGCAATCGCCTGCTCATAGGATTTCTTGATGCCGATGATCGCCTGCTTTGCTCCTACCGTCTCCGCTACAAGATGAAGTCCGGCAAGGATTTCATCCGCATGGCTGCGGAGAAGCTGTCTATGTGGCTGCAGAAGCGGTTCGCATTCTGCACAGTTTAACAGAATGGTATCTGCATTTTTATTCAACTTCGCATAGGATGGGAATCCGGCACCGCCGGCTCCGACAACGCCGCCGTCTTTCAGTTTTTGCTGCAATTCCTCAAATTTCATGCTTTCTCCATTCCAGAATTTTCTTCTTCAAAATACCCGTTGTCATCGATGATTCCAACGATAGCCGCATCAACCGGAGCATCCTGCATATCGCACCCGATTCTGGCGGCGCTGCCCTGTGCGATCAGGACATATTCACCAATTCCTGCACCAATGACATCGATGGCTATGATCTGGCGAGTATCTGCCGCCATATGATGCAGTGGTTCTACGATCATAAATTTATTTCCCACCAGCTTCTCACTCTTCCGGGTGGAAATCAGACTTCCTACAACCTTCCCTGCTATCATATATCCTCCATCATCGCAAATAATATATCTCACGAACCGCCCTTACATCCGGACGGTCAAAAATTGTGGCTCTATTCCCAAAGGGTATGTTACAGGAGGAGCTGCCGTACCGCAGATCTCTGTACTCTGCAAAGCACGGCAGCACCGAAAAGCAGGATTGCTTTATGGTCCTGTTACATGATATCCCTCTACTGAATAATCGTTACCGTATCGCCCTGTTTGATTCCTGCCGCATTTGCCTCGTCGGTATCAATGTGCATCTCCAGGGTGAAGCTCTTGTCGACACGAATCACGACATGATTAAAGATTGTCCCGCGATCATTATCCGCCTTAACCGATACGATATCGCCGTTCTTGAGGCCTGCTGCCTCTGCGTCACGCGGAGACATATGTATATGGCGCATCGCCACGATGGCACCCTCATTTAAATAGAGAGCACCCTTAGGTCCGACAATGGCAATTGGTGCGCTTCCCGAAACATCCCCGGACTGACGGATCGGTGCGTTGATGCCCAGAGTCCGGGCATCTGTAGCTGAGATCTCAACCTGTGTCTGTTTTCTCACAGGTCCGAGGATACGAACATTCTCAATGGCACGGAGCTTTAAGCCAATAATGGTAACCTGCTCGTTCGAAGCGAACTGGCCGCCCATCAGATCCTTTTTCTTTGTGAGCTGATAGCCCGGTCCGAAAAGAACCTCTACATGCTCCTGCGTCAGATGAACGTGTCTGGCGGATACACCAACCGGAACGAGAAAACCCTTGGAAGGTTTTTCCTCCGCTTTATTTAATGACTCAATCACCATACGGGTGATAGTTTCAATCTGATTTGTATCCAAAATGACACCTCATTATCTGAACAAAAATGATTCGTTGATAAGTCCATACAGATCCGTTATACAGGAATCCGGCCCCGGGAATCCTCTTTCATAGAAACAGGATTCTTCCGATCCGAATTCCCGTGATCTCGTCTTGTCAATTACTTGTTCAGATGCGGAAGGATCATTTCAACATCCTGATGCGGTCTCGGGATTACATGAGTCGCAACAAGCTCTCCCAGACGGGAAGCGTTGTTTCCGCCAGCTTCAACAGCGGACTTAACAGCGCCAACGTCGCCGCGAACCATAACGGTAACAAGTCCGGATCCGATTCTCTCTGTTCCGATCAGGCTTACGTTTGCAGCTTTGCACATTGCATCTGCTGCCTCGATTGCAGCTACCAGTCCTCTTGTCTCAACCATTCCTAAAGCTTCCTGTGTCATTTTTCTTTCCTCCTTGAAATTCGTGTGCGCGGGCTCATCCGCTTTTACTGGTGTTTTATCAGTTTCTTCGATATGAACGGTTTCTGTCTTTTCTGATTCAGGCTTTGTCTCCGCCTTCTCCGGCAAAACTGCTTCCGAAGTTTTCTCTGCATCCTCAGTCTTGACAACTGTCGGAGCCTTTTCGGTGTCAGCAGATTGTTCTGTCTTCACAGCCTCTACGTTTTTCACCGTTTCTGAGATAACCTTCTTCTCTGCGGGCTGCTTAACCTCCGCAGCAGCGGGTCCCTTTTCAGCGGTTTCCTTGCCGGAAGGTGATACCTTCGTTTTCTTTATTTCCGCCATGCGTAATCTCCCACTGTTCTCCATCTGCTTGCGCTCAGTTGAACCATTTTTACAATTTCTTCATGTGGGTTCGCGATGACCGCTTTCAGAGTCGGTTCCTTGATGCACTCCCGCACAACCGCATCGACTGCGGTCTGTACCGAAGAGACATCCCCTTCAATAATCAAGGTGACCAGACGTCCTCCCAGCTTCCGTTCCCAGGAAGCAAGTCTGACATCGGCTGCCTTACACATGATATCGACGGCGTCCATAGCTGCGGTTACGCCTACTATTTCTATAAAGCCATACGCATTTCCCATGGATCGTCAGCTCCTTCAGTGATTACTCAAGATTATGCGGCAGAATGTACTCAACATCCTCATGAGGTCTTGGAATAACGTGAGTAGCAACCAGCTCTCCGAGTCTGGATGCGGCAGCGCTTCCGGCTTCTACGGCAGCCTTTGTAGCGCCGACATCACCGCGGACAAGCACCGTTACCAGTCCGGATCCGATCTTTTCCGTACCGATCAGATGTACTTCTGCTGCCTTGGTCATAGCATCGGCTGCCTCGATTGCAGCTGTAAGACCTCTGGTCTCAATCATACCTAAAGCTTCCTGTGACATTTCTTAAATCCTCCTGATAAGTTCAAAACTTGTCTAGTGCGCTGATTTTCAGCATTTTTTCAACACCCGGATCATCCGGATTGGGAATTACATAGTGCTGCACGACTCCGCTGATCTCCTTTGCCTTTGCGATCCCGGCCTCCATCGCCGCATTCACCTCAGAGACGTTTCCTCTGAACTTCACTGTGACGAGAAGCGGAACCGGAAGCTCATCGGCATGTGCAGGCTTGTTCTTGTCAAAAACCTCCAGTGTGACATTGGCAGCCTTGCATCCGGCGTCAGCAGCCACAAAGGCGCACGTCAGACCGTAAACTTCCAGAATACCCACGGCTTTTGCCATTGTCCTGCACTCCTTTCAATCAGTATCGTAGTCATTCCGACCGATGTCAAGCACGATCAGTGATTATTTGTGTTGCCGTCGAGCGGTACGTTGGTAACCGCAATCTTGAATCCCTTCTGAGCCAGAGCAAACTCATGAGCCTCATTGATCTTGTCAAGCGGGAACGCATCTGTGATCAGATCCGTTACCGGAAGACCAATAGCCTTAGCTCTCTTCAGGAAGGAGAAGGTCGTCACATAATCTCTCAGGGTATATACCCAGGAACCAACAAGGTTAATCTCCTTGGAGCAGAGATCAAAGTGCGGATTGATGGTGGCGTCTCCATTGTTGATGAAGAATCCAAGCTCACACAGTCCTCCGCCGTTGCGGATGAAATGGTAAATATTGGAATGGGCAATCGGTGAACCTGTGCACTGGAACGCAAAGTCAGCCAGATGTCCGTCGAAGGTCTCGGCAACCGCATTCGAAAGGTTGTCAATTCCCTTGTAATTCATAAAGTTAACGGTCTTGGTTGCCCCCATCTTCTTGGAGAACTCCAGTCTGGAGTCATTTCCGTCAACCGTTGTGATGTTGTCAATACCCATGGTGCGGAGAACCGCTACGCACAGAAGGCCGATCGGTCCGACGCCCTGTACAACCACGCGGCTGTTGAACCGGAGGATACCGGTGGATTTTGCTCTTTCAACAGCGTGTACTAGAACCGCTGCCGGCTCGATGATGATACGGCTCTTCAGATCCATATCGGATACATTGAAGAATGTAGACCCGCGGGATCCCTTGATAAAGATGTAATCGGAGAACCATCCGTTCAGATGTGTCTCATCATCCGGGATCAGTCCGTATACATCTGCCGCACCGACGTTCTTCTTGTTCAGGTCAAACATCGTGATATCCGGGTCGTCCTTGAACATCATGCAGGTGACGATCTTATCACCGACCTTGACCGGTTTTCCGGCGCTGTCAACCTTAACGTTCTTTCCGATCTTTACGATCTCACCGGTTCCCTCATGTCCAAGTGCAACCGGAATGAGTCCGAAGGGATCCTTTTTGAACTCGTGCTGATCGGTTCCGCAGATTCCGGTACCCTCGACTCTTACGAGGATATCATCGTCGCCAACCTCAGGGATCGGGAACTCCTTCACATCGTAGTGCTGCAGTGCTGTGAGCATCGCTACATGTGCGGTCTTCGGAATGGGACCATTTGATGCAGGAGCCGCAGCGACAGGAGCATTTGCAGGTGCCGGAGTGCCGGACATGCTGGAAAGTACCTGTCTTACGATCTCCTCAATATTATTCTGATTCATATCCATTTTATTCCTCCTGCTTATCGGATGCAAAGGCTGTCGACCATAACGCAGCGTCTCTTCTTTGTAAAGGTCTTGGCGCTTGTAAGGCCCTCACCGGTTCTGGAGGCAATGGTAAACGTGCAGATTCCCTCACCGCCATATCCGAGTGCCGCATAGGACGGTCCGTTCTTTACCAGAATAGCGGTGTCCATAGCTCTTGCATACTTTGTGATACGTTCTACATCATGCGAATGAATGTGTGCGGAATGGCGGTTGCCATGCTCCAGCCATACACATTTCTCAACGGCATCATCGAAATCCTTTGCCGGTACAATGCCCAGAATCGGCATCATCAGCTCTGTGGAAATCAGAGGATTCTCTTTCTCACCGATGAAGGTAATGCAGCGGATGCCCGGATCTGCCTGAACGCCTATCATAGAAAGAAGTGTTCTTGCATCTCTTCCTACGCACTTGCGGTTCAGTTTCCCCTTCTCATCCATAACGGTGCGGATGAGAGCATCCTGTTCTTCCTTGGAAGCCAGGTAGCATCCCTGCTCCGTTACCATATAATGAAGCAGCTCATCGACTACCTGCTGTACCGCAACGACCTCTTTCTCTGCGATGCAGGGAAGGTTGTTGTCAAAGGTGCAGCCATTTACGATGTCCTCTGCCGCCTTGCGGATATCTGCCGTCTCATCCACCAGTGCAGGCGGATTTCCTGCTCCGGCTCCGATTCCCCTCTTTCCGGAGGAAAGAATGGCAGTGACAACTCCCGGACCACCGGTTGCAACCAGAAGCGGGATGTCCTTGTGATGCATCATGATAGCACTGGTATCCAGTGTCGGATGCTCAACGGTGCAGGCGATATTGTCCGGACCGCCGGCTTCCAGCGAAGCCTCGTTCATCATATTGATTGCGTAGATTGTCGTCTTGATTGCCTGCGGATGCGGGTTAAATACCACGGTATTTCCTGCCGCAAGCATTCCGATGGTGTTGCAGAAGATTGTCTCCTGCGGGTTTGTGCAGGGAGTAATGGCGCCGATAACACCGAACGGTCCCTCCTCTACAAGAGTAAGTCCGCGGTCTCCGGAGTATGCCTCCGTAGTGATATCCTCCGTACCCGGAATCTTATCCGCGCAAAGATAGTTCTTAAGAATCTTGTGTCCGACATTGCCCATTCCGGTCTCGTCTACCGCCATGCGTGCCATCAGTTCCGCGTTCTCACGGATCTTGCGGCGGATAACGGTGATGATCTTCTCTCTCTGATCGAGAGACATGACACGAACAACTTTTTCAGCCTTCTTGGCGGCTTCAATGGCATCATTCATATCGGTGAAAATGCCATGCTTGCCGGAAGCGCTGTCGTTGATGTTCATCTTTGCCATGACTTCCTGAACAATGTTCTTTACCATGCGTTCATCAACTGGCACGATCGTTACCTCCAATCGCTGTTATGTGTAATGTTCTTTTTCTTATTACTTATTGAGTCCGAGCTGCTCCATTACTTTTCTGGTGATCTCTGCAACGGTGTCTGCGTTTGTCTCAGCGCCGTGTGCATAGGTGGAACCGGTGTGCTCGCCAAGTCCGTCGCTGCTGCAGGAGCCGCCGCAGTTATGGCAGTTCAGGGTTCCCTTGTTCTGGCAGAGGTTTGCCGGATGCTTGCCCGGAAGGCCCATCTGACGGCGAATCTCATACAGTCTCTGAACGGTAGCCTTATCAAATTCCTTCGGGCCGCCCAGCATCTTTGACTGATACAGAAGCTGTGCGTAGAACTCAACAGACTCCATCTTCAGATATGCGGAGAGCAGATCTACAGAGTAAGTCAGCGCGCCGTGGCTCTCCAGAAGAACCGCGTCAAAATATGGCAGGTATTTCTCAACCGCATCCGGAATCTCCATGGTAGAAGGTGTTCCGTAAGGAGCGATCGGTACGCAGCCAAGAGCGATTACTGCTTCCGGCATGATCGGCTGTGTCAGCGGAATTCCGGCAATGGCAAAGCTTGTCGCATATACAGGATGCGCATGAACAACAGATCCTACATCCGGTCTCTTCTCGTATACTCTTAAATGCATCTTGATCTCAGAAGAAGGCTTGAATCCAGGATTCGCCTGAAGAACCTGTCCCTTGTCGTCGATCTTGCAGATGTATTCCGGAGTCATGAATCCCTTGGATACGCCTGTCGGTGTGCAAAGGAAGGTGTGATCATCCAGCTTTACGGAAATGTTACCATCGTTTGCCGCAACCATGTTGCGGTTGTAGATTCTCTTTCCGATGTCGCAGATCTGTTTTTTAATTTCAAACTCATTAACTGCCATTTTGCTACTTCCTCCTTGAAATGCATCATTCTTGAATAGTTTTGAGTTTTGTTGGTTTTTATCCTGATGACATTATAACATACAGCACAACAATGTCAATAGAATCATGTTGTTTCATGTGGTTTCTGCACATATTGCTGTTGGTTTTTCCTTTGTTCCCGGAAATCAAATTTCCAGGATCTCACGGATTTTCTCCGGGTGGCCGTTCAGGATCAGCTCCTCCGGATAATCCATCTCTCGCAGCATTCGAAGCGCATAGGTAAAATCTCCGATATGAGCAGGTCCGTGACTGTCGCTCGCCATAATGACCGGAAGGCTTCTTTTTCTGCAGGCGGAGAGCATCTTCCGGTAATTTGGTCCCGTGTCTCCGCGGTAACCGTCCGGTGACAGTGAGGAGTTATTCACTTCCAGAACAACTCCATATTCCTTTGCGGCATCCGCGAGAAGCTCATAGTCCAGAGGATATCTGGTATCATCCGGATGTCCGATGATGCGGACCCTGGAATGCTTCATCGCCTGCGTATAAGCCAGCGTATTCGCTGTGATGCTTCCCGGCTTCAGATTCGGATGATGAATGCTCGCGATCGCATAGTCCAGACCGTCAAGAACCTCATCCGAAAGATCAATGTTTCCGGAAAAATCAACGATGTTTACCTCTGCTCCGTAACAGACGCGGATACCCGCGCGGATCCTCGGAGCATGGGCCAGGCTTCTGAAGTAAGACGCCGTTCCCGCCGCCATAGTGGCAGGTCCGTGATCCGTGATCCCGAGAACCTGAATCCCCTTCGCCGCCGCAGCCTTGGCCATATCCGCAATCGTGCTTGAGGTGCCGTGACCGCTGGCGATGGAATGCGTATGCATGTCACACACGTACACTTCTTTCGTTCCTCCTCATGTTCCCTGACCTCCCCTGTTTCTATCGACTCCACAGTCGATGTCCGCCTGCAGCCGACATAGATACGACAGGCATCAATTCCCAAGCGTATGATCAGCCGCCAGAAGCTTCCGAACAACGCCTGCACTCAGTTGTCAATCTGTCTGCGGGATCTGTGCGGTTCCTTCAGAATATCCCGGATTACTTCCTGCCGGACGCCCTCGCTTCGGATATTCTCGGCTTTATAATCTGCATTCCTTGCGGATACGTACAGAAAATCGGACAGGCGGTTCATATACTGCATTGCTTTTTTATCCGCTACAAACTTCTGCGCGACGACCCGGAATCTGCGTTCAGCCCTTCTGGCGACCGCGCGTGCCAGATCCAGCCTCGCCGACTCCTCGCATCCTCCGTACAGAACGAAATCCTTAACCCGGGGAAAAGCGTCCTCTGTGGCGTCAATCCACCCCTCCAGCTTCTGCGTTTCCGCATCGTCAAACCGGTATTCTCTCTTCATCGGAGCCGCCACCCCGGACATAATGAACATCAGAGTCTTCTGAATATGTGTCAGCCTTCCCCGAAGCTCATCGTCCGCAAGCACCTTCGCCATGCCGATATGACTGTTCAGCTCATCGATGGTGCCCAGAAGCTCTATCCGGTCGTCTGTCTTCAGAACGCTCTGTCCGTTCAGCAGCGACGTTCTTCCATTGTCACCATTTTTTGTATAGATTTTCATTGGTCGTCTGTCCTTCTCATGAATCAAGATCCCTCAGCCCCTGCTTCTTGATCACTCTGGCACTGTTGGATCCGATGATGCGGCATTGATGAAATGTCGGCATATGCACGAGGCATACATTTTCGTCCTTTCTCCGGCCGCGCATCTGCATCGCCACATCCACGCCGGAGATCCCGATTCCGGATCCCATCATCGAATCTCCGGCGGCATCGAATGCAAGAGAATTCACGTCCGCCTCTTCCTTCTCAAAAACCTCAGAGGCAACGTTCTCCTCCTCAATCCCCGCCCGGATCTCCTTGAGAAACGATGCATCCGCCTGATGCGCATAAATAAAAATAGAAGGTCTCCGGCTGATCATCGTTTCTCGCCTCCATACGAAAGCACCAGACCGGTTGCAACCGCATTTCTGGGGCCTTCTGTGCCGCGGATGTTCCCGCGCCCGCACACGATTCCATAGGTAGAAAACTCTTCCATCAGCATCTCCGGAATCTCAAAGTCCGCTGCCGACCCGCCTACCAGAACCACATTGGAAATATCTCGCAGATTGTGATCCGGAGCGACAGACCGGAGCGCCCGCAGCGCATTTGTCAGAAAAACCTTCTTCTTGGCTTCCCTCCGGATCTCGCGGATGCGTTCCATCGGAACATCCTTTTCCACCCGGACAAGCCCGGCCTCGGTCAGCAGCACGACTCTCCCGTAAAATCTGGGATCGATCGAATCCTGAACAAAGTACATCTCTCCGTTTTCCATACGCATATGGAAAAGACTTTCCACCTTTGCAAGCGGATATCTCTTGATCTGCTCCGCCATATAGCGGTTTTCCAGTCCCAGCTCCATCTGAATCAGCATAGACACCAGCTCGCCGGCTCCCGCCTGATGGGTCAGGGAAACCGTACCGTCCTCGTGAATGATCGCGGCATCGGTAGACCCCCCGCCCATATCCAGGATCGCAAGCGGAAGTCTGGTCCCCGGTGTGGTCAGCGCTCCCAGGCTGGCCATGACCGCCTCCACACCGGCAACCGTCGCCCTAGTGGAAAGCGTCTCGGAAAGCTTCTCCGCAATCTGCCGCATCGGAAGCTGCTGTGTCCGCACCATGGCCGCGATCCCGACCGCCTTTTCCAGACAGGTTTCCCCGGCCAAGGCGCCTGAAATCAGCACCGGGGCCAGCGTATCCACTGCCAGAATATCCGTAATATGAACCTCCGCATCGGACTCGCCGCTGACCTCGCTCATGCCCTTCCGGATTCGCCGCAGCATATTGCCGACATTTGTATTCTCCTGCCCGGTGACATCATAAATCTTCCCGGCGCTATTGACCGCTTTCATGATCTTTTCCGCACCCTCGTCCAGGGAAATCCGTACCGGATGCTCCGCGTCCAGGGAAATCTCACCGGCAGGAAGGACATTCTCGCGGATATCCCCGTTCGGTGTCTTGATGACCACCGCGCTTCGGTTGCCAATCAGGCTCTTCGCGATCGGTGTGACCGTCCGCGTCTCCTCCGCGTTGAGATGAAGAAGCGTCGCAATACCATACGGATTCGAAAGCATGCGGATAAACTGTCCCGGGAGTGCCACTTCGATCGCGGCCATCTTGCCGTCCGGGATTTTGTCAATCCTTTTCACCTCATCTACGATGGGAATCTTCCGATCCAGACGGTTTTCGACCAGGACGGCCTCATCCGCCTGCAGAATCATCCCGACAATATCCAGCTTTTTCGCCGCCTCATTGATTGCGGCGGCGATCTCCTCATAACGGTAATCACGGGAAGCATATACAATATAAGGCGTGCCGGAACGTCCCCGGCTCAGCCTGTCAAAGGACAGCAGCTCACCCGCTGCCTGCCCGGCACCCGCCGGGGTCGAAGGATTGTGACCGATCATCGAGGAATCCGTAATAATCGTTTCTGTCAGCGTCTCCATGGCGGTATCCCCGATAACAGGCGCCGCCTCATTCAGACGGATCAGATCGATCTCCGAAACATCCCTTTCGATCTTTCCCATCGCATCCTTGAGCGCAGACAGAATTCCGTGAATATTCGCAGTTGTCCCCTTGGTCCCCGTTGTCGTAACAGAAGCGCTCGACAGAAAACGGACAGACTTCCCCTGTTCAAATTCCCCGATGCAAACCTCTGTCGTTGAATTTCCGATGTCAACACCTGCTACAATACGCAACTCGTTATCCTCTCACCTATTTCATTCACATCCCCGCTGCGCCATCCCACGTGAAGCACGTGTGGGAGACAGAAAATGTGATATTGACGCTACCTGATACGGTCATCTATGTGGTCATTACCGCTCCGGAAGAAGAATTCCTCTCTTCTCATAAACCTCGGCTGCTTCCAGTACAAGCTTCGCACAGTTCGGCGCCTGATACTTTTCCAGAAGTTCCTGTGCCATCCGGACCAGCTCCGTCTTGGTCGCCCGATTCGGTCTGAGCTTGTTGTACATGCCGAGAATCACCTCATCCGGCACGTTCGTCAGCTCTGCCGCACGCTCAAAGTTCTTCTTCATCGGCGCATTTCCCGCCTGATCTGCCACCTCGCCCTGTGCGCGGAGCATCTCCGCGGAAATCTTGATATCATCCGGGGCTACATGGCCCTTCATCACCTCATCCAGCGTGAGCTGATCCAGCTTCTTGCCGGTTCTGGAGGTAATACGGTCTCTTTCGTGTTCGCCTAATGGATACTGCATTATTTTCCCTCCCATTCGATGATTCCAAGCTTCGGATCCAGCTGCTCTGTCTCCGCGATGTGCATGATGGCCGCCTTCACCTGATATTTCGGTCTGACCATCGGATCATTAACAGACGGGATCGGCGTAACATTCTCTCCTTTGACATACTTCGCCGCATTCTGTCCGATTCTCCGGTACGTTTCCAGCGTCATGAGCGGCGCCTGCGGAAACAGTTCCAGATTGGACAGCGGATAAAGATCCTTCTGACTGATGACCGTCGTGCCCTTGGACTGTATCCCGATTCCGATCCCGGAACCCGCGAGCTTCGCAGATTCCAGAGCCATAAACCCGACATCCGAGGTGTCCAGCACCTTGACCACGCGGGGGGTCATACCCTCTTCCTCAATTCCGGCCTTCACATTCCGGATCACCTCATCCAGCGGAATCCCGCCGATGGTTCTCTTGATCTCTCTCTGAAAAGCAGCCCCTACACCGATGACGATTTCCTTCGGATCTGTGCCCTGCTCTGCCTTCCGGTAAGCGGAGTAATCACTTTTATTCTCATTGATTCGGGTTCTGCCCGCCATGGAAGGAACATCATCCTCCCCAAGCTCCCCGGCCACAACCTTGCGGTAACCGTTGGCGTCATACGACGATCCCGCGCCCTTCTGACTCTGAATCTGACGGACAACCTCTTCTGTTATCTTTTGAATTAATTCCTGTGAAACCTGCATGCTCTCCTCCTAAATATCCATAGGATTGATGCGGTGCGGAATGCGCTTGATCTCTTCCCAGCGCTTTCCCTCCACGCGATATCCGGTTCCCGGTCCCATGTAATCGTTCGGCGTATTCACGCCGGACATCACCTGGAAATCGCTGTCCAGAATAGCCGCGGTCTGCATGTAGTCGCCGATCACACGCTGCTTCAGCATAGAAAGCACGCTCTCGGCCACATCTGTAAAACCGCTGTCCGCCAGCGCTTTCACGACATCAATGCCGGTGATGCCTCTTTTCATGACATCCTCCGCGGACATAAGATCCGCTGCGACGTCTCTGGGCAGCGTATCTTTGCTTCCATGCGCGTAGGTAATCGCCTCAACCTGCTCATCGGAAACCTCCGCCAGACCCAGCTGACGGAATACCGCCTGCACAGCCTTCGCAGCCTTATAACGAACCGCAATCGCGTCCTCTTCCTTCACCGGCCTGAGGCCGCCGTCCACCTGCATGTCTCGCTGAAAAACGTTGTAATCGTCAAAGTCCTCGGCATCGAAGTTCGATCCCGCAAACATATTGTCGTAGTTCGGTTCCGCGGCATATCCCGAGAAGATGAAGTCCGTTCCGGGCAGGAACTCCAGCATCGTCCTTGCCGTCCGCCGCATGTCCGAATTGGAAAAGCTCTGGTCGTTAGAGGACGCACACTCCAGTCCGAGAAGCGCCGCCACCAGGTTCTCGCCGATGACCTCACGGATACCGGCCGGAACGGATCCCGGAATGCCGATACAGCTTACCGAACCGTTCTGGATTCCCTGGCTTCCGCAGCCCTTTGTCACATAGAGACAGCGGCACTCCAGATAGAGCATCGATTTCATCTCGCTGCTTCCCATCAGCACCTCCGAGCCGGACCCGGAAGTAAACCGAACCTTCAGCCCTCTGGACGCATAACAGGAATTCAGGAAAGCCTTGGAATACGGCGTATCATCTCCATCGACAAACACCTTCTCCGTTCCGTAGACCGAAAGCGTCTCCGCGTAGGTCGTAAGTCCGCGGATTCCGAGCTCCAGCTCCGTCGCCTCCTCGGAAGAGCACTGCGTCAGAACGCCCGGCCTTCCCACCTGTGAACCGATCAGCAGGCCCATGGCATCCAGCGGCGCATATCTGGCTACACCCATCGTGGTCTCTTCCTCCGCAAATCCGCGAAGCGCCCCTTCCGCCGCGTCCGCGGCGATCTGGACCGGATCATCCTTCAGATTTGTAATATGAGCCTGGTTGCCCGGCTTTTTCCTGGCACGCATCTTCTGCATACCCATCATCAGCTCAACGACATTCAGCTCATTGATAACCTCCGTCATCTTCGCCGGTGTGATTCCGGAGATCACCTCCAGAACCTCTTTTCTCGACACATGGATATCTACAATCATCCTTGCGATATCCACGGCCGGTATCTTCATGGACTGCTCTGTCCGGGAGAGGTTGATGGCGTAATCCGCGATGAACGTATCCAGGAAGTCGAACTCTTCCCTTTTCTTTCCATCGAGTTCAACGATCTGACCGTTTTCCACCTTCACGGAAGGCTTCGGATCATAGGGGCTCTTCATGGCGACAAATCCCATCTCCGGCCATTCGTTGATAAAACCGTCCTTATTCACCGGACGCTGGTCCAGAACTTCAAATCTCTTTGATCTTTTCATGCTTCTTTCTCCGCAATGCAAATAATCACGTGCGTTACACCCGCCCACGGAAAGCCCGCAAGAAGAGGCTTCCCCCATCAGGATAAAAATCCCTGAAAAAATGATATCCGGGCAGGATAAAAAAGGATAAAAACCCGGCGGGCGAATCCTCCATACTGGCAGGATACCCCACTCATAGTATTTGGGTTCATTATACCTCTCAAATGAACGATTAGCAATAGACAGGGCGGTAAATCTTCCAAAAAACCACAGATTTCACACGCGAATACAACAAAATTCCACAGTCCTGGCGTGCGTACATATGCAGAACAGTTGTCAGCTGCATGGCTCCGGCCCGATTCTCCGTATTATATTGTGCAAAAATAAACAGCCGGTCCCTATCTCCGAAAAAACAAGATACACACGCTGCGCGAGTCTTATCTCGCTATCGAGACTCTCGCCGCACACGAATACTTCGCATTCGGCTGCGGCTCACTGTTCGCGTAAATATAAAAAACTCAGAAAAGGCTTATCTCCGCCATTTCTGAGCTCTGTTAATCTATCATCTGTAAATATTCCGATTCTATCTCGAAGAACCGGATGCGTCTCTACTTCTTCAGGCCTGTCCGGTGATCTCCGCAAAAGCCTTCAGTCCGTACTCCGCCACATCGTTGTCCTGCTCGCCGGTTCCGCCGCTTACGCCAAGTCCCCCGACAATTTTATCACCGATCTTCAGAGGCACGCCGCCGCCGAATCCGATAATTCTGCCGTTATTCATAGACTCAAGTCCGTAAAAAGTCCCGCCGGGCTGTATCAATTCATGCACCTGCATCGTTGACATCTTCACAGCAACCGCCGTATAGGCCTTCTGGGTCGCAACCTCATAGCTGACAAGAAAAGCGTCCTCCATCACATGAACCGCTATCGGATTACCGTGCGCGTCGTCTACCGCGATCACACACGCCAAGCCCTTCTGCCTCGCATATTCCTCTACCCGGTCCATAAGCATTTTCGCCGTCTTCAGCGATATGCTCCCTCTGACCTGACTCACGATATTTTCCGTCATTCTGTTCTGATCCATACTTTCACCCCGGGATATCTACCGGATTGCACAGGTGCAAGGCACAAGGCATTCCACTTCTTCTACATTATATATGGTATATAAACCGTCATATGAGAAACAGTGCCACAAACCGCACAAGTCCGAGCACATCGCGGATTTTTTATCCCGCTGCAGCAGCACTCACTGCACAGACTTCTGCATTTCATCTCAAGTATACGAGTATCAACTCGAAATGTCAATAAAACCACAAAAATCCACTAAACTATCCACATCTGAGAATTCTACATCAACAAATTTTGACTAAAACGCCTGGTATGTGGCGTTCGTCCAACCGCACCTTCCAGCGGGTGTATTCCATGTCTCCCAGCCAATTACCATACAGACAGCCCACTGCTGTTACGGATGGTACTTTCCCTTTTGTTTTTACCATTCATCTGTCAGAAATTAAATCCGGATGGTAACTATTCCAGACAAATACCATCCCAAACTCTCCATAACCATTTTCGATGGTACTTCTGCCTCCGTTTTTACCATTCGTCTGCCAGAAATTGAATCTGGATGGTAACTACTCCAGACAAATACCTTCCAAAATTGTCAGCTGCCATTTCTGATGGTACATCCACTACTGCTATTACCATCCCGTTGCCAAATCACGAATTATGATGGTAAACCTCTCAAGACAAATACCATCCAGATTACCTACTGCCGTTACGGATAGTACTTTCATCACCACTTTGCCCATCTCTCGCCAACGAGCTAAAACACGATGCCCGAGTTTTATCTTGCTATTGCGACGCTCGCCGCACACGAATACTTCGCATTCGGCTGCGGCTCACTATTCGCGTAAAAAAGGCAGAGCTCCCACTCTTCTGCCGCCTTTTCAGGTCGGCAAAACCAGTGTGAAATCTCTGCTTTTCAAACGCACAGAAATAATGCTTCAGATTACAAAGTCCCAGTAGGTATCCTTGTCAGTTCCCTGCGACGGGCCGTGCGTATATTCCAGCTCCGGCGCTCTTGCGCTGACCTTCATATCCGCGGGTACCGAGCGGACCACGAAGGTATTGCCGCCGATGGTCACGTTGTCGCCGATGACCGTATTCCCTCCGAGAACCGATGTGCCGGAATAAATCGTGACATTGTTGCCGATCGTAGGATGTCTCTTCACGCCCTTCAGCGCCTGACCCTTTCTGGTAGACAGTCCGCCGAGCGTGACTCCCTGGTAGATCTTCACGTGATCCCCGATCTCCGTCGTCTCCCCGATGACGATACCTGTTCCGTGATCAATGAAAAAATACTTCCCGATGGTCGCGCCCGGATGAATATCAATTCCGGTTTTTCCGTGCGCATATTCTGTCATAATACGCGGAATCAGCGGGACCTTGAGATTCCACAGCTCGTGCGCAATCCGGTAGGTAGAGATGGCAAAAAGCCCCGGATAGCTCAGGATAATTTCATCAAAGCTGTATGCTGCCGGATCTCCTTCATAAAAAGCCTGAATATCGGTGGCAAGTATTTCACGAAGATCCGGAAGTTTTTCCAGAAACGCCTCGACGATCTTCTCCGCCTTCTGCGTCAGGACAGACCGCTCGCAGTCCTCACAGATCTCCAGCGTTCCGAGAGCGATCGCAACCTGTTTTGTCAGATGATACTGTACAAACTCGATTTTTTCTCCGACAATATATCTGGCATACTCCGCCCGCACCCGGGTATTGTCGTAATATCCCGGAAAAAGAATTTCGCGCACCTTTTCCAGAATATCAATCAGAGTCTCCCTGTTCAGAATGTTCGTCACGTTCAGCCGGGTGCTGATCGGATATTCCTGATAGCTCTTCAGCATCTCGTTAACAAGTGCTTCCGTCTTCTCATTTGTGGTATTTTTATTCTGCATGAACTTATCCAGTTCCTTTGTCATATCTGTAACCTTCTCATCCATAGGGTGTCCCCTCCCGGTTTTTTTTATAAATTCACTCTTTATCCTTCATCGCTTCTGCTTTGATTTCCGTGATTTTCTTCACCGATTCTGTATACGACGGTCCGGCTATTCCGTATTCCATTACAATCACAGTACGCTTTCAACTATAACATCTTTCAGACGGCAAGTGAACCTGTTCTTCGCATTTTCCTTTATGCGGGTCGCACGCTCCATAAATGGCAATGCTCTTTCTGTTTTCCCGCAAACTGTATAAACTGCCGACGGTCCCGTGTATTGCTCCACACTCCCCACTCCCGCTATTGTCAACCTTATTCCGGAATGCTATATTGTAAACGACACTGCAAGCGAAATATACCGGAGGATAATTATTATATGAAGAATTTACTCGTAGCCCAGTCCGGCGGACCTACATCTGCCATCAACGCGACCCTGGCCGGGATCATCAGCTGTGCACAGATTTCAGACCAGATCGACAACATCTACGGCGCCGTGAACGGAATAGAAGGCGTAATGGAGGAAAACTTCATCGACCTCCGCGACAAGATTGACAATTCCGAAGCCCTTCAGCTCTTGTGCCAGACACCGGCCGCAGCGCTCGGCTCCTGCCGCCTGAAGCTGAACGACCAGGCGCAGCTCGCCAGAATCATCGAGGTTCTTCAGAAGAACTCCATCTCATATTTCATCTATATCGGCGGCAACGATTCCATGGACACCATCGCCAAGCTCTCCCTGTACTGCCGCGTGCACAACATTACAGGAATCTCCATCATGGGTGCACCGAAGACCATCGACAACGATCTCTGTGGCACGGACCACTGCCCCGGATTCGGATCCGCGGCAAAATATATTGCCACCACCTTCTCAGAGCTTGAGCGTGACTGTCATGTATACGCCAGAAAAGCCGTCACCATCGTCGAGGTGATGGGCAGAAACGCAGGATGGCTCACCGCCGCTTCCGCCCTCTCCCGTCTGAACGGCGGAAAGGGTCCGGACCTGATCTACCTCTGCGAGAGCCCCCTTAACCCCGAGTCCTTTATCCGCGATGTACAGCAGAAGCTCTCCGAGGAGGACGCTGTGCTGATTGCCGTCAGCGAAGGCGTAAAACTACCGGACGGGAAATATGTCTCCGAGATCGTCCAGCCTCAGGCGACAGACAACTTCGGACATTCCTATATCGCAGGAGCTTCCTCTGTCCTCGAGACACTGGTTCGCAACAAGATCGGCTGCAAGGTCCGTTCCATCGAGCTGAACCTCATGCAGCGCTGCGCCTCCCACCTTCAGAGCGCAACCGACGAAGATGAATCGCGTATGGTCGGAATGAAGGCTGTACAGGCAGCTCTCAACGGCGAAAGCGGCAAAATGGCTTCCATCATCCGCACCTCCGACAAGCCCTACCGTGTAACCTATGGCCTTGTCGATATCGATGTCGCCGCAAATGCCGAGAAAAAGGTTCCCGCGGACTGGATCAGCGAGTCCGGCAACGATGTGACACAGAAAATGATCGATTACCTGACACCGCTGATACAAGGCGAAAGCCGTATCACATGGAAAAACGGCATACCGGAAACCATGGTTCTGTACTGATATCTCTGTACTGATATCTCTGTATTGATATCAATATACAGATCTCCATGCACGGACATTAATGTACGCATACCAATATAAAAACTCCCATTGTTCAGAGAAGCCATCAAACGGTGCTGCCTCTGAACAATGGATTTTAACATCATTTTCTTCTAATCAGACGGCATCAATTTTTTTCTTCTTATAATGAAACCGCTATTTTCGTCATTTCCTCCGGTGTCTCCCGCATATCATGGGACATCCAAAGCAGCAGACAGGAATAGATGCCGCCGATCCGGTAGGCCATCCGGTATTTTTCTGTATTAATCTGCGGCATCTGATACCTCTCCGTTTTATGACAGGGCATCCGTTTTTTCTCCGCATTTATGCCTTCATCAGGTTCTGCAGCGGATGCCTTTTCAGCATTCTGCGTGCTTACAGCCCTGTCCGGAATCTCATCAAAATGAAAATACTCTCTCAGAACATCCAGAAGCTGCCCGGATAACCCGGCCCTGTAGAGCAGAAGCATCTTCTCCCGGTTGTCATAAAACGCCTGGAAAACCGGACGGATAAACGAAGCAAAATCTGTTCGAAGCAGTTCCCTGTCTCCTTCCGCCTCCCGCAGCATCCGTGCCAGTGCGCATCGCAGAACGTCATCCTTTGAACCGAAATGGCGGTAAAACGTCGCTCTGTGCACTCCTGCCCTTTCCGCGATTTCCCCGATGGAAATATCCCGATAATTCTTTGTTTGCATAAGCTGCAGCAGTGCCTCTGTCAGATAACTCTGTATCAGATTGTGATCCAGATCTTTTCTCCTCAAGAAAGCGACACCTCCCTTCAAATGTTGCAGTTTCATCCTTCCTGGAAAAAATCCGTTGAAAATAACGACACCTGTCGCTATCATCAAATATGAATCATCGAATGGACATCTGTCAAGATTATCACAAGATATCTGGAGGTAACTGAATGAAAGAACTATTAATCCTTTTGTTTCTGGCTCTTCTGGCCAGCTCCTGCGGTTTCCGCAAATATGTATGGTTCATATCCCTCGGATACGGAGCTGCGATCGCCCTCATCGGCGTCGGTCTTCTATTCCTCTTTTCCGGAAGTCTCACCATCGGATCCGCCCTGCAATGCGTCCTGTTCGTCGTCTACGGCTGCCGGCTCGCCGGATACCTTGCGTACCGCGATCTGAAAACCGCCTATACCCGCCGCATGAAGGGAGAGGTAAAAACGGACGAAGGAATCTCCTTCGCGGCAAAAGCCGGTATCTGGATTTCCGCGGCCGTTCTCTACGTTCTGCAGACCTCCCCTGTCCTGTTCCGTCTGAAGAACAACAAGGGAACGGATGCTCTCTGCCTGATCGGATTCCTCATCTCTCTTACCGGTCTGATTCTGGAGACGACTGCAGATCTCCAGAAAAACAAAGCCAAAAAAAGAAACCCGCGCCGTTTTGTCGACACAGGTCTCTTCCGCCTTGTGCGCTGCCCCAATTATTTTGGAGAGATGGTCTTCTGGACCGGAGTCTTCCTTTCCGGCCTGAACGTATACCATACAGCTGCCGAATGGATCTGCTCCATTCTCGGCTATGCCGGAATCATCTATGTGATGTTCGGCGGAGCGCGCCGCCTGGAAATCCGTCAGGACAAGAATTACGGAGATGACCCGGAGTACCGGAAATATAAATCCACGACTCCGATCATGATTCCGTTTCTTCCCCTCTACTCGGTGAAGGAGCATAAATGGCTGGTCGCATGATGCAGAACAATACGAACATCCCGGAAGGATTCAGCCTGTCGATGGCGCTGGCAGACTGCATCCCCGTTCTCTTTTTCAGCATCGGCTCCGGTGTTCTCGCGTACCGCTTTCCAAGTCCACTCTTCCGGATCGGCACGGTTCTGGTCATCCTCGCAGGTTCGATGAAGGCATTGTGGAAGTTTGTCCTCGCACTGAAAAAAGTCGATGTCCCGTTTCTCAGCCGACAGATGCGTTTCCTCATGCCTGTCGGATTTGTCCTCATGCTTCTGGCGCTCGCTGTAGACCACAGCCGATGGTCCGCGTCAGAGGTTCTTCGTCATGTGACACGCTTTCCATCCTGCGTCTTTTTCCTGGCAGGCGCCGCCGGTATCCTGCTGCTGTGCTGGTTTGCCAAACATCTGAACGGCAGAGACGCACGCTCAAACTGGAAGGAACAGATGGTAAACGGAATCACACAGCTGTGTTTTCTGCTGGGGATCCTCTTATGACACAAAGGCAGAAATCCTTGATCCCGAGGATTTCTGCCTTTTCATTTGCATATATCGTCTTTTATTTTATTATAGGATAAAACTTTACTATAGCCAATTCGCGAAGGAAAGCAGCGCTGTAAAATCTTTGCTCTTTCCGTGTTGTGTAAACTTTAAAAGTTATTTTCCGCTCACATTTTTTCCTTCCCACCGGAAAAGCAGGCGAAAGCAAAACCTTCCGAGCGGTCCTCCGAAGAAAATCTGCCATGCCAGCGCCATCGGGAAGTTCATGGCAGCGGTCTGAAGCCATACGCTTACAAATCCCGCCTCTGCGAAATCTTTAAACAGAATCGTAGCGACAAGACTCATCGCCGGGCACATCAGACAAACTGTGAGGGAACAGCGAATCAGCAGGATCCAGATGAACGGCATGTCCGGCGTAACGACACGGTTCGTCAGGAACATAACCGGACGCTCCATGACAAACATCTCCAGAATAATCGCCACCGGCCACATAATTTTCAATTCTCCGAAGGCCATCAGGAACACCCGATCCTGCATACCGCCGATATTCAGAGCAATGTTGTAGCAGATCATGGCGTATACCATGATAAACGCCATAATCACGGTAAAGATAAAATTTTCAAACTTCGTTCTGGGCATAAAAAAACACTCCTTCTGTAATTATGACCGTGTTGTTCGTTATCACCGAAGGAGTGTGCGTTTCCAATTCAATACCGATATAAAATTTTAACAACCGCCATTATAGCATTGATCTGCTTCTTGTCAAGCCACCCTCCAGCCGATTTATGCCGAATCATGTTGAATTATGCTGTTTCATGATGTTTCGTCGTCGTATGATCTTCCGATTTCGGCACACGGGAAGCATAGCATCCATGAATATTCCGAAATCGGCAAGCCTCAGCATCAAATGATTATTCGCAAGTAACCCTCACAGGATATATTCCAGCTGCCTTTCCTTCGTCTTCATCCCCATTTTTTCATAGAATTTCTCCGCCGAGGTATTGCCGGCCCATACGTTCAGGGTCACCTCATAGCAGCCCATCTGCTTCGCCTCCTGTTTCACGTGCTCAAAAAGCGCCTCGCCTACGTGTCTGCCTCTCGCGCTCTGATCCACACACAGATCGTCGATAAACAGAGAGGTGAACGGAACCATGTTATTGGAGAACGGCTGCTCTCTCTTCTGACAGAATGCATAGCCCATGCACCTGTCGTCCTCGTCCGCCGCCACGTATACCGGCTTGCTGTTATCCTTCAGCATCTCCCTCAGCTCATCCTCCGTATACTTCGTCGTTCCCGGAATAAAGATGTCCGGCCGGATGCCGGCATGGATCTCCAGCACCTGGTTCAGCAGCCTGATCAGTGCCAGTATATCTTTCTCCTGTGCTCTTCTGATATTCAATGTTCGGTACCTCCCAAATCCTTACCTATATTTATGTGATTTCATCTGCTTTTTTTCTGATTATAATACCCTGGTTTGTCAATATCCGTATCTTGGCCTATTTTCGTTATCTCCGGATTTTTAAAGAAAATGACCACGGGCAGTACTACCGCTACAGTAAGGATCACGTTGAAAAGCGTGACGTCTCCGATCGGCGTGTCATACAGAAAATGGTCTGCCATCACAAAGACGATCCAGCCGATGCCCTTCCGTTTATGGTTTTTTTCGCACGCTCTGACAATCAGATACAGCCCGGCTGCCGTGACTGCGGCATAGGCCCAGTGCGACCCCAGCGCACCCGAGATCCGGTCCAGCGCCGTCGGAAAAGCGTCATTCACGTTTTTAAATCCGCTTTCCGTGATGTAAGAGATATCTTCTTCGATCTGAAATCCCATGCCCACACACATCCCGATCGCCAGATACTCCTTCAGCGCTTTCCGTTTCCACACATACAGAAGCATCGCCGTCGTGACCAGCTTTAGTAGTTCCTCTGCAATTCCCGCCTCAAGCGAGCCGAGCCACGCGTCCGAATACGCATGCCCCATCAAGGATTTCATCAGATCGTCAAATCCGCCGTTCACCTCACCTGCAAGGGCCGCCGGAATAAATGCTCCACAGAACGCAGCGGTCAGAAGCTCCATACCGGACATTTCATATTTTATGACTATATGTTTCATGAAAATCAGAAACGGTACAATATAAATCAAGAGCGGAAGGAAGGCGCTGTATACTTCCAGATACTGAATCGCCGTCGTATGGCTTCTCCCCATATAATCCGATTCATTGATCAGAAGTCCGCATGTAAAAAGAACAATCAGAATGCATGTTACCGCCAGCCGCTTCCTGCGCTGTCTCTTTTCAAGATCCGGATTGAACGTACGATTCCCGTATCCGTTTTCTACACAAGGTCTGTCATTATCCATGCTGTTCTCCATCTTCTGCACAAGGTCTGTCATTATCCATGCTGTCCTTCATCTTCAGTTTCTCTCAAGCGACCGATAAACAAATCTTCATACGTTCCCCTTCCTTTCAAGGTGCTTAATATATTTCCTTCCCCACAATTCAATACTGTCCAGTACCGGCTTGAACTCGTATCCGATCTCCGTAAGCTCATACTCTACCCGCGGAGGCACCTCCGGGTAGACCGTTCTGGTCAGCAGACCCTCGCTCTCCAGATTTCTGAGGTGTGTCGCCAGTGTGGCCTGCGTAATATCAATCTCTTTCTGCAGCTGATTAAATCTCTTCGGCCCATCCGCAAGGGCGTGCAGAATCAAGATCGCCCACTTCCCGGACAACAGCTGCTGAGCCGTCACATACGGACACATACCGAATTGATTTGCCTTTTCACATGTTTCTTTCTTCATTCCTGTCACCTGCTCCTATATGGATACCTGCACGCCACATCACCCAAGATTGAATCTGAAGCTCTTCTCTTGTCTGCGTGACCGACTCTGATACTCAAGCAAAACATACCAGCTCAAGCGGAAAATCCTTCTTGACGGCATTCTAGCATGGTTATATTATTCTTGCAAGTCGGATATTTAAACCATTGTTCTCCCGCGTTTTCGAAGAGCTTATACAGTAAACACTCATACGATACTTTGTGCCACAAACTGTATAAGCTACAGATTGCTCCGTGCTTTGCACTCCCGCAATCCTACAAGTATGAGCACTTCCGTGCCGCTTACGCGTCCCTTCGTGCTCATACTTTTTGCCTTCGAAATCGCATCCGGCCTCTTACGCGCGCTTCGCGTGCGACGAGTCCTTCTGCGTTTTCGAAGAACTTATACAGTAAATTTCGGAGGTAGTATTATGAATGAAAAAAGAATGCCCGTTGTTTTTTCCGGACACGGAAGCCCGATGCTTGCACTGGAAGACAATTCTGTGACAAGAGGTCTGCGCATCATCGGTTCTCAGATCACAGAACAATTTGGAAAGCCGAAGGCGATCCTCGCCGTATCCGCTCACTGGTATACGAAAGGTACCTTTGTGCAAAGTACGGAAAACCCGAAGCAGGTCTATGACATGTACGGCTTCCCGAAGGCGCTTTATGACTTCAAATACCCGGTCAAGGGTTCTCCCGAACTCTCCGGACGCGTATCCGCTCTCCTCGGCGGCAAGGTATCGGTCAATGACGACTGGGGCATCGACCACGGCACCTGGACCGTGCTCTGCCACATGTTCCCGGAGGCGGACGTCCCCGTCGTTCAGCTTTCGGTAGACGGCACGCTTTCCCCGGATGAGATCTACAATCTCGGAAAAGCACTATCGCCGCTTCGGGACGAGGGATATCTGATCCTGGCAAGCGGAAACGTTGTCCACAATCTTCGCCTTGTGGAATGGGATAACCCCGACGGATCTCCGCAGTGCCTTGCATTTAATGAGGCAATCACAGAATATGTCCGGAATCGCGAGGATGACCGCGTCATCGCATACGAATACGTACCGAACGCCGGTTATGCCGCACCTACCCCGGAGCATTTCCTTCCGCTGCTCTACATGCCCGGTGCAGCCGAAGGCGAGAAACCTCTGGTCTTCAACAACCACTGCGAACTCGGTGCGATTGCCATGACCGGCTACGCATTCGGTCTTGACTTTTTCATGGCAGGGTGTTAAGGTTTCACCAAAAGAACAGTATGTTACTCTAAGCAGGCATTCACTGGTATATACAGAATTCCCGAATGATTTCGACAGGAAGATTTTGAATCCCGTATCCCGGATCGGTTCCGGAGGAAGCGGAATTTCAAAGGCTTTCTGATAAGAGATCATTTCTCCATAATTTCTGTACATACTCGTGAATGCCTGCTTTTGTAATTTCTGTTCGAGTTACTTTTTTCAAGCAAATACCATAATTGTTTTAAAAATGAGGAGGAAATTATGAAAGACAAGGTATTTGGCGTACTTCAGCGTGTCGGCCGGAGCTTTATGCTGCCGATCGCGATCCTGCCTGTAGCGGGACTGCTTCTCGGACTTGGAAGTACCTTCACAAACCCGACTACCATCGCAACCTACCACATGGAACGCATCCTTGGAGACGGAACCATACTTCACGGACTGCTGACCATCATGAACGCTGTCGGAAGCGCTATTTTCGACAATCTGCCCCTGCTATTCGCCGTAGGCGTGGCGATCGGCATGGCTAAAAAGGAAAAAGAGGTTGCCGCGCTCTCTGCCATGATCGCCTATTTTGTCATGAACATTTCCATCCAGGCGATGCTTACACTGTCCGGCAAAATTGACGCGGACGGAAATATTGCCTCCGGCGTTCTTAACGGAACCGTTACCTCTATTGTAGGAATAAAGACCCTGCAAATGGGCGTTTTCGGAGGCATTATCGTCGGACTCGGTGTCGCAGCCCTGCATAACCGCTTCTACAAAATTGAGCTCCCCACCGCAATCTCCTTTTTCAGCGGTTCCCGCTTTGTCCCGATTATTTCTACGATTGTGTATCTCTTCGTCGGCATCCTGATGTACTTCGTATGGCCCTTTGTACAGACCGGAATCTACGCACTCGGCGGTCTTGTCACCGGATCCGGATATGTCGGTACCCTGATCTTCGGAATCATAAAAAGAGCGCTGATTCCCTTCGGCCTTCATCATGTATTCTATATGCCTTTCTGGCAGACAGCTCTCGGAGGAACTATGCAGGTTGCCGGTCAGACAGTGGAAGGCGGGCAGAACATTTTCTTCGCACAGCTGGCGGATTCCGCTCATATCGCGCATTTCAGTGCGGATGCCTGCCGTTATTTCTCCGGAGAATTCATCTTCATGATGTTCGGTCTTCCGGGCGCGGCTCTCGCCATGTATCGCTGCGCGAAACCGGAGAAAAAGAAACAGGCCGGCGGTCTTCTTCTCTCGGCCGCACTTGCCTGCATGTTCACCGGAATCACAGAACCTCTGGAGTTCTCCTTCCTTTTCGTCGCACCTATGCTGTTCGGTGTTCAGGTGATCCTCGCAGGCTCCTGCTACATGGTCGCCCATATGCTGAATATTGCCGTAGGGCTTACCTTCTCCGGAGGATTCATTGACTTCCTGCTGTTCGGTATTCTTCAGGGAAACGCAAAGACGAGCTGGATGCTGGTCATCCCATGCGGGATCATTTATTTCTTCCTTTATTACTTTATCTTCACCTTCCTGATTCGTAAGTTTGATCTGAAGACTCCCGGCCGCGAAGATGACGATGCCGAGACAAAGCTTTACAAGAAGTCCGACTATCTGGCGAAAAAATCCGGAACAACAGAAGCCGCACAGACTTCAGCTTCCCCGGAAGACACCCTCAGCGAAACCATTATGAACGGTCTCGGCGGCAAGGCGAACATCGCAGACGTCGACTGCTGCGCTACCAGACTTCGAGTAACCGTAAAAGATTCCTCCAGAGTCACCGACGGCATATTGAAGTCAACCGGTGCTTCCGGAGTCGTGCACAAGGGAACCGGCGTACAGGTAATCTACGGTCCCCGCGTAACCGTTATCAAATCGAATCTCGAGGATTATCTCGAAAAAATGCCGGATACATACTATTCGCCGGAGGACGGGAATTCCGCCGGGGCTTCCGATGAAAAAGCCGCCGGAAAAACCCCGTCAGGCGCAGATGCCGACAGAAAGCCGGTACGCACCGTCATCATAGGCAGCCCGATTACCGGAACCTGCGCAGACCTCTCCACCACTCCGGATGACGCTTTCGCCGGAGGAATGATGGGCGAGGGAGCCGCCGTCACCCCGACAGACCCGATCGTACGGGCACCGGAAGACGGAACCATTGCCTTCGTCTTTGATACAAAACATGCCATCGGCTTTACCACGGACTCCGGCATCGAAATGCTCATTCATGTAGGAATCGACACCGTCAAGCTCGGCGGACAAGGCTTTGAAGTAATGGTTCAGAATGGACAGCATGTAAAAAAAGGAGACCCGATGATGAAGCTCGATCTTGACTTCCTGACGTCCCATGCCCCGTCAATCGTATCCCCGGTTCTCTGCACAGACCTGGAAGACAACCAGAGCGTACGCCTTCTGAAAACCGGCGATGTCAAGGCGGGTGATTCCATCCTGGCTGTCGATTTTTTCGAAGAAAACTGATCTCTTGTTTCACAATCCTGATTAAACATGTGTCGCATGCTTGTCCTGCTATTATGAAGCTGACGCAAACTGGGGCTGTCGCACTAATGCGACAGCCCCTTTTCACCTTATTTCACTCTCGTGCATCATCAAACCAGGATTTGTCTTTTATTATACGGTTCAGCCATCAAGCCGCCAATATGAAACCCATGCCTTACTGTTCGCAAAGTCATAAAACGGCTGTCTATAAATGATGCGCAACCTAAGGGAGATGTGGTAAGATTAATTTAGATTTGATTTTCCATGCAGTGCCTTTTATTGAGGGATCTCATGTACAGAATTCGAAAAGTATTAAATCACAATGCCATCATCGTCCTGGCACCGGAAGAGAAAAGAGAATATCTGATTCTGGGAAGGGGCGTCGGCTTCGGAAGAAAAACCGCCGAACGGGTGGACGCCCGCCCGGAGGATACGGTCTACTCCCTGCAGCAAACCTCCGAACGTGGAAGTGCCACGGAAATCGTCCGTTCGGTGAACCCGGAATGCCTGGAAATAGCCGGAGCCGTGCTCGATGAAGCCGCCAAGGTCTTCGGGAAAATTGACCGCAAGATTCTGTTTCCTATAGCTGACCATCTGGACTTTGCCGTCCGCAGGCTGCGAAACGGGGAAGAGATCCGAAATCCGCTCAATCAGGATATTCAGATCATGTTTCACTCCGAATACAAGGTGGCTCTCTGTGCGGTCCCCATGCTCCGACGTGCCTTTCAGATTGAGATTTCAGAAGATGAGATTGGTTTTCTCGCACTCCATGTCCATACGGCAATCGAAGACGAAAAGGTGTCGGAAGCACTGCAGACAGCGCAGCTGGTCCGTTTCTGCATCTCTACGATCGAGCAGGAAACCGGACAAAGTATTGAAATAATGTCTCTCGGATATAACCGGATGATGAATCATATTCGCTACATGGTAACCCGGATTTTGACGAAGGAACCCCTTCAAATGAATCTGAATGATTACATGAAACACACATATCCATCCTCCTATGCCATTGCCGCAAAGGTGTGCAGCGAACTCGGGCGCATGATGAAACGCCCGGTCCAGGAAGCAGAAATCGGTTATCTCGCCATGCATATTGAGCGGGTGATCGAACCCGCTCCACCCTCTGAGTCTTAGACAGCATCCGGCCGCTGCCGAAAGCTCATTTCCAAACCAGCCCTCTGCACCGGCTGATTGCCTCCGCCAGCTCTTCCTTCCTCGGCTTTGCCATGTTGCCGGATATCTGCCCGTGCTCACCATACATCCCGAAGCCTTCTTTACGGTAGGTCTCTTCCCAGTCATTTATCAGCGCGGCCACGCTCTTTTTCCCGTTCATTTCTCCTTTTGCAAGAAGCAAAAACGTCCGGGCAAGACATTCACTCTGCTCCCGGTCCGCCAGCTGCTCCACGAGCCGCAGATCCGTCTCACCGCGTCCAATCACAAAGCCTTCCGTTCCCAGATTTTTATGCTTTATCTGGCCCCTCTGCTCCTGAAAGTCCCTGCCGGGTCGCGGAAAACGTCTGTTCTGATCCGGACGAAAAGCAGAATCACCATCCGCCTCTTCACAGGGAGAACCGGAAGATCCGCCCTTCTTCTCCTCCGGCGGAACGAGCTTGCGCACCCTTTCTGTCACATCCTTCGGCTCGTAACGGTCCATCTGGATGATCGTATCCGCTTTGCCAAAAAACGCACCGGAGCTGCCCGCAACCAGAATTGTACTGATACCTGCCTTCTCATACAGGTCACGCATCCTGCCCGAGAACGGTGTGATCGGCTCCTCTTCTTCTGAGACAATTTTCTGCATCAGAGCGTCCCGCACCATAAAATTCGTCGCACAGGTATCCTCGTCCATCAGCAACGTTCTCGATCCGCACTCCATGGCTTCCACAACAGAAGCCGCCTGAGATGTGCTTCCGCTGGCATTTTCTGTAAAGAACGCGTTGGTATCCTTTCCATTCGGCAGTCGGTTGATAAACAGAGAAATGTCGTCGCCGTTGACACAGCGCCCGTCCTCCGCCCGGATCTTGACCGCCGTTTCATCCGTTACCACATATTCTCTGCCGTCTCCCGCAATATGGTTGTAAACGCCGCGCTCCAAGGCTTTTAACAGCGTCGATTTTCCATGATAACCGCCGCCTATGATCAGCGTGATTCCTCTCTTCACAGCCATTCCGCTGATGCTTCCGCGATGGGGAAGCTTCAGCGTGATCCTGTCCTCCTCCGGAGAATGAAACGGCAGTGCATCCTTCAACGGTTTCTGTGAAATTCCGCTCTCTCTGGGAAGGACCGATCCGTCCGCGACAAACGCACACAGCGAAAGCCGCTCCAGCTCACTTCGCAGGAAGGCCTGATCTTCCGCAAGATCCAGAACATCTCTGATCGTTTTCTCCTGCCAGGCCCCTGCAAAGGCTGTCACGCGAACAACATCCGGCAGGAACTCAAACAGCATCTTCTCAAGCTCTCCCGCCAGCACTGTCCGCCCGGCCGCCGGAAATCCTGCGTAAAAGCGGAGGGTCACCTCCCCTTCCGGACTAAGCTGGCACGCGCTTCTGTCCAGGATCTCCTGTCCCGGACGACTGGCACTCATGTTTCCGCTTTTCCGTGAGCCGCCAGCCTTTCCGGATACATTGCTCAGCCTGGAGCTGAATCTTCTGAGGATCATATCCTGAAGAGCGACCCGCGTCTCATATCTGCCGCAGGCGGATGATGCCCATCCGGCATCCCGCGCCTTTACCGTGACAGCCAGTTCCGACGGACTCGCAAACGGATCGCCCTGTACATGGACGATGTGCAGGATATACCTCCCGAAATCATAGCTTCCCTTCAAGGATTTATATGCCGGATATCCCCGGTGATCGATACTGCGCAATGTGCGGAGCAGTTCGTTTTTCGTATTCATAGCTTTCCCGATCCTCTCATTCCTGCAACTAACCTGCAACTGATTTCCTTGCAATGCTGCTCGCAGCAGCTCACAGACTCATCTAAACGAAGGACATCAGAGCAGCTTCTCAAAACCATAGCAGCTTTTCTCAAAACCATAGTTCTCATAGAACTGATGTGCCTCTTTTCGCGGCAGGCCGGAATCGAGAATCATCGCCCGGCATCCCTTCTCACGCGCCAACTCGGCAGCATGATCCATCATCCTCCGCCCGCAGCCCTGATGCCTTCTGTCTTCTCTTGTAATGATGCTGGAGATATAGCATGTCAACCCGCACATCCAGAACGTCTGAAAATAATCGCCGTGGCAGAAACCGGTATATTCCCCGTCCTCCACAAGAAAGAAGGCAAAACTCTCCGGATCATGGATCACCTTTTCATAGACCTCTTTTGTTGTTTCATCCTCGTAGGTATTGTAATTCCACAGGGCACGAATGAATTTCATTGCCATGGAGAAGTCTTCTTCCTCTGCTTTTTTAAATTCCGTCATAACTATACCTCTTTGTTTCGAAAATTCCCTTGCTATCATATATTACAAACCGTATTCCTTACCATTTGAATCTTCCAAAATCTGATTTTTATTATAGCATAAATGCATAATAGTAATATTCGCATTCTTTTCACCACCATCATCTTAAAAGTGTACTAAAAATGTACTCACGCACAATTGCAATCAGTCACCATGTCCACTTTTATTAAGGCTGCGATCGTATGCTCTCCTGACCATATTCATCCTGCCTTCTCTGTCTCAATTTCTCTGTAGAGTTCCTTCTGCCCTTCTGTCAGCTGTTACGTATCTCGACATCTGCGCCAGACGGATATAAGATGCTCCGGTAAATATCCCGGTCACTGTCCTTAAACACATTGAAAATGACAAGGTGCAACGATGTTTCCGGATGTGTATCCAGCCAGCTTCTTACTGTGCTCACCGCAATTTCCGCCGCCTTGTCCTGCGGAAAATGAAATACTCCGGTGGAAATGCAGCAGAACGCAACGGATTCCAGCTGATGATCGGAGGCAAGAGAAAGAACCGACCGATAGCAGGAGGACAGCAGCTCTTTATCCTTCCCGGTGAGCCGCCCGGATACGATCGGTCCGACAGTATGAATAACGAAGTGCGCCGGAAGATTATATCCCGGCGTATTGAATTTATTGCGCACCTGAATATATTCCTGCATGTTTCTGCAGTCTGATGCTTACGCTCTTGCAAATCACATCTCAAGACTGCTGTCATTCAGGAGAAAATCATAGATCGACATGATCGTAATTCCCTGCTCATTTCTCCAAAGAGGGGAATTTGTGCT
>Ga0256406_1001344_pt1 | contig 40152 bp, 41 predicted proteins | sample RumenRJG_03DNA_FD_185986 | JGI IMG/M metagenome (GOLD analysis project Ga0256406, IMG submission 185986) | Bovine rumen microbial communities from Lethbridge, Alberta, Canada - RJG_03 | ecosystem: Host-associated > Mammals > Digestive system > Stomach > Rumen | place: Canada: Alberta | collected... | reverse complement strand
CGTATAAAAACAATCCTTTTCCCATTTTATTACATTTGTGTCTATGTATTCCCATATTTTTTGATAGTCCTTTTCTCCACGAATTATGTGGTCGTGGAATGATGACTGAAATAAATATTTTTCATTTAACCCTTGTTTTTTGCATAATCTTGTTGTTATGGACTTAAATGTACAAATTATATCGGATATTGTAGGGCAGGGGCTTGCTCCTGCCGTCTTTCTGCAAGAAATTAAAATGTGTATATGGTTTGGCATTATTACATATTTGTCAATTTTAATTCCGCTATATCGGTTTTCCAGCATTTCTATTTGTTCTTTTGCAATATTACCATATTGGGTTAATTGATTTTCGGCAGGAGCAAGCCCCTGCCCTACAATTATTTTTGCTAATAACTGTTTTCTGTCTTTTACGCATATTGTGATAAAGTATGTTCCCGGCGATGAATAATCATAATCCTTCAATCTTGTTTGTTTTCGTTTTGGTAATTCCATTTTTGTTCCTCAAAAAGTAATTTTTTCGGTTTTATCCGTCATTGTTATTATATTGCAAAATTAAGAAAATTGCAAGATTTTTTAACATTTTCTGTAGGGCAGGGGCTTGCTCCTGCCGTTATTTTGAATGCCAAACCGCCCCGACAGAGCCGGAGCGGTTTTTTCCTTTGATAAATTTATATAATCAGCACAGTACCGGCTGGAGTTGTTTTCCGTCCAAAGCAAGCTCGACCGTCTGTTGGATTTTGCTCATATCGGCAACAAGGGACGAAGGCTTTTTGATGTAATCGTCCTGACCGAAGGGTACAAGAAATACATTCTTTCTGTTCAGCAGCACTCCTATATTTTTCGCCGCCGCCGCAAGCCCGTCATTTGTTGACACCGCCACAATAACAGGTCTTTGATTTCTCAAATGCGCCTTTGCCGCAAGAGTTACAGATGTGTCGGCAATTCCCGCCGCCAGCTTTGCAATGGTGTTGCCTGTGCAGGGTGCTATAACAAGAGCGTCTAAAAGCTGCTTGGGGCCTATCGGCTCCGCCTCCTTAACGGTGCTTATTATCTCCCTTTGGCATAGCTGTGTAATTCTTTTTCTAAAGCTCTCCGCCGTTCCGAAGCGTGTGTCTGTATTATATGCCGTCTCACTCATAATCGGATATATCTGAGCCCCTGTTTTACATAGCTCCTCTAACCGGTCCAATACCTTTTTAAATGTACAGAATGAACCGCACATTGCAAAGCCTATCCTTTTATCTTTTAATTCCACTTTTTACACCCCCTCTTCATAAAGAATGTTTGAAACCGTCTCCTTTATGATTTTTCCCGAGGTAAGCGGTGCGGTCTTACCCGGCAAGCTAAGCGCCCAAATCACCTTTAAGCCCAAATCCTTTGCCTTTTGAAAATCTACTCCGCCGGGCTTTGAGGCAAGGTCTATTACAATGCTGTCGGGATTTATTTTCGCAAGAACCTCCTCGTCAAGAATCAATGCGGGGGCGGTATTGAAAATAACGTCATAGCTGTCCGCGCTTTTTATTATGTCCTTATTATGCACCGCCGTATAGCCGTTGACCTCAATCCACGCAAGGTCGGAATATCTTCTTGCCGATACGGTTACGTCCGCTCCCATACCGTATAACAGCCTTGAAAGCACCTTCCCTATCCTGCCGTAGCCTATGATAAGACATCTGCTTTTTGCAAGAGTTACGGGTGTTTCGTTAATGGCTATCTCAATGGCTCCCTCCGCTGTGGGAACGGCATTTTTTATCATAAGCTCCTCGCGCTCATAATAATCTATACATTTGCAGCTTTCAAAAAGACTGTATGTATCCTCCCCTATCCTGCCGCCGAGAATTAATGCGGTGGATTTTACACTCTCCGCAATTTCCGATAAGGCTATGGGCGTGTCGCTGAAGGGCGCGTTTAAAAGCCCCTTTGACTGTACCACGGGCATGGGCAGAATTATTATGTCCGCCTCCGATGCTCTTTTTAAGTCATTCTCGGTTCTGTATCTCCCCGAAACACTGTCCCTCCCAAACCCCGAAACACTCACCTCGTATCCGTCTGCACTCAGCAGCTCCGCTAATGTAAGCTGTCGCAAATCTCCGCCTATTACCGATATACTTTTCATTATAACCAACCCTTTCGCAAATTACTGTGTTTATATATAATATGCAGCTTTTGCAAAAAGTGACTGTAATTATCCTATCCCCCAAAGCTATAATTTTTCCGGGTTTGTTGTATAAATTTTGTATTTGCTCCTTCAAAAACCGTATTGCGGGCAACCGATTTATTGACAGTTTACAAAACAAAAAAGCTCCGCAAACTGCTGTAATATCACATTTGCAGGGCTTTGGCTATATTATGACTTTGTAGTATGTGCTTATTTAATTATTGTGCTGCGACAAATCTGCGGCAATGTCACAGGATAATATGTGTTTTATTTTGTCATAATAGATTTTTACGGTTTCCTTATTGACTAAAACAATTTCATTATACAATTCCTCCGGTTTACGCTTCCTTATAATTAAATCTACCTTATTAAGATTATTGCTTAATTTGTTGTTTTTTAATAGTGATTTGGGAGTTGCATATTTGTCATTGGCAAAACCTAATGTAAAGGAATTAATTGCGGTTGCAAAGGAACAAAAGACTCTATTTTTATGAAAAGATTCTTCAACATATATTTCCGGATATGTAAATAAATCCATTGTACTGTCCAATACTGCTATTTTTTCACGCACAGAACCTTTTACGCTCTTTTCTGATTGTTCTTTTTTGATAAAGTCAAAATCACAAACTGACAAAGAACCATCATAACATTTATTAAAAAAATCTTGCGGAGATATTAGTGAATGAACTCCGGTTAGATGTTGGTAGTTGTCTTCATAGGCTCTTATTATGTAATAATCTTTTTTTGTAAATGCCTTAGAACAAATCAGATAATCATAATCAACATAATTACTTTTATATTTTTTTGAGCAAGCTATTACAGTTTGTCTTACTCTTTCTTTAAAACTTATTTTATCCATTTCAGTAAATCCCTTCAAAAATAAATGGGATGACACACTCAGTCATCCCATTTGATTTTTAGCAGTAATCTCTGCCATCGAGATGGGTTTTAGGTCTCCATTCCGACCACTCGAATGGGTTTTAAGTCTCCATTCCGACAATTATTATCATTTACAAACAAAGAAAAAATATGCACATACTTGTTAATAAAAACCAACATATGAAAGCATTTTGGATTTTCCAAGCTATAATTTGCCTATCTTTATCTGCAATTATATTATATCATAGCGCTTGCAAATGTCAATACTATTTTATGAAATAAATCAGATTTTGTGAAATTTTGAATGAATTATTTTTTGTTACTCCTTCAAAAACCGTATTGCGAGAAACCGATTTATTGACAGCATAATTGTAATATGCTATAATATACTTGCAATAAGGCACTGTCATACAAAAACAGCTGTAGTGCGGCCGCCGAAAAATTTTATTATAACAGAGGACAATAATGAAAAGACTTGTAATAGGAATATTGGCACACGTGGATTCGGGGAAAACCACTCTGTCCGAGGGGTTATTATACAACGCAGGCGAAATCAGCCGTCGGGGGAGGGTTGACCACGGAGACGCTTTTCTTGACAACGACAAAATCGAACGTGAAAGAGGAATAACAATTTTCTCTCATCAGGCAGTGTTCAGCCTGCCCGATGCGGAATATACCCTGCTCGACACTCCGGGACACGTGGATTTTTCGGCAGAAACCGAAAGAACCCTGCGTGTGCTTGACTATGCCATATTGGTAATAAGCGGAACTCAGGGTGTTCAAAGTCATACGGAAACTCTGTGGAAGCTGCTTGAACATTACAACATACCCGTATTTATTTTTATAAACAAAATGGACTTGCTCGGTGCGGAGCATAATGCCGTACTTTCCGATATTGGCAAACGGCTCAGTGCCGCCTGTCTTGATTTCGGCAAAAAGGACAGCAGCTTTTGGGAAAACGCTGCAATGCTTGACGAGAAAATACTTGATGAATATATGAATACAGATACCGTATCGGACGGTCTTTTGCGTGAAGCCATTCTCTCCCGTAAAATCTTCCCCTGCTATTTCGGTTCGGCATTAAAAAATGAAGGAGTTGCCGAATTTTTAGCGGGCTTTGATTTTTATACCCTTGAAAAAAAATATCCCAAGGATTTTGGCGCAAAGGTATTTAAAATCACCGAGGACGAGAAGGGTCAGCGGTTAACCCATATGAAAATAACAGGCGGAGGTCTTAAGGTAAAGACTCTGCTCACCGGCAGCGGCTGGGCGCAGAAGGCCAATGAATTAAGAATATATTCCGGCGCAAAATATAAAAGCGTGCAGGAGGTCTGCGCCGGAGAGGTCTGTGCCGTTACGGGGCTGTCCGAGGCAGTGCCGGGAACAGGCTTAGGCGCGGAGCCGACCTCACAGGAGCTTATGAGCGAGCCTGTTTTTTCCTATTCCGTAAGGCTCTCCCCCGATACCGATATTCATGCCGCCCTTGCAATATTCAAGCGTCTTGAGGAGGAGGAAACCCAGCTTCATGTTATATGGAATAAACAGCTTCAAAAAATAGATATTCAGATAATGGGCGAGGTGCAGCTTGAGGTTTTGAAAAGGATTCTTGAGGAGCGCTTTGGGCTTAAGGTTGAATTTGAGCATGGCAGCATTATTTACAAGGAAACAATTGCAGGCACTGTTGAGGGAGTAGGGCATTATGAGCCTCTCAGGCACTATGCGGAGGTTCATCTGCTTATGGAGCCGGGCGAAAGAGGCAGTGGAACAGTTATCTGTACACGATGCAGTGAGGATATTCTCGATAAAAATTGGCAGCGGCTTATTCTTACCCACCTTTCCGAAAAAACACATCTCGGAGTGCTTACAGGCTCACCGATAACCGATATAAAAATCACTCTTATAAACGGACGGGCGCACCAAAAGCATACAGAGGGCGGCGACTTCCGACAGGCAACCTACAGAGCCGTCCGACAGGGGCTTATGCAGGCAGAAAGTGTCCTGCTTGAACCCTGGTACAGCTTCAAGCTGATACTTCCCGTTGAAAATGTGGGAAAAGCAATGACCGATTTGCAGCAAATGGGTGCAGAATTTAATTCCCCCGTTACCGATGACGAGCTGTCGGAGCTGTGCGGCAGTGCGCCCATAAGCGCAATCAGAGACTATCAAAAGGAAATCACCGCCTACACAAGAGGGAAGGGCAGACTAAGCTGTTCCTTTAAGGGCTATGAGCCATGCAAAAATCAGCAGGAAATTATACAAAAAATCGGATATAACTGCGAAAGCGATACAGACAATACGGCGGATTCGGTATTCTGCTCTCATGGCAGCGGATTTGTTGTAAAATGGGACAAGGTATTTGATTATATGCATATCGAAGCACTTAAATCAAAGCAGGAGCAAAAGCCTCCGTCACCGCGCACCGCAAGCTCCTCCGCTTTGATTGCCGACGAGGAGGAGCTTTTAAGAATTTTTGAAAGAACCTACGGAAAAATTCAGCACAAATCCCCCGGCATCATCAGAACACAAAGAGAGTCGCCCGAATACAAGGCAAAGCCCGTAACAAAAACAGAGCAGTATCTTTTGATAGACGGCTATAATATAATTCACGCATGGGAGGATTTAAGAGATATCTCCGAGGAAAGCCTTGAGGACGCAAGAACACTTCTTACCGACCGCATTTGCAGCTATCAGGCAATGCGGAAAATTAATGTTATTCTCGTTTTTGACGCATATCGTGTAAAAGGAACAGTCAGAGAGGTCGAAACGGTACATGGCATTAATGTTGTTTATACCAAAGAGGCAGAAACCGCCGATTCCTATATTGAAAAAACAAGCCGTAAGCTGGCAAAGCATTATCGGGTAAGGGTTGCCACCTCCGACGGCATTGAACAGATGATAATTTTCGGCAACGGTGCCGAACGTGTTACCCCCTCGGAGCTTCTTGCAGAGGTGGAGCAGGCAGAGGAGGAAATAAGGGAATTTATAAGAGAAAATAACAACGGTGACGGCTGATATTTCTCTATCTTCTCCGCAATAGCTTATCGGAGCGCAAAAAAGCACTCAAAATGTGAGTGCTTTTTGTTATTATAACCGCTTTTATTCTTCACTGCACTGTCGGTCAACCGCCGTTTCCCGCTCCGGCTCTGCGGCTTCCGCTGCTTTTTTTTCCTCCAACCATTTTAAAACCTCATATGCCATTGGGTGTATTTCCCTGTTATGAGTGGTATTAAAGTTGATTGTTGCCTTTATACAGGCTTCAACACCGTCATCAAGATTTTCAAAGGCAGTCCGCCTTAATTCATCTACGCCTGTAAAGCTTCTGCCGTCCTCAATCATATCGGCAACAAATATAATTTTCTCAAGGTCACCCATTCCCGGATGCCCAAGCGTATGCCATTTGACTGCGGCAAGAACCTCTTTATCTCTTATTCCAAGCTCGATTTGCGCAACCCTTTCGCCAACCTTAGCGTGCATAAGTCCGGGATTTTTCTGTTCAAATTCATCAAGCTCAATATCATAATCAACGCACTTCATGCGCATCTGTTCCAACGACATATTTTTTGCGCAATCGTGGACAATTCCGGCAAGATATGCCTTTTTTGTATCAACTCCGTATCTTTTTGCAAGCTCAACCGCCTTTGCGGCAACATTTGTGCTGTGCTTGTATCTTTCGGGCTTCAGCCTTGCCTTGACTCTGCTTTCAATAGGTCCGTAGTCGGAGGTATAGAAATCATTCCGCACTATTACCTTTAACACCTTTCTCGGCACAAGACCGGCAACATTCTGCCTTTTTTTCAGCAGCTTTCTTAACATTGTTGAAGAAATGTCAATATTGCCTGCCTTGATTATCTCTGCATGGCAATAATACTCCTTTTTTATTTCCTTTAGGTCGTTTTCAATATCATATCCCTCTCTCGGATATACTAAAAGTGTGCAAAGCTCGCATATTGTACGGGGCTTATGCCATTTTCTTAAATCGTGAAAGGAATCTGCGCCGATTATTAAAAACAGCTCCGCATCCTTATTCTGCTTTTTTAGATACTGCAAGGTATCTACGGTATATGAATAAGCCTCTCTGTTCACCTCAAAATCACACGGCTCAAATTTATTATAATTTTCAATGGCAATGGAAACCATTTTGTGTCTCATCTGTGCGTCAAGCAAAACCCTGCCCTTTTTATGAGGCGGATTACCGCTTGTTACGAAGAGTACCTTATCAAGCTCAAATTGCAGAGCAGCCTTTTCTGCAAGGGCCAGATGACCGTTATGGATAGGATCGAAGCTTCCCCCCATTACTCCTATTCTTGACACCTATATTTCACTCCTTTAATGAGGCAATTCTATTTTTCTGTTTGCGGGCTTATCCGCTCTTTTATATATGACAAATTTAGAACCGATTGCCTGCACAGGCTCCGCACCCAGCCGACAGGAAAGCTCATTGCAGCAGGCCTTTGTTTCGAGCAAGGCAGTCTCAAGAATATGAATTTTAATCAATTCTCTTGCCTCCAAAGCCAGTGCCGTCTGCTTTACCGTTTCATCGGTTATTCCTGCCTTTCCAATCTGAAAAATAGGCTCTATAGGATTTGCAAGCCTTCTCAGATAGGCTCTCTGTTTGCTTGTAAGCATAGGTATTCCCCTTCCAAACAGTTCGGGCAACCGCAAAATTTCTTTCGTGATTACCTGTAATTATTTTAGTCTTATAGTAAATGAGCAATTTTCCTCAAAGAAAAAAATTGCCACACTAACCTCTTTATTATACCATAAAAAAATATTATTTCAATACTGTTTATGAAAAAAACTTTCACAAAAAAACCAAACCAAAGCTGTAAATATGTACACTCCCCCTGTGCCTATAAGGCAATTAAAGCTTCATTGTTTCCCAAAAGCCCATATGCGGAAATGCCTGTCGGCTGACCTGCCTGTTATTAAGAATATTATGAGCGTTGCTCATAAGCATTTCCCATCTTTCCCGGCCGTAGCCCGAAATAATTGCCTCTCTTGCCGGCTTCATATGAGATGCGCGCGCTGTGGTATTGTGCATATCGCTGCCGATAACCTGAACCGCACCCCGCTCAAATAGAAACGGAATGAATTTTTTAAAGGGACGGCATATAAATGAGTCCGCATTTACCTGATACAAAAGCTCAAGAGAAAACAAATTAAAAAAATCCTTTTTGTATTCCTTAAACCTTTCAATATGCGCCATAACAGGCTGCATTCCCCTTAAAAGCATGGCATATAAAAAATCATAATGATTAACATTCCATCGTCTGTACGGCATTTCCACAAGAACATAATCGGTATTTTCTATACACAAAGGCTTCAGAGCACTCATTTGCGGAATCTCGTCCATCACCTTCAGCTCACAGCCGAGCCTTATTTCGGGAAATTTCCTTGAATCCTTTTTCATTGCCTTAACAAGAGCGTTATAGCTTGCCTCTCTCCTTAACAAAAACTGCTCAACATCAGCCTCACGCGTAAGATAGCAGTGAGGTGTTGCAACTACCGTACTTACCCCCTGGGCAAAGCTGTCGGAAAGCATATCAAGACTCATTTCAACAGATTGGGAGCCATCATCAATACATGGCAGTATATGCGAATGAAAATCAATCATATTCTTCCTCCGTTAAATGGATTTTATATATGTCTTAACAAGTTCCTCCAAAAGCTCGTCCCTTTCCACTCTTACAATCTTGCTCCTTGCACCGTTGTAGCTTGTTATATAAGTTGGATCACCCGACAATATATAACCCACAATCTGGCTTATCGGGTCATAGCCCTTTATTGTCAGCGAATCATAAACGTCCCTCATGATTTCTCTGACCTCTTTTTCCTTGTCATGCTCAAGGCTGATTTTCATGGTTTCATTCAGTTCCATATGTGACCTCTCCTTCCCGAATTTCCCAAGGCATTTTGTCATTTTCCTCTTTAAGATAATCAAAAATCTGCCATACGCCCTCGCCGGTAACAGAGTCAACGTAAAAAATTTTCCTGCACCCGGCAAGCTCAAGCCAATGTGCGGCAAGCTCACAATTTGCATTCGGATTATTGATTTTTGTGACAATGCCGATTACATCTCGGTTTGCCAGTGGCGTTATGCACGGGCTAAACAGCGAATAAGGCTCACAGGCGCTTATAAGCAGCCCCACAACCTGCGCCTCAAAGGTGTACATTGCAAGTGCCGCACCGAGAGTTTTCGTCTGTATGTACTCACCCGGTGTATCTATTATTACATCAAAATGATTGGTGTACTGTGTTTTATGATAGCAGATTTTCTCACCCTTCAACGCCTGTGTAAGTGTAGTTTTGCCGCTTTCACTTCTTCCTATAAGGATAATTTTTTTCATTATGTACGAGTTACCTCGCATACAGAAAAGCCCAGGGTATCTCTTATGTACGCAACCACAGCCTCAATTGCCGCCTGCGTATCGGATACCGAACCCGTTATAATAAGAGTTCCGCTGAAGCGGTCAACAAAGCCAAGCTCAACACCTGACGTTTTCAACGCAATATCTGCGGCAATAACCGCCGTTTCGGCAGGACTTACGGTAAGTATTCCGATAGCGGCACGCTTATAATCTATTTCAGGATTAAGCCCCAGCTTCTGATAAATAACGGCATCGGGCCCTGCGATTATGTGAGCAAGGGTTATCTGCTTCCCCGGCACAAGCTCCTGTATTATTCTGAGCTTATCACTGTTGTCATTCTGTAATATATCGGATATTTCCATAGCCATGACCAAGAACTCCTTTCGGAAAATTAAAATCATTATATCATTAAATAAGCAAAAAATCAAGCATTTTAATAATAATGAAATATATACGTTATATTATTGACTTCCAAAATTTGAAAGTCATTTATTTTCTTCAAGCCACCTGCTTGCTGTATAGGCATATACCGCACTGCCGACCGCAAGTGCCTCCTCGTCAAAGCGTACCTTCGGGTGATGCTGAGGATACTTATATCCCTTTTCCGGCTGACCTGCGGCAAGCGCCAGCATAATTGAAGGCACCTTATGGCTTACATAGGCAAAATCCTCAGAGCCTGCGGTTTTGGAGGATTTTCCTGTGGATTTCATCTGTTCTGCGGAAAACACCCTTTCGCCGCCAAGCAATTCCTTTAAATATTTCAAAGCGTCACCGGACAGTGCGGCATCGTTTACAAGGGTGGGACAGCCGCTTCCGAACACAACATCAGCTTCTGCCCGAAAGGCTTTTGCCACCGATTGGGAAATATCGGTTATTCTTTCCTTTAGGAAGGAGCGGATTTCCTCATCAAAGGTGCGGATACTTCCGCCCATTACGGCAGTATCGGGGATTGCATTGGCCGCCGTTCCCGAGTGCAGTGTGCCGACGGTTAAAACCGCCTTATCGGCAAGGGCAAGCTCTCTTGCGGATATTTCCTGAAGGGCAATAAGAATATGCGCCGCCGCCGAAAGGGGGTCTATTCCCAGATTTGGCATAGAGCCGTGAGAGCCAACGCCCTTTACTCTTATTTCAAAATAATCTGCCGCCGGTGCGCTCACTCCCGGAGCGGAAACAATCACAGTACCTGTCTTAAAGGGTATTCCTGCCATAACGTGAATCATCAATGCCCCATCGGGCTTTGGATTTTCCAACAGTCCCCCGTTAATCATATCGGAGGAGCCTTCAAAAATTTCCTCTGCCGGCTGAAACATTAATTTTATACTGCCCTCTATCTCCTCCTCATGAGCCTTTAGGAGCCTTGCCGCGCCCAAAAGCATTGCCGTATGCATATCGTGTCCGCAGGCGTGCATTTTCCCGTTTTCCGAACGGAACTCCACCTCTGACTCTTCCTTTATGGGAAGTGCGTCCATATCGGCACGAAGAAGAAAAACCTTTCCCGGCTTTTTTCCGCCAATTACGGCGGTAATTCCGGCTCTGCCGCAGTCAACAGGCGTTATGCCCATGCTTTTCAGCTCATTCCTTACAAGGTCAACCGTATTTTTAAGGTCAAAGCCCGTTTCGGGATTTTTATGCAGCTTTCTCCTTATATCGAGAATATCATCATTTATCCTTTCAGCTTCCTTTAATAATATTTCAGGTGTCATATTCATTCTCCGTTCTGCCCTGCCCCGGCACATATTATATTTATCAAATACCTTACAGGTGTAATTATACTCTCACAGCCGTAATAATTCAAGTGTTTTATAAAATAAATCTCCTCTCACTTACACATTCATTATATACGCTTGCTATTCTGCCGCAAAAATGGCTTAAATATGCTGATTTTTACAAAAAAAATAATGAAGTACGCATATAGAAAACCGCCCAAATCTATGATTTCCTCTATGCTTTTGGATATCGGTAACAAAAATGTAAAAATAAATTCATTTATTTCGGTAGACATATTTTAAAAAAAGTGATATACTGATAATATAGACTGTTACGAAAGGGTGTTTTTCATGGATGATATGTTTAACAAGGTAAAGCAGGGTGCTGCAAAGGCTATTGACGAAGCGGAAAAATTTACAAAATGCGCCGTTAAAAAAACAAAGGGCGCAATTGATCAGACTAAATTAAAATACACCGTTTCGGAAATTGAGGACAAGATAAAGGACGTTCTTGCTCAAATGGGAACGGTTATTTACAACGAATACAAAAACGGTGCCGAATTTAATGAGGACATTGCGGAAAAATGCGCTCAGCTTGACAGCTTTTATGATGAAATCAGCGAGATAAAAGCAAAAATCGCAGAGCTTAATAATTCGACAGTATGCCCCAATTGCGGAGCAATGATAGGCGCAGAGGACTTTTTCTGCCCCAAGTGCGGTGCGAAAAAGAGTGAATAAAATATAATTCAGACCTTTATGATTATTCGGAGCATAAAAAACGTGCAGATTTTGTCTGCACGTTTTTTTATGTCAATATAAATGATTAGTTCAATTCAGCAAAATACTTGATTGTTCTTACCATCTGGCTTGTGTATGAATTTTCGTTGTCATACCACGAAACAACCTGAACCTCATACAAATCATCGGCAATAGGTGATACCATTGTCTGAGTAGCATCAAACAATGAACCGTATCTCATACCGATAACATCGGAAGAAACAATCTGATCCTCGTTGTAGCCAAAGCTTTCGGAAGCGGCAGCCTTCATAGCAGCGTTAATGCCTTCAGCAGTAACGTCCTTACCCTTAACAACAGCTGTCAAGATTGTTGTTGAGCCTGTGGGAACGGGAACTCTCTGTGCGGAACCGATGAGCTTACCGTTCAATTCGGGAATAACAAGACCGATAGCCTTTGCAGCGCCTGTTGAGTTAGGAACGATGTTAGCAGCGCCTGCTCTTGCTCTTCTCAGGTCGCCCTTTCTGTGAGGACCGTCAAGAATCATCTGGTCGCCTGTGTAAGCGTGAATTGTTGACATAATACCTGACTGGATAGGAGCATAGTCATTCAATGCCTTTGCCATAGGAGCAAGACAGTTTGTTGTACATGAAGCAGCTGAAATGATTGTATCATCCTTTGTCAATGTGTTCTCGTTTACGCTGAATACGATAGTCTTAAGGTCTTTTCCTGCCGGAGCTGAAATAACAACCTTTTTAGCACCTGCGTCAATGTGAGCCTGTGACTTTTCCTTTGAGCAGTAGAAGCCTGTACACTCCAAAACAACGTCAACGCCGATTTCGCCCCAAGGCAAATCCTTTGCGTCCTTTTCTGCATAAATTGTAATTTTCTTGCCGTCAACAGTGATTGAACCCTCACCTGCTTCAACAGTGTGAAGACCCTCGCCTATTCTGCCGCAGTAACCGCCCTGAGCAGTATCATACTTAAGAAGATTAGCCAACATTTTAGGATCTGTTAAATCGTTGATAGCAACAATTTCATAACCCTCTGCACCGAACATCTGTCTGAATGCAAGACGTCCTATACGTCCGAAACCGTTAATTGCAACTTTTACTGACATAATAAATTCCTCCATATTATTAATGTTTTATAAGCGGGAATTTATCCCATTGCTTATCATTATATATTTTACCTCAAAATTACAAAATATACAATAGTTAATGTTATTTTTTTATCATTTTCTTTATTTTTGTGAATTTTCTTTATTTTGGCAGCTGATTTTTTGGCAATTTTGTGAGGTTTATAACTTAATGAATAATTAATGAAGCAAAAAGCCGCAATCGGTTGACAACGGCTGAATAAATATGTATAATTATATGGTAAAAACACGAATGTACAATCGAATAACAAGGGGAGTGAAAAAAATAGACAATCAGGAATTTGTACGAAGCGAAATGCTTCTGGGAAGGGACTGTGTCCACAGGCTTAAAAATGTAAAAATTGCCGTTTTCGGCATTGGCGGAGTCGGCTCATACGTTTGTGAGGCTCTTGCAAGATGCGGTGTGGGCAGGCTTGTTTTAATTGACGGCGACAGTGTTGCGGAATCTAATATAAACCGACAGATAATCGCACTTCATTCAACCGTAGGAAAGCCCAAGGCAGAGGTTATGCGAGAAAGAATTTATGACATCAACCCCGACGCAGAGGTAACCGCACTCAATATTTTTTACACACCCGAAAACGGTAATAAAATCCCTTTTGAGGGCTTTGACTATATCATTGACGCAATCGACACCGTTACCTCAAAGCTGTATATAATCGAAAAGGCAAAGGCTCTTGATATTCCCGTAATAAGCTCAATGGGTACGGGAAACAAGCTGGACGCTTCAAGGTTCAGAATTACCGACATATCAAAAACACAGGTCTGTCCCCTTGCAAGGGTTATGCGCAGGGAATTAAAAAGCAGAGGAATAACCTCTCTAAAGGTTCTCTGGTCGGACGAAAAGCCCTTAACACCGCTGTTTTCCCCCAACGAAACAGGCGGCAAAAGACAGACACCGGGCAGCGTATCCTTTGTACCCTCCGTTGCCGGTCTGCTTATTGCAGGCGAGGTAATAAGGGATTTAATAAAATAACAACAGACAACAATAAAATGCCGGTTTCGGCAGATTTACGAAAGGAAATATATAATGATGAAAAATTTGGTGGTAGGTCAGTCCGGGGGACCGACGGCGGCAATTAACTCCTCTCTTGCAGGCGTAGTAAAAATGGCTCTCGATTCCGACAAAATAAAAACCGTTTACGGTATGATAAACGGAATTGACGGCTTTTTAAAGGAAAGGCTCACCGACATGGAACGCTTTCGGGATTCCGAACGCTTACGGCTTTTAAGACAGACACCCTCGTCCTATCTGGGCTCCTGTCGGCGCAAGCTGCCCGAGCCTCAGGAAAACGAACAAATATACGAGGATATTTTCGCTCTTTTTGAAAAGTACAATATCGGCTATTTTATTTACATCGGCGGAAACGACTCTATGGATACGGTGAAAAAGCTGTCAGCCTATGCAAGGAAAAAGGGCAGTGACGTTGTTGTGGCAGGCATACCCAAAACAATAGACAACGACCTTGTTCTTACCGACCACACCCCCGGCTACGGCTCTGCGGCAAAATACGTTGCAAACTCAGTCCGTCAGCTTTCGGCGGATACCGGTGTATACGATATGAAATCAATAGTAGTTGCGGAAATAATGGGCAGAAATGCCGGCTGGCTTACTGCCGCCGCCGCTCTTGCCAACACAAAATCCGCCGCCCCTGTTGATATTATACTTCTTCCCGAAACGGTTTTTGATGAGGATAAATTCATCGGAAGGGTTGAGGAGGTTATGAAAAACAAAAATTCAACCATAATTGCCGTTTCCGAGGGCATACAAGATAAGGACGGAAAATATATAGGCGAGTCAAGCTCCGCTCTTATGGGGGACGGCTTTAATCATGCCGCATTGGGCGGCGCAGGGCGGATTGTGGAGCATATGATTTCCTCCAGACTGCGGATTAAAACCCGGAGCATTGAGTTTAGCACACTTCAGCGCTGCTGCACTCAAAGTATTTCTCTGTGCGACTATGAGGAGGCATTTTCCGCAGGCTATGAGGGTACCTCTCACGCTCTTGAGGGCAATACCGGCTTTATGGCAGGCTTGAAGCGTATATCGGACAAGCCCTATATATGCGAGGTCAGCTTCTATGACGTAAATTCGGTGGCAAACCTTGAAAAGAGGGTTCCCCTCGAAATGATAGGCTCCGATAATATGTCGGTCACCCAAGCCTTTACCGACTACGCTCTGCCGCTGATTTCCGGGGAGCCGGAATTGATTTACGACAACGGCGTTATTGCTCTTGAAACACTTCAGCGTTAGAAAATCCATACAAATATTTCTAATATTTCATTTTTTATTCATTTTGTAAACAAGAGTTGTGTTTTGAGGCGCACAGTGGTATAATAAAAGGATAAAATGTATAATAATGTGTATGTAAGAAAGCTATGCACGGAAACGGAGGTAATGAGATGAATACAAGAATGGCATTAAAATCCGATATAAAGGCAATCAGAGAAATGTGGAACGATTATTATGGATTGTCACAGAATTTCTGTGATTGGTTTTTCAACCGTGTATTTTATTCCCAAAACAGCATTGTTGTGACGGAGGGCGATACCATAACCGCAAGCTCGGGCTTTGTCCCCCACAAAATCAAATTAGGGAACGCTGCCGCTGATGCCGCCTACATTGCCGGTATGGTCACTCTGCCCGAATACCGTACGGAGGAAACCGCAAAGCGTCTGCTTGCGGACACTCTGCTTGCGGCAAACGCCAAGGGTATGCCCATAAGCCTTTTAATGCCTCACCGATATGATTTCTATGAAAAATACGGCTTCAGAACCTGCTATGACTTTAAGCAGTACACCGCCTCTCCCGATGTGATACCCTGCTTTGCGGTTAAGCACAGAATAGAAAGGCATAAAATAAACGATAAGGTTATAGAGGCTCTTGACGGTGTATACAGGAAGCATATGGAGGATAAAAACGGCTTTGTATTAAGAACAGACGAAGCATGGCGGCTTATTTTGGAGGATCTTATCGCAAACTTTGGCGGAAAAATAGCCGTTGCCTATGATGAAAGCTCACAGGCACAGGGCTATATTTTGTATGTTGTCCGGGACGGGCTTATGGGTGTTTACGAAATGGCATATACCACAAGAAGTGCCTATGAAAGCCTTATGGGCTATATAAAGGGGCATGAGCTGAATGTAAGAAAAATCACAATAAAAACCGATACAAGGGATCTTTCCTATCTTGATTTCTGCGACAACAAAAACCCTATGTCGGTTTATCCCTTTGCCGCGGCAAGAATTAACAACGCACAAAGCGCACTTGAATACTGTCTTGATGGGTATGAGGGCAGTATTAAGCTTCAGGTGGTTGACAGGCTGATAGAGGATAACAACAGAACCTTTTATATCGGTGACGGCAGGGTATCGGTTACGGAGGAGGCATATGATGCGGCGGTTGACATAGGAACGCTCGCAATGCTGATTTTCGGCTATATAAGCGTTAAGGACGCAGAAAGGCTGGGTCTTATAACCGGAAACGCTTCCTGCGCAAAGGGGTTATTTAAAAAGAAAAATAACTTCATCAATATGCTTTATTTTTAAAAGGGTGAAGGTACGGAAAGGAAGAATTACAATGATATACGTTTTGCTTGCGGAGGGCTTTGAGGAAACAGAGGCAATTGAGCCTGTTGATATAATGAAAAGGGCCGGTCTTACGGTTATGCTTGTGAGCCTTAATGACAAGTATGTAACGGGAGCTCACGGAATAACCGTAAAAACAAATTTGTCAATTGATGAGATTGTAAGGACGGATATGGAGCTTCTTATGCTGCCCGGCGGTCCGGGGCATGAGGTGCTTGATGAGGACGAGCGTGTTCACGACCTTATCGACTACGCTTGGAATAACGACCTTTACATCGGCGCAATATGCGCAGCTCCCTCAATAATAGGCAAAAAGGGCTTGCTGAAGGGAAAAAGGGCGACCTGCTTCCCCGGCTATGAAAAATATCTTTACGGTGCTGAGCTTTCAGAGGAAAAGGCAGTTGCCGATGGCAGAATAATCACCGGAAAGGGCGCAGGCGCAGCCGGTGAATTTGGCTTAAAAATCGTTGAAGTATTACGCGGAAAGGATGCAAGCGACAAGCTGAGAGCGGCAATGCAGTATTGATGAAAAACGAAATACGAAGGATAAATAAAATCAGGAGAGCCGAAATGAGCAAGGAAGAGGTAATTAATAAAAGCAAGGCGTGTGCGGCGGTGTTTTTATCCTCTGATTTGTACAAAAATGCCGATACAATAATGCTTTATATTCCTATCGGCAACGAAACCGACACCGGGGAAATTATAAAAAAAGCCTTTTCGGACGGAAAGAAATGCGTTTTCCCCGTCACCGATGAGGCAAGCGGAATAATTACACCCTGTTATGCGGACTGCAATACGGAATTTGTAAAGGGTGCCTTTTCGGTTTTTGAGCCGTCGGAGCTAAAACCCGTTCCGCCCGGCGATATTGACGTTATAATCGTTCCGGGCATAGCCTTTGATTTAAAGGGCGCAAGAATAGGCTTCGGAAAGGGCTGCTATGACAGGCTTCTTTCTCAGACCAAAGCAGTCAAGGTGGGATATTGCTATGACCTTCAGCTTTGTGACAGCCTTGCTTGCGAGGCGCATGATATTAATATGGATTTCCTGATTACAGAGAGTGGGTTGATTGCTTGTGAATAAAGATTTTCAGGCAGGCTGGTGGCTTGTTGTACTGACAATTATACTGATGGTTGTTTCTCCGATTATGCTTTTGAACGCATTCTCCCCTGCCGATACCGCAGCCTGGGAATATACCATTTCCCTCTTGGGCGAGCTTACACTTCTCATTCCTACGGCAATGGGTATTCTGTATTTAAGGATAACACAAGGACACGAAAAAAACATACTTGCCTTTAACAGTGTTCCGGGGATAATTATACCCTTATGCGTGCTGACGGTTCTGGGTGCTCAGTATTTTATTACATATATGACGCTGCCCCTTCAGGCACTGCTGATAGCATTGTTCGGTGTGGAAACGGCTACAACCCAAATGACTGTGCCTGCAAATGTATGGGAATTTTTGATTGCCTTTGCGGCTCTTTGCATAGCTGCGCCGGTGGTGGAGGAAATACTGTGCAGAGGTATTCTTATCAGGCTTTTTAAGCGTTACGGAACGGCAATTGCGCTCATTTCAAGCGCTGCCGCCTTTGCCATGCTGCATTTTGAGGCGAGAAGCTTTATTCAGATATTTTTTATAGGAATGCTTTTAGGAATATTCAGACTTTGCACCGGTTCGGTAATACCATGCATTATAATGCACTCGGCAAACAATCTTATGAGCCTTTGTCAGCTCACCTTTTTCTCCGAAACGGACGTTCTGCCGGTCGCAATATGTATTATTCTTGCCGCCGCCTTTGTTCCCATGATGTACCTTACCTTTGCAAAATGCAGGAAATATTTAAGAACAGAGGAGCTTTCCTTTTCAACCGAAAAAACCGGCTTTTCCCTGGGTGCCTGCATATGCGCGGCGGTATTTGCGGTATATAATATAGGTATGCTTATCGAGCATATAATCAATTTATAAAAAAAGAGGTTTTATAATGTTATTTGATTCACACGCACATTATAATGATGAGCGCTTTTCGGAGGACGTTTTTGAGGTTTTATCCTCAATGCCCGAAAATAACGTGGGATATATTATGAATGCCTGTTCTTCAACCGACGAAATCCCCGATATTATAAGGCTTGTTGAAAAATATCCCTTTGTGTACGGCTCTGTTGGTGTTCATCCCCACGAGGCAAGCAATATGACAGAGGCGGATATTGACATTTTAAAAAAATATGCCGCCCACGAAAAAATAAAGGCAATAGGCGAAATAGGACTTGACTATTACTATGACAGCTCACCGAGGGATATACAAAAAAAGTGGTTTGCACGTCAGATTGAGCTTGCCTGCGAGCTTAAAATGCCCATAATAATACACGACCGGGATGCTCACAAAGATACTATGGATATCCTAAGGGAGTGCCATGCTGAGAATTGCGGCGGTGTTTTTCACTGCTATTCGGGCAGTGTCGAAATGTTAAAGGAGGTTTTAAATCTTGGCTTTTATGTTGCCTTCGGCGGCAGCATAACCTTTAAAAAGTCGCAAAGACCCAAAGAGGCGGCGGCATTCGCTCCTCTTGACAGGATTTTAACCGAAACCGACTGCCCTTATCTTACTCCCGAGCCTTATCGGGGAAAGCGCAACAGCTCACTTTATATGTATCTTGTTACGGAGGAAATAGCAAGAATTAAGGGTATCGGCACAAAAGAGGTTGAGGACGCAGCCTTCAACAACGCAAAAAAATGCTTTAATATATAACAGCATATCTTGGGAGGAAACATATATGTCTGCAATGAATATTGTATACAACTATCAGCATAAATTATATATTAACCTTACAAACCGTTGTACAAACAAATGTAAGTTTTGTATACGCTATACTCCCTCGGGAGTAGACGGCATTGATTTATGGCTTGAACATGAGCCTGATTTAGATGAGGTAATCAACGCTTTAGAGGAAAAGGATTTTAAGAGCTTTGACGAGATTATCTTCTGCGGCTACGGTGAGCCTACAATGCGGTGGGAAATTCTTTTGGGAGCCGCAAAGTATATAAAGGAAAATTCCTCTGCAAAAATCCGTCTTAATACCAACGGACACGGGAATAAAATTGCAGGTAAGGATATCACTCCCAAAATGCAGGGACTTATTGACTGCATTTCAATAAGCCTTAATGCGGAAACCGCGGAAAAATACAACGATATCTGCGTCTGCGATTTTGGCGATGATGGCTTTTATGAAATGCTTGATTTTGCAAAGAAAGCAAAGGCATATGTGCCGGAGATAATTTTAAGCGTTGTGGACGTAATCGGCTCCGAGGCAATAGAAAAATGCAGAAAAATCGCAGAGGAAACAGGAGTTCAATACAGAGTAAGAGAATATTCGGAATAACAAATACAGCCTTTACGCAGTAAGCGGACAGGTATTTCGGAGGTGGGGCAAATGATAAGGAAATCACTTATATCTTTAATTTACGAAACGGTATCTATTCAAAGGTGGAACGACCATATACGTCCGTCCTACGGCTTTACCGAGCTTGACAAGCAGGCGCACAAAATGTTTTATGCCTATGTGCTTGCAAAATGCGAGGGAGCGGGCAATTATGACCCAAATCTGCTGATTGACGGCGGTATATATGAGTTTTTGCACCGGGAAATCCTGACCGATATAAAGCCGCCCATATATCACAGGCTTATGAAGGAAAAGGGCAGTCAGATAAACGAATGGGTGCTGAATCAGCTTAAAGACAGGCTCACAAGCCTTAAAGGGAATTTTTACGACAAAATGTGCGAATACTATAACAACCCTGCCTATGCAAAAAAGGAAAAGCAGATTTTAAAGGCGGCGCACTATTATGCAACCGATTGGGAATTTAAGGTTATTTATCCCTTAAACAGCAATACCTACGGAATAGAGCAGGTAAAATCAGAGGTAACAAGAGGGTTGTCCGCCTGCAATACCTTTGACGGCTTTCACCGCTTTGCCAACAACCCCGACCTACAGGAGCTGTTGTCCATTATCGGCAAGCTCAGGTATCAGCAGAGGTGGTCAAGGGCGGTAAGAATGCCCGTTACCTACGTTATGGGGCATATGCTTGTGGTTGCAATACTTTCATATTTGTGCGGTCTGGAGATAGGTGTTTGCGACAAGCGTGCGGAAAACAATTTCTTCGGTGCGCTGTTCCACGATTTGCCGGAGGTTTTAACCCGGGATATAGTGTCCCCCGTAAAAGCATCGGTGGAGGGGCTTGACAATCTTATCAAGGAAATAGAGGACGAGCAGATGCAAAAGGTAATTTATCCTCTTGTTCCGTCAGAATGGAAAAGCGAGCTTGAATATTTTACCCAGAACGAGTTTGACTCTAAGGTTATCATAGATAATCAGATAATAAAAACAACCTCCGAGGAGATAAACGAAAAATATAACGACAATTCCTTCTCCCCCATTGACGGTCAGATTATAAGAGGCTGCGACCATTTGTCTGCATATCTTGAGGCATATTTGTCCATTAAATACGGCTTTGCCTCCGAGAGCATACAGTCGGGCTATTCAAACCTTTTTTCACAATATGAAAATAAAAATATAGCCGGTGTTGACTTCGGTCTGCTGTTTGATTATTTTAAAATATAATAAAAGAGGAAAGCTATGAGAAAACCGCAAAAGCCCTTGGAAAGCTACGAGGACACAAAGGAAAAAGCCCTTAGACTTTTGGAGTTTCGCAGTCATTCCGAAGGCGAGCTTAAAAAAAAGCTGTCACTGTCGGGCGCAAGTGATGAGAATATAGAAAAAACAATTGATTTTTTAAGAGAATATCACCTTGTTAACGACAGGCTGTATGCCGAGAGCCTTGCCCGTGATTTACAGAATATAAAGAGCTACGGAAAAAACCGCATAAAAAACGAGCTTATTTCAAGGGGAATTTCCCCGTACCTTGCAGAGGAAGTCTTGTTAAAGCTTGATGAAAACGATACCGAAAGACTTCGTGAGCAGATAAAAAAACGCTTAAAGGGCACTTTTGATAAAAAAAACAAGGACAAAGCTATCAGATATTTTATTTACAGAGGATATTCCTTTGAGGAAATCAAGGGCTGCATTAATTCCCTTGAGGAAGAGGAGCAAGCCGACTGAGAAGTTCATAAGGCAAAAAACAAAAAATCGGAGGTGTAAGGATGGATTATATCACAAAATTTATTCAGCTTATCAGAATTACTGACATCATTGACATTATACTTGTTGCCGTACTTATTTATCAGCTTTTAAAGATGCTGAGAGAAACAAGAGCCATTCAGCTTGTTAAGGGAATAGCCATACTTTTTGTAATGATGCAGATAAGCGCGTGGATGAATTTTACAACCATAAATTATCTGTTAAGAAACATTATGCAGGTGGGCTTGTTTTCGGTTGTGGTAATTTTCCAGCCGGAGCTGAGAAGCCTTTTGGAGAGAGTCGGCCGTTCAAAGGTGGGAAAGCTGATTGAGTTTTCCTCCGCAGCCATGGAGGATGAAACCGTTGAAAAAATGACAGACGAGCTTGTAAGAGCAACGGTGAATATGTCCTCAACAAAAACAGGAGCGCTTATCGTGCTTGAGAGGGAAACAAAGTTAGGGGATATCGTAAAATCCGGTACTGTAATAGATGCGGAAATAACCTCTGCCCTGATTGAAAATATATTTGTCCCCAACACACCGCTCCACGACGGTGCGGTTATAATAAGAGAGGACAGAATTTATACTGCCGGCTGTCTTTTGCCGCTGACCTCCAATCTCAATCTTTCCAGAGAGCTTGGCACAAGGCACAGAGCCGCCATAGGAATGTCCGAGGCATCGGACGCAATGGTAATTGTTGTAAGCGAGGAAACGGGAAAAATTTCTCTTGCCGTTAACGGCACTCTTACCAGAAACCTTAACGCTCAGACCTTAAAGAATGCAATTCTCCGCGCACTGAAGCCGGGCAAAGCCTCCGAGGGTACAAAAAAACGCTTCTTAAAGGGGGTTATGAAATGAAAATTGATAACAGCGGAATGAGAAGAATGATATTAAAAATTATATCGGTTTTTATTTCTATTGTCCTCTGGCTTTTTATTACCTATACAGAGGATTCACAGATGGACGTTACCGTCAATTCCATTGACGTTCAGCTTACGGGTGAAATCTATCTCAACGAACAGGGCTTTATGGTTGTAAACAAATCGTCAATACCCACTGCGGCGGTGACGGTACGGGGCAAGCGAGGGGATATTATAAGCGTTATGGACAGCATCGGCGCATATGTAGATGTGTCGGGCATTACCAACGAGGGTTCTTACAAGCTAAGGCCATCCTTTGATATACCGTCAAATGCGGTTTATATTTCCCAAAGAAAAACCCTCAACGTTGAAGTGGATATTGAAAAAATAGAGAACAAAACCGTTGATGTCAGGGTAGTGCAGAAAAACAGCGATATGAACAAATCATATATGGTAGAATCCATTCCCACAAAGGAAACGGTTGTTATCAGGGGCGCCCATGACGATATTGCAAGCATTGACCATGCGTCGGTTTATATAGACGCTGCGGAAATTTCCCAAGACGAAAGCGTAACAGGTACGCTGATTTATGAAAATTCCGAAAAGTCGGAGGTTATATGTATTAACGAGCTGTTTACCGAGGCAAATGAAATGACGGTGCTAAACAAGGTGTATGAGAAGCATGAAATTCCCGTTAATATTGTCATTTCCTCCGAGGTTAACAAAAAATATTCGGCAGAGGTGCTTGAACAGAGCGCCAATACGGTTCAGGTGGGAATAAAGAATGACGAGGGAAGAAAAATCGGCTCTGTAACCAATCTGCCCTTTGAGGGCGAGCTTGAGGTGGGAACAAAGGACTATGAATTTATTCTTGACGTTCCCGACGGGCTGTATATACCCGAGGACAAGCGGACAATAACGGTTAAGCTTGAGGTGTTTGAAAGAACCGAAAAGCTTGTGACGGTTCCCGTCAGGGTGCAAAACACAAAAAACAGAGGCTATGAGCTTTCAAAGAACGAAATAAGCGTATGGCTGTCGGGGCCGGAGGAAAAGCTGAAAAGCGAATATATAACCGCAACCCTCAACCTTGACGAATATGAATCAAGCGAGGAGGAGCAGCTTGTCAGCGTAACGGTTGCTACCGATGAAAAGGATATCAGCATCGGCGGCGGTGCTGTACAGCTGAAGGCAAAAATCCGATAATAAACAAAGAATAATACAATAATAACCGGGCAATTGCCGATAATGCTTTGACAATTGCCGTTATCTGAAAGGAGCTACAGTCAGTAAATGGCAGACATATTATTAAGAGGCAGCTCTATGGACGGAGCAATAAGAGTATTTACAGCCATAACAACAGAGCTTGTTAACGAAGCACAGCGTATACACAAAACCTACCCTACGGCAACCGCCGCACTGGGAAGAACACTTACAATAGCCGCCATAATGGGCGCCGGTATGAAAAACGATACCGATTCCACAACCATTCAGTTTAAGGGTGACGGTCCCTTAGGCAGCATTGTGGCCGTCTGCAACAATAAATCCGAGGTAAGGGGCTATGTTGTAAACCCGTACGTTGATATTCCCCGTAAGAAAAACGGTAAGCTGGACGTGGGCGGAGCGGTAGGCAAGGGCTTTTTGAATGTAATACGGGATTTGGGCTTAAAGGAGCCGTATGCCGGACAGGTTCCCATTGTCACCGGAGAAATTGCCGAGGATATGACCTATTATTTTGCGGAAAGCGAGCAAATTCCCACAGCGGTTGCTCTGGGAGTGCTTGTCAACCCCGATATGAGCGTCAAGGCAGCAGGCGGCTTTATGTTACAGCTTATGCCCGAGGCAACGGAGGAGGTAGCCGCTCAATTGGAGGACAGAATGAAATCCCTTATGCCCATAACCACCATGATTGACAGCGGTATGAGCGCAGAGGATATTCTCTTCACCGTCACAGACGGCTTTGATATGATAATGGAAAACAAAGCCGTAACTCCGAAATATAAATGCTACTGCTCAAAGGAACGAATGGAAAAAGCGCTTATTTCCTTAGGAAAAAAAGAGCTTGAGGAGCTTATTGCGGAGCAGGGCTCGGCAGAGCTTACCTGTCAGTTCTGCGATAACCGTTTTACCTTTGACAAGCAGGCACTTGAAAAATTGTTAAAAGAGGCAAAATAACAAAAATTATATAAAAAAAGTAGTGAAAAAATTACAAAAACATTAAAATAATAACAAAATGCTTGACAAATAAAGCAATTCACTATATAATAAGAGTGATGTCTATTTTGTGAATTGACGATTTTACTATTTAATTGGGAGGTGCTTACATTGAAAAGAACATATCAGCCGAAGAAGCGTCAGAGAAGTAAGGTACACGGATTCAGAAAGAGAATGAGAACTGCATCCGGCAGAAAGATTATATCAAGAAGAAGACGTATAGGAAGAAAGAAGCTTTCAGCATAAGAAAGTAAAAAGATGAGGCGAGAAGTTTTAGAGGCATTGCCTCTCCGGCTTTTTGCCTTTTTTATTATTTTAAATGCTGTTGTCCGCCGAGGGCTTTTGCACTGCGGACATACAAAACCGAAGCTGTACGGTGGTTGAATGAAGAATACAGAACCCATTAAACTTAATAAGGATTTCAGACGGCTGTATTACAGAGGCAAAACCTTTGCGGGCAGCAATATTGTCATATATGCCTCCAACAACGGACGGTCATATAACCGCCTGGGGCTTACCTGCGGTAAGGCAATAGGCAAGGCCGTTAAAAGAAACAGGGTTAAAAGGCTTATGCGTGAGGGCTACAGACTGCTTGAGGATAAAATAAAAACAGGTATAGATATTGTTATAGTTGCCAGAAGCAGAGCCGTTTACGCCAAATGTCCGAAAATCGAAAGGGAATTGAGTTATGCCCTGAATAAGCTGGGCTTGTTAAGGAAAAATGAAGAAAATATTAATTGCAGCCGTTAAATTTTATCAAAAATGCATATCGCCGTATAAGGGCGGCTCCTGCTGCCGTTTTGTTCCCACCTGCTCGGAGTATGCTGTGCAGGCATTGGAAAAATACGGCGCCTTAAAGGGCAGCCTTAAGGCTGTCAGGCGGCTTTTAAAATGTCATCCCTTTCACAAAGGCGGCTATGACCCCCTCGATTAAAAATGAAAAGCGAATAAACTATTATTGAGTATTCATTTTTCGTTTTTATTCTTACTGCGCATTTTGCGGCCGCTTAATTTATTTACTTATATTTGGAGAGAAAAAAAGAATGTGGAACTTGTTTGAGTTGATTACGGTACCTCTCGGGTACATTATTGAAACAATTTATAAGCTGGTTCAGAATTACGGCTTATCAATTATTATTTTTACGATTATTGTTAAAATGATTCTGATTCCGCTTAATATCAAATCCCAGAAGGCAATGAAGAAGCAGCAGAAAATTCAGCCGATTCTGGCGGAGCTTCAGAAAAAATACGCAAATGACCAGCAGAAGCTTCAAACGGAAATGATGAAGCTGTACAAGGATAACGATGTGAGTATGATGGGCGGCTGTCTGCCGATGCTTATTCAGTTTCCGATACTTATAGGTCTTTACAGGGTTATCCAGGGGCCTTTGAAATATCTGCTTCATGTGGATATTAACGATGGGGCGGTGGTTGAGAAAATCGAAAAAATCGTTGCACTGATGACAGAACGTTTTCCTGCCGAAATAGGAAATTATACAAGATATTCCGCACAGGATTTGTTCAAAAACAGTCAGATTCAGCTTGCTACCTGGAGTGAAAAGGTGCTTGACGCGGCAGACGCATGGAGCATTAATTTCAACTTTCTCGGAATGAACCTTGCCGAGGTTCCTTCAAAGGCAATCTCCTGTCTGACAAGCGGTGATTTTTCCCAGATCGGAACAATTGCTCTGATTATTATACCGGCTGTTGCAATACTTACAACCTGGCTGTCTATGAAGCAGTCACAGAAGATGTCGGGTCAAACACAGGCAAACAGTGAAAATCAGGCGGCGCAGATGTCCAAGACAATGAATATGATGATGCCGATAATGACAGGCTTTTTCACCTTTACATTACCTTCGGGTATGGGTATTTATTGGATTGCGGCAAATGTAATTCAAATGGTACAGCAATTTATTTTAAATAAGCATTTTGATAAAAAGGAGGATGATTTCGTTGTTAAAGTTCGAGACACAAACAGAAAAAACCGCAAAAAGCGTAAGTGAGGCAACAGAGGCTGCCTTGGCAGAGCTTGGCTTAATCGAAAATGATGTTGATATAGAGGTTGTTGATGAGGGTACCAAGGGCTTTTTGGGACTCGGCTCAAAGGACGCGCGTGTTATCGCAAAGGTTAAGGACGTTGTATCCTACAAGGCAAGGGTATTCCTTACCCAAATTTTTAACGGCATGAAGCTTGAAGTCAAAATTGATACAAGAATTGAAGGGGATAATCTTTACGTTGACCTTTCAGGCGAAAATATGGGTATAATTATAGGCAAAAGAGGGGACACCCTTGACGGTCTTCAGTATCTCACCTCGCTGGTTGTAAATCATGGCAGTGATGATTACTATAAGGTTACTCTCAATACCGAAAATTACAGGGAAAAGCGTCTTGAGGCTCTTAATGCGCTTTCAAAAAGACTTGCCGACAAGGTGGCAAAAACAGGCAAAAAGTATACTCTTGAGCCTATGAATCCCTATGAGCGAAGAATAATCCATTCAAACCTTCAGAATAATGAATCGGTTACTACCTACTCGGTGGGCGAGGATCCCTACAGAAAGGTTGTTATTGCGCCGAAGAACGCTCCGTCAAGAGCGCCCTATTACAAGAAAACCGGATATTCGGGCGCAAACCGTTCATACAGCATTCCTCACAATACAAATAAGCATCCAAGCTATGAAAGCTATGCAAGAAGCGTCGCAGATGACGATTCTCAGGATAATACAGAAGAATAACAATACTCTCAACGCAAAAATGATTAAGTCCTTTTTGCGTTGAATTTTAGACGGCAGTTATATTGCTGTTCGTCCGAAAAGGGAAAATAATCAAATAAAAAACCTGTTTACTCGGAAAGGATTGAAAAAATATATGTCAGGTCATTCAAAATGGAGTACAATTAAACGTAAAAAAGGTGCAAATGACGCACAAAGAGCAAAGATTTTTACCAAAATTGCAAGAGAAATCGTGGTTGCCGTTAAGGCAGGAGGTCCCGACCCCGAAAACAATTCAAGCCTGAAGGACGCAATTGCAAAGGGCAGAGCCGCAAATATGCCTAACGATAATATTCAGAGAACCATCAAAAAGGCGGCAGGCGATACCGAAACCGATAATTATGAAAACATTTCATATGAGGGCTACGGCCCCAACGGTGTGGCGGTTATTGTTGAGGCTCTTACCGACAACCGTAACAGAACTGCGGCAGACGTGCGCCATGCCTTTGATAAATTCGGCGGAAATATGGGTCAGACAGGCTGCGTAAGCTTTATGTTCGACCAAAAGGGTGTAATCGTTATCGAAAAGAACGATATTGACGAGGACGAAATCACAATGGACGCTCTCGAAGCCGGTGCCGAGGATATATCGGTTGAGGAGGATTGCTATGAAATTACAACCGCTCCCGAGGATTTTCACGCTGTAAGAGATGCTCTTGAGGGCAAATATGAATTTGCCTCCGCAGAGGTAACAATGGTTCCCCAGACAATGACCCAGCTTACCGATGAGGACTCTATTGTTAAAATGCAGAAAATGCTTGATACCTTAGAGGATAGCGACGATGTTCAGAATATCTATCATAATTGGGATATGCCCGATGATGAATAATTTTAACATATAAAATATTAAATCCCCTAAAGCCGGTGCTTTAAGGGGATTTTTTTGTACCTATTCTTATTTTAATGCGCCTATGTATTTTACTGCTGATAGCTCTCAGGTCTTTGCCCTACCTTGATATCCTCATCAACCTTGCTGACCGCGGAGGTGGCTTTATCAACCTTGAACCAACCCACAGAGGCGGTATGCTCACCGGCGGAGTCCTTTATGGTTTCATATGCATGAATAACATAGCAGTCCTCCTCCTCCCTGTCAAGCTCAACCTTCTGAGGGATATATATATTATTATTCTTCATATACTGCATAGCCAGCTTAACGGCATTATCCACGCTTGTTGCCTTTATTTCCTCATCGGTTACCTCTGACGCTCTTACACCGGAGCCTGCCGCCTTATCGGGAGAAATAGACTCCTTAATAACCTTTTTCGGGTCGGCGGTTTCGGGAATTGACGGGGTTCTGTTCGGGTCTGTTTTTCCCGTTTTTATATCCGCAGGAGCAAGAGTCTTTTCCGGTTCGTCCTTGTTTTCGCCCTGTGCGGCATTGTCTGCGCCTTGTGTTTCGGTAATATTATCGGACGGGCTCGGTGAAGCTTGATTATCCTGTTGCTCCTTTTTCTTTCCGCAGCCCGAAAGCATTGCAAATGCAAGCATTATTATTAATAGCTTTTTTAACATATTCATTCATCCTTTTCATAAACTTTACTGATTATTTTAGCACAAATACTTGTATAAATCTACCTCAAAATATTTCTAAATTGTAAATATTATTGTTTTCTGTGAAAATGTATCACCAAATTAAATTCTGAGCATACTGTAGAAAAAGGAGATGATTTTTTTGGGTTTTATTTTCAGTATAATAGCAGGTGCGGCTATGAGTATTCAAGGGGTAATGAATACTCGTTTAGGGGATAAAATCGGTCTTTATGAAGCAAACGCATTTGTTCAGGGAACTGCCTTTTTACTTTCTCTTATTGCTGTATGGCTTGTGGGCAAGGGTGATTTCAGACTTATCGGGCAGAGTAATAAGCTGTATCTTTTTGGCGGTGTTCTGGGGCTTGTAATTACCGTTACCGTTATGTTAGGTGTGGGAAAGCTCAGCCCGACAATTGCAATTTCCACAATTCTTATATCTCAGCTGCTTGTCGCAGCAATTATTGACGCTTTCGGACTTATGGGCAGCGAAAAAATGGCTTTCGGGTGGAATAAATATGTAGGTCTTTTGCTTATGCTGGGCGGCGTGCTGCTTTTTAAAATGAAAACCGGACAGTAACAATAAGGGTACATCTTCGGGATTTTATCCGATAATCCGACCGACAGTGCAAAAAGGCATTATCGGTCGGATTATTATTATGAAAAAAGACGTTACTGTTCAGGTATATATTATAGTTTATAGCCGAACAGTAACGTTTTTTAATCCTCCGCAAAAAACGGCAGGTAATAGAAGTCGCCGCTCCTTATTGTAGCCGTAATTGTTTCTCAAAGCCTTGATGGCACATTCAAGGCTGTTATGATTATATTTTATTTTGCTTATTCATCTTATACAACTGCCACAAGCCCTTTAGCAGTATTTCCTCATCATATATAATCTCGTGCCGGCAGTGAGGAATAAGAAAACGTGCAAGACCGCCTGTTGCAAGCACCGTTGTTTTGCACCCCAGCTCCTCCTCTATTCTGTCAATCATTCCGTCCATCATTGCGGCATTTCCGAAAACCGCACCGCTTTGCATACTTTCAATAGTGTTTTCGCCGATTACGCTCTTGGGCGCTTCAATTTTTATTGCCGGCAGCTGTGAGGCATTGTCAAACAGGGCATTCATTGCGGTTTTAACTCCGGGAAAAATCGAAACACCTCTGAAAATGCCGTCACCGTCAATGACCGATATTGTGGTTGCGGTTCCCAAATCAAAGATTGTAAGCGGCGGCTTGAATTTATCCATTGCCGCAACGGCAACAACAATTAAGTCGTTTCCAAGCTCGTGAGGATTGTCGGTATTGAATTTAAGCCCATGCTTCATATCCACCGATACCTCCACCGGAACATATCCCGTAACCGTAAAAACGGCATTCTTAAGGGGATTTGTTATAGGAGGAACAACCGACGAAATAATCGCTCCGTCAATAGCGTTTAAGTCAACGTCATAGATATCCAGAAGATTTTTAAAAAGCACCGCATACTCAGCCTCTGTCTTGTTCCTGTCGGTTGAGAGCCTGCATTCAAAAAAAACATTCTCCTCGTCAATACAGCCAACAACAATATTTGTATTCCCCACATCTAACGCTAAAATCATTCAACGCACTTCCTTTCAATGAAATAAAACAGCCTGAAGGCTGTTTTATTGCTTTTTTATTTTTGTTTCTTTCTTATATTCAAAAGCCTTACAATAACCGGGCTTATAATAATGTTCAGGCCCAATTCAAAAAGGAAATTTCCTCCCACAAGACCGAAAATCATATACTGCGCCACGTTTCCGCCAAGTCCTGCCGACGCTGCCCAGCCTGCAACGGTATCCATAAAGAACACCAGACAGCCCAAAAGGAATACGCCTGTATTCACAATCGGACACACAACCGCCGCAGCTATAACAGCCGCATAACGATTATACTTTTCAAGCAGTCTGTAGGTAAGCCCTGCAAGATATCCGCAAGCAATTCCCTTAAGCAGTACCGTTATTATGGTTCCCGGAACGCTCACCCCGAGAAATGCCCCGGCATCACCGCTTATGAGAACGATTACGCCGAATACCAGACCAAGCCATGCCCCGGCTCCCGCTCCGCAGGTTGCGGCACCGATAACAATCGGAATCAGCACCAATGAAACAGAGAACGGACCTAACTTGATAAAGGAGCCCATAAACTGTAAAATGACCACAAGGGCAGTCAGTACAGCGCTAAGCACCAGTGTGTTGGTTGAGATTTTGTTTGTTTTTGTGTTGTTCATTAAAATTACCTCCTGCTGCTGTTCCCTTATAAGGGATACAACGCTTATTTACAGATAAATTATACAGGATATTCCAAAGGAAGTCAATACTAAATTATAATAAAAATTTTTGGGTTTTTGATAAAAAACAAGGCAATGCGCAAAAATCTTTCTTAATTCTCATATAACAAAAAATGCGTGATATTATGATTTATCACGAAAAGAGGTAAAAGTCAATAATATTGCTTTTTTAGTTCCTTAAAAATATTACCTCACAAAGCCATTGATATTTACCTTAAATCAAGAGGATATACAGCAAGCGCATAAAATACTCAAGCCTTGTGAATTTTTTATATGGACACAAAAATAGGAGTGTGCAGAAATAATACAGGAATAAACCTCAATTATTTTCTGCCACTCCTATTATGCGCTTAATGCGTTAAATTATTTTGTTTAAAAATTATTGACAAAATTATTGACATATTCTAAAATTTGTGATAATATAAGTGTAGCAAGAGGGAACAGCATTAGTTGTTTCCGCAAAGTAAATCGTTTTATTTAAAGCCGTCTACTTGGCAGAGTAGGCGGTTATTTCTCTATGTAAGCAATTATTATCATTAGTATTAAAGCAAATGATAGAACATACTCCATAATAAGCACCCCCTTTCGGTAGGTGTCGGAAACAACCGCCGCCGTTTCTCTTGCTACGGCAATGATTATATCACAAAAGGGTTATTATGTCAATTATTTTCGGTCATCTGGGGCTGTTTTTAAATTGCAATATAAAATCAACTGCCGAAAATTTTTCAAAAGACAACTGGAATTTTGATGAAATGAATTTATTGGATTTATTCAGAACATTAGGCAAAAATAAACAGCAACAAGCAATAGGCATAATTTTTGCATTGAAAAATTATAAATCAAATATGTAAAAAAGTCAGACACATCACAAAGAAAAATTCCAAAATGATGTGTCTGACACAAATTCACTGAATATTTACTAACGAAAAGACTTATTTATTCATTGCTTCTTCTATAGCAACTGCAACTGCAACGGTCATACCAACCATTGGGTTATTACCTGCGCCGATAAGTCCCATCATTTCTACATATCAAGCCCACTTCGTGGTCTTATTGGGTGGTGCAGTAATGCGGAAACCTTGATTAAATAAGGCTTTGTTGTATGTATTACTTTTTTGTCGGTCACATCAACGATGCGATTCCATGCATACATTATATCATAATGTGATGGGTATGCCAAAACCTATTTTTGAGGCAAAAAACATATGACTTTTATACTACTTCAATACATTTTTTTTACTCTTTACATAATCGCGATATTCATCTCTAATCATTGCATAGGATATTAAATTAACAATTAAATTAATTATTTCGGGATCGTCAAGTTGCCACAAACGATTATGCACTAATCGCCCCAGAAAAAAACTTTTCCCTAATACAATCTGCGGATATCGTTCTATAACAAATGAACGAAGTTCATCAATTTTTCCACTTCCTATATTTCCAATGGCAATTCTTCCGTTATGATAAAAATCTATATTATCTCCATCTACAACAAGATTATCATCGGCAACAAGTTGTAACGCATGATGAGATTCTTTTTCGTCATCATGTGCAACACAAATACAAGTTTTAACTTTTTCAGGATTTGTGGATTTACAATATGTCGTAATTGATATCGAATAAAATTCTGTATTTTCTCCTACTTTAACAAGGAAAGAACGATAAGGTCCAAAAAACTTACCACCTGATGCATTACCATAAGAAATCATTCTAACCCCATAATCTTCTACCAATTCAAACAAGCCGTAATTCCCGATAGGCATTTTAACTCTTGTATCCAATAATCCCTCCAACAAATTATACATCGGTACTGCTATATTCATAGGTGTAAGCCTGCTAATATATATATCTTCATCGTATGTGTTATATTCATTTTGTAAATTAAATTGAAGTTCTGAAAATTTTATTCTCGGTGGTAATCCAAAAACATCCAATTCATCAAAATTTCCATCACACATATTTTTATAGCAAGGTAATTCATCAATAACAACATAACTCTTTTTTTCGTAGTCATAAACAAAACATTGTTCTTTATCCACAGTGTTTACCATCATGGCATAATCAGCTTCTAACATATCACAGTATTCAAGCATTTGATCTTGGGCTTTTACATCTAAATATACATTAGGTGCTTTACATTCAATAACAGCAATTGGTCTTTGATTCTTTTCTTTGTCGATTGTATGAATTATAATATCTGCTCTTTTATTTGTATTAATACCATAATGAGATAGATGTTCTTCGACAACTATCAAATCAGCAGGCACTTCAAGAACATTAATAAGGTAAGAAATTACCATTTGACGTACCGTTTCTTCTGGTGTAATATAAATCAATTTTTTTCTGATTGGATCAAGATAACAATCTTTTCCGTTTCTTTTATAAATTGGTGGTAACTTTATTTTTTTATTATTCATGGTTATGTACCTCGTTTTACCAATGGATTTTCAAAAAAAGTTAATCAAATCATAGATGAAAATTCTAAAATAATATAATATGACTGCTTCATTATATCACGAAGTGATTATTATGTCACTACTTGTTTTTAAAGAAATAATACTTAATATATTCAATAAAATATGATCATATAAGCATAGCAGTATGGGACAAATTTAGCTGTTTCCGCTTATAAACGGTTTGTTTTTTTAGATAAACTATCTATTACGAAGATGAGCTAAACCCTCAAAAAAGTTAGACACGTCATAGCGATTTTGCTAAAAATGACGTGTCTAACTGTAATTTTTATAATTTCAGATGTCTAAAACCCTGAAAGTGGCTTATTTCATCGCTTCTTCAACAGCAACTGCAACAGCAACGGTAGCACCGACCATCGGGTTGTTACCCATACCGATAAGTCCCATCATTTCAACGTGAGCGGGAACTGAAGAAGATCCTGCGAACTGAGCATCGGAGTGCATTCTTCCCATAGTATCGGTCATACCGTATGAAGCGGGGCCTGCTGCCATATTATCGGGGTGAAGTGTACGTCCGGTACCGCCGCCCGAAGCAACAGAGAAATACTTCTTGCCCTGTTCGATACATTCCTTTTTATATGTACCTGCAACAGGGTGCTGGAATCTTGTAGGATTGGTTGAGTTACCTGTGATTGAAACGTCAACTCCCTCAAGGTGCATAATAGCAACGCCTTCTCTTACGTCGTCGGCGCCGTAGCAGCGAACCTTAGCTCTTTCGCCCTTTGAGTAAGCGATTTCCTTAACAATCTTAACCTCACCTGTATAGTAATCAAACTGAGTCTGAACATATGTAAAGCCGTTAATTCTTGAAATAATCTGAGCAGCGTCCTTTCCGAGACCGTTCAAAATTACTCTCAAATCCTCTTTTCTTGCCTTGTTTGCGCTTCTTGCAAGACCGATAGCACCCTCTGCGGCTGCAAAGGATTCATGTCCTGCCAAAAATGCAAAGCACTTTGTTTCCTCTCTTAAAAGCATAGCGCCGAGATTTCCGTGACCCAAGCCAACCTTTCTGTCATCGGCAACAGAGCCGGGAATACAGAAGGACTGTAAGCCTACACCGATTTTTTCAGCAGCATCGGCAGCCTTTGTACAGCCGTCCTTAATTGCGATAGCTGCGCCGACAATATATGCCCAGCAAGCGTTTTCAAAGCAGATAGGCTGAATGCTCTTAACCAAATTATAAACATCAATGCCCTTGTCATCGCAGATTTTCTTAGCTTCTTCAATTGAAGAAATGCCGTGCTTTGCAAGCTCTGCGTTGATTTGGTCTATTCTTCTTTCATAACTTTCAAATAAAGCCATTTCAAATTACCCCCTTTATTATTCGTGTCTCGGGTCGATGAGCTTAACAGCGTCATCAACTCTACCGTACTGACCGCTTGCCTTTTCAAGAGCCTCGTTTGCGTCCATACCCTTTGCAATCATTTCCATCATTTTGCCCAGGTGAACAAACTTGTAGCCGATAATCTGATCCTCTTCGTCAATTGCAATCTTTGTGATATAGCCCTCTGCAAGCTCAAGATATCTGGGGCCTTTTTTAAGTGTTGCATATGTAGTACCAACCTGTGAACGTAAGCCCTTGCCCAAATCCTCAAGTCCTGCGCCGATAGGCAGACCGTCCTCTGAGAATGCGGTTTGTGTACGTCCGTAAACAATCTGCAAGAAAAGCTCTCTCATAGCGGTATTTATAGCGTCACATACAAGGTCGGTATTCAATGCTTCAAGAAGGGTTTTGCCGATAAGAATTTCAGCAGCCATAGCAGCAGAGTGTGTCATACCCGAACAGCCTACCGTTTCAACAAGAGCCTCTTGTATAATGCCTTCCTTCACGTTAAGAGTAAGCTTACAGGTACCCTGCTGCGGTGCGCACCAGCCGATACCGTGTGTAAGACCGGAAATGTCTTTGATTTCCTTTGCCTGAGTCCATTTTCCTTCCTGAGGAATAGGAGCAGGTCCGTGATATGCGCCCTTAGCCAAAGGACACATAGCTTCAACTTCGCTTGAATATTTCATCATTTTTACTCCTTTCGGGATTATAAGCGACTGTGAAAACTCACTTGCGCCTATTGTAATTTTGGATATTAAACCACTTCTTTTATTATACCACATTTTCGGATTATTGCAATATTTATCTGTAAAAATTATCCCCTCATACAAAAAAAATAATTCTATTTGTCATTTTTTTGACAAAAAAAGCAAATCGCCCCGTCCTTTTGCCCTCGGGCATATTATTCCGATAACCCCAAAATATTATTCCGAAAGGATTGATATTATTCCGTTAATGTGCTATACTATATATAAAGGAAGTGATACGGATGTATATTACAGTAAAAGAAGCCGCTGAAAAATGGGGTATTTCTGACAGACGAATCAGGGCACTTTGTGCAGAGGGCAAGATTTCAGGGGCATACCGGAATGGCAGAGAATGGAAAATACCCGCCGACAGCATAAAGCCTGCCGACGGACGATTTAAGTCTGACAAAAGCCTTTTAACTATGGTTGACCGGAAGAAAGCCGAACTCGACAAATGCCGTCCCCTGACATCGGGAGAGCTTGCCCGTCTTAACGAAGAATTTACAATTGAATACACATATAATTCCAATGCAATTGAAGGAAATACGCTTACCCTGCGAGAAACAGATATGGTTTTGCGTGGGCTTACCATTGACCGGAAGCCGCTAAAGGACCATATGGAAGCAATCGGACACAAGGAGGCTTTTGACTATGTGTGCGAGCTTGTAAAAAACAATACTCCCATCAGCGAAAGTATTATAAAACAGATTCATTTCCTTGTACTTGCAGATAAAAAGGACGACCGGGGGGTATACCGCCGTGTGCCTGTTCGTATTATGGGCGCAAAGCATGAACCTGTTCAGCCATATTTGATACAGCCCCAAACAGAACAGCTTCTTGCCGACTTTAGAGAAAGCAAGGAGCATATTGTAACCAAGCTTGCAAGGTTTCATATAGAGTTTGAAGCAATCCACCCATTCATCGACGGTAACGGCCGCTGCGGCAGACTTCTTGTAAATCTTGAGCTTATGAAAGCAGGATATCCGCCCATTGATATTAAATTCGCAGACAGAATTGCATACTACGAAGCCTTTGACGCATATCACGAAAGGAACGATATTTCTGCAATGGAAAAGTTATTTGCAAGGTATCTTAACGAAAGACTTGATATGTATCTCGGAATGCTTTTGGAATAGAAAAAAGAGGTGGCAGGAATATGTATAATTTATTTAAAAGTGTTATAGACAATGACAGGGCAGCGGTGGTGATTTGCGATGTTAATCACACAATAGTATATATGAATAAGTCAGCTGTAAAAAGGTATCACAAAGACCTGACAGGCTCCTCCCTGCTTGATTGTCATAACGAAAAGTCCAATGAGATAATTTTAAAAATTGTGGCTTGGTTTGGGGAAAGTGCGGAAAACAATATGATATACACATACAGAAATGTTAAAGAAAACAAGGATGTGTATATGGTTGCTCTGCGTGATGAAAAAGGCACGCTCATAGGCTATTACGAAAAGCATGAATACAGAAATCCCGAAACGGCGGAGACTTATGACTTTTCAAAATCACTGATATAATATTTTTAAGGCTCTTGCCACAAAAGCAAGAGCCTTTTTCCTATATTTTTATTCCGAAACGGGTTTTCGTGCTATTATTTTATCGGCTTTAAATGCCAGATTTTCTCGTTATATTCATTTATGGTTCTGTCGCTTGAGAAATATCCGGAGCAAGCTGTATTCATAACAGCCTTTTGTACCCACTTACTTCTGTCCGCATAGAGCTTTGAAAGATAATCCTGCATTTTGCAATAGTCCTCAAAATCTCTTAGTACCATGTATGTGTCGGGTGCACCGTAGTCACCGAACATAAGAGTGTTGTAAAGGTCCCTGAAGATCTGTGTATTTCCGTCGGTAAGCTCGCCGTTGATAAGCTGGTCAAGCACCTTTCTCAAAGCGTGATTTTCGGCATAGATATTCTTGACCTCGTCAGCGTTGTTGTATCTTGCTCTTGCAGCAACCTCATCAGCCTTTAAGCCGAAGATAAAAATGTTGTCCTCGCCAACCTGCTCAAGCATTTCAACGTTTGCACCGTCAAGCGTTCCGATTGTCAAAGCGCCGTTTAGCATAAACTTCATATTACCTGTTCCCGATGCCTCCTTGCCGGCTGTTGAAATCTGCTCGGAAATATCAGCGGCAACGATTAATTTTTCGGCAATCGAAACACCGTAGTTTTCAAGGAATACTACCTTTATTTTGCCCTTTATTCTCTCGTCATTGTTAACCTTGTCGGCAACGGAATTGATTAGCTTTATGATAAGCTTTGCTCTTGCATAGCCGGGAGCGGCTTTTGCGGCAAAGATATAGGTTTTCGGATAGTAGTCCATATCGGGATTTTCAACCAATCTGTTGTATTCCGCCATAACGTGAAGAATATTCATGAGCTGTCTTTTGTATTCGTGCAAACGCTTTGCCTGTACGTCAAATATAGAATCGGGATTTACCTCAATTCCGTTATGCTCCTTAATATATTCCGCAAGCTTAACCTTGTTTCTTCTCTTTATCTTGTCAAATTCGGCACAAAATTCCTTGTCCTTTGCAAAGGGCTTGAGCTTTTTCAGCTCGTCATAATTCTTAATCCACTTGTCACCGATTTTTGAAGAAATAAGCTCGGTAAGCTCGGGATTGCAGTTTGCAATCCAGCGGCGGAAGGTGATACCATTTGTTATGGCATAAAATCTGCCTTCGTTAAGTCGGTAATAATCGGCAAAAATATCGGAGGTCAGAATTTTTGTATGCAGTCCCGACACGCCGTTTACCGCAAAGCAGGTTGCAAGACAAAGATTTGCCATATATACCTTATTGTCTGCGATTACTGCCATATATTTATGTTTTGCCGGGTCGTTGGGATATACCGCCTCAAGATATTCCATCAATCGTCTGTTGATTTCTTCAACAATCATTGCAATTCTGGGCAGCACACGTCTGAACATATCCATGGGCCATTTTTCAAGCGCCTCGCTCATAACGGTGTGGTTTGTGTATGCAAATACCTTTGTGGTAATGCTCCATGCCTCGTCCCAGCCAAGACCCTTATCGTCAAGCAAAATTCTCATAAGCTCGGGAATTGCAAGGGTGGGGTGCGTATCATTAATGTGAATTGCCGCCTTTTCTGGCAAAAGCTTCCAATCATAGCCGTAGCGTGACTCAAATCCCTTCAAAATCCACTGAATTGTTGCAGAAACAAGGAAATACTGCTGCTTTAATCTCAGCTCCTTACCCTCATTGTGATTGTCCTCGGGGTAAAGCACCTTTGAAATTACCTCCGCAAGCTCCTTTTCCTCTGTTGCGCCAACATAGTTACCCTTGTTAAAACGCTCCATGTTCATGCTTGAGGGAGATTTTGCAGACCACAGTCTTAATTTGTTTACAATTTTTGAGTCATAGCCTACCAACGGTACGTCATAGGGCATAGCAAGAATTGTTGTGTAATTCTCATATCTGCAATAGGCTCTGCCCTCATACCATTCGGTATATGCCTGACCGCCGAATTTAACCTCAACGGTTTCCTCCGGCCGGGGAATTTCCCAAACGTTTCCGTTTTCAAGCCATGGATCGGGCATTTCAACCTGATAGCCGTCAACTATTTTCTGCTTGAAAAGTCCGTATTCATATCTTATGGTACAGCCGTAAGCAGGCAGGTCGAGAGTGGTAAGCGAATCAATAAAGCAGGCGGCAAGTCTGCCCAGACCGCCGTTTCCGAGACCTGCGTCATTTTCAAGCTCGGCAATTTCATCAACGCTGTAGCCCAGTGAATTAATAACTCTTGTATATTCCTTTGTCTGCATAAGATTCAGAACGTTTGTTGAAAGCAGTCTGCCCATAAGAAATTCAAAGGATAAGTAATAGAGCTTCTTTGAGTTTTCCTCCTTAACCGTCTTATGCGATACTGCCCATTTTGACATTATCTGATCTCTTGCTGTCAGAGCGCAGGCAGTGTAAATCATTTTGGGAGTTGCGTCCTCCATTGTCTTACCGAAATGCCTTGCAACCTTTCCTACAATTTCATTTTTCAGTGCTTCCTCTTTTGCGGTCAGTCTGACCTTTTTATCCATTATATCAAGTCCTTTCAAATTCTGTTTGTCGGAGGGAATATTTTTTCAATGTCATTAACTTAATATTTTGAACTGTAATTTTTCGGGACGATGTGGGCATCGTCCCCTACGATTGCCGATATTTTGTTGTTTGGTTGTTCTCG
>Ga0256406_1001342_pt1 | contig 40160 bp, 32 predicted proteins | sample RumenRJG_03DNA_FD_185986 | JGI IMG/M metagenome (GOLD analysis project Ga0256406, IMG submission 185986) | Bovine rumen microbial communities from Lethbridge, Alberta, Canada - RJG_03 | ecosystem: Host-associated > Mammals > Digestive system > Stomach > Rumen | place: Canada: Alberta | collected... | reverse complement strand
GCCCTTCACGGTGGGCTCCGGCCCGAGGTAGTTGCGCTGCTGCCTGCGTGGGGGGTGGCCCAGAGGCGGCGCGCGTTCGCCCGAGCAGCTCGAGGGAATGTTCCTTGCCAACCACCGCGGGTTCTCAATTTGCCCGCTTGCTGTGGGATGGAATGGCAAGTACTCGCCCTGTCATCGCATTTGCTCTGAAACTGTTTTGACGATTCTACGTCATCCGTTGGTAGCGTGTGGTAACGAGGAGGTTAATTCCGCAGGCGGCGCAGGTCTCGCCGGGGTGGGGTATGCGGCTGCTTCTCGGCGGCGCGGCACGTTGTTGCCGGCGCGCTGTTACCGGCCCGTTGAGCTTCTCGGCAGCCAACTGGGCGAATGCCAGCTGACCTGGACGAGCCGGTAACAACGGGTGCCCGAGTGGCGCGCTTGGGTGCCCGGACAGAGCGCCTGTGTGCCCGGGCGGGGTGCTTGGGCGTCCAGGGCCGAGTGCTTGTTACCGGCTCGTCGCGGGGCAGTAGCATTTCCGCAGTTGTGAGCCGTGAGTGGCTCCCAGCCGGTAACAATGCGCTGCCACTCTCGCACGGTCAGCATCACGCAACCCTAACCGCTGCAAATCCCGATCGTTTAAGGCGCCCTAAACGATCGGGATTTGCAGGTGGATTTCCGGACTGCTCAAAGTCACCCCGCTTGCGCTGTATCCGGCTGGCACCTGCGGCGCTATACTTGTCTGAACAAGTGGGCCCGCACGGCATCGAACCCGAAAGGAGCCGTCCGCCACCATGAGCGAGGAGTACAGAAAGGCCCTCCGCTGCGGCGAACGCGACCTTCGCCGTGACGCATCGGCTGGCGTATACCCCTACCTGCCTGCGCTTGATTCGATCCTTGCCCCTGGTGACGCCGCTGGCGAGGTGCATCTGGGCACTATGGAGATACCGCTGGAGATGGTCGTCGGCACCCGCACCGAGGGTCGTCAGCGCTCCTTCTCGCGCACCTTCATGCCCGTGCTCGCACCCACCACGGAGTTCGCCGCCAAGTGGTCTAACCTCTACGACATCCAGGTCACCGAGGGCTTCCGCGACCCCGTCAAGGTCTACGAGTACATGCACCGCTTCTACGTCCAGGAGGGCAACAAGCGCACCTCCGTAATGCGCTACCTGGGCGCCAACTCCATCGAGGCCGAGGTCACGCGCCTGCTCCCGCGCCAGTGGGACGCGCCAGAGCGCCGTCTCTACGGCGAGTTCCTCGAGTTCTGGCGAGCAGTGCCAACCTACGACATCGAGTTCTCCCGCGAGGGCTCATACCGACGCCTAGCTGCACTTCTCGGCCGCGACCTCACCTCGCCCTGGCCCGAGGAAGCCGTGCGCGAGCTCAACTCGACCTACCAGTACTTCTGCTCGCTCTACCAGCGCGCGGGTGGCTCGCACCTGGATGCCACCTGTGGCGACGCGCTTCTCGCCTACCTGAGCTACTTCCCGGACGAGCGGCTGCTGGACACGCCGCCCTCCATTGTGGTGGAACGGCTGAGTCGCCTGTGGTCAGAGCTCGCACTGGTGGGGTTGCGCGAGGACGTGGTCCTGGTAAGCGAGCCGGGCGCAGAGCCCGTCGCGCGCGGCGGCGTTCTCTCGCGGCTCTCGTTCCGTACGCCCTACTCGCCTGCCAACCCGCTGCGCCTGGCCTTTCTCTACGAGCAGCCCCTTGCGACCTCCAGTTGGGCGCGCGCCCATGACGCCGGCCGCCAAGAGGTCGAGAAGCACTTCGACGGCGTGGTGAGAACGGTCGCCTTTGACGACTGCGCCTCTTCGGATGACTTCTCAGCCGTGGTGGACGCAGCCGTTGAGCAGGGCGTTCACGTGATCTTTACCTGCTCGCCCACGCTTATGGCAAGTACGGCCAAGGCGGCCATCGACCACCCCGAGGTGCGCTTCCTCAACTGCTCGTGCAACCTGCCGCACAGCCGCGTTCGCTCCTACTACGGACGCATGTACGAGGCCAAGTTCGTGACCGGAGCCCTGGCGGCAAGCTTTGCCTCCAACCACCGCATCGGCTACCAGGCGAACATCCCCATGTTTGGCTCGGTGGCCGAGATAAACGCCTTCGCCATTGGGGCGGCGCTGGTGGACCCAAAGGCCAAGGTGTGCCTCATCTGGTCCACGCGTGGCGGGGACTCGCTCTACCATCGCATGGCCGACGAGGGCGTGACCGTGATGTCCGGCTCGGACGTGACGGCACCGTGGGACGACCCGCTAGCGCTGGGCCTCTACCAGATGGTGAACGGACGCGTGCACAACCTCGCCCTGCCCGTGTGGAATTGGGGGCGCTACTACGCGCTCATCGTCCAGGGGCTTCTCAACGGTTCCTGGCAGGAGCCCGTCGACGCGTCGCGTCCGCAGGCGGTAAGCTACTGGTACGGCATGTCGTCCGGGGTCATTGGGCTGCGCCTCTCGGACGGTCTGCCGTACTATTCCCGAAAGCTCGTCGACCAGCTTACGCAGGGCATCGAGCGCGGCGTGCTCGACCCCTTTGCCGGTGAGCTGAGAAGCCAGACGGGCGTGGTGCAGCCAGCGGGTTCGCCCAGGCTGAGGGAGCAGGACGTCGTGTCCATGGATTGGCTCAACGACAACGTGGAGGGCGTCCTTCCCACGAACTGGCATCCCGTTGACGAGACGTCCGTGGCCGGCGGGCTGGCAGAAGCGGCCTCCGGAGCTACTGGTGGGGTGTTGCGGCCATGAGGATCCTCGCAATCGCCGACGTGGAGGAGCGCATCCTCTGGGAGGGCTTTCGCCGCTCGCGCTTCGATGGCGTTGACCTGGTCCTTGCGGCGGGAGACCTCGATGCGGACTACCTCGAGTTTCTCGTCACCATGCTCACCTGCCCCGTGCTCTACGTGCATGGCAACCACGATGAGGGCTACCGGCGCAAGCCGCCCCTGGGCTGCATCTGCGTGGACGACTCCGTCTACGTGTACCGTGGCCTGCGGATCGTTGGCCTGGGCGGCTCCATGCGCTACAAGGACGGCACCTACATGTCCACCGAGCGGGAGATGCGCCGGCGCATTCGCCGACTCGAGCCGAGCATTCGCCTGCTGGGTGGCTTCGACGTGCTTCTCGCCCATGCGCCAGCGCGCGGCGTGGGAGACCTGGACGACCTGCCGCACCGCGGCTTCGAGTGCTTTAACGAGCTGCTCGAGCGCTGGCGGCCCGGTCTCATGGTCCACGGCCACGTGCACGCCAACTACATCACGGATTTCGCGCGCGAGAGGGAGCTTGCCTGCGGGACTCGGGTGGTGAACGCCTTTGGCCACGTTGAGCTGGACGCGCCCGAGCCGCCGCAGCTTTCCTACGGCTGGAAGGAACACCTGGTGAATAAGCGTGCGCTCCGCAAGAGCGACGGCATCGCCTCCCACGAGGAGGGGCTCCTCGGCGCCGGGCAGTCCTACGGTGGGCGGTGATAGGGCGGCGGGCCATCGACCCCGACTGCGGTACCTGGTCCTGGCAGGTGGTAGGCTACTCTCTTGTGTTGCTGCCCGGCGAGAAGGGCGGCACGTCGAGAGAGGGTGTTGCCCATGTCCATCGAGAGCGTTCGCGCATACCTCGAGCCCTTTGGCGTTGCCGACAAGATCATCGAGTTTGACCAGTCGAGCGCCACGGTTGAGCTTGCGGCACGGGACCTGGGCTGCGAGCCGGCACGCATCGCGAAGACGATGGCGTGCGCGGTGGGGGAGGGGGCCGTCCTTGTGGTGTGCGCGGGCGACGCCAAGCTCTGGAGCTCGGCCTTCAAGCGCGAGTTTGGGGCTAAGCCGCGTTTCGTGGCGCCCGATGACCTGCCGCAGCTGGTGGGCCACCCCATGGGCGGCGTCTGTCCGTTTGCCGTGAAGCCCGGTGTGAGTGTCTGCCTGGACGTCTCGCTGCGGCGCTTCGGGCTGGTGTACCCTGCAGCGGGTAGCGAGAGCAGCGCGATTGGCCTCACCCTGCCGGAGCTGGAGCGCTGCTCGGCGGCTGTGGGCTGGGTGGACGTGTGCAAGGACTGGCGGGAGGAGACCGCATGACGTACGACTTCACATCAATTATGGAACGACATGGGATGGACGCCATCGCGTTCGACGCGCTTAGCTCGGGCGGCATGGCACCCGAGGCGCCTGCCGAGGGCTTCGATGCCATTCCCATGTGGGTGGCCGACATGAACTTCCCCACGGCGCCCTCGATCACGCGTGCCATGGCGGAGCGCATCCAGCACCCGGCGTTTGGCTACTTCTCGCCTCGCGACGAGTACTACCAGTCAATCATTGACTGGCATGCCCGACGCAACGGCGTGCGCGGCCTTGAGCCCGCGCACATTGGCTACGAGAACGGCGTGCTTGGCGGCGTGGTCTCTACGGTGACGGCCTTTGCCGCGCCTGGCGACGCCGTGCTTCTCCATAGCCCCACCTACATTGGCTTCACGCATTGCATCGAGGAGAACGGCTACAAGATCGTACTGTCGCCGCTGGTCAAGGACGAGCGGGGCGTCTGGCGCATGGACTACGACGACATGGCGGCGAAGCTGGAGGAGAACCACATCCATGTGGCGGTGTTCTGCTCGCCGCACAATCCCTGCGGTCGCGTGTGGGAGCGCTGGGAGCTGGAGCGCGCGATGGAGGTCTACCGCGAGCACGACTGCGTGGTAATCTCCGACGAAATCTGGTCCGACCTGGTGCTGCCGGGGCACGCGCACGTGCCCACGCAATCCGTGAGCGAGGATGCCCAGCGGCGCACGGTGGCGCTCTACGCACCGAGCAAGACGTTCAACCTGGCTGGCCTCGTGGGGAGCTACCACATCATCTATGACGAATACCTGCGCGACCGCGTGCTGGCCAAGAGCAGGAAGTCCTGCTACAACTCGATGAACGTGCTCTCGATGCACGCGCTTATCGGCGCATACAGCCCCGAGGGCGAAGCATGGCTGGAGGAACTGCTGCGGGTGCTTGACGGCAACGTCTCCTGGGCGTGCGACTATATCCGCGAGCACTTTGAGGGCGTGCAGGTGAGCCGACCCGAGGGGACCTACATGCTGTTCCTCGACTGCAGCGAGTGGTGCGAGGCCCACGGACGCGACATCGAGTGGGTGGAGCGCGCCGGCTGGCGCGTGGGCGTGGACTGGCAGGACGGCCGAGCGTTTCACGGGCCCTGCCACGTGCGCATGAACCTCGCGCTGCCGCTCCCGCGCGTCCAGGAGGCCTTTGGCCGACTGGATCGCTACGTGTTCAACGCGTAGCGGCCGTTGCCTAAAGGCCGGCTGGGGGAGCGCTCTCGTCATGTTGCTGCTCGCCGCTTACCCGCCCATATGGGGTGGCGAGGCAGTTTGTGCATCGAACTCGCCTTTGTTACACGATTTTTCGCCCCGATGCGCCGAAGTGCCCTTCGTTACATGAGTTCTCGGGAGCCCCTCAAGTAGACAACGCTTGCGAAAACTATGAATCTGCAGGTAGAACTATATATAGGAAGTTGAATCAGTAGCCTGCTACTGACGCGTGGCCGAAAACCTCATGTAACGAAGGCCAGTTCGGCGCAATTTCGGCCAAATTAGTGTAACCAAGGCTACTTCGATGCAATAATAGTGTTATTAATAGTCCCGGGGGCGGAGGGATTGAGGAGGGCCTGCCCGCGCTTGCGCGGGCAGGCCCTCCTATCGCGGACGCAGGCTGCGTTCGGTGATGAGTTCCACGCGTAACGCGTCAGGCCGCAGGCGTTACGCGGCAAGCCCCGCGATGACGCTCACCATGGCAATGATCACGCCCACAATCGACTCGCCGCCCAGTACGCCAGAGGCGATTACCACGCCGGCCTCCTGCGCGTCGGCGTCGCGTGCGGAGCGCTCGTCCTCGGGAAGCCCCGCTATACGAGCGGCGCGTACCCGATCGATCGCCCACTTGAGCGCCGCGCCAAGCGTCGCCGTGAAAGACATGTAAAAGGGCAGGTAGACGCCAAGCCCCAGCATCATTGCCGGAAGTCCCGCCCAGTAGAGGGCGACACCTGCTGCAAGACCAATCACAAACCCGGGAACGCTGGGAATCCCCGAGACCATCGTCGCCACGACGCTTGCCTGCGCCGAGACGAAATCCTTCCCCAGCCCAAATGCGTCGGGCCCGTAGGCGCTGACCAGCGCCATCATGACGGCGGCCGAGATCACGGCACCCAGCACGCCGCCAATCGCCTGGCCTAGCCACTGGGCGCGCGGATCGGTGCCAAGGATGCTGCCCGCCTTGAAGTCGTTCATCACGTCGCCGGCAAGCCCGCACGCAACGGCCACCACGCCGGCAATGAAGAAGAGCTGCACCTCTCGTATCTGCGCAAACGCCGAGACAAGCAGCAGCACGATGAGTCCGAAGATCTCCATGGGGTCGATGCCCGTCTGCCCGCACGACTGCGCGCTCATCGCGGTGGTCACAAAGGCGAGAAGTACCACCACGATGCTCACGACCGGCGGAAGCCCCAGGCCCATGCACATGAGGACCACGATGGCCGCAGCAACCACCGCGAAGGTCCCGGCATCGGTGCGCACGTTGCCGCTCACCAGCGACTCCGCCGCATCCTCGCCGCCGTTGCTGCCTGCGCCTTGCACGCCGCGCGCGATCCCCGCAAGCTGCGGGAGGATGTCCTTCGCCACAACGGCCAGCCCGGCACCCATCATGAGGCCCATGCCCAGGCTCTTCACGATACCCTGCGCAGCGTCAACGCTCCAAAGCCCCGCAGCGCTGCCCGCAACCACGATGCCAAAGTTTGCGAGCAGAGCCCCCGCAAACCACCAGGCCACGGCAACGCCGCCCACGAGGAAGCCCACGGAGACCATCATGGGCGAGTTGTAGATGCCAAAGCTAACCCCAGGAATGGGAAGCGCGGCCAGCATGGCAGGCACGGCGCCGAGCCCATCGCGCAACACGGCGTACGCGCCGGCAAGCCCCATCGACGCAAAGAGGCGGCGCCCCGTCTTTCCGCCCGCCTCGGTCGCGCGCAGGGTCTGCGCCGCGGAGGCGCCCATGGGAAACTCGAGGTCGGTATCCACGATAAAGTGACGGTGGATGATCGCGGTGGCGACCAGCCCCAGCCCCGTGCCGGCGAGCGCCACGATGAGCATCTGCGCAAAGCCCACCTCATCGGCGTATCCCAGCATCCACGCGCCGGGAATGGTGAAGGCCAGCCCGCCCGCAACCATCGCGCCCGCAGACATGATGGTGTGGGTGACGTTAGCCTCGTTCAGGCTGGCGTTGCCCAGGAGCTTGAGGAAGAAGAGAGAGACGATCGCCGCGAACACGATCGGCCACGGCAGCGCACCCAGCTTGAGCGCCGTGTAGGCCGAGGACGCCGTGATAACGACGCAGCCGATGCAGCCAATGACGACGCCACGCGCCGTCAGCTGCCCACGCCATAAGGCGCGGCCAGAGGTCTTGTCCATGTTGTTCTCCTTTGCGTATATCCGCTCCCCCTGGTGGCCGGCGGTGGCTGGCCGAGGAGTCGGGTTACCGGTGCCCGTGCGCCGGACCTGCGCGCGGACTTGCTAGAGTATAGCGAATGGGTACGGCGGCGAACGGGTGCGTGGACGGCCCTTGCGCTGGTGTCGAAGGGAGCACGCATGACAAGGGGCGAGCAGGGCGAGCAGAACGCGCCTTCAGGCGAGAAGAACTGCGTTCTCGCTGTTGATGTGGGCAACACCTCCACCGGCTTTGGGCTCTTCTCGGCAGGGGCTAGCGAGACGGACGAGCCGCTGGGGACCTGGGAGCTCACCACGCCCGCCCGTCTCACGGCCGATGAGGCTCGCATGCAGGTGGCGCAGGTGCTGGGCGTGCTTGCGCAGGACGTGGCCGAGCAGCGCGCGCTTGCGCCCGAGCGCGCGGCCACCTTCGCCGAGCCGCCGCTCGACGTCGTGCTCTCGTGCGTGGTGCCATCGCTCACCGAGGCGTGGTCGGTGGCGCTGGCCACGGCCTGCCGCACGCGTCCCGTGGTGGTGGGGCCGGGCCTCAAGACGGGCCTGCGCATGCGCTACCGCGACCCGGCCGAGATAGGCCCCGATCGCATCGCAGATGTCGTGGCTGCGCGAGCAACGTATGGCGCACCGGTGGCGGTGGTCGACTTTGGGACCACCATGAACATCGAGGTGCTCGATGCCGAGGAGGTCTTTCTCGGCGGCATCATCGCGCCGGGGCTTGCGCTTGGGGCGCAGGCGCTTGCTCGCGCTGCGGCCCGCCTGCCCGTGATTGAGCTGCACGCGCCAAAGGCGGCAATCGGGCGCTCCACGCGCGAGGCCATGCAGTCCGGCGTGGTATTTGGCGAGGTCGCGCGCGTGGATGGTCTTCTCGACCGGGTCTTCGAGGAGCTGGGCGGAGAGGCGCGCGTCGTGCTCACGGGCAGCGGTGCCGAGCGCGTGGTGCCGCTCATGTCGCATGCGGCCGAGGTGGACGCGACCCTCACGCTGCGCGGCCTCCACCAGCTGCGCCTTGGGGCTGGCTCCTCTCGCCGCTGCTAGACCACTGCCACCGCACCCCGTACACAACAACGTCCCGGACGGGGTTCCCCGTCCGGGACGTCGCGAGTCGCCTGCGTGCTTCTCGGCCGCGTCCTACGCCTAGTAGCGCGGATAGAGCATGGTGGGATAGGTGATCACGTTCTCCTGCGGACCGTGCTGGCCGCGCACCTTGTTCACGATTGCCTGCGCCGCCGCAGCCACCAGAACGGCGCCAAAGAGCAGGGCGAGCATGACGAGAAACACGATGAGGATGATGAGCGGACTGGACGTGGAAACGATTGGCATATGCCGTCACCTGCGACTTTCTTAAGCGCGGCCCTTGGTTTACAGCCTTGTTGTAACACGTTGGCAACATTGTTTCAAGTGTGTTTCGAAGACTGCTGAGAAGTCTGCCGCAAAGGCGTAGGAACTGCTGAGAAGGGCCCGAGTTGCTGCCTGGGGGTGCCGTCGAAGGGGCATCTGAGAAGACCGCGCGAAGACGTTTCGACGCCGCCGGCCACGTTGCCAAAACGGGTAGGATTCCCCCATGGGCGCGTCTCGCGTGCGCCCCGAAGGGAAGGTCACATGTTCACGTTTCTTTTCGCATCGCTTCTCGCCGTGCTTTTCGCGCCGGTCATGCTCGCCGTCTTGGGCGTCTGGCTGGTGTTCGCGCTGGTCGTTGGTGTTTTCAGGATCCTTGGATGGACGCTTCGCGCCGGCCTGCACGTCTTCTGGTGGCTCTTCGTGGCGTCGTTGGTGCTGGGAGCCATCGGCTTTGCACCGGCTGTGCTCGTGGCTATCATCGCCGCCGTCGCGGCCTGCGTGCACCCCACGCGCATTGGGTAGGCGCGGCATGGCGGGACTCCAAGCGGCCGCAGGTGAGCGTGCGTGAACGGCACGATGCTCCAGGGCTTCTCGTGGTACCTCGACGCTGACGGCAAGCATTGGCGTCGACTCGCCGAGGACGCGCAGCTCTTTGCCGATAACGGCATCACTGCCGTGTGGCTGCCGCCTGCCTATAAGGGCATGGCCGGCGCAAACGACGTGGGCTACGGCGTGTATGACACCTATGACCTGGGCGAGTTCGACCAGAAGGGCTCCGTGCGCACCAAGTACGGCACACGTGCGGAGTATCTGGCCGCAATCGATGCCATTCACGCGGCGGGCATGGAGGCGCTGGCAGACGTGGTTCTCGACCACCGCATGGGTGCCGACGGCACGGAGCGCGTGCGCGCAACCGAGGTTGCCTCGTACAACCGCGAGCAGCCCGTCTCGGCGCCGCACGACATCACGGCCTGGACTCGCTTCGACTTCCCCGGTCGAGGCGACAAGTACTCCGGCTACAAGTGGAACTGGACCTGCTTTCATGGGGTGGACTATGACGAGGCGACTCACAGCAACGCCATCTACCTCTTTGACGGCAAGCACTGGGGCGAGCAGGTAGACCATCGCGACAATGGCAACTACGACTACCTCATGGGCTGCGACGTGGACGAGATGTACCAGCCCGTCTACGACGAGCTGCTGCGCTGGGGCGAGTGGTACCTCTCGACGTGTGACCTCGATGGCTTTAGGCTTGACGCGCTCAAGCACATGGATCGTCGGTTCTTTCTCCGCTGGCTGCCCGCGCTGCGCCAGGAGTTTGGCAAGGAGCTCTTTACGGTGGGGGAGTACTGGTCGCCGGACGTGGGCGAGCTCAAGGCCTACCTTGGCGCCGAGCGGGCGATGAGCCTCTTCGACGTGCCGCTCCACTACCACCTGTACCAGGCGTCCTGCTCGTTTGGCAACGTCGACCTGCGGCGCCTCTTCGACGACACGCTGGTGAGTGCCGATCCCATGCGCGCCGTCACCTTCGTCGAGAACCACGACACCCAGCCCGGCCAGGCACTTCAGTCCTTCGTGCAGAGCTGGTTCAAGCCCTCGGCGTACGCGCTCATCCTCTTGCGCGAGGCAGGCTACCCCTGCGTCTTCTACGGGGACCTCTTTGGCATGCCCAACGACGGAAACATCCCCGCCGTTCGCGAGCTGCCGCTGCTCATGGAGCTGCGCCGTCGCTTTGCCTATGGGCCGCAGCACGACTACCTCGACGACCCCGACGTCGTTGGCTGGACGCGCGAGGGCGACGGGCGCCACGGCGGCTCCGGCGTGGCCTGCGTGCTCACCGACCGCGCGGGCGGAGCAAAGCGAATGTACGTGGGGTCGCGTCACGCCGGCGAGCGGTGGGTCTCGGTGCTTGGCGGGGAGTCGGACGCCTATGTGGGCGATGACAGCTGTGCCGTGTTCGCGTGCAAGGGCGGGAGCCTCTCGGTGTACCTGCCCGAGGACACGGCGGGCGTCCTCGAGAACGACATCGTGCGCTACGGGCGTGACGTGCCCGCTGACCTTGGCGCACACCTGCCGCCGCCCACCGAGGAGGAGCTGCGCGAAGCAGAGCGCATACGGCGCGACGCCGAGCGCTACTCGTCCAGCCAGGCGAGCAGGTAGTCCACCACTAGGCCATACGAGCGCACGCCGTCCTTCTCGCCAAAGCTCTTGAGGTAGGTGTCGTTTACCGTGGTGCCCACGTCCTCGAAGGGGCCCCCGTATGCCTGGTAGTGCGCCTGCGTGGCAGCGCGGTCCTGAAGCACCAGCGCCACGCCGGGGCCGTTCTCGCCCGCGAGCGCGTCCGAGACTAGCTGCTGGGCGCGCTCTGGGTCCTCTGCAAGAAGGGCGTTTACGCAGTAGTTGAAGGCGGAGTAGTAGCCAGAGTAAGAGAAGCGCGCGTCGTCGCTGGCCGAGCAGGCGAGAAACGCCGAGAAGTTGGCCTCCTGCTCGCTGGCGATGCCCAGGCGGTGCGCCGCCTCGTGGCACATCGTGAAGGGTAGCTCTGCGGTTGCGGTGCCAAGGGGTACGCTCGACTCGGCGGTTGCAGCCCAGAAGATCCCCGTGTAGCCGCTGTAGAGCAGGGGCTCGCCAAAGAGCAGGAGCGACTTTACGGGGGCGGTGCTGCCCGAGAAGACCTCGTAGCGCTGTGAGAGCGGCGCGTACGACGCCCCCGCGATTCGGGCCAGCTCGTAGAAGTCCTGCTGGGAGAGGGTGCCGTCCTCCTCGCGCGGAACCAGTTGCGCACGGGATGCCGCCTGCTCAAGGTAGTACGAGGTGACGCTTGCGAGCTGGTCCTCGCTGTACTGACCAACCTCGAGGCCAAGGTCCTGCGAGAGTGGTGGGGCGTAGTGGTTGAGCGCCCAGCCGGCGGTGCCCAGGAATGCCGTTGCGGCAACGACCAGCGCCACAACCGAGAGCCACGGCAGGATGCGCTGCCGGCGGCGGATGCGGCGTGCAAGCGTTGCGACGGCCGCCACCGCAAGGGCCGCAGTGAGCCAGTCCCAGATGGCGAAGGGGGCTATGGACGCGGCCGCTGCCAGCGCTGACATGAGGGACTTCGAGAGCCGACGGTAGCCTGGGAAGAGGACTGCCTGCAGGCTTGGCTGCGAGAGGAGCAGCGCGAGGAGCGGGCAGGCGACGGCCAGGATGGCGGCGGCCACGAGCCGGTTTCTCGTTGCCTGGCCTTGCGTTTCTCGGCCGCCCTTTGACACGCGCCGCTCCTCTCGTCCGTTGCTGTTCCAGTCTAGGCGCTGCGGTCCCTCGTGTGGACGCTGCTGTAGCGTTCACGTTGCCGCCGAGAAGGATTTGGGCAGAATTCTCATCCGACAGATGCTGGGACTACGCACGGCTGAGGTTCTCGCTGACAAAAGCCCAGTTGGTTTTTCTCGCTAGCTCAGCCGTGCGTAGTTCCGAGAGAAGTACGGGGCAAGTGAGTGTTCGAGCGTCCGCCGTACGAGCGACTCATTGTGACCAGTGCACCTACCTTGAGATACGTGAAATATCTAAGTACATCACACTAAGAAAACCTTAGATTGACTGTATAAAGAAACCGCAGCGGGGAAGATATAAGAGCGAACCCAAGGAAGCCCAAAGAAAGGGCCTCCACCACATAGAAGGAGTGGTAACGATGGCTGGCATGGTTCCTTACAGTGATTACGAGAAGGCACTTCGCAGGGCATGGCCGTTCGGGGCCTTCGACGACTTCTTCGCTCCTCTCGCAGCGATCAGCGCCGGTGACGCCTTCAAGATGAACGTCGAGGACGCGGGCGACAAGTACGTGGTCATCGCGGAGCTCCCGGGCGTCAAGAAGGACGAGGTAGACGTCGAGCTTAACGAGGGCAGGCTCTCCATCAGCGTCGACAAGAAGGAGTCCGACGAGGAGAAGAACAAGAACTACCTGCAGAAGGAGACCTCTGAGTGGCAGGCAAGCCGTGGCGTGTACCTTAAGGATGCCGCGACCGACGGTCTCACCGCAAAGATGGATGGCGGCGTTCTCACGGTCAACGTCCCCAAGCAGGCGGAGAAGTCCAACGTCACGAAGGTCGCAATCGACTAGCTGCGTAGGGTTTGCCACTTGTCGTGCGCAGCGCAACGGCGTCCCGGTCTCGGCCGGGGCGCCTTTTTTTCGCGAGGCTGCCGGACCCCTTGGTCCCCCGCCCTCGGATCCCCCGCTCCCACCCCCACCCCCACCTCCTCCCCACTCCGTTCTTTATCGGTATCTGTGAAACGGGGATGACGTTTGCCCAGTTGGCGGCCAACGCGATTCACAGATACCGATAAAGAACGGAAGGGGGACGGGGAGAAGTGAGCTAGGAACCACTCGCCGTTTACGAAAGATTTTAAACATATTTCAAAACCTGGAATCATCTTGAGCGGCTTGGTGGAATGATACTCTCTGTTTGGTGGAGCGCCTCGGCCCATGCGTCGCTGCATGGCACCAGAGGAGCCACGTGCGGTTGCCCGCAGGATAAGGAGAAGCCCATGCCCGCGTTCACTTCCATCAAGGCCAAGGCCATCGGCATCGCTGTCGACCAGGGCGTCAACATGCTCTACGACGACTTCGACGGCAACCTGCCCAAGGTCGAGTCTCTCATCAACAAGTTTGCCGGTTCCGGCGACTCCATCAACGAAGCCCAGCTCAGGCTCTTCAACATGGTCATGGGCTACGTGAAGGATCCAACCAACAACTGGCGCCGTCTTGTCGACAACATCATCAACAACGTCGACAAGGACGTCGTCAAGACCTTCGTGCACAACTTCTTCGTGAACTCCGTGACCATCGGCGGCGCGCGCCAGCGCGAGGTCAACGACACCGAGGGCTGCAACTGCCCGTGGGCCATCCTCATGGACCCCACCACCCGCTGCAACCTGCACTGCAACGGTTGCTGGGCGGCCAACTACACCAACGCCAACCACAAGGACCTCACCTTCGAGGAGCTTGACTCCATCATCACGCAGGGCAAGGCCCTCGGGACCTACATCTACCTCTTCACCGGCGGCGAGCCCATGGTTCGCAAGCACGACCTCATTCGCCTGTGCGAGAAGCACCCGGACTGCTTCTTCTCGGCCTTCACCAACGGCACGCTGGTGGACGAGGCCTTCGCCGACGAGATGCTCCGCGTGAAGAACTTCATGCCGGCCTTCTCCATCGAGGGCTTCGAGGAGGCCACGGACTCCCGCCGCGGCGAAGGCACGTTCAAGCGCGTTACCCACGCCATGGACATCCTGCGCGAGCGCAAGCTGCCGTTCGGCGCGTCAATGTGCTACACCAGCGCAAACTACGACTCCATCACGAGCGACGAGTACATCCAGTTCCTCGTCGATAAGGGCGTCCTCTTCGCGTGGATCTTCACGTACATGCCCGTTGGCCTGGGCGCTCCCGTGGAGCTTCTCGCCACCGCCGAGCAGCGCGCCGGCATGTACGACAAGGTCCGCAAGAACTGGCGCAACAACGTGCCCATCTTCTTCGCGGACTTCTGGAACGACGGCGAGTACACGGGTGGCTGCATTGCCGGCGCCCGTCGCTACATGCACATCAACGCCGCCGGCGACGTGGAGCCGTGCGCGTTCATCCACTACTCGGACTCCAACATCCGCGAGAAGACCCTGCTCGAGTGCTACAAGAGCCCGCTGTTCAAGAGCTATCAGGCTCACCAGCCGTTCAACTCCAACATGCTGAGGCCGTGCCCGCTGCTGGACAACCCCGGCAAGCTCTCCGAGATGGTGCACGAGACGGGCGCCAAGTCCACGGACTACGTGCACCCCGAGGACGTGGACGAGCTTGAGAGCAAGACGCAGGCAGCCGCTGCGGCATGGGCCGAGAAGTCCGCGCCCATCTGGGCTGCCAGCCCCAAGGGCAGGCTGTCCGATCGTCTCGCCAAGGAGACCGGCGACCCCAACGTCTGGGTGAAGTACTAGGGGTTCGCGGTTCTCGGCAGGTGGTTGCGCAACGGGTGGCGCAGTCCCGGCGTTTCGTCTTTCCTGCAATTTCCGAGCGGTTAGGGTAGCTTAACCGCTCGGTTTTTCTGTTGGAGCGATGCCGGCGGTTGGTCCCCAGTTGTGAAGACGCGAGTGTTCGCCGTTTAGGCCAGCCTAAACGGCTGGATCTCGCGGATTGATGACGACACCGCCGAAATTCGCCGGTTAGGGCGCCCTAAGCGTCCAGAACGCGCGACCTTCTCGCCAGGCTGGGCTAGGCGGTAAGATATGGCCTGCTTGAAAACGGCTGTGTCGGCCCAAGCGGCCCGCCGGCCCTCTCGAAAGGAATGCGAATGATTCGCGAGCTCTGCAAGGACGACGCCGTCCTCTCCAAGAAGTGCCAGCGCGCCACGCCCGAGGACGCGCCCCTGGCGCAGGACCTCATCGACACCCTCCGCTCCGTCGAGGACGGGGCCTGCCTGGCGGCCAACCAGATTGGCGAGACAAAGGCCGTCGTGGTCTACCTCGACGACAACGGGGACGCCCACGTCCTCTATAACCCCCGCGTCATGATGGGCCTCAACGCCACGCGCACCGTCGAGGGGTGCCTCTCGCACGACGAGCCCTCAAAGGTCACCCGCTACGCAAAGGTCAAGGTCTCCTACGACGAGCTGGTGGACGGCAAGTTTGTGCCGCGCCGCCGCGACCTCACCGGCTGGGAGGCCCAGATGGTGCAGCACATGGTCGACCACTGCAACGGCAAGCTGGTCTAGGAGGTACTTGTGGCGGACGAGAAGAACGTCATCGACCTCGACCTGCCGGCGGGCAAGCTCTTCGCGCAGTACCCGGACCTTCAAGGGCTTCTCGCCGAGATGGGCGTCGGGGACGTTGACGCCGAGAAGACCCTGCCCGAGGTTGCGGCAGACCTGGGGGTCGAGACGAGCGTGATTGCTTTTGCGCTGGAGGCATCCGGTTACGACGTACGGGGCCTCAAGGCATCTGGCGACGGTTACAAGAGCCCACTTGGCGACGTGATGAGCGTGCTCTTTGACAACTCCTTCCACGGCGAGCCGCTGCCGGAGACGACCTCCTCTGGCCCCATGCTTGCTCACATGGAGATGGCCATCCGACGCGCGCAGGAGGAGGGCAAGCTCCCCAAGTGAGGCAAAGGGACGGTCCCTTTGCCTCATCCACGGCGCCAGAGCAGCGTTTTTTGCAATCGCGTTGACGTTTTTCTCGCCTTCGGTGCAAAACGGGCGCCCGAAAGGCCCTTATCGACAGGATTTACTCAATAGCAAGCCCTCCGGCGCCAAATTGACGCCGGAGGGCTGATTTAGTCTTGCTGCTGCTCCCTCCGGATATTTTTTGATCATGTGTACATTGTTAAACACATGACCGATTTCTACTCGAATTCAATTAGTATGAATTGCGTACGAGCACATCGAAGCAGCATGGGATTCTTTCGCCGGTAATCATACACTTACGTCGTTATCTGTTGAACCTTGAGGGGGCACGCATGGCAGAGAAGGGCTTGAACAGGAACGCACAGCGATCCATTCGCCTGCTCAAGGAAGCGTTCATGGAGCTGCTCGCCGAGAAGCCGTACGAGAGCATCACGGTCTCGAACGTGGCGCGTAAGGCAGACCTCAACCGAGGCACGTTCTACGCGCACTTCGACAACGTGGACGACCTCATGAGGTCCGTGATGTCTGACACGGCGGATACCATCTCGGAGTTTCTCTCCAAGGCAGTGGAGAGCGGGTTCCTTGAGGACCCTCTGCCCGTTCTCGCTCAGGTCGGTGCATACCTCGACCAGAACCGGGAGCTTACGCGCAAGCTCGTCGAGTCGAGGAGCGTCGAGCCTTTTGTCCTTGCGCTCGAGAGCAGATTCCGTGAGTGGGTTCAGCAGCGAATTCCCGCGCGCACGGCCGAGGAGAAGCTCGCCTGCGCCATGCTCACGGATTACCTTGCGGGTGGCGTCCTGCAGACCTACCGGTCCTGGCTGGTAGGGGAGTACCCCGGCGTGGAGATCGAGGAGGTCAACAAGTATCTCGGAGAGTTCGTGCGCTCGACGGGCAAGGTGCTCTCTGGGCTGCAAGCGGGGAAGTAGCCGATAAGGTCGCAGTGCGCGCCTCCTCCTGCTCCGCTCGCGAGGTCTTCTCGCGCTCTCTCCTCTCGCTCGAGAAGAAGCACGCTGCAATGGCGCACAATATACGCATTGGGAACGCGAGACGGAGGCAACATGGAGACCAAGGACTTTACCCTGCATCGCGACGGTGTCGACGGGGACTTTGACGTGACGCTGTACGGTACTGCCGGCAGGCCGGTCATCGTGTTCCCCGAGGGGGACTCCTCGTGCTCGAGCTGGGAGGACGGCGGCATGATCGACGCGCTCGCCGGGCTCATCAACGCCGGGCGCGTGCGGCTCTTCTGCGTTGACTCGGCCGACGGTTCCAGCTGGTATGCGGGCTACGCTCCCACGGAGTATCGCCTGGCGAGCCTTGGCGGGTACTTTGATCTGGTCGAGAATGACCTTGCCCAGCTGGTGCGCGAGGAGGCGCCCGGGGCTGGTGCGCCTCTCGTTGCCGGCGCGGGCATTGGCGCGCTTAACGCAACAATTGCAATGCTTCGCAAGCCCAGCCTCTATGGCGGGCTTCTCGCGCTCTCGGGTACCTATGATGCCGCGTGGGTCGTTGGTAACGCTATGTCCGATGGTTGGCGTGCCTTCTCGCCCGTGGACGCGGTGCGCGGCCTGTGTGACAATCCGCTGCTGGTAGAGGCCCTTGCCGGACGGCAGCTCGCGTTTGTGTGCGGAACCGGTGCTGGTGAGGAGGCCGGGGAGACCCAGCGCACGCTCCAGGGCGAGCTTGAGTCTGCGGGCGTGGCGGCTACGTTCGAGTACTGGGGCGCCGACGTTGATCACAGCTGGGGCTGGTGGCGGGAGGAGGCAAGGCAGCTCCTTCCGTGCCTGCTCGACGAGGGTGGCCTTGACCGTCGGCATGCCGCGTCGATTGTGGGGGACGCACGGGCGGTCGCCAAGACGGCCGGCGTGGACCTTGCCGGTGCCGGGGAGCGGCTCGAGCAGGCCAAGCAGCGTCTTTCGCAGGCCCGCGACACTCTTGCTGCGGCGGAGGAACGAACCAAGGACGAGGAGAAGTCCGTCGATGAGCACGCCAAGGAGGCGGAGCGTCTTGCCGCTGCGGCACGGGATGCGTGGGCCGAGAAGGACCGCATTGCCGCTCTGTTGGAGGATGCCATTCGCAAGGGCAATGAAGCCCAGGTAGAGGCCGATAAGGCTGCAGCAGAGCTCTCCTCGGCGAGATGGATTGCCGGCGAGGCCGAGGCAGCGGTCGCAAGCGCGAAGTCCGAGCTTGCTGCCGCAGGGGATGAGGTCGCTCGAGCCGAGGAGGCCGTCGAGGTGGCGCGTGCGCACGAGGCCGAGGCAAAGGCAAAGCTCGAGGCGGTGCTCGCGGAGGCGGCGGGTTCGGAGGTAGGTGCGGCGAAGAAGCCCGCCACCAGGAAGTCCACCGGGGCGAAGAAGCCCGCAACGTCTGGGGCCAAGAAGCCCGCCGCCGCCAAGAAGCCCACCGCTGGTACCAGGCGTTCTTCTCGCACGTCCAAGGCATCCGGCGGAGAGAGCGCCATGCGTTAACCCGTGTAGCAGTGGGCGTGCTGCAAATACCAACGCTCCGGCGAGAATTCGGCGCCGGAAGGCCCGCTTCTGACAGGATCCCGTACGAAACGCTCCCTCTGGCGCCATATTCTCGCCGGAGGGAGCGTTATTGCAGCAATCGCGTACGAAAGAGGTCCTCTGGCGCCAATTACTCGCCAGAGGCCTTATTCCTGCAGGCAGATAACACTGATTCGGACGGCGCTAGGCGAAGGCGCTCTGGCCCCTATAGCAACGGGTCGAACGCGCGCGCGTACTGGGCGAACAGTCGATCGAAGAAGTACGTGACCCCGAAGGTCGCATAAATCCGGTGAAGCGACGACCCCTCGCTCGCGTCCTTCCCAATGGCGAGTACGTCATCGAAGATGGCGTGCAGTGCCGGGTCCTCGCTTGCCGTCACAATGACCTTGTAGGCGCGGCACCGCTCGATGACCGCGCGCTGCCTGCGGGCAAAGCCGTTTGACGTTGTGACAACGATGAGCAGGTCGTTGGGGGTGAGACTGTCGAGCATCCTGGTGCTTGGAGAGTCCTCGGGCACCAGGTGAACGGTCTTGTCCTCCACGAGCATCGCCTGCTGGAACTCGCGTAGCGCCAGCGTGGACGACTCTGTCGAGAAGACCACGATTCGCTCGCACGTGTTGAGCGAGTTCACGATTGGCAGCAGCCCGCCCCTGGCGACAAGCTCGTCTATTTCGGTGTATATGGCGTCGAGATCCCGATGCAGGTTACGGTGCTCGTCCCTCTCGGCCCAGGCATAGACAAGGTAGTGACGGCGCAGCGCGTTGAACTCGTCGTCGGAGAGTTCTCCCGCCTCCTTGATGTGGAAGCCAATCTCGCTCATGCTGCCTCCTAGCTGCTGGGTCGCCAGCTCGTACGGATGACAACAGTCTACGCAACACGCACGCTGTACACGTCCGCTCGCCCGAATGACCCCGCGAGCGTATGCATTGGCTAGGACGCCTCATGAGAAAACCTGTTGATGCCCAGCGAGAAAGAAGCCGGAAGCGTTGGCGATGGGCGCGTCAGCGGTCGCGTGCACAAAAATTGCGGTTGCCGGCCCATTTTCGGAGAATCGCCGAGTACGAAGCCTCTAACTTTTTGCGGAGCCGCAGGTAGAGAAATGGCACCTGCTGGGTGATACTAAGCAAAACTCCCAAAATGGGCCGGCAACCGCAATTTTTGTGCAAAGGGGTCTCTGGTGAGCGTAAAAATATCAAAGTTACTAATGCTTGCAATGGCCGAATGACCATATCAGGTTCCGTTTGCCGGGAGCTGCAGGCATTTGCGGTCATCTCTCCCGCTGACCGTCAATGCCGTGCTATCGATTGGCCGCACTGGGTATCAATGGGGCTGGCGCCTGTTTGCACGAGAAGGGAAACAGCATGTACAACTTCACGTTCCACGTCCCCACTACCATCCACTTTGGCAAGGGTCAGATCTCTCACCTCGCCGAGCTTGCCAAATACGGCAAGAAGGCCCTGCTCTGCTACGGTGGCGGATCCATAAAGCGAAATGGCATCTACGACGAAGTGCTGCGCATTCTTGGAGAGTCGGGCGTCGAGGTCGAGGAACTCTCGGGCGTCGAGCCCAACCCCCGCATCCAGACCGTCCGACGAGGTGTCGAGACCTGCAAGGCAAAGGGCGTCGACATGGTCCTCGCCATTGGCGGCGGCTCCACGATCGACTGCGCCAAGGTGGTTGCTGCCGGTGCCCGCTATGACGGCGACCCCTGGGACCTGGTGATTCATCCCGAGAAGATCACAGCCGCACTCCCCATCTTCTCTGTGCTCACGCTCTCCGCGACCGGCTCGGAGATGGACCCGTTCGCCGTCATCTCGGACATGACCAAGAACGAGAAGTGGGGCACCGCCGCCGAGTGCCTCAAGCCCACGATGTCCGTCCTCGATCCCACGTACACCTTCACCGTCTCGCGCCGCCAGACGGCCGCGGGCACGGCGGACATGATGAGCCACACCTTCGAGAACTACTTCACCATGGAGCCGGGCGCCTTTGTCCAGCAGCGCATGGCCGAGGGGCTTCTCCGCACGATGATCCACTACGGGCCCGTGGCACTCGAGGAGCCTGACAACTACGAGGCCCGCGCCAACCTCATGTGGGCAGCGTCCCATGCCATAAACGGCCTGGTAGAGGCCGGCGCCGCCAATGCCTGGTGCGTGCACCCCATGGAGCACGAACTCTCGGCCTTCTACGACATCACCCACGGCGAGGGCCTGGCGATCCTCACGCCCGCATGGATGGAGCACGTGCTCTCCGTCAAGACCGCGCCAATGTTCGCGACGTACGGTCGCAACGTCTGGGGTCTCCAGGGCACCGAGGACATGTCCGTGGCGCGTGACGCCATCGCCAAGACGCGCGAGTTCTTCTTTGTGACCATGGGCATGCCCGCCAACCTGCGCTCCGTTGGCATCGAGGACGAGAAGAACTTTCGCGTGATGGCCGAGAAGGCCGCCGCTGGCAGCAAGGGCAGCTTCGTGCCCCTCACGACCGACGACATCGTGGAGATCTACCGCGCCGCACTCTAACGCCCGCACGCGGCGAACGAGAAAGCAGCGCCCCTCTCGGCAAGTCGTCGAGAGGGGCGCGTTGCGTTGAGAGGTGCCGTCGTACTAGAGCACGGCACCCTTGTAGTTGGCCTCGTAGGCACCAGAGAATCCCAGTTCCACGGCCGCGCCATCGTAGGCCTGCAGGTTGGGGTTTCTTCCGGCTCCCCAGCAGCCAAAGACCCAGGTGCCATACTCGTCTATGGTGCGTTGCGAGTAGGACATGAGTTCCGCCCGCAGCCGCGACTCGTATGACGGCGCACCCGGTCGGTCCTCCTCGGAGATAAGCGCCCCAAGGCGAGAAGTGAAGCGGGGGACGATCTCTCGGGCTCGAACCTCCCAGATGAGCGAGAGCTTGGCGATGAGGTCTGCTCGCTCGCAGAACGCATAGGACTTGGGTGGCAGCATGAGATGGGCGTCTGGTCGGTATGAGGTGCCAAAGAGGTAGGCTGCCCGCTCCAGCACGATGGACTTCTCGCATGCGCGGGCGTTCTCGAGGTCCTGCAGGTAGGACTCGAGGAGGGGCTCCGGCCAAAGCGCAAGCTGTGCTCCCCGAAAGCGATTGAGCACCAGCCCAAATGACGTTGCGTCACAGGGAGGGCCAGGGTCCTGGAGCGCTCGTTCGAAGTCCTCATCCTCGCGGCCCAGAACTGTCTCGACAAGCTCGGAAACGGACATGTGTCTCACCTCTCGCGCTGGTCGCTTCCTCGTGTTGTTGCAAAGAGGGGCGCCAGCTGAGCCAGCGCCCCCTGGGGGGTGTCACGCTTTGTGCGCAGCGTACCCTACTTGCTCTCGACCTTGCCGGGGAGCAGCAGCGCCGAGATGGTCGACACCACGTACGCGCCGATGCCAAAGTAGAGTGCAGGCACGTAGGACTGGAAGGTGTCGAAGAGGAAGGCGCCCATGAAGGTGCCGAACGACGGCCCGATGCCCATGATGATGAGCGTGGCAAGTCCCCAGATCTTGCCGAGGGACGCTCCTCCAAAGACGGTGCCCGCGTAGCCCGCGGCGCCTCCAGGCTCGATGCCCCAGTACACGGCGAGCAGGACCATGCCCACGATGACGACGGGCAGGTTGCCGGAGAGGGCAAGCAACACGCCAGCAATGCCAAAGAGCGGAGAGATCACGAGCATCATTCGGCGTGCCGGGCGCTCGACACCCATGCGCTTGACCAGAGCGTCGGATGCCTTGCCGGTGAGCGGCATGGTGAAGATACCCGCGAGGCCAATGACCATGTAAATCACGTTGGCGAGGGGCATCCCCAGTAGTGACGGCTGCGTCCAGCCAAGGTCGACGGTGAAGTAGCGCACGATCTGCGACCAGATGAGGAACTCGCCCATTACGGCAAACATGAAGGCGAAGATGTCGCACCAGAGGGCGCGCGTCTTAAACGCCTCGCCTACTGTCCATACATGGGCTGGCTTGGCAGCGTCTGCCTTCTTCTTGGGCAGCGAGTCCAGGCCAAAGGGCTGGGCGCCGACCTTGTCAGGCATGGGCTTGGCCACGGTAGCAGCGATGAGGAGCATGACGGCCATGATAACCGAGAGGACCTTCATGCCGGCGGACCAGCCAGCGCTCTTAAGGATGGGGGAGACCACGATGGTGAGAAGGAGCTGTGCCATGGGGGCGCCCATGAAGGCGAGTCCCCACTTGGTGCCGTACTCGGTGCCCACGTACCACTTGCGGCAGGAGATTGTGGACGAGACCCACAGCATGCCCGTGCCCACGCCGGCAAAGATGCCATAGGTCACGAGGTAAACCGGGAACGACCAGCTGGCGCCTTCGGGGATGAAGGACGTGAGGAAAAAGCCGAGGAAGCAGCAGATGGCGCCTATCGTGTAGGCAGGGCGGGTGCCCTTCTTGTCGATGAGGTCGCCCGAGAAGTACGCGGTGATGGCATAGAAGGTCATCATGAAGCAGTAGCCGAGCGAGGCCTGCGTCGAGGTCCAGCTCATGCCCTCCATGAGCGATGACTGCATGATCGAGAACGAGGAGCGATAGCCAAAGAGGCAGAAGACCGCGAGCCAGGCGGCAATCACGGTGCAGGTGCCGTACTTCTTCGCCGTCTCCTTGGTGATCTGCTCGGTGGTAAGGGGCTCTGGCGCCGATTTCTGTGCTGTTGCTTGTTCAACAGACATGGGAACCACCTATCTTTGCGAATCGGTTAGATTACGTAAAACAATGCCCCGGGGAACCATGGTCCCCCGGGGCGCTGCCCAATCCCTAGGGTTGGAGCATGTTGGTGGTGCGAGAGAGGCTATGCCTCGACCTTCTCAGCGGCTCCCCGCTCGAACTTCTCGCAGTTCTTCGCGCCGTTGTCGGCAAATGCCCAGAACCTGTCCTCAAAGCCCGTGCAGGTTCCCATGTTCTGCTCGCCCGCCTGGTAGTGGCTGCAGAACTTGCACTTGAAGCCGGGGGTGAACTTGGGGCAGGTGGGCGTGTCAATCTGGACGGTGATGTCACCGTTGGCGTGGCAGATGCCCTTGGCCACGTCGATGGGGATGTAGTTCGCGCAATCAGAGTGCTTGCACATCGTGGGAATCCTTTCTCGAGAAGGTCGTGGGAATGCGTGGCTGGACTAGATGGACTCGTACTCGGTGCGGGCGATGACCTCGTCCTGGATGGGCTTGCCAATCTCGACCCAGTACTGAGTGAAGCCAGCGACGCGGATGAGCAGGGTGCGGTAGTTCTCGGGGTGAGCCTGTGCCTTCTTGAGCACGCGGGAGTCCACGATGTTGTACTGGATGTGGAAGCCGCCCTTGCGCATGTAGGCGCGGGTGAGGTCCAGGAGCTTGCGGGAGCCCTCGACGCCCTTGGTGGCGCTGGGGTGAATCTTGAGGTTCATCTGGGAGTTCTGCGACATGGAGTGATCCCAGCCGGTCGCGGACTCGAAGAGGGCGTACTGGCCATGGGTGTCAGTGCCGGGATAGGCAGACATCGAGGCGTCGGCGAACGTGGTGCCCTCGAGACGGCCATCTGCGGTGGCGCCGGTAACGGCACCCTCGGGACCGTGCGTGGAGACGGACATCTGGCAAACGTAGAGCGGCTCGGCGTACAGGGACTCGAACTTGTGCGGCATGTCCTCGCAGAACCACTGCTCCCAGTCGTAGAGCATGTCGTCGACATAGGGCTCGTCGTTGCCGTACTTGGGCGCACGCAGGCAGTCCGCGTGAATCTCGTCGTAACGGCCGTCATCGTCGTCGCGCTTCTCCTGGTCCTTCAGGGACTCGGAGCCGACCTCCTTGGACGTCTTATAGCCAAAGTTGTGATCGAGGGCGTCCTTGAGCTGGTCAAGCGTGTACTTCTTGTCGTCGTAGACGAGCTTCTTGATGGCAGCGAAGGAGTTGATCTGGTTGCACATTCCGCAGCACTCGATGTTGAACGTGGCGTTGTAGCGATAGCCCTTCTGGGCGATGCCAAGGCCGCGCTCGAGGCAGTTGGGCTTGAGCAGTGAGTTGACCATCGACGGCGTGAACTTGCGCCAGACGTCGTGCTGGATGTTCATGCACTTGTTGAGAACCTCGACGGACTTCTCGTAGTACTTCTTGTACTGATCGACAAGGTCGTCGAACGTGTCGAACGTGTGGTTGTGAGGCTCGAAGACCTGAAGGCCGGTGCGGCGGTCGAAGCCGTTGTTGAGCGTGAGCTCGAGGATCTTCGGGTTGTTCAGGAAGTGCACGCCAACGGAGGTGGGCTGGCCGGAGCCGCCGGGGATCCAGTAGAGCTTGCCGCCGTGGTGCAGGGGCATCCAGGTGCCGGGCGAGGTCTCGAGGCAGCCGCCCACGGACCAGGCGCGGGACTCGCGGACGGTCATGCCTTCGTGCTGGTACTGGTTCTGGATGAACTCCATGCCAATGCGGTTGTTCATGATGGCGGGATATCCGGCACCAGTCTTAACGCATTCCATGCACTTGAGGAGGAACTCCTCGGGCGTGGCCTCGTCGTAGAGCAGCGAGAGCGTGGGCTGGGTGGTCTGGCACTTGATGCCTGCCTCGAGGATGAGCATCTCAAGACGGTTGGCTGCAGACTTGCCCTCGCGGTCAAGGCCGCCGATGCACACGTTGTTGAAGGTGTTGCCGGAAAGGACGCCGCCCACGACGCCGGTGCATGCGAAGGCGTCGATGCAGGTCATCTTGACGCGGTAGAGCTCGTTCCACTCCTCGGCCTCGGCCTCGGTGAGGCGACCGGCCTCGATGTCCTGCTCGAAGTAGGGGTAGAGGACCTGGCCAATGCGACCGGGAGACAGGCCGGACATTGCGTCCTCGTTGAGCTCGGCAAGGTGCAGCAGGTAGATGGCCTGGAGAGCATCCTTGAAGGTCTTGGGCTTCTCGTGGGCGATGCGGTGCATGCGCTCGGAGATCTCGGTGAGTTCGGCGCGGGAGGTCTCGTCCTCGGTGCAGGTGAGCAGGCGGTCAGCCTCGCGGCCGTAGTTGTCGAACCAAGCGGACAGGCCACGGCAAAGCTCGGCCATCGACTTGTAGTAGTACAGGCGGTCCATGCCGGAGATGCCGTCACCGCCGGCCTCGCCGGCGACCTCGCCCGCGCGCTTCTCGCAGAAGTCGATGAGGCCGTCAAAGCCGTACTCGAGGACATAGTAGTAGTTCATGACCTCGCGGCCCTGAGGGATGGTGAAGCCGGAGTCGAAGTTCGACACGACCGACTTCATGATGTTTTCCTTGACCTTGTACTCGGGCACCATCTGCTCGTACTTGCGACCCACGTCCTCGACGGACTTGCCGGCCCATGCGTAGGCCAGACGGTGCATGGCGGGGACGATCTCGCGGCGGACGCCGTACTTGCCTCCCACGGAGACTACGTTGCCAAAGCTCTTGGTTACGTTGCCGCCACCAGCACCAAAGTGGGATACCTCGGCGCTGGACTCGGCACCCGTGGCAAGGGCGGCCTTGTAGAGGTCGGAGTCCTTGTCCATGAAGAAGCTCTCGGTGAGCCAGGGCAGCGGGGCGGAGCCGCGATAGAAGCCGGCCTTGGCGCCAACGAGCAGCTCGTGTGGCCAGATGGGGGTGTCGAGGTGCTGGAAGACGCTCTTCAGGCCATAGGCGCGGCGCATGATGGGGACTTCGCCCTCGTGCTCAGTCGCAGCGCGCGTGTACCAGTAGGACTCCTGCACGTCGAGCGATGACAGAGTGTCAAAGTAAATGTTGCGCAGGTAGTTGGCGCGCGGCGTGGGCTCCTTCTTGATCTCGCGGTCCTGGATCTCCTTCGGGGCCTCTCCGTTGGCCTGGCTCTCGAGCGACAGCCCTCTCTCTGCCAGGACCTCGGTCAGCTTCATCGGATGGAGTTGTGCCATTCTGACCTCCTCGATAGATAACCGTGACGGCTTTGTGCCGCCTCTTACCAACCGTCATTGTGCGTGGCAGGCAGCAATTTGGGATGGGCCCAGGCTCGTGTTTGGCGGTTGTATCTTCTTGGCGTCAACTGGCACCAAAGGTCGTATCTAGGACCAAAGTCCTATGCCCGTCCCCCGAATTCCGCCCTTCGACACAACCTTGGCACTACGGACGAGGCGCGCCCATCACCAATAATCAAGGGCTAAACGGACAGTTTTCCAAGCTGAGATGCTTGCAAATGCGAGAGGAGACAGACAAATGAGGAGGAGTCTTTCCGCACCGTTGAGCGACAGGGACCGGGAGCTCAAGGGAAGGATCTTCGACATCCAGTCCTATAGCGTCCATGATGGTCCCGGGTGCAGGACGCTCATCTTCATGTCTGGTTGTCCCTTTCGCTGCAAGTGGTGCTGCAACCCCGAGAGCTTCTACAATCGACAAGGCAAGCTGTATCGTGCCTCAAAGTGCGTGAACCGCGCCGACAAGCGCTGCACGCGCTGCCTGGATGCCTGCCCCTATGGCGCGGTGAGCGACAACTCGCAGGACCCGGACCATCCCATGAAGTTCGACTGGGAGAAGTGCCACGTCTGCACCACGTTCGAGTGCGTGAAGGCATGCTTTGACGATGCCCTGGTCACGATATCCGAGGAGTATACGGTCGAGCAGATCATGCACATCCTCGAGCGCGACCGCCACTACTGGTCTGGCAATGGCGGCGTGACCTTCTCGGGCGGCGACCCCATGTTCCAGCCCGAGTTCCTTCTCGCCGTGCTGGAGCGCTGCGACGAGGCATATATCCACAAGGCCATCGAGACGGAGGCCTCTGCCTCGACAGACGTCTACCTCAGCGTGATGCGCCACATGGACTTTGCCTTCAACGACCTCAAGAGCATGGACACCGACAAGCACCGCGAGTACGCGGGCATGGGAAACGAGCAGGTGCTGCAGAACATCCGTGCCTTTGCGGGCTCCAACTGCACCGCTCGTCTCATCCTGCGCACGCCGGTCATCAAGGGCTTCAATGACACCGAGGAGGACTTCGACAAGATCGGCGCCTTCATGAGGGAAGTGGGGCTTAACGAGCTCAACATCCTCCCGTTCCATCGGCTTGGCGTGAGCAAGTGGGAGGAACTCTCGATGACGTATGCCTTCGCGGACGACAAGCCCACGCCGCCCGAGAAGCTCGAGAGCCTCCGCAAGGTGGTCCAGGGGCATGGCGTCAGGTGCTACGTGGGAAGCGAGACGCCGTTCTGATGAAACCGCTGCGGGATGCGGTGTTCTTCTCGTCGCATCCCGCGTGCTGCCTAGCCAAAGATGTTCGACATGAAGTCGTCTGCAACGAGGACGCGACGCAGCGCCTCTACCTCGTCGTGGTTGACGGAGCCATCTGCGGAAATGCGGCCAAGTGCCTCCGACGGGGCGTAGCCGTCGAGAATTTCCTCGCAGAACATAAGCATGAGCGCACAGGCCCCATCTGTCGTTGCATGGTCGATGTCAAGCGAGAAACGCTTGCCCTCGTTCCCAAAGACGCGGTCGAGTTCTACCCGGGCGTTTGTGCCTTCCCAGAGGTCGCCGAGGTAGGAGAGGACACCCTCGATTGAGCCGTAGCGCGGCACCAGGTCGAGCGTGAGGTTAACCATTTCGTGGACGATGGCCTGAGATTGCTGAGCGAGGTCGACGCTCTGCGTGAGCACGTCGGTCCAGCGTAGGGCGTCTGACTTTACAAGCGTGCCACCTGGACCCTCGATCTTTGTGGGGGGTGCTTCTTTGTCAACGATTTGTTTGTCGGCGACGCGAAGCATTTGCTCGAGTGGAACCGATCGCTGCAGCATGCGCTTTCCGCGCACGAGGAGCATTACCACGTAGTACAGCCGGTCGAAGAGTATCGGCTCGAAGGTGAAGATGTTGGCACCTGCGCGGAACGCGGCGAGGCGCTCCTCCGGGGAGTCGTGTGTGGAATAGATGACAGCTGGCTGCTCAACGATGTTGTAGAGCTCGCGAAGGCGTCGGCATGCTTCGTACCCGCTCATGTCCTGTAGCTCTACGGAGAAGATCACCACGTCGATGCGGTAGGTGCGGACGATGCGGAACGCCTCCTCGGCGCGGTAGCAGAGGACGACGTCACAGCCATATGCGCTAAGGCCCTCCTTGAAGCGCTGACGCGCTTCGTTGTTTGAGCATACGAAGAGGAGCTTGGGAGGTCGCATTGCGCTACACCGCCATGGTCTGGCGCTTGTCCACGTCGAGCGAATCCGAGTACTCGCAGATGAGCTGCACGCGGTTCCTCACTCCGAGTTTGGCGAGGATGCTGCTCATGTGGGTCTTCACGGTCTTCTCGCTAAGGAACAGGCGATCGGCAATCTGTGAGTTGCTCAATCCGTCGCACACGAGGAGAGCGATCTCGTTCTCTCGCGGGGTAAGGACGGGGGAGAGAACGCGGGTGGGGGCGGGACTGTCGGAGCTTGCCGTTGCGTCGAGGTGAATGTCGAGGAGACGACAGACGCACTGAAGCCACGAGGTGGCATTCTCGAACTCCTCGTGACTGATGACCGGGATGTCGAACTTCGCGCGAAGCTGCTCGGCATGAGGGGTGTCATCGAACACAAAGCCGTCGCAGCGCCACAGAGCTATGAGGCGCGCGTTGAAGCAGACAGGAACGACGAAGGTGGTCACCCCAAAGTTGCAGGTTCTGACCAGTGGATCGAAGACCCGTCTGCTGTCGAAGTAGCGGACGATGTCCGACACGTCATGCCCCACGATACCCGAGCAGTCATGTGGGACGCCCGATTGGACGAAGTTGCAGAAATCGACCTTAAGCGACGGGACGAGAAGGGGATTGCCCTGCGTGTCGACGAGGAGAAGCGGAATGTGATGGTCTCGGACGAAGCAGTCCTGGTAATCCTGAAGCGCACCCTTGCCGACCATGGAGATCCATCGGCTCGCGCTAATCTCCATGGGCTTTCGGTTCACACCGCCTACGCTCCTCAGCATTGCACAAACCTCCCCCCAGACGGCCTATTCACTCAACGACCTGTTGCCGCTCTTTGAATCCCCTCCTTGCGCGGGTGGCCCCCACCACTCGGCTGCGGAAGACCGCATGTCTCCGCTTTCTTGTCCATTGTGCCCCCTCCGACGGCGGACAGAGCGAATTGTTCGGCAAGCGTGGCAATTAGATCGCAACAATTCCGGCGCATCAGCGTCGCTTGCACGCGACTTTGGGCGCGAGCTGAGCCGGCGCCCCCTACCAAACCATCGTTCTTTATCGGTATCTGTGAACTGGAGGTCGTGTTTGCCCAGTTGCCGAGAAGAACGATTCACAGATACCGCTAAAGAACGATGTTGGGCACAGCCAGGTGGGCGGCGACCACTCGCGACTGGCACCTCAGACGCTTCGCCCGATACACATTCGGACACGAATCTGTGATGCGCGCAGGTCGATACACATTTGGACAACGAATGTGTATCGATCCGTTGGCCTGGCCCGAGGGTGCGGCGCGTCTCTCGCCTGGCAAGCGGATGCAGCCCCCATATACTGCTCGTTTGTCGATGCACTCCCGATTATGGCATTTATCGGTTCCCGATTATGGTTTTCTCAACTCCTGATTATGGTACTGTTCACTTAGCGATTGTGGGATTGTGATTGGAGAGCTACGGTGATACAGCGAGACATTGCGTCGTGGACAAGAAAGAACACTGACTGGTTTCCTGTGGTCTCTATTACGGGCCCGAGGCAGAGTGGCAAATCGACCCTAGTCAAAGCCGTGTTTCCCGAGTACCAGTATGAGAATCTCGAAGATCCCGGCGTATTGGCAATGGCGCTCGATGACCCGGTTGGATTTATCCGCCACAGGCCACAGAAGCTCATTATTGACGAGGCCCAGCTTGCACCGGAGCTATTCAACGTAATTCAGGTGGTTTCTGACGAGGTGGGCACGCCGGGACAGTATGTGCTCTCGGGTTCGCAAAACTTTCTGCTGCTTAAACAGATTACGCAGTCTCTTGCGGGAAGGGTTGGCCTGCTCAAGCTCATGCCCCTCTCGTATAGGGAGGCGCATGGAGCGGTATCCGAGCTTAGGGTGGAGGACTTTGTCATACGTGGTGGGTATCCACGCTTATATGATGTGGACATCCCACCTGAGGTCTACTACGAGAACTACCTGAGCACCTACATAACGCGTGACGTATCCGGGTATGTTGAACCAAGCAACTTGAGCGTCTTTAGAAACTTCATAGCGGCTTGTGCAGATGGGTGCGCCAACCTCCTTAACCTCACCAGTCTTGCCAATGACGTGGGGATAAGTCCAAAGACTGCGAGGTCGTGGCTATCGCTTTTGGAATCGAGTTACGTGGTGCAGCTCCTCCAGCCATACCACGCCAACCTCCGGAAGCGGCTCACAAAGACCCCAAAGCTCTTCTTCTATGACACGGGGCTTCTCTGCCACCTACTTGGAATAAGGACGACAGACCAGCTCCTGACCTCGCGTCACAGGGGGGCGGTCATCGAAAATCTCGTCATCTCCGAGACGGCCAAGCGTCACATGAATGCCGGCAGGCAGCCACAGCTCTACTTCTATCGCGATGACAGCAAAATTGAGGTCGACCTGCTCGACATGACCAACCCCACGGCCACAGAGCTGGTGGAGATAAAGTCTTCGGCGACGTATAGGTCTTCGTTCACGAGACACCTGGCCAGCGTCGGGAATCTGATCGGCGTTGATGTTGCCAACCAGTCAGTTGTCATGAATGCGGACAAGACCGTAATGGTAGGAGGCAGAACGGTGTGGTCGATGAGGGACTGGCTACTTCGCGAGTAGCCAGTCCCCAAGCCCCTACGCCAGCGGCTCCACGTGCGTTGGCACGCCGCCCACGTACGAGAGGGATGGCTCGCCGGCAATGAGCGGCCGCGCGTAGCGCAGGAACGTCTCGGTCACGCCCATGCCATCCTCCCGAATCATCTCTGCGGGTACGGCCTTCACGGCGTTGGCCACGCGGTTCACGTCCACCAGGTCGTAGCGCACCTCGTACGGCGCATCGGACACACGCACCAGAGCGCTCATCACGCCCGAAGCGCCATCGAGGGCGGCACCCACGCCGCGAGCGCCCAAGCCAGCGGCCTCGGTGAGGTCGGTCTGGCTGGCCAGATGGGCGGCGCAGCGCTGCGTGGTGCAGAGCTCGACGGCCCGCGTCTTGCACCCCAGCTCGCGCTTGGTAACGTCTGCCAGGTAGCGGCTCGTGCCCGAAAGCGCGGCTGCGTGTCCAAAGGCGTCGACGTGCGCCGAGGAGCCCGCGCGCTCGCAGATGAGCGTGCCATCTGCCGTGCGCACGCCCTCGCTCACGGCAACCACCACGGTGTTCTTCTCGGCGAGAAGTCCCGCGAGCCTCTGGAGCAATTCCTTCTCGTCAAGCGGAACCTCGGGGAGAAGTACCAGGTCGGGCGCGTGACCACCCGCCTCGCCGGCAAGCGCCGCCGAGGCGGCAAGCCAGCCGGCATCTCGGCCCATGATCTCGACGAAGGTCACGCTCTTGAGGTCGTAGACGTCGGCGTCGCAGGCAAGCTCGTCGACCGTAGCGGCTATGAACTTGGCCGCGCTGCCATAGCCAGGCGTGTGGTCGGTAAGGATGAGGTCATTGTCGATGGTCTTGGGCACGCCCACAAAGCGAATCTGCGAGCCCGTGGCCTCGCCGTAGCGAGAAAGCTTGGCGATGGTGTCCATCGAGTCATTCCCGCCAATGTAGAGCACCGTGCGGGCACCTAGCTCCGTAAACCGCTTGAAGAGCGTGCGGTACGGCGTCTCGTCCTCGGTGGGCTCCGGCAGCTTGTAGCGGCAGCTCCCCAGGTAGCTTGATGGCGTGTGCGAGAGAAGCTCGAGCCCCGCCGGCCCGGCGAGCTTCTCGTCCAGGTTTACCGTACGACCGTCGAGAAGGCCCTGGATGCCGTAGCGCATGCCCATCGCGCAGAGGCCGGCTGCTCGCGCGGCGCCCACGACTCCCGCCAGGCTTGCGTTGATTGCCGTCGTGGGTCCGCCAGACTGCCCAACCAGCACAGTTTTGCCCAAAGCCATGTCTGCCCCTCTCGTGCGCGTTTACCTGGAAAGAGGATACCGCACGCAGCTGTGGTGGACCCCTCCCGCACCGAGACTGTGTTATCGCTCCCTAGCTCGTAAACTAGCGGTAAATACCCCGCTTGCGCGTGGTAAGGTATCTCGGTCCCAATGTCAGCTTAAAACCCCGGGAGTCACACAATGTTTGAGGCGCTTGCGAGCTTCTTCTCGCTTATCGTGCAGCCGGCCTATAACCTCACCGGCAGCTGGTGGGCGGCAATATTTCTCTTCACCCTGTTCTCCAAGGTCATCCTCATGCCGCTTTCGGTGTGGTGCCAGAAGAACAGCATTGTCATGGTGCAGCTCATGCCCGAGCTCTTCCGCATCAAGTGCCGCTACTACGGTGACCGCGAGACCATCGAGGAGAAGCAAAACGAGCTCTACCACGAGAAGCACTACCACGCGCTTCTCTCGCTCATTCCCTTGGCCATCCAGGTGGTTATCCTCTTTGGCCTGGTGGACGTCATCCACTCCATCACGGACTCTGGCGCGCCTGGCACCGAGTTCCTGGGCCTCGTGCCCATCGAGAGCGGCGGTGCCTCGCTCATCATGCCGCTGCTTGCCGGCCTCTCGGCGGTGATCATGGGTTGGGCCTCCAACCACATCAACCCCCTCCAGCGCGAGCAGTCTCGCGCCGAGAAGAACATGACCAACGGCCTCTCCATCGCGCTTTCGCTCTTCCTGGGCTTCTATGTGGTGTGTGGCATGGCGTTCTACTGGGTGTGCTCCAACCTGCTCTCCATTGCGGTGCAGGCGCTGTGCAACGTGATCGTGAAGCCGCGCGACTACATCGACTACGAGGACCTCAATGCCGCGCGCGACGAGTTCAACGCCATCGAGGAGGCCACCAAGGGCGACCGCAAGTGGTACCAGCCAGACCCGCTGGCCCGCCGCGCCAAGGCGGACTACAAGCGCTTCTTCAAGATTGATGGCAAGCACCTGGTCTTTTACTCCGAGAGCTCCGGCTTCTACAAGTACTTCCAGGGCGCCATCGAGTGGCTGCTCAACAACTCCGACGTGCGCATCCACTACCTTACGAGTGACCCCAACGACCAGGTCTTTGACATCGCCAAGCGCGAGCCGCGCCTCATCCCGTACTTCCTCGACCAGAAGCGCCTCATCACCCTCATGATGAAGATGGACGCGGACGTTGTGGTTACCTCCCTCGGCGCGCTCGACGTGTACTACATCAAGCGCTCGTACATCCGCAAGGACATCGAGTACATCTACATGTGCCACCATATGACCTCGATGCACCTTACCTCGACCAAAGAGGAGTACGACAACTTCGACACAGTCATGTGCGTGGGGCCGCACCAGCGTCGCGAGCTTCGACGCATGGAGGAGGTCTATCACACACCAAGGAAGAAGCTCCCCAAGATTGGCTACGACCTTCTCGACCGCGAGATTGCCGACTACGAGGCCATGCCCAAGGTGGCACACGAGAAGCCCGTCATTCTCATCGCCCCGTCCTGGAACCAGGACAACATCCTCGATACCTGCATTGATGACATGCTGGGAAGGCTTCTGGGCCATGGGTACCGCGTGATTGTTCGTCCGCACCCGGAGTATGTGAAGCGCTACCGTCCGCGCTGGGATGCGCTGGTCGAGCGCTATGCCAAGGTGCCCAAGGATGAGCTGGTCTTTGAGGGTGACTTCTCGGGCCACTCCTCCATCCTTGAGTCCGACGTCTTGGTTACCGACTGGTCCTCCATCGCGGAGGAGTTCTCGTTCACCACGCTCAAGCCATCGCTCTTCATCGACACGCCAATGAAGGTTACGAACCCAGACTGGGAGCAGGTTGGGATAGAACCCACCGACATTAGCCTGCGCAACCAGATTGGCCGCTCGCTCGACCCGGCGGATCTCTCTGAGCTCGAGGGGGTCATCGATGACATGGTCACGAACTCCTCCGCTTGGAACGACAAGATCCGCCAGATTCGCGACGGCTTCATCTACAACCTCGGCCACGGCGGCGAGGCGGCAGGCAAGTACATCCTTGGCGAGGTCCTCGCAAAGCAGGACGGCAAGGACATCACCGCGGCTGGCGCGTTTGGGACGGGGGATCAGGGCAGCGATGATGAGTAGCCGCTCCCTGAAGGGTGCGAACCGCATTGCTGGCCACCTGCTGCTCCTTGTGTGGGACGTCCTTGGCCTTGCTGCAATAAGCGCCTGCCTGCTCACGGCGATGGCCACCCCGGCCCTCGCGTACGTGGACCCCTCGGTCATGACCTACACCATTCAGGCGCTGGCCGCAGTGGCGGTGGCGCTCTCGGCGGTGCTTGGCGTGGCCTTCAGGCGCACACGCAAGGCGCTCGTGAGGCTCCTCCACATAGACGAGGGCGCGGGCCGCGTGGCGGAGCCCGCGGTCTCCCGCATCGACTCGGCCAGCAAGCCGGCCGCCGACGCCGCCGCCCGCGAGGCGCTCGCCTCGGTCGGCACGTCCGCGCGCGGGGCCAGCGCACACCGCCCGGCGGGCCTGCCCTGGCGTCGCCGCATCGTGCTCGCGCTTCTAGCCTGCGTGTTTCTCGCCCTCACGATGTTCGTGGTGGCACCGCTTGAGCTTGTTGCCGGCAGCTCTGACAGCCTCCTCTTTGGTGTAAAGCAAGTGTGGCAGGTTGTGGTGGTGGCTGGCCTCGCTATCGCAGCTGTTTCCGGCCTTGCCATCTCGGCAATTCGTGGGCGCGTCTTTGACGTGGTCATTGCCATTGCCGTGGCACTTGGCGTTGGCGCCTATGTGCAGGTGCTCTTCATGAATTCAAGCCTGCCAGTCGCCGATGGCAACCTTGTGGACTGGACCCAGTTTGCTTCCATCACTGGTATCAGCCTGCTTGTGTGGGCGGCGATTGTCGTCGTCTTTGTTGCCCTTGCGTTCAAGCGTCCGCGCGTGGGGAGGGCCGCTGCCGCAGCGTTGAGCGCTGCTCTGATCGTCGTACAGGTTGCCGGCGTTGTTGACATTGTGTCTAAGGCGGAGTCCGAGCCGGAGTCCATCACCATTACCGAGAAGGGCCTGTTTGACGTCTCGGGTAAGAAGAACGTGGTGTGCTTTGTGCTGGACATGACCGACACCGCAGATGCCAAGAAAGCATATGCCGACAACCCAAACATGTTTGACGGTTTGGGTGGCTTTACCTGGTACCAGAACAGTACGGGGTCTATGATTCCTACGCGCTACGGCATCCCCTCCCTGCTTACGGGCGTGCGGCCAAAGCCGGGCGAGGACGCGGCCGACTTCCTCGCTAACATGTACACGAGCAGCTACTTCCTGGATGACGTGGCGGCTCAGGGATACACGACGGGCGTCTACTCTGATACCGCTGGCTGGATTGACGGCTGGGATGGCTATCTGGGACAGCGCGTCGAGAACTTCGAGTCAACTTCCGAGGTTGCGAAGCAGACCCTCGATTGGCGGGGCGCGCTGAGCATCCTGTACCGTTGTGCGCTCTATCGCGACCTCCCTTGGGTCTCCAAGCCGTTCTTCTGGTTCTATACGGACCAGATCAACCAGGGCATGGTCTCGAGTGCCAGCGCCTCGTCTCCTGACGTCACCCCCTACGCCATGGACGACCCGGCATACTTCGCGAAGCTCAAGGAGAGCGGGCTCACCACGAACGACGAGGACGCCTCGTTCCGCTTCATCCACCTCATTGGCACGCACTGGCCCTACATCATGGATGCCGACGGCAACAAGGTCCCGGAGTCGAGCGACTGGGAGTCCCAGATGGTGGGAGCCTTCAAGATCGTGCGCACCTACCTCGACGAACTCAAGCGCCTGGGTCTCTACGACAGCACCACGGTGGTCATCACCGCGGATCACGGTACCTGGTACCTCACGCCGGACGAGATAAACGGAGTCTCTACCCCCATCATCTTCGTGAAGCCGGCCCAGTCTGCCGAGGCAGACTCGGTGCCCTGCCAGATCTCGCAACAGCCCGTAAGCCACTACGACCTCCAGGCAACGATGCTCAAGGGCATGGGCGCATCGCAGGACGTGCTCGACCACTACGGCGAGTACAACAAGGCCATCGAGGACCGCAATGACCCAGCTGATCGTCTGCGCTACTACCTCATGACGGCGAGTAACGGCAAGCTGGACACCAGCTGGCGCGAGTACGAGATCTCGGGCGATTCCCAGGACTTCGCAAACTGGCACCTTGATGGCAACGACTGGATTATCACCGACGAAGATGCGGAGCGAATCTGGCACTGACGCCGGTTCGAGTTTGGAAGGAACGAAAACTTGAGAGACAAGAACAGAAGGCTGACACTGGCGCTCGCGCTCCACGACGGGCTCTACGCCGCCGCCCTCGCGGCCGTGTGGGTGCTCGTGCCCGCCACCCCGGCCCTCGCCTACGTGGACCCCTCGGTCATGACCTACACCATCCAGGCGCTCGCCGCGGTGGCCGTGGCGCTCTCGGCGGTGCTGGGCGTGGCCTTCAGGCGCACGCGCAGGGCGCTCATGCGGCTTCTTCACATCGACGAGGACGCGGGCCGCGTGGTCGAGCCCGCGGTCTCCCGCATCGACCCCTCCTCGAAGGCCGCCGCGGACGCCGCCGCCCGCGAGGCGCTCTCCGCCGCCGGGACCCCGGCGCATAGCGAGGGGAGACGCGCCAACAAGGAGACGGTCAAGTGGCCAAAGAGGCTTCTGCTCGCCCTTCTCGTCTCGATTGCGTTGGTGATTACGTATCTCGTCGTTGCTCCGTTCGAGCTGCTTGCCGCCAATACCGCGGACTTGACCTATGGCCTCGATACCGTTTGGCCGGTGCTCGCCCGCACGGCAGTCCTGATCGCCGTCGTTGCGGCCCTCGTCATCTCCGCTATCCGCGGTCGTGCGTTTGACGTTGTGCTTGCGCTTGCTGCCGCCGTGACGCTTTGCGGTTATCTGCAGGCGATGTTCCTCAACGGGTCGCTCCCCATCACTAACGGCAGCCTTGTCGACTGGGGTCTCTACAAGGGGCCAATGGTTGTGAGCGCGGCTGTTTGGGCCGCTTTGATTGCGCTGGCAGTAGTCATGGCCGTTTGGAAGCCGTCGGTCTCCCGCTTTGCGAACGCCGCGCTCGCAGGGGTGCTCATCATCGTCCAGGCGGTTGCCATCGCGTCGATCTGGCTCAACCCCACTACTGCCCCCGTTCCCAAGGACGAGGGAAACGTGTATACGGAGCAGGGACTCTTCGACGTCTCCGACAAGAAGAACGTCGTGGTCATTGTCCTTGACATGACCGACACCCAGTATCTTGAGGAGGTGTACGCGAACAACCCCTCGATGTTCGATTCGCTCGATGGGTTCACCTGGTACCAGAACTCGGTTGGGTCTCTTGCGCCCACACGCTATGGCTGCTCGTATCTTCTCACCGGCCAGCTTCCGCAGGAGGGCGAGGACTTCCAGGACTACGTGAAGTCGTCCGTGAGCGACAGCACGTACCTCAAGGACATCAGTGCACTTGGTTATGACATCGGGGTGTATTCGGATGCGGGCTCCACGACCCACGGTGACCCGAATGCCTTTGCTGGTCTCGCCAAGAACGTGCACCCCCTCGACGACGGTGGCGCAAGCGGGTTTGACGAGTCTGGCGCGGTGAGGGTCATGTACAAGGCCGCGCTGTATCGTGACCTGCCGTGGATGGTCAAGCCTTTCCTCTGGTACTACACCGACGAGCTCAACCAGCGGATGTCCACTCCCAAGGAGGAGGCGGATGACCTTGGTGATGTTCCCTACAACTTTGACGACCCGTCGTTCTACGCGCAGCTGAAGGCGAGAGGCCTCTCCATCAACAATGACGGGGAGGCGGGGTCGTTCCGCTTCATCCACCTCCTTGGAGCGCACTTCCCGTACACGATGGACGCGCAGGGCGAGCGGGTGGACGGCGAGACCACGTATGAGCAGCAGGCGCTCGGATCCTTCAGGGTCGTCTCGACGTACCTCGACGACCTCAAGGAGCTTGGCGTCTACGACAACACGACGGTCATCGTGACTGCCGACCACGGCAGGATCGACTTCATGTCAGACACCCCCATCGAGAGGCCGACGTCTCCGATTCTGTTCGTGAAGCCTGCGGGGGCTGCGCATGGGAGCCTTTCCATCGATGCGACGACTCCCGTCTGGGCGCCCGATGTGCTTGCGACCGTTATCGATCAGGCATCCGACGGCGACCAGGACTTGGTTGCAAAGTACGGGACTCCGGCGTATGACGTTGCAGCCACGTTCGACGACAAGCGCGTGCGCGCATTTGATGCTCCAACGTGGGACGGGAACTACACGCCGCACATGTACCAGTTTAGTGTCATTGGCCCTGTGGAGGATTGGAACTCCTGGAGCCTCACGGGCGTTACCTGGGAGACAAACGAACGCTAGGCCGCATGAGCGATAGGTGACTGCCGATGCCTTCGGCTTCTAGGTGGCTTGCACGGAACGCATCTAAGCGCGGATGCCGGAAGGAACATGGAGGGGATTCGATCTTGAGAAATACGAGAGGCAGGCTTATCCCGGCGCTCGCGCTCCACGACGGGCTCTACGCCGCCGCCCTCGCGGCCGTGTGGGTGCTCGTGCCCGCGACCCAGGCCCTCGCCTACGTCGACCCCTCGGTCATGACCTACACCATCCAGGCGCTGGCCGCGGTGGCCGTGGCGCTCTCGGCGGTGCTGGGCGTGGCCTTCAGGCGCACGCGCAGGGCGCTCATGCGGCTCCTGCGCATCGACGAGGACGCGGGCCGCGTGGTCGAGCCCGCGGTCTCCCGCATCGACCCCTCCTCGAAGGCCGCGGCCGACGCCGCCGCCCGCGAGGCGCTCTCGGCCGCCGGGGCACCGGCGCGCGGGGCCGGCGCGGGCCGCCCGGCGGGAGTCCCCTGGCGCCGCCGCCTCGCGCTCTCGCTTCTCGTCTGCCTGTTTGATGCATTTACGGTTCTCGTCGTGGCTCCCTACGAGCTCGTTGCCGCAAACTCTGCGTCGCTTGTCTTTGGCCTGGACAGCGTGTGGCAGCTCATCCTCGTGGCGGGGCTTCTCGTTGGCGTTGTCTGCGCCCTTGTCCTCTCAGTGTTCCGCGGGCGAGCGTTTGACGTGCTTCTCGCCCTGGCGCTTGCCGTTGGCATTGGCTCCTACGTGCAGACGCTCTTTCTCAATGGGAGCCTTACGGTTGCCGACGGCAACCTCATCGACTGGAGCAAGTACACCGGGGAAATGGTGGGGAACCTTCTCGTTTGGGGAGCCATTGCTGCTGCCTTGGTGACGCTTGCCGTTATGCGCGAGAAGGCCGGTAGGGCAGTCGCGGCGGTGGCGAGCGTTGCTCTCGTGCTTGTTCAGCTGGTGGGAGTGGTGAGCCTGTGGGTCTCGCCCCCGGACGGCTCGAGCGTCCAGACTCAGAGGATTTACACCACCGAGCAGGGCATGTTTGACGTGTCAAAGGACAAGAACGTTATCGTGCTTGTCGTCGATACCGTTGACTCGCTCAAGACCGAGGCTGTCTATGCCAACCACCCCGAGATGCTCGACGAGTTCACGGGCTTCACGTGGTACCAGAACAGCACCGGCTCGATGATACCCACGCGATATGGGATTCCATTTCTGCTCACGGGCTCTTATCCAAAGGCAGGGGAGACTTGGAACGACTTTTTTGGACTCTTCGTCACTTCGGGTGGATAGCACATCCCTGCGATGATGTGGCCGAACCCTCCGGGCGGTAGGATATTGCCGTGCAGGAAAGGGCCGGACATCCACCTGGGAGGCGGCGATGGAAGCACGG
>Ga0256406_1001341_pt1 | contig 40187 bp, 38 predicted proteins | sample RumenRJG_03DNA_FD_185986 | JGI IMG/M metagenome (GOLD analysis project Ga0256406, IMG submission 185986) | Bovine rumen microbial communities from Lethbridge, Alberta, Canada - RJG_03 | ecosystem: Host-associated > Mammals > Digestive system > Stomach > Rumen | place: Canada: Alberta | collected... | reverse complement strand
GGGGCAAGAGGCCCCCTTCGCGTTGGGCCTACTTCGCGAGGTTCCTCCTGTGGAGGGCTCGGGAGAGGCAGAACACGACGAGGGTCACGACGGCGCCCGCGCACATGAGGGCGAGCGCGGGGGCGTGAGCCTGGGCGGCTGCCGGGCCCACGAGCACGACGACGGCCGCGATCAGGGCGACCTGCACGAGAAGCAGGACTCCCGAGAGCCTCATGAGCCCGCCTGCCTTGTTGGGGACGTTTGCGAGCAGCGACCCACGGATCCCGAGGACGAAGGAGACCACGCCGCCTCCGGCCTCGGCGGCGCCGACGGGCGTCTGCTCGCCAAGCGCGGAGACCATGAAGATGCCGCAGAACAGGGAGACGAGGCCGTACACGAGACTGATGAGGGTGAATACCTTGATCCGCTTGCTTTCGGGGGACACGAGAACCTCCTGGGACGAGACTTCGGCCCTTCCGGGCCCGACCAACCTGCAGCTTTGTTCGTACCCACGCGTCGCGCGGGGCAGAGACGGCGCCCGCGCGTCCACGTTCTCTCCAGTCTAGGCCAACTCGCCCTTGACCAGACGCGTCGGCAGGAGTAAGGTATCCACCGTTGCGTTTGGGGAATTAGCTCAGCTGGGAGAGCGCATGACTGGCAGTCATGAGGTCAGGGGTTCGAATCCCCTATTCTCCACCAGGTAAACTCGGCTCCGCACTCCGGTGCGGAGTTTTTTATACCGCTTTAGCCCTGGCGCCGCCGTTGCACGGGGCACGATGCGGTAGAGTAGGCAGTGCACCGGGCCCTTGGCGCAACGGTTAGCGCAGGGGACTCATAATCCCTGGGTTGGGGGTTCGAATCCCTCAGGGCCCACCAAAAGGAATGCGCAGGCCAACGGATGCTTACCGTTGGCCTGCGCTTTTTTGCGACGCCCCGGTTTCAGACATGGCAGAGGCCGCCCCAAAGCCCGAGGCCCACCCGTGCCTACGGTCTAGCCCCACGAAGCCACGTCTAGGCCTTGTGGTAGCCGAGGTCCGCCGGGTTCAGGTCTCCCGAGATCCACTTGACGGTGCCGCCGCCCGCCTCGAACGCGCTACGGGCGGCCGTCACCTCCTTGGAGAGCTCCCGCGTATCTGCGTCCTTGCTCTTGCAGATTCCCTTGGACCAGTAGTCGATCACCAGCTCGGAGTCCCCACGAATCTCCTTGGCGCCAAGGCCCCTTGCCACCTCGAGAGCCAGGGATAGCGCTCGCAGCTCGCCGTAGTTGTTGGTACGGCCAGCCAATGTCAGGTTCCCGTCCTCGTCAAGCTCCCCCGCGTCAAGGACGAGCGGCAGCAGCGACTCCTTCGCCTCGTTCGCCACACGGCACTGGGTGGCCCTGCCAGACTGCAGCGACGCCCCGCTGTCGAAGTAGACGACGCCATTCTCCGCCTTGAGGTCATTCGCCATCTCGAAGTCCCTTCTCCCGTGTCAGGTCCGATGACCCTTGTCACACGCCATACTATAGTATGAGGGGACATTAATTCACGCAGTGCAATAGCCCTGCCCATCGCCTCCGGAGCGGGGCGGAGAAGGGGACGCAAGTACCTGCGGCCCCGAAAGGACGTCGGACATGAATTTCCGCATGGCCCAGGACTTCTTTGTCGAGCTTGTCGGCGCGCTCGCCTGCGCCGATGGCGGCACCCCGGAGACGAACCCGGCGATCACGTTCAACGAGCACGCCAAGGCGGGAGAGTTCGACGAGCTCTCGGACGCCGAGTACAACGCCTGCCTCCACGCCGTGAACGAGATCGCCGTCCTCTGGCAGAAGCGCCCCACCACCACCCTTTCCGAGGTCGCACGCAGGGCGCTCTCCGACTGCAGCCTCACCGAGGCTGAGCTTTCGGTGGTAGCCGAGGTGCTCGGGCGCGCATGGGTCCGCAAGCACGGAAACCCCCTGGAGGACCACTACTTCAAGACCCCCGTCCGATACCTCGACCGCGAGCGGTCGCGCGGCGGCGCCCTCGACAGTGCCGAGGTGACGGGCCTCCTCCAGCTGAGCCCGCGGCAGATCGCCAAGGAGCTCTCGCGAGACGTCTGGGGGCAGGAGGATGCCATTCGCGACCTCGCCCTCATGCTCTGGCACCATGTGCGTGGAGACCGCCGGGTCACCCTGCTCATGGGGCCCACCGGCTCGGGCAAGACCCTGCTCGCCAACGGCGTCGCAAGGTTCTGGCCTCACGTCGCCTGGGTCGACGGCAGCCAGGTCACCACCGAGGGGTGGAAGGGTGACGTCAAGTTCTCCAACATGTTCCGTGGGATGGACAAGGTCGACGCCGAACATGCCATCGTGGTAATCGACGAGGCCGACAAGATGTTCGAGCCGAAGACCACCAGCTCGGGAGAGAACAGCTCCGCGTGGGTGCAGACCGAGCTCCTCAAGCTCATGGACGGGGGGCACACGAAGTCCGTCCTCGGCTCGGACCCCAAGGCAGTCCCCGAATCGCTCTCCATGGAGAGCGTAAGCTTCCTGCTCATGGGCACCTTCGAGCACATGCTCGAAGGCATGTCCCATGAGACGCGGCTGGCCGGCTTCTCCGCCGACAACAGCGCGATCGACGCGGCCGAGACCAGGCTCCCCTCGATCGAGGACCTCGTGCGCTACGGTGGCGTGCGCCGCGAGATCGCAGGTAGGATCAACATCGTGTCCCGGGTCTCCAAGCTCACGGTCGACGACTACGCTCGCCTGCTGAGGGACCCCGCCCGCTCCCCCGCCGTACGCATCGCGCGCCAGTACGGGACCTCGGTCACGCTCACCGACCAAGAGTGCCAGGAGCTGGCCGAGTTCGCCGCCTCCGCCGGCCTCGGCGTCAGGAGCCTCGAGTCCAGACTCGAGCAGAGGCTCGACGAGGACCTCTGGGAGGGCAGGATAGACCCCGACAACGACATCCCGGACCCCACGGACCAGCCGAGCTCGACCGAAGAGGCCGGCACCACCGAAGAGCTCCCCTGGGACTGATTCCAAGACCTGGGGCCCTGGCCCCTTAGGAGAAGAGCATCTCACGCCCGACGTCTGCCAGGGTGGCCGCGCCGCACATTTCCATCGTGTCGGCGAGCTCCGAGCGCAGCTGCGCGAGGTAGTCCTCCACTCCCTGCTGGCCGCCGCCGTGGGCCGCCACCACCACGGGCCTGCAGACGAGTGCCGCGTCCGCGCCGAGCGCGAGCGCCCGGAAGACGTCCAGGCCGGAGCGGATCCCGCCGTCGACGAGGACGGACATCCTGCCCGCCACCGCCTCCGCGATGCCGGGGAGCACCTCGGCCGTCGCCGGGACGCCGTCTAGCACGCGGCCGCCGTGGTTGGAGACCACGATGGCATCCGCGCCCGCGTCGAGCGCCTTGAGCGCGCCGCGCACGGTCATGATGCCCTTGAGCACGAAGGGCGTCCCGGCCTCGTGGCACTGCTCGGCAACCTCTGCGAGCTGTTCGACCGTCTTGGACCCTGCGGGCGGGTTCTGGCCCTTGAGGAAGGGCAGGCCCGCCGCGTCGATGTCCATGGCGATGGCGAGCGGGTGGGCACCCAAGGCCACCCCGACGCGCTCGCGCACGACGTCCATTGCCCAGGGCTTGATCGTCTCGACGCCGCAGCCCCCGAGGGAGGCGATCACCTGCGTGGCATTGGCCACGATGCTGCCCTCCAGGCCGTCGCCGGTCCACGCGACCGTTCCCTGGGCCGCGGCGGCCGAGAGCACGCAGCGGTTGTAGGAGACGTCGTCGAAGAGCTCGCCGTAGTGGCGCCTCACGTCGCCGACGGGTCCGACCATGACGGGCAGCGAGAGGGTGCGGCCGAAGAGCTCGAGCGAGGTGTCCGCCTCCGCGTAGGGACGGATCGTGTCGAGGTTGACGCGCCACTCCTCCCAGGCCTGGTAGTTGCGGACGGCGACCGTGCCCGTCCCCTTGGCGCCCGGGCCCGGGACGTGCGCGCCGCACGCCCTCCCGTCGCAGACGGGACAGGCCTTGCACCACGCCCCCGTCTTGCCCCTCGCCCTCTCCGCGAGCTCCCTGTACAGCATGGCTCTCCCCCCTTGCGAAGGGGCGCCCCGTGGGGCGCCCCGGACCACCTGGCTGTCTTTGCGATCTCTCGACCTTGCGTCGCGCCTACGCCCTCTGCGGGATGATCTTCTCCGCCAGGAACTTCGCGACCTCCTCGATCGCGACCTCCTCGCGCTCGCCCGTGGCGCGAACCTTGACCTCGACCTTGCCGTTTGCGATGGCCTTCTTGCCGCAGACGACCTGGTACGGGAAGCCCATGAGGTCGGCGTCGTTGAACTTGACGCCCGGGCGCTCCTTGCGGTCGTCCACCACGACCTCCACGCCGGCGGCGACGAGCTCTCGGGCCACCCTGTCCGCGACGGGCCAGACGACCTCGTCGCCCACCGTCAGGGGCACGACCTCGACCTCGTAGGGCGCGACGCAGACGGGCCAGGCTATGCCGTGCTCGTCGTGGTGCTGCTCGACGATGGCGGCGAGCATGCGCGAGACGCCGATGCCGTAGCAGCCCATCACCAGGGGCTTCTCCTTGCCGTCCACGTCCATGAAGGTGGCGCCCATGGGCTCGGAGTACTTGGTGCCGAGCTGGAAGACCTGGCCGCACTCGATGCCGCGCGCGAGCTTGAGGGGCTCGCCGCACGTGGGGCACAGGTCGCCCGCCTTGGCGGAGATGACGTCGACCCACGCGTCGTCGGCGATCGTGAGGTCGCGGCCGAGCTTTGCGTGCACGTAGTGGTAGCCCGCCTCGTTGGCGCCGACCGCCCACCACACGGACCCCTTGAGCGACTGGTCGAAGCAGGCGCGCACGCCCTCCGGCAGGCCGATCGGCCCGATGAAGCCCTTCACGAGGCCCGCCTGCTCGAGCTCCTCGTCGCTCATCAGGTGGTAGTCGCCGAAGGCGTGGGACGCCTTCACGTCGTTCATCTCGTGGTCGCCCGGGACGAAGACCACGACGGGCCTGCCGTCGCCGTCCATGAGCGCGAGCGCCTTGCGGGTCGCGCCCTCGGGGACGCCGAGGAAGGCAGCGAGGTCGGCGATCGTGGAGCAGCCGGGGGTCTCGACCTTCTCGAGCTCGCCCGGCTCGCCGTCCTCGAGGCTGATCGGTGCCGTCGCGGCCTCGGTGTCCGCCGCGTAGCCGCACTTGTCGCAGTAGACGAGCTCGGCCTCGCCGGCGTCGGCGATCGCCATGAACTCGATGGAGGTGCTGCCGCCGATCTGGCCCGTGTCCGCCGCGACGGGCAGGCACCACAGGCCGCAGCGGCGCATCACGTTCGCGTAGGCGCGGCTCTCGTCGTCGTAGCAGCGCTGCAGGCTCTCCTGGTCCGCGCTGAAGGAGTAGCCGTCCTTCATGATGAACTCGCGCGAGCGCATGAGGCCGAAGCGGGGGCGCCTCTCGTCGCGGAACTTGTCCTGGATGTGGTAGAGGGTGACGGGAAGCTGCTTGTAGCTGCTGAGCTCGTTGCGCACGAGGTCGGTGTAGGTCTCCTCGTGGGTGGGGCCGAGCGCGTACTCGTGGTCGTGACGGTCCTTGATGCGCATGAGCTCGGGGCCGTAGGCGTCCCAGCGGCCGCTCTGGTGCCAGAGCTCCGCGTCGGTGAGGATCGGGGTGAGCATCTCCTGGGCGCCGATGTCCTCCATCTCCTCGCGGATGACGCCCTCGATCTTCATGAGCGAGCGCCACGCGAGCGGCAGGTAGCTGTAGAGGCCGGCGGCCTCCCTGCGGATCATGCCGGCGCGGAGCAGCAGGCGGTGGCTTGCCAGCTCGGCCTCGGCGGGGTCCTCCTTGAGGGTGGGTGCGTAGAGGGACGACATCTTCGCGTAAGACTTCACGGGAATCCTTCCAGTAAGCTCGGTCGCGCCGGCCCCCACCGGAGGCTCGGGCGCGACCCGTACGGACCTTCCAATTGTAGGACAATCGGCAGCGCGCCCTACGAGAAGCGCGTCTCGATCTCCTTGAAGAGCTCGTCCACGATGTCCGCCTCCGCGACTTTTCGCAGAGGCTTGCCTCCGGCGAAGATGAGCCCCTGGCCCTGGCCGCAGGCGACTCCGATGTCGCAGCCCGCCGCCTCGCCCGGCCCGTTCACGACGCAGCCCATCACGGCGACCGAGATGGGCGCGCGGACCCCCTGGAGCCTGCGCTCGACCTCCTCCGCGATCGGGATGAGGTCCACCTTTGTCCTGCCGCAGGTGGGACAGCTCACCAGCTCGGGGTACAGGCGCCTCATGCCGAGGGCGCCGAGCAGCTCCCACGCCACCCTGACCTCCTCGACGGGGTCAGCGGTGAGCGACAGGCGAATCGTGTCGCCGATGCCCTCCTCGAGCAGGACCCCCACGCCCACGCAGTTCTTGACCGTCCCCTGGAGCAGGGTGCCCGCCTCGGTCACGCCGACGTGCAGCGCCACCTCCGGGAGCCGGCGCGAGAGCTCACGGTAGGTCGCGAGCGTCACGGGGACCGAGTGGGCCTTCGCCGAGAGGACGACGTCGTGGAAGCCACGCCCCTCGAAGTGGCGGACGAAGGACTCCGCGGACGCGACGAGCTTCTGGGGCCCGTCGAGGTCCTCGCGGGCGTCGACGTCCTTATCGAGCGATCCCATGTTGACGCCGATGCGGATGGGGACGCCGGCCTCGCCCGCCGCGTCGATCACCGCGTCGACCCTGTCCCAGGAGCCTATGTTGCCCGGGTTGATGCGCACGCCCGCAGCGCCGTTCCTGACCGCGGCGACGGCGAGCCTGTGGTCGAAGTGGACGTCCGCGATCACGGGAATCGGGCTCTGCGCGCAGATCGCGCGGAAGGGGTCGACGTCGGCCGCTGACGGCAGGGTCACGCGCACGAGCTCGCAGCCCGCGTCCGAGAGACGTCCCACCTGCGCGAGGGTGGCGTCCACGTCCGAGGTGGACGTGGTGCACATCGACTGCACGGAGACGGGCGCGCCGCCCCCGACGACGACGCCGCCCACGCTCACGCGCCTCGTGCGCTCCCTGGGGAGCCGCGGCGCACCGGAGCTCGCAACCACGCCGCCGCCAATCTCGCTCAGCATCAGCTCACCATCCAATCAGCAGTCTGCTCACGTCGTTTCTGAGCACCACCACGAACACGAAGGCGAAGAAGGCGATCCCCACGTAGGAGACGACGCTCTGCGCCCTCACCGAGAGCGGCCGCCTCATCGCCGCCTGGATGACCTCAATGAGGATCTTGCCACCGTCGAGCGGCGGGATCGGCAGGAGGTTCATGAAGCCAAGCGACATGGAAATCGCGGCCAGCAGCGACACCACGCTCATGGGGCCCTGCAAGGCGGCCTGCGACGCCATCACCGAGATGCCCACGATCGAGGTGGAGGAGTCGAGTACCTGCATGGTCTGGGTGGGCACGATCAGCCTCGCGGCGAAGGTGGCGACGAGGCCGGCATAGTCGACGGCCCAGCGGGAGGCCTCGAGCACGCCGGGGCGGTAGGTCGTCGTCTGCGCGTTGACGCCCAGGAGCTGCCCCTCCCCCTCCGAGACCTCAATCGTGGTGGTCATCGCCTCACCGTCGCGGACGAAGCCCACCTCGACCGAGGAGCCCGGCGTCAGGTACTGCCGAACGGCGTCGACGAGGTCGCTCCAGTCCGTGACCTCGGCGTCGCCGATGCGCACGATCGCGTCGCCCGCCTCGAGGCCCGCCTCGTCGGCGAGCGAGCCCTCGGTCACCGAGGCGATGACGTTGGAGTCGACGACGACCTGCTGGCCCACGACGCAGAAGGCTGAGACCGCGAGGACGAAAGCGAGCGCGACGTTGACGAGCGGGCCGGCGACGAGCATGCAGACGCGCTTCCAGAAGCCGCAGCCAAGGTAGGTGCGGGCCCTCTCGCGCTCGAGCGCCGCCTCCGCGTCGCAGTCGAGCGGGCGCGGATCGCCCGCCCCCGTCGTCCCAGGCTGCGAGAAGTCGTGGGCGCGGTCGTACTCGGTCAGGAAGGCGGCGTCGCGCCTGAGCGTCTCGAACTGCTCGGGATAGGCCCCCTGCGACTCCCGCTCGCCCTTCGAGGCGTCGTAGTAGGGCCTGATCGCGGCCCAGTCCGACAGGGTGGCAAGGAGGCCGTAGGAGCGGTCGACGTCGCAGCCGAGCTCGTCCGCCAGCGCCGCCGCGCTCACGCGCCCCTCGCGCTGCACCACGGAGAAGGCACGTGCGAGAAGCTCGTCTTGCTCCCCCTCCATGCCGCAGATGCGCGTGTAGCCGCCGAGGAGTATCGGCGTGACGCCGACCTCGGTGCCGTAGCGCTCGAGCTTGCGCGAGAGCCTGGCGCGGCAGGGCATGCCGAGGAAGAACTCGGTCACGCGCACCCCGAAGGCGCGCGCCGCGAGGTAGTGGCCGCCCTCGTGCACGAACACGAGGAGCGAGAGGGTGACGACGCCCCAGAACACGGCCGAGAGGACGCCGGCCGCGCTCATCGGCGTACCCCCTCGAGGAAGCCCCGCGCGACCTCGCGCGAGCGGGCGTCCACCTCCTCGAGCTGCGCCACGGACTCGACCTCCTCGGGCCGGGCCTCCCCCATCGTCTGCCGCACGACGCGCTCTATGTCGAGGAAGCCGCAGGCGCCTGCTCGGAAGGCGGCGTTTGCCACCTCGTTCGCGGCGTTCATGACGCAGGGGAGGGTGCCGCCGGCACGCCCCGCCTCGCGCGCGAGGGCGAGGCAGCCGAAGGCCTCCTCGTCCGCCTCGCCGAAGGTGATCGCGGGCTCCTGGCGCCACTCGACGCGCGGGGACGGCGTCTCCCAGCGCTCGGGGTAGCTCAGCGCGTACTGGATGGGTATGCGCATGTCGGAGGGCCCGAGCTGCGCCTTGACCGAGCCGTCGGCGAACTCGACCATCGAGTGGACGCGGCTCTGGCGCTGCACGAGGACCCGGATGCGGTCGATGGGGACCCCGAAGAGCTGGTGCGCCTCGAGGACCTCGAGCCCCTTGTTCATGAGGGTCGATGAGTCGACGGTGATCTTGGGGCCCATCGTCCAGGTTGGGTGAGCGAGGGCGTCGGCGGCGCTCACGTGCGCGAGCTCTTCTCGGCCCATGCCGTAGAAGGGGCCGCCCGAGCAGGTCAGCCACAGGCAGTGGACGTCGCTTGCGCGCTCCCCCACGAGGCACTGGTAGATCGCGCTGTGCTCGGAGTCCACAGGGATGAGCCTCCCCGGCCGGACGAGCGGCATGAGCAGGTCGCCGGCGACGACGATGGACTCCTTGTTGGCGTAGGCGAGCACCTTGTCCGCCCTGAGGGCGGCGAAGCCCGCCTCGATCCCGGCGAAGCCGACCATGGCGTTGACGACGCAGTCGACCTCGTCGAGCTGCGTGAGCTCGACGACCGCCTCGGGCCCCACCCCGAGGGCGCAGCCCGAGGGGAGCCCCTCGAGTGCGGCGTCCCGGGCGTGCCCGGCGCTCGCGACCGCGACGTGGTCCGCGGAGAACTCGCGCGCGGCGCTCGCGAGGGCCTCGGTCGAGGTGTCGCAGGCGAGCGCCACGACCCGCAGCTTGTCTGAGTGCTGGCGGCAGACGTCGAGCGTCTGCCGCCCTATGGAACCAGAACACCCGAGGACCGCAACTCGAAGCGGCCTCGGGCGTGGCGAACGTGGTGCCGTGTCCTCGAATATGCTCACAGGATTCCCCCGATGTGAAGTAGGAAGTAGGCGACCGTGCATCCGAAGAGCATGGAGTCCGAGCGGTCGAGCAGGCCTCCGTGCCCGGGCATCAGGTTGCCGGAGTCCTTCACGCCGACCCCGCGCTTGATGCGAGACTCGAAGAGGTCGCCGATGACGGCGGAGATGCCCACCACCACGCCGCAGACGAGCGCGAGACCCATCCCGATGCCCTCAAGGCCAAGGATACCCACGATCGCCCAGACGAGGACGGACCCGGCGAGCCCTCCATAGAATCCCTCCCAGCTCTTGTGGGGCGAGATCTTCGGCGCGAGCTTGTGCGCGCCGAAGCGAGAGCCGACGAAGTAGGCGATTGCGTCGTTGGCCCACATCGAGCCCATCACCCCCAACGTGAGGAGCGCGCCGTCGCAGCCCGCGTCGACCTTGCGGATGAGGACGATGCAGGAGAACATCAGCGAGGTGTAGACGGGTCCGAACACCGTGATGGCGACGTCGGCCAGGTTCGCGCGGGGCGTGAGCACGTACCAGACAGCAAGCGAGAGGACGAGGGCGAAGGTCACGACGTGGATGGTGCCGAAGCCCCAGAGATACATCGAGACCGGGTAGGCGATGGCGCCCGTGAGCCCCAGGATCTCGTTCGGCATCCTGCCGCCCATACGCGAGATGCGGAAGAACTCCGAGCAGCACAGCCATGCCATCGCCGTGATGCAGGCGGTCGTCGGCACGACGCCACCAAAGAGGCAGAGGAGGATGACGATGGTGTATATCGCGCCCGACGTGGTCCGCGTGAGGAGCTTCTCGGTCCAGCCGCGCACGACCTGGCCCTTGAGGCCACCGACGGCGCGCAGCCCCTCCTTGGAGTGGCGGTGGCTCTCGATCCTCTCGATGGCGCTGTCCAGCGAGATGTGGGCCCTCGCCTCGCGACCGTCGGCGTCCGCCGGAAGCGGCCTCTCCTCGCCTCCGGCGCCCGCGCCCGAGGGGTGACCGGTTTCGCTCACTTGTTGACCACTCCCCCGAAGCGGCGCTTGCGGCCCTGGAAGTCCCGGACGGCCCTGAGGTAGTCCCAGCGCGTGAAGTCCGGCCAGAGCGTGTCGGTTACGTAGAACTCCGTGTAGGCGATCTGCCAGAGGAGGAAGTTGGACAGGCGGTTCTCGCCGGAGGTCCGGATGAGGAGCTCCGGGTCCGGCAGGCCCGCCGTGTAGAGGCGGGACGCGACGGAGGCCTCGTCGACCTCGTCGGCGTCGACCCTACCCGCCGCCACGTCCCGCGCGAGGGCGCGCGCGGCCCTCGCGATCTCCGCCCTCGAACCGTAGTTGACCGCGAGGGCGAACACCATGCCGGTGTTGCCCCGGGTCTCCTCGAGGCCCTTCTCGAAGACGTCGCGCGTGACCTTGGGCAGCGCGTCGATGTCCCCCAGGAAGAGCAGCCTGACGTTCTCCTGTGCGAAGAGCGGGAGCTCCTTCACGAGCGTCGTTGCGAACAGGTGCATCAGGAGGTTCACCTCGTGCTGCGGCCGCCTCCAGTTCTCGGTCGAGAACGCGTAGACGGACAGCACGTCCACCCCGAGCCTCACGCTCGTGGTGACCGCCTCCCTGAGGGCGTCCACGCCCGCGACGTGCCCCTCGCTCCGGTCGAGCCCCCGGGCCTGCGCCCAGCGCCCGTTGCCGTCCATGATGATGGATATGTGGCTGGGAATCCTCTCGAGGTCAACGTCCGACAGGCTGATGTCGTCGGGCGCGCCTGCGTAGTACTCCCGCAGCTTCGCCTCGTCTCGTTGCACCTAGATCTCCATGACCTCGGCCGTCTTGGTCTTCAGGAGGGAGTCGATCTCCTCGATGGCGTTGTCGGTAAGCTTCTGGACCCGCTTCTTCTCCGCCTTCTGCTCGTCCTCGGAGAGCTCCTCGTCGCGGTCGATGGCCTTGTTGGCCTCCTTGCGCGCGTTGCGCACGGCGACCCTGCCCTCCTCGGCGAGCTGCTTGCACTCCTTCGCGAGCTCCTTGCGGCGCTCCTCGGTGGGGGCGGGGAACGGGAGGCGGATCGAGACGCCGTCGTTGGATGGGGTGATGCCGAGGTCGGACTGCTCGATGGCCTTCTCGATGCTCCTGAGGGAGGTCTTGTCCCACGGCTCGACCACGAGCATGGAGGCCTCGGGGACCTTCACGCCGGCGAGCTGGGTGATCGGGGTGGGCTGGCCGTAGTAGTCGACCTTGATCTCGTCGAGGATGTGCGGGTTGGCGCGGCCCGTGCGGACCTTCGCGAAGTTGTTCCTCAGCGCCTGGATGGACTTGTCCATGTGCTTCTTGGCGTTGTCGGTGTGCTGGCTCATGTCTACTCGCTCTCCTCGTCGACTACGGTGGTCCCGACAGGCTCCCCCTTGAGGGCCTTCTCGAACGCGCCCTGCTCCTCCATCTTGAAGACGATGATGGGCATGTGGTTGTCATGGCACAGGGCGGTCGCCGTGGCGTCCATGACCTTGAGGTCCCTGGTCAGGACGTCCATGTAGGTGATCTCGTCGAACTTCCTGGCCTCCGGGTGCACGACCGGGTCCATGTCGTAGATGCCACTGACCTTGGTCGCCTTCATGAGCACCTCGGCGTCGATCTCGCACGCCCTCAGGGCCGCTGCGGTGTCGGTCGTGAAGTAGGGGTTGCCCGTGCCCGCCGCGAAGATGGTGATGCGACCCTTCTCGAGGTGGCGGATCGCGCGGCGCCTGATGTAGGTCTCTGAGACCGAGTGCATCTCGATCGCGCTCATGACGCGCACGTCCATGCCGTTGCGCTCGAAGCAGTCCTGGAGGGCCAGGGAGTTGATGACCGTGGCAAGCATGCCCATGTTGTCCGCCTGGGCGCGGTCCATGCCGCTCGCGGCGCCCGACAGGCCGCGGAAGATGTTGCCGCCACCCACGACGATCGCGATCTGGATGCCGGCCTCCCACACGGGCTTGACGCTGTCCGTGATGGACTGGAGGACTGCGGGGTCGATGCCGAAGCTCTTCTCGCCCATCAGGGCCTCGCCCGAGAGCTTGAGAAGGACGCGGTGGTATTTGTAGTCAGTCAAGTGGGTCCTCCACTTCTTGTCGACGAATCCCGCCCCCGCGCGCCAGCGGTGGGGACGGGGCAATGGGCTTGCTTGCCGTTCAGTCCCCTGTGATTCTAACAGAGGTCAGGGCCCGTGCCCTCACGGAAGCGCCAGGCATCGCCTCGCTCGGTGGGACCGGCAAACGAAAAGGCCGGCCCGCTCTCGCGGACCGGCCTGTCAGACGCTTGAACCGAGGAGTTACTCGCCGAAGTTGAAGCGGACGAAGTTGACGATCTCGATCTTGTCGTCAGCCTTCTTGGAGACCTCGTCTGCGAGCTGGGAGATGGTGGTCTCGGGGTTCTTGATGAACTCCTGCTCGGTGAGGACGTTCTCCTTGTAGAACTTCTTCAGGCGGCCCTGGACGATGCCGTCCCAGAACTTCTCCGGACGGCCAGAGTCCTTTGCCTGGGCGGTGTAGATGCTCTTCTCGTGCTCGATGATCTCCAGCGGGACGTCATCGCGGCGGGCGGAGACGGGCGCGGAGGCCGCGACCTGCATCGCGACGTCGTGCGCGAAGGACTTGAAGTCCTCGTTCTGCGCGGTCTCGGGCTTGGCGAACTTGAAGTTCACGATGTCGCCGAGATGGGCACCGAGGTGGATGTAGCTCGCGAGGGTGCCCTCGGAGGTGATGCGCGCGAAGCGGTTGATCTTCATGTTCTCACCGATGACGTGGATCATCTCGGTGAGCTCGGAGTCGACGGTGCCCCCGTTCATCGGGCACGCCTTGAGCGCCTCGAGGTCCGCCGGGTCGTTCTCGGCGACGACCTTCGCCACGTCGGCGGCGAAGCCCTCGAACTTGGGGTTGGAGCTCACGAAGTCGGTCTCGCAGGTGAGCTCGAGGAGGGCGCCGGTCTTGCCGTCCTCGGACACGTAGGCCGCCACGCAGCCCTCGTTGGTGTCGCGGCCCGCTCGCTTGACGGCCTTCGCCATGCCCATGGTACGCAGGACGTCGACGGCCTTCTCGATGTCGCCGTCAGCCTCGACGAGGGCCTTCTTGCACTCCATCATCGGCGAGTCGGTCATCTCGCGGAGCTGCTTGACCATAGCGGCAGTAATCTTGGTTGCCATGCTTCCCCTCCTTGGGGTGTTCGTTCTCGTATCGGACGACGCTTGGCGGACGTGCCGCGCCAAAGCGCTACTCTGCGGCGGGCACCTCGGCCGCGGGGGTCTCGACGGCAGGCGTCGTCTCGCCCTTGGCCATCTCCTCAGCGGAGATCTGCTCCTTGCCGGAGCCGGCCAGGACGGCGTCGGCCACGAGCTCGCACATGAGGTCGACGGAGCGGATGGCGTCGTCGTTCGCGGGGATGCCGTAGTCGATGACGTCGGGGTCGGAGTTGGTGTCGAGAAGGCCGACGACCGGGATGTGGAGGCGGTTGGCCTCGCGGACCGCGATCTCCTCGCGCTTGGTGTCGACGACGAAGAGGGCCTGCGGGAGGGCCTTGAGCTCACGGACGCCGCCAAGGTTGCGCTGGAGCTTCTCGAGCTCCTTGGTCAGGACGGCCTGCTCCTTCTTGCCACGGGCGGCGAGGCTGCCGTCCTCGGCCATGGTCTCGAGCTCCTCCATGCGCTCGATGCGGGAGCGCATGGTGACGAAGTTGGTCAGCATGCCGCCGAGCCAGCGCTGGTTGATGAAGGGCATGTTGGCGCGCTCGGCCTGGGTCTGGATGGGCTCCTGGGCCTGCTTCTTGGTGCCCACGAACAGCACGGTGCCGCCCTTGGCAGCGGTCTCCTTGAGGAAGGTGTAGGCCTTGTCGGCGTCGATGATGGTCTGCTTGAGGTCGAGGATGTAGATGCCGTTGCGCTCGCCGAAGATGTAGGGCTTCATCTTGGGGTTCCAACGGCGGGTCTGGTGACCGTAGTGGCAGCCCGCGTCGAGAAGGGTCTGGATGTTGATCTTTGCAGCCATGTACTAAACCTCCTGTGGTTTGTCCTCCGCGTGAGGTCAACCCCATAGCGCCACCCCTGCCCTGGCTTATGGGGAGGGGCACCACGGCGCATGAGTCGTCACGCGTGTGAAATGTGCCATGCGGTCGCACGGCGATTCTCAAGTATATCAGCACGGAGGAGGGCGCGCCAGACCCAGGCTCCCTTCAATGACTCACCATAACTTCACATTGGCCCCTCGGCGCTCGGGCGCCCGCTCAGCCGCGCGGGTGCGCCCGCCGGGCCGCGTCCTTGAGCCGCGCCACCGAGAGGTGGGTGTAGACCTGCGTCGTCGCGAGGCTCTCGTGGCCGAGAAGCTCCTGGACGCTCCTGAGGTCCGCGCCCCCGTCGAGGAGCTCGGTCGCGAAGGTGTGCCTCATCGCGTGCGGCGTCACGCCGGCGAGGCCCGCCTGGCGGGCGTGCCCCTCGAAGCACCTCCTCAGGGCGTCCGCAGACATGCGCCTCCCCCGCGTCGACACGAAGAGCGCGCGCTCGTCTCCGGCCTGCCCCGACCCGTCGCGCCGGCGGGCCACCAGGCGCCCTCGCGGGCCCTCGAGGTAGGCGGAGAGGCGCTCGAGCGCTACGGGGTAGAGCGGCACGATCCTCTCCTTCGAACCCTTGCCGAAGAGCGTCACCTGCTCCTGGGCGAAGTCCACGTCGCCCACGTCGAGGGCGGAGACCTCCGAGATGCGCGCTCCAGACGCGTAGAGCAGCTCGAGGAGCGCCCGGTCCCTGAGGCCGAGGTCGCTCCCCTCGTCGCAGGTATCGAGGATCCGCCCCACCTCGGCGTCCGACAGGGTCTTCGGAAGGCCCCTGGCGAGCCTCCTTCCCGAGATGGCGTCGGCCGCGTCGGTCTCGCAGACGCCCTCGGCGACGAGCCAGCGGTAGAGCCCCTTGATCGAGGACAGGTGCCTGTTGACCGTCTTCGCGCCGTAGCCCGCCGAGACGAGCTCGGCGAGGTAGCGCCTCAGCTGCTTGTGGGTCACCTCGAGGGGCCGCACGCCCTCCCTCCTGGCCCAGAGCGCGTACTGGGCGAGGTCCGAGGCATAGGCCTTCGCGGTGTTCCCCGAGAGCCCGCGCACCTGGGTGAGCTGGGACACGAATCGCTCGATGTCCCGCTCGAACCCGTCCGACCAGGTGCGATCGGAACCTGACCCGCCCTCTTCGGGAACGGCGGGGCCCCCTTCGGACGGCGTGCCGTCGGACATGCCCTTACGCCTTCCCCTCGACGCGGAAGAGATCGGGTCGTGCGTCCACGTAGGCGCCTACGTCCGCCTTGGCGCGCTCGGCGTAGGCGGCATAACGCTCCTTCTTGCGCAGGCGCCGGCCCTCGATGGGGGGCACGAGCCCGAAGTTCACGTGCATGGGCTGGTAGTCTTTGGTTTCCGGGTCGGTCGCGTAGGCGACGAGCGAGCCGAAGGCCCCCGTGGCGGGGAGCGAGACCTCGGGGAGGGAGCGGAGGTCGGCGAAGGTGTTGAGCGCGGCGAGGTAGCCGGAGGCTATGGCCTCGGTGTAGCCCTCGGTCCCGCAGATCTGCCCGGCGAGCCTGCATGACGTGCCGGGAATCTTGAACGTGCGGTCGAGGACGTGCGGGGAGTCCACGAACGAGTTCCTGTGCATCACGCCGTAGCGGAAGAACTCGGCGTGCTCGAGGCCGGGGATCATCCTGAACACGCGCTTCTGCTCGCCCCAAGTGAGGTTAGTCTGGAACCCCACCATGTTGTAGGCCGTCCGTCCCTCGTTCTCGGTCCTGAGCTGCACGGCAGCCCAGGGCCTCCTCCCCGTCCTCGGGTCGGTGAGCCCGACAGGCTTCAGGGCGCCGAACCTCAGGGAGTCGTGCCCCGTCCTTCCGACCTCCTCCACCGGCTGGCAGGCGCAGAACAGGTCGGACTGCTCGAACTCGCGCGAGATGACCCGCTCCGCACCCATGAGCTCCTCGTAGAAGGCGTCGTACTCCTCCTTGTCCATGGGGCAGTTGAGGTAGTCTCCGCCGGGCTCCCCGTAGCGCGACTGGGCGAACACGACGCCCATGTCCAGGGACTCGGCGTCCACGATCGGCGCCGCGGCGTCGAAGAAGGCGGAGTGCCCCTCGCCGACGAGGTCGGTCACGCGCCGAAAGAGGGCGTCGGAGCACAGCGGCCCCGCCGCTATGACGGCAGGGCCCTCGGGGATGGACGTCGCCTCCTCGCGCACGAGCTCCACGAGCGGTTCTCCCTCCACCCGCTCGGTCACGAGCCTGGAGAACTCCCTCCTGTCGACGGCGAGGGCACCGCCGGCCGGCACGGCGGCACGCTTCGCCAGCTCGACGAGGACGCTTCCCATCCTCGTGAGCTCCCACTTCAGAAGGCCCGCCGCGCTGTCCTCGCGAAGCGACTTCAGGGAGTTCGAGCACACGAGCTCTGCGAGGCCGTCCGTGTGGTGGGCTGGCGTCGTGGCCTTGGGCCTCTGCTCTACGAGCCGCACGCGCACCCCCCTCCGGGCGAGCTGCAGCGCGCACTCGCTCCCGGCGAGACCGCCCCCGACGACCGTGACTTGCGTTTCCATCAGCTGCTTCCTCCACCTGGGTTCCTGGGGCCGGGGGCCTTCTCCCCCGTCGCCCCCGCCGCGTCCGCCCTCCGCTGGTAGTCCCGGTAGGCGGCCTGCGACACCGTGTAGCTTCCGTCTGGAAGTCTTTCTACCACACCTCTCGTCTCGTAGTCGGACAGCGTCCGCACGAGGGTGAGCACCGGCTCCCCCAGCCGCGTCGCAAGCTCGTCCGGCCTCATGGGCGACGCCACGAGCGCGGACACGACGCGGCTCGAGCTCTGGAACCCCTGCTCGCCAACGAGCCGGAGGGATCCGTAGTCCAGCGCGATCTTCGTCTCGAGGTCCATCTCGCTCGCTATTATGCAGGCCCCGTCCGAGATGAGCTGGTTGGTCCCCATCGAGTTGGGGCTGAAGATGGACCCTGGGATGGCGTAGATCGGCCGCCCGAGGGCGTTTGCCGTCTCGGCGGTGCTCATGGTCCCCGACCTCATGCCCGCCTCGGTGACGAAGAGGCACCGAGACAGGGCCGCTATGACGGCGTTCCGCTGCAGGAACGCGAACCGGCGCGGGCCCTTGCCCCAGGCCCTGAGCGAGATTACCGCGCCGCCCTGGCGCACCGCATCGTGGAAGACGTCGAGCGAGGAGCGCGGGTAGACGACGTCCGCCCCGCAGCCGGACACGACGACGGTCCTGCCACCGGCGTCCAGCGCCGCCCGGCTCGCAGCGTGATCGCACCCCAGGGCCCCGCCCGAGACGACCACGATCCCGCACTCCGCGGCCACCCTGCCAGCCATCTCCGCCACGGCGATTCCGTAAGGCGTGGCCCTTCTCGCACCGATGACCGAGATGCAGGGCAGCCCCAGCACCTCCCTGCTCCCCACGCCGTAGATCCTCTCCGGGGCGTCGTCACCGAGCTCGAGCACCCCCTCGGGGTAGCCCTCCTCGCCCCTTGCGACCTCCCACCGAGCTCCCATGTAGCACCTCCTAGATGCTGCCCCTCGACCTGTAGACGCAGGCCTCCACTATGTCGTCCGCACCCACGCGCTCGTGGGCCGCGAGGTCCGCGATCGTGCGCGCCACGCCCGCTATGCGCGTTATCGCCCTGCCTCCGAGGGCCCTGCGCCGGGCGGCGCCCTCCAGCGCGGCGCGGGCGCCGGGCTCGAACCCCTCCCATCTCCTCTGGGGCTCCCCCGTCCCCCCGCCGCTCCTGGCGACGCGCCAGCGACGGAACTCCGTGGCGGCGAGCACCTGCTCCCGCATCTGCGCCGAGGACGCGCCCGCCTCCTCGGCCATGACGCGGTGCGAGTCCGGGCGCGCCACGTCCACGAGGATGTCGATTCGGTCCATGAGGGGCCCGCCGATGCGCGCCTGGTAGCCCGTGATCTGCGAGGGCGTGCAGCGACAGGGGTGCCCCTCGTCCCCGAGGTGCCCGCAGGGGCAGGGGTTGGCGGCGGCGACCAGCTGGAAGTCGCAGGGGAAGACATAAGCCCCGTCCGCCCGCACGAGCCTGACGACGTGCTCCTCCATGGGCTGCCTCAGGCTCTGCAGGACGTTCGTGGCGAACTCGGGAAGCTCGTCGAGGAAGAGCACCCCCTTGTGCGCGAGCGAGACCTCCCCCGGCAGGACCGGTCTGCCGCCGCCGATGAGCCCCGCGAGCGAGACCGAGTGGTGCGGGGCGCGGAAGGGCCTTCCGCCCGCGGCGATCTCCTCGAGCGATTGCCCCGCGACGGAGTGGATGAGGAGGGCCTCGCGCGTCTCGTCCTCCGAGAGGGCAGGCAGGATCGTCGGCATCCGCCGGGCGAGCATGGTCTTTCCGGCGCCGGGAGGACCGACCATGAGCAGGCCGTGCTTCCCCACCGCGGCGATGACGAAGGCGCGCTTCGCGAGCTCCTGGTCCATCACGTCGGCGTAGTCGAGCGCCGCGGGGGCGCACGCGCGCGGAAGGGGCTCAGGACCTGGGGCCGCCTCCGGGAGCGAGCCGACGCCGCATCTGAGGTCCGCGAGGGTCGACACGCACCTCACACGCGAGGCGTCCTCGGGAAACCACGGCCCGCCGGCTCCGACGAGCACGAGGCCGCTCTGCCGCGCGAGCGCCTCGTAGGCGACCGCGCCCCTCACGGGGCAGACCTGGCCGTCGAGCCCGAGCTCGCCCACGAACAGGCAGCCATCGAGCCCGGCCCTCGGTATCTGCCCCGTCATCGCGAGGATCGCGACGGCGATGGGAAGGTCGAACGAGGTCCCCGACTTGCGGACCTCGCTCGGGGAGAGGTTGATCGTGACGTGCCTCCTCGCCATGGTGTAGCCGCACGCGGTGAGCGCGCAGCGCACGCGCGACCTCGCCTCCAGGACGGCCGCGTCCGGACGGCCGACGACCGTGAGCCCCGGGATGCCCGCGCTCATGCTGGCCTCGACCGTCACCCCGAGCGCCTCGACGCCGCGCAGCAGGGCCGCGTGGACGGCGCACGTCTCCGGCGCGCTCATTGCTCGTCCCAGCAGAAGGCGCCCACGAGGTGCCGGAGGAGCGCGGAGCGGTTCTCCCTGAGCGTCACGGCGATGACGTCGAAGCGCACGTTCGTCACCTCGGGGTGAAGGGAGACGTACATGAGGGCGAGGCGCGTGTAGGTTTTCCGCTTGCGCACCCCGACGGCAAGCTCGGGCGCCAGGGGGTCGCCTCCCCTGTCGACCCTCGTCTTGACCTCCACGAGGACGGTCTCGTCGCCGTCGCGGGCGACGACGTCCGCCTCGCCGCAGACGCAGCGCCAGTTGCGGTCCACGACCTCGTACCCGCGACGCACGAGGTAGCTCGCCGCGATCGCCTCGCCCTCGAGCCCGACCTCCCTCGTGCTGTAGCTGCTCACCGGCTTGTCCCTCGGCACAACGGAGAAGTCCAGGGGCTCGCATTCGTCCTCGCGCCCGACCGCGGCCACGTCCGGGAGGGCCTTCCTCGCGGGGTCCGCACGGACGCCCGCTCGCGGCCGCCGTCCTGGAACGCCCTTCGAGCCCTCCAGCACCTCCATCACCTCAGGGACCGTCTTCGCCATGCCTGCCTCCCTCGTCCGTTTCGGACCCAAGAGCATGACAGGTCGCCCCGCGCGGTGCCTTGTCGCACCCTCGCAGGAAGCTGGCACCGGTCTCTCACGCGCGGCCCCGGCCGCCACGGCATAGCCGCTCTGGACGGTGGCCCTGGGCGCCCGGGGCTCGTTCACATCACTTGTCGTACTAGTGCGGATTTGTGCCTACAAGAAGTTTCCACAGAAGGTCACCCGGTGCACGGGCGTGAGACCGAGCTCGCGAATCGCCTCGATGTGGGCCCTCGACCCGTAGCCCTTGCACTCGGCGAGGTGGTATCCGGGGTACTCCGAGTCCAGGCCGACCATGATCGCGTCTCGCGTCACCTTGGCGACGATGGAGGCGGCGGCGATGCACGCGACGCGCGCGTCCCCCTTGACGAGGGTCTTCTCCTTTGGGTGCACATGGACGGGGTTGCCGTCTATGAGGACGCAGTCCGGCTCCACGCCGGTGTCCTCTATCGCCTGCGACATGGCCACCCTGAGGGCCACGCGCATGCCGAGCGCGTCGATCGACTCGGGCGGGACGTGCGCGATGCCGATCGCGACGGCGACCTCTGCGATCCGCGCCGCCACCTCCTCGCGGCGCGTGGGCGTGAGCTGCTTGGAGTCGTTGAGGCCCCAGACGACGGGCTCGGACGGCAGCACGACTGCCCCCACGGTGAGCGGTCCCGCGATCGAGCCCCTCCCCACCTCGTCGACGCCCACCACGAGGCCCTCCCCGCCGAGCTCGCGCTGCAGCTCGTACATGGCGATGACGCGCTCGCGCTCCGCACGCTCCCGCTCGAGGCGCCTGCGCGCCGACGCGACGGCCTGCTGGACCTGCTTCCTGTCGTCCTCGGAGTACCTCTCCACGAGATCGTCCAGGTCCTCGAAGGCCGCACCCCTGACCTGACGAGCGACCTCGCCTGCAGTCGGCCTCCGTCCGCCCTCCATGTGAACCGCCTCCCACGCGCACGCAACGGGCCACCCCTCGCCCCGGGCGCCCCGTTGCGTCCGGGACCGTGCGCGGGCGTGGTCCCTGCCGAAAAAAGAGAGGGGCCGCCCGAAAGCGGCCCCTCCAACCTGTGCAAGTGCTCCTGCTAGCGCTTCTCGCGAAGACGCGCGGCCTTGCCGACGCGGTCGCGGAGGTAGTAGAGCTTCGCGCGACGGACGCGGCCGTGGCGCAGGACCTCGAGCTTGGCGATCTTGGGGCTGTGCACGGGGAAGGTGCGCTCGACGCCGATGCCGAAGGAGATCTTGCGGACAGTGAAGGTCTCGCGGGCGCCCGCACCGCTCATGCGGATGACGTCACCCTGGAAGACCTGCTCGCGCTCGCGGTCGCCCTCCTTGATGCGGTAGTGCACCTTCACGTTGTCACCAACGCGAAGCTCGGGCAGGTCCTTGCGGATCTGCTTGCTCTCGATTGCAGCGATGTAGTCCATCTTGTCCTCATCTCTAGAGGTGCCGACGCCAGGCGAACGGCACATAGGCTTGCACACAAGTGGAAAGTATAGGGCAAGGCGCCTGCTCAGGCAACGCACAGGCGATTTCCACAAGCTCTGGACATCCGTGCCGCACCCTCGCCGCCGGCAGCGTGGCGCGCGGACGGGAGCGGCGGACGTCCGCCGGCATCGCTACAGGCAGAAGCCGACGACGTAGGCGGAGCTCTCGTCGGGGTTGCCGTACCCCTTCGGGACGCCCGAGTTCATCACCTGGTAGAAGAGGTCGTTCGCGCCCGAGTGGGCCCAGTTGGCCCCCTGCGGCGTCCGGTACCACCAAGTGGACCTCCCGGTGCTCCCGTCGAGCCTCAAGAAGCCGTCCCCGGCGCTCGTCGCGGTGATCCCGTGCTCGGCGAAGGCCAGGTACTGGTAGCCCTCCTGGTTGAGGGACTCGTCGATCCCCCAGCCGTCGTCGCCGTACGTGTCCGTCTCCCAGGTGACGGTCCCGCAGACCTCCTTGGGCGAGAAGAGCCACAGCTCGTCCGTCGTCGCCGAGACCTCCTCCGGCGCGTTCGTGTCGCCCACGTTGTTCGTGAGCTTGGTCACCGGCACGATCGCCTGCCGCAGGTCGTCCGGCAGGAGGGCGAGCCCGTCGCTCGCGAGCCAGGCCCGTGCGTAGCTCGACTCCCAGCCGCCGTCCGCGGTGGGCTCCTCGTTCATCGGGCCGCGAGCGAGCGCGCCGACCGACATGAGCGTGAGCCCCGCCTTGCCCGAGCCGTCCGCCTTGTCGTCGTGGAGGACGTCGATCACGCGGACGTCGATCGAGTAGCCGTTCGTGAGATCGGCCCGGATGGTGTCCTGGGTGAGGCTGCCGTCCTCCTCGACGATGCCATAGGATCGCGCGACCTCCCGCGCGGCGTCCTCGTCCGCCGCCGCCTCGATCCTGTCTGCGGCCTCCCTGAGGGCATCCCACGAGAGGTCGGAGAGCCGCGCCTCCGCGGGGCCCGCCGTGGACCGCGGCTGCTCCCGCGCCTCGTCCCGCGCGGGTTGAGCGCCCTGCGCCCAGGGGAGGAGTCCCTTGGCCGATGCGGCGAGGTAGAGCACGCACGCGCAGGCGGCGAGCGCCGCCAAGCCCGCGACTACCCGTGCCGTCGCCCTCGCCCTGCCGCTCCCAGATGACATGCCAGACCCCTCTCTTCGCTCCTCCGTCCGTAGGCATCGTAGCATGCGCCGCCTGTCCGACCGCCCGCCCCCGTGCGGTCGCGACGCCGCTCTATGAATCCCGATTACCCAAACCGCCTTTCGATGGACATGGCGACGTTTGACCTTCTGACGTGACGCCCGTATTTTGTTCCTACAAGCGCGCGGGATTTCTTATTCCCGCAATGCGTTGTCCCCCCAATCGCCCTTCGCCTCGTGCGGAGGGCGTTTTGCCATAGGCGACCCTTCCTTCGTCACGCGCGTCGAGCACGCCGCTCTCCCCCACGCCCTCCACCGGTCCTGCGTTCGCGCGACGTCCACGCAAAGAGGGCCGGGAGGATTTGCTCCTCCCGGCCCTCAGGCTGCCTGAGCCGATCTAGCCAGCCGGCCTCGTTATCGCGTCGAGGCTACTTCTCGAGCTTCTTGGGGCCGCCGTTCGACTCGATCTTCGCCTGGGCGCAGGCGAGGCGGGCGACGGGCACGCGATAGGGCGAGCAGGACACGTAGTCGAGCCCGAGGTCGTAGTACATGTGGATGGAGTCGGGGTCGCCGCCGGTCTCGCCGCAGACGCCGCAGACGATGGTCGGGTTGGCCTTGTGGCCGCCCTCGACGCCCATCTTGACCATCTTCGCGACGCCGTAGTCCAGCGTCTCGAACGGGTTGGTCCTGAGGATCTTCTTGGAGAGGTACTGCGGGATGAAGGCGGACTCGACATCGTCGCGCGAGAACCCGAAGGTGGTCTGCGTGAGGTCGTTGGTGCCGAAGGAGAAGAAGTCGGCGTACTGGCCGATCTCGTCTGCGGTGACGGCAGCGCGCGGCAGCTCGATCATGCAGCCGATCGGGATGTTGAGCTCGACGCCCTCGGCCTCGGCGACCGCCTTGACGCCGGCCTCGACCTGCTCGCGGACGAGCTTGAGCTCCTCGACCGTGGAGATGAGCGGGACCATGATCTCCGGCTTCGGGTTGAGGCCCTGCTTGATGAGGTGGGCAGCGGCGCTCGCGATGGCGCGGACCTGCATGTCGTTGAGCTCGGGGTAGACGATGCCAAGGCGGCAGCCGCGCAGGCCGAGCATGGGGTTTGCCTCCTGGAAGGAGTCCAGGCGGGCCAGGCGGTCGCGCATGGCCTTGAGCTGGGACTCGGTCTCACCACGGCCCTCGGCGCGGGCGATCTCGACCGCGAGGTCGCGCGGGTTGTCGAGGAACTCGTGCAGGGGCGGATCGAGCAGGCGGACGATGACCGTCTTGCCGTCCATGGCCTTGAACATGCCCTCGAAGTCGCCGGTCTGCGCCGTCAGGAGCTGGCCCAGGGCCTGCTGCTTCTGGCCGTCGTTGTCGGCGAGGATGAAGGACTGGATGATCTGCTTGCGGTCGCCCAGGAACATGTGCTCGGTGCGGTCGAGGCCGATGCCCTCGGCGCCGAAGTCGACGGAGAGCTGCGCGTCCGCGGGGTTGTCGGCGTTGGTGCGCACGCCGAAGATGCGGCCGCGGGAGGCGTCGTGACGGACGTCGTCCGCCCAGGTGAGGATGGTCTCGAGGTCGCCGGTCAGAGACGGGCGCGTCAGGGGCACGGCGCCCTTGATGATGTCGCCCGTGGTGCCGTTGATGGAGATGATGTCGCCCTCGTGCAGGACCACGTCGGTGCCGGAGACGACGACCTCCTTGGCCTTGGCGTCGATCTTCAGCGCCTCGGCGCCGCAGACGCACGGCGCGCCCATGCCGCGGGCGATGACGGCGGCGTGCGAGGTCTTGCCGCCGTGGGACGTGAGGATGCCCTCGGCCGCGACCATGCCCTTGAGGTCGTCAGGCGTGGTCTCCCAGCGGACCAGGATGCAGGGCTTCTCGCGGTTCTTGTAGGAGACGGCGGCGTCGGAGGAGAAGACGACGGCGCCGACCGCGGCACCGGGCGAGGCGTTCATGCCCTTGGCGATGACGTCGTACTTGGCCTTCGGGTCGAACTGCGGGTGCAGGAGCTGGTCGAGCTGCTCGGGAGCGACGCGCATGATGGCCTGCTCCTTGGTGATGCGGCCCTCCTCGACCATCTGCATGGCGACCTTGAGCGCGGAGAGCGCGGTGCGCTTGCCCACGCGGGTCTGCAGCATCCAGAGCTTGCCCTCCTGGATGGTGAACTCGAGGTCCATCATGTCCGCATAGTGGTCCTCGAGGATCTCGAAGACGTGGTAGAGGTCCTTGCCCGCCTGCTCAAGGCCGGGGGTCTTGGGGAGGTCGGCGATCGGCTCGGTGTTGCGGATGCCGGCGACGACGTCCTCGCCCTGGGCGTTGACCAGGAAGTCACCGTAGCGCTCGTTAGTGCCGTCGGCGGGGTTGCGCGTGAAGGCGACGCCGGTCGCAGAGGTCTCGCCCATGTTGCCGAAGACCATGACCTGGACGTTGACGGCGGTACCGAGCGTGTCGTCGATCTTGTTCTGCTTGCGGTACAGGATCGCGCGCGGGGTGTTCCAGGAGCCGAAGACGGCCTGCTCGGCAAGGCGCAGCTGCAGCAGCGGGTCCTGCGGGAAGGAGGCGATGCCGTCGGATGCGACCTCGGGGTGAGCCTGGGAGTCGACGTTCTTGGCAAAGATGCCCTTGAAGGTCTCGGTGAGGTCCTTCAGGTCGGCCGCGTCGAGCTCGGTGTCGAGCTTCACGCCCTTCTCGGCCTTCTTCTCGTTGATGGCGTCCTCGAAGAGCTGGCCGTCGACGCCCATGACGACGTCGGAGAACATCTGGATGAAGCGGCGGTAGGAGTCCCAGCCGAAGCGCTCGTTGTTTGTCTTCTTGATGAGGCCGAGGACGGAGCGGTCGTTCAGGCCGAGGTTCAGGACCGTGTCCATCATGCCGGGCATGGAGAAGGGCGCGCCGGAGCGGACGGAGACCAGGAGCGGGTCGTTCTCGTCGCCGAGCTTCTTGCCCATGCGCTTCTCGAGGTCCTTGCGATATTCGTCGATCTCGTCGAGAACGCCCTCGGGCCAGACGTTGCCCGCGCCGGAGTAGGCGACGCAGGTCTGGCAGGTGATGGTGAATCCCGGAGGAACGGGAAGGCCGATGTTAGCCATCTCGGCAAGGTTGGCGCCCTTGCCGCCAGTGATCCACTTGGCCTCGTCGACGGTCTTACCGGCAACCTCGGTGACGTTGTTGCCGGCTTCGTCGTGACCGAAGCGATATACGTGCTTCTCAGCCATGTTGCTCCTTCTCTTGCTCGATTGCCTTGCCGCATCTAAGCGACCCTCGCCCCGCACCTACGCAAGGATGTGGATGCAGAACGAATTGATTTTAATCGCTTCGATTTCATAGCTCCGACACAAGCACTTCGCGGCCGCATGCCAACCGTTCGGCAGTATCTCCGGCAAGAAGAAGGGAGAAACCCTAGCATGTAGAGTTTCTCCCTTCTGTGTACTACCTATCTGCCCAGCAGGCGTCCGCGGCCCCTACTTGGCGAGCTGGTCCCTCAGGGCGCCGACCTTGTTGTTGGGCTCCTCGCCGGAGAGCGTGGCGATCACCGAGATGGCGGGCCCGAGCAGGTCGATCGAGGGGATGCCCCTGCTCTCGAGCAGCCCGCGCACCTCGCGGCGCATGTTCTTGTCGCTGAAGGTGTGGAAGACGGCCATCGGACGGTCCGGCTGGACGTTCTCGTCGAGGAACTTCTCCACCGTCGCCAGGTCCTTCGCGTCGTGAAGGCGGACGATGTCCACGGAGTCCGGCCCGAATTGGGCCGCCGCGGCCATGACGACCACGTTGGCCGTCTCGCCTCGCGCGTCCGACATGACGAAGATCAACGGCTTCACGCTCTCGAGTACCACGCCCTCGTCAAGATCGAGGATGCCCATGTCTCTCCTCCCAACCCGGAATCAGACCACCGGGGACAATGACTGCTACTTTCGGGAGAGGACCGCGAAGTCGGCGACGTCACGGAAGACGCCGACGAACTTGTTCAGCAGACGCAGACGGTTCTCCCTTACCTTAGTGTCATCGTCCATGACAAGGACGTCATCAAAGAATTGGTCGATTGGCTCCCTCAAATCGGCGAGAGCGGCGCAGGCGCCGGTGAAGTCAGCCTCCGCAATGGCCGAGGCCACCTTCTCGGCCCCCTCCTTGCAGGCAGCGAGGAGCGCGCGCTCCGGCTCCGTCAGTGCCGTCTCGTCGACGTCGTCGCCGAGCGTGGCGTCGGTCAGGTGAGAGGCTCGCGCGAAGGCCGTGGCGAGGTCGTCGAAGACCTCGGTCTCGCCGGCACGGGCGTCCTCGAGGGCGTGGGCGCGCGCGAGGAACTGCGTCGGGTCGATGACGCCGACCGAGGAGACGGCCTCGATCGTGTCGGGCGAGACGCCCTCGTCCTTGGCGATGGAGGCGAGGCGGCCGGCGAAGAAGGACTCCACGTCGGCGGCGACCTTCTCCGCGTCGAACTCGAGGCCCTGCTCGGCGTAGGACCGAAGCGCCTTGGCGATGAGCCCCTTGAGGTCGACGCCCTCGAGGGTCCTCAGCATCGCGATGACGCCGATCGCGGAGCGGCGCACCGCGAAGGGGTCCGAGGAGCCGGTGGGCGGCTCGTCGATCGCGAAGAGGCCGCAGATCGTATCGAGCTTGTCGGCGATGGCAACGGCCTTGCCGACGGTGTCGCCCGGGAGCTCGTCGCCCGCGAAGCGGGGGCGGTAGTGCTCGGTGATGGCGCGCGAGACGACCTCGGGCTCCCCGGCTGCGGCCGCGTAGTAGCCGCCCATGACGCCCTGCTGGTTGGTGAACTCGACGACGGCCTGGCTGACGAGGTCTGCCTTGGCGAGAAGCGCCGCGCGCGCGGCGAGCTTGGCCTCGGCGGCGTCGCCGGCCTCGGTGCAGACCTCGGGCGCGAGGGCCTCCATGCGGTGCGCCTTCTGGAGCATCGTGCCGAGCTTCTCCTGGAAGGCGACCTTGCCGAGCCTCTCCACGAACTCGTCCATCGGAACCTTGAGGTCCTCCTCGTAGAAGAACTTCGCGTCGTCGAGGCGCGGGCGCACGACGCGCTCGTTGCCGGCGATGACCGTCTCGTTGCAGCGCGGGTCGGCGTTTGAGACGATGACGAACTTGCGCGTCAGCCTGCCGTCCTTGTCGTAGATCGGGAAGTAGCGCTGGTTGGAGAGCATGGAATCGCAGATGATCTCGTGCGGGACCTTGAGGAACTCCTCGTCGAACTCGCCCACGAGTACCGTCGGCCACTCGCAGAGGTTCACGACCTCCTCGTAGGTGCCCTTGGGGGTCTCGACGTGGCAGCCGTCCATCTCGGACTCGATCTTCTCGATGCCCTGGCGGATCACCTCGTCGCGGCGCCTCTCGGTGAGCACGTGCGCGGACTCGAGCACGGCCTCGTAGGCGCTCGGCTCGCTCACCACGTGCTCGCCCGGGCCGAGGACCCTGTGGCCACGGGTGGTGTTGGAGCTCGTGACGTCCGCGTAGGTCACCGGGACGACCTCGGAGCCGAACAGGCAGCAGATCCAGCGGATCGGACGCACGAAGGTCGCGTGCTCGGAGCCCCAGCGCTGGCTGCGATAGTTGGGCCACTGCAGTCCCGCGATCGTCGTCTCGGAGATCTCCGAGAGGATCGGCAGGGCCGGCTTGGAGTCGACGTGCAGCTCGGCGAAGACGTGCTCGCGGCCGTCCGCGCCCTCGCGGCGGACGAGCTGGTCGGCCGTGAGGCCCGCCTTGCGCGCGAATCCCTCGGCGGCCTTGGTCGGCCTGCCCTCGGCGTCGAAGGCGATGTCGGCCGCAGGGCCCTGCTTGACCTCGTTGACCTCGGACGTGGACTCGGCTACGCCGGAGACGATCACGGTAAGCCTGCGCGGCGACGAGCAGGTGCGGACCTCTCCGTGCGCGAGCCCGGCCTCGTCGAGCTTGCCGGCGACCAGCTTGGAGAGCTGGCGCTGGGCGTTCATGAGCGGTGCCGAGGGCATCTCCTCGGTGCCTATCTCGAGTAGGAAATCCCTGGTGTCTGCCATCTAGGCCACCTCCCCCTTCTGGGCGTCATCGTCTTTTCCGGCGACCTCGGCGAGGTACGCCTCGCAGCAGAGCTTCGCGACCTCGCGCACGCGCAGGATGTAGTTGGCGCGCTCGGTAGCGGAGATGGCGCCGCGGGAGTCCAGCAGGTTGAACGCGTGGCTGCACTTGAGGACGCAGTCGTAGGCGGGCAGCGGCAGGTGCGCCCTCAGGCAGGAGTGGCACTCCTCCTCGTAGTCGTCGAACTTGTTGCGCATCATCTCGACGTTGGCGATCTCGAAGTTGTAGGCGGAGAACTCGCGCTCGTTCTCGAGGAAGACGTCGCCGTAGGTCATGGGCTTGCCGCCGGGCAGATAGCTCCAGACGAGGTCGTAGACGGAGTCCACGCCCTGGATGTACATGGCGATCCTCTCGAGGCCATAGGTTATCTCGACCGGCACGGGGTCAACGTCGATGCCGCCCACCTGCTGGAAGTAGGTGAACTGCGTGCACTCCATCCCGTCGATCCAGACCTCCCAGCCCAAGCCCCAGGCGCCGAGGGTCGGGCTCTCCCAGTCGTCCTCGACGAAGCGGACGTCGTGGTCCTTGGGGTCGAGGCCGATGGCCGCGAGCGAGCCCAAGAAGAGGTCCTGCGAGTCGACCGGCGACGGCTTGATGAGGACCTGATACTGGTAGTAGTGCTGCATGCGGTTGGGGTTCTCGCCATAGCGCCCGTCCGCGGGCCGGCGGCAAGGCTGCGGGTAGGCCGTGCGCCACGCGGCGGGGCCGAGGGAGCGCAGGGTCGTCGCGGTGTGGAAGGTACCCGCGCCGACCTCGCTGTCGTAGGGCTGCATGACGGTGCAGCCGAGCTCCGCCCAATAGTGTGTGAGCTTCAAGATCATGTCCTGGAAGGTAAGCGAGTTGTCTCTCATACCCCGTCCTTTCCCGCTCGTTGGCGCTCCATACGCTTACTTGAGGTGCGATGCCTTCGCGCGGCCCCCCAACCGCGCGCCCTCGCCTCCTAGAGGCCCCCAGCATCGGGGAGGGGCCAGAATATGAACGCGGCGTGGGACGTCACGTCGCTCACGCTGATGGGACCGAAGTAGCGCGAGTCGAGAGAGTTCGTCCTGTTGTCGCCCATGACCCAGAGGCAGCCCTCGGGCACGGTATACGGATAGCTTAGCCCACCGTCCACCACGTTGGTAGGCAGGGGCTCGGTCGGCTTGCCCTCGGTGTAGCTCTCCTGCTGGGGCAAGCCGTCGATGTAGAGGACGCCGTCGTGCATGTCGACAGTCTGCCCGCCGACGGCGACCACGCGCTTGATGAGGGTGACCGAGGGGTCCTGCGGGTCGTTGAAGGTGACGACGTCGCCTGCCCTGGGTCCCGCCAACCGGTAGCTGACCTTCTCTCCCACCAGCCTGTCGCCCTCCTGGATGGTCTCAAGCATCGAGCCCGACGGGACGATGTACACCTCGAAGACGAAGGTCCTGAGCAGCACCGCTATCACGAGCGCCACTGCGATCGTGACGACCCAGTCCAGGGCCGCCCTTCCTGCTCCCCTGCGGCCCATCCCGGCCTCCCTAATCCGCCTTCTCGGCTTCGCCTTCCCCAAGGGGCCCCTTCGCGGCCTCGCGCGCCCAGGCACGCTCCTCCTCGGTGAGCTCGGCGCCCTCGAGGAGGTCCGGACGCCAGAGTGCCGTCCGCTCCACCGAGCTCCTCCTGCGCCAGGCGCGCACTGCGGCGTGGTCCCCGGATAGTAGCACGGGCGGGACCTCGAGGCCCTCGAAGTTCGCCGGCCTCGTGTACTGGGCGTATTCGAGGAGGCCGTCCGAGAAGCTCTCGTCCTCCGCGCTCTTCTCGTCTCCGAGGGCGCCGGGAAGGAGCCTCACGACCGAGTCGATGACGACGAGGGCGGCGAGCTCCCCACCGGTGAGCACGTAGTCGCCCAGCGAGAGCGTCTCGTCCGCGAGCTCGTAGGCCCGCTCGTCCATCCCCTCGTAGCGCCCGCAGACCAGCAGCACCCGGTCCATGGCGGCCAGCCGCCTCGCCGCGGACTCGTCGTAGCGCTCGCCGCAGGGCGAGAAGAACACGACGTGCGGGCGCTCCTCGTGCATAGCCGATATGGCCCGCACCGCCTCGAAGATGGGGGCGGGCTTCATGAGCATCCCCTGGCCGCCGCCGAAGGGCGCGTCGTCCACGGTACGGTGCCTGTCATGCGTCCAGTCTCGCAGGTCGTAGGCACAGAACTCGAAGATTCCCCGCCTCTGGGCGCGCCCCATGATCGACTCGTCGAGGTAGGGGGCGAACACCTGCGGGAAGACCGACAGGGTCTCGAACCTCATGCCTCGTCCCCCTCGGAGTCTCCCCTGCGAAGCTCTTCCAATAGATGCGCGGGGACGCTCACGGCCACCTCGCCGTCTGCCGCGAGCGTCGCGCCTATGGCGTCCACCACGGGCAGGAGCAGCTCGCCTGCGCCCGTGTCGATCGCCCAGACGTCGTGCGCGGGGGTGCGGATGACCTCGGCGACCCTGCCGAGCTCCCCCGCCGAGGCGTCCGTCACCGTGCGTCCGACCATCGTCTCCGCGTCCATGAGCTCCACGTCCGCCGGGAGGTCCTCGCGCCGCGCGAGCAGGTAGCGGCCGCGCAGGCCCTCCGCCGCGTCGAGGTCCGACACGCCGGAGAGCGCCACGAGCTGGCTCGCGCGCGCCCCTCCCGAGTCCGCGCGCTCGACCACGTGGAAGCGGTCTCCCTTGAGCCGCGGCGGGACGACCGCCACGCGCATGCCCTCGTGCAGGAGAGGGGGAAGCCCGTGGACGGACGCCGCCACGAACTCCCCCCTCTTGCCATGGGCCTTCTCTATGTGGGCTATGAGCTTGTAGTCGCTGATCAAGATGACCTAACCCAACACCTCGACCTCGACCGAGGTCCCCACGCGCTGGCCGAGCGCGCGGGCGAGGGTCCTGATCGCCTTGATCGTGCGACCACGGCGACCGATGATCCTCCCCGCGTCCTCCTCGGCGCAGCTCACCTCGATGAGGGAACCCTCCTCGCCGTCAGTGACGTCGAGGGAGACCGCATCCTCATCGTCGACAAGGCCGCATACGATGTACTCAACGAGGTCAGCTACCTTGTCCGAGGGCATCTCCTCAGAGGCGTCATCGAGAGCCTCCTCGTCGACCATGTCCTGTGCAGCCACGATTTACTCTTCGGAGCTGGCGGCCTTGGCAGCCTGCTTCTTGGAGACCTTCTGCTTCTTCTCGGGAGCAGGGGCACCGGTGCGCACGATGTCGATCAGGTGGGCGACGGTGTTGGAGGGCTGGGCGCCCTTGGAGATCCACTCGTCGATCTTCTCGAGGTCGAGCTCGATGGTCTTGGGGTTGGTAAGCGGGTTGTAGCGGCCGACCTGCTCGATGTAGCGGCCGTCACGCGGCATGCGGCCGTCTGCGACGACGACGCGGTAGTAGGGGCGCTTCTTGGCACCGTGGCGTGCCATACGGATCTTGACTGCCAATGAAAACTCCTTCAGACGAGCGGCGCTGGGGTGTGTGGTGTAGGCCGCACCGCTAAGCCATACAAGCAGTAGGTAATGATACGACATGGCCCAGAGTCTGCAAAGTGCAGTTTCTGTGAATTGGCATCGAATCGTCGCTGAATACGTCCCATGACCGGCGGGCATTCAGAAAGCTTTGAGTGTCAGGGCGTAATATCCTCTCAAGCTTCGCCTTGTAGAAGAGTATGCAGTGCGTGACACTGCTGCCGAAGGGGGCCACATGAACATTCTCGTTGTCGAAGACGAGCGCAATCTCGCAGACGCCATCTGCCACATCCTCGAGGACGCCTCGTTCAACGCAGAGGCGGCCTACGACGGCAAAGCCGGGCTCGCGAGCGCTCAGAGCGGCCTCTACGACGCGATCGTACTCGACGTCATGCTCCCGGGCATGAACGGCTTCGACCTGGTGCACGAGCTGCGCCGCACGGGCAACGCCATCCCCGTCCTCATGCTCACGGCGCGCACCGCCACGACGGACAAGGTCGAGGGCCTCGACGCGGGCGCGGACGACTACATGACCAAGCCCTTCGAGGCCCCCGAGCTCCTCGCGCGCCTGCGCGCCCTCACCAGGCGCAAGGGGGACGTGATCCTCGACGTCGCGACTTTCGGCGACCTCAAGCTCGACCTCAACACGCACGACCTGTCCTGCGAGTCCAGGAGCGTCCACCTGTCCGGCAAGGAGTTCGAGGTCATGCGGATGCTCATGAGCTCCAACTCGCGCGTCGTCTCCAAGCAGGACCTCCTGACCCGCGTCTGGGGCATGGACGGCGAGGCGTCGGAGAATTCCGTCGAGGCCTACATCTCGTTCCTCCGCAAGAAGATCAACCACCTACACTCTAAGGTGCTCATTACGACGCTGAGGATGCTCGGCTACCGCCTGGAGGTGCTGGACCAGTAGGCGCGCCGCGTCCGCTAGGAGTGGCACATGCTGAAGAGGCTCAGGCGAAAGCTCGTCGCCGTCATCCTGGTCATGGTCGGGTCCGTCCTCGTCCTGGCGTTCTCCACCTCGTTCTTCTCGCTGTACCACACGCAGCAGGGGATCATCTCGGAGGCGCTCGAGCTCGGCCTGAGCGGCAACGTCCGCAGCATCTCCGAGTACCCCGCGGGCAGCTCGGAGGCGCGCGCCCCCAAGGTGCTCGCCATCACGGTCGACGTGGACCAGAGCGGCGTGGTCCTCGAGTCCAACTACAGCTCCGTCGTCATCGACAAGGACGTCTTCAGGAAGATCCTCGAGACGGCCTCCCGCTCCGAGTCCTCCGAGGGCTACGACGCCACGGCGCACGTCGCCTGGCGCAAGGCCCTCCTCTCCGACGGCGCCCTGCGCGTGGCGATGGTCGACACCTACGGGTCCTACTACTCCCTTCGCGCGCAGCTGCTCCAGGACGTGGCGATCGTCATTATGGGCCTCGCCGCGCTCGCCGCCATATCCTGGTGGCTCTCCGGCTGGATCCTGCAGCCGGTCGAGGACGCCTGGGAGCAGCAGCACCGCTTCATCGCCGACGCCTCCCACGAACTCAAGACGCCGCTCTCCGTGATCATCGCCAACACCGAGATCCTCCTCAGGGAGGAGGGGCTCCCCGCCGGCAGCCGCCGCTGGATCGAGAGCACCGCCGACGAGTCGTCCCACATGAAGGGGCTCGTCGAGGAGCTGCTCGAGCTTGCACGCGCCGACGAGGACCAGCTCGGGGCGGGCGGCATCTCGCGCAAGGACGACGTGGACCTCTCCGAGGTGGTCGAGAGCGCCTCCCTCGAGTTCGACGCCGTGGCCTTCGAGCGCGGCTCGGTCATAGAGGACTCGATCGAGGGCGACGTCCACGTCACCGGAGACAAGGTGTGGCTCTCGCGGCTGGTGAGGATCCTGCTCGACAACGCCTGCAAGTACGCCTACGCGGGCACCACGGTCACGGTCTCCCTCAGGCGGCAGGGCCGCAGCTGCGTCCTTTCTGTCACGAACGTGGGGGACGTCATCGCGCCCGAAGACCTCAAGCACATCTTCGACCGCTTCTACCGCACGGACCAGGCCCGCTCGAGGGACTCCAGGGCGGGCGGCTTCGGGCTCGGGCTCGCCATCGCCAAGTCCGTCGCCATCTCCTCCGGGGGCGACATCCACGCCACGAGCAGCGAGGAGGCGGGCACGACGCTCTCGGTGACCCTCCCCCTGAGGCAGCCCTCGCAGCTCCGCGGGCAGGCCTAGCCATGGGCGGAGAAGGGCCTCTGCACGAGGAGGCCAGCGCGCGGGGCCCCCTGGAGGGGCGCAGACGCGGCGAGGGGGCGCGGCGCCCGAGGTCTCCGCTCGCAGGCGGCCTCGCGTGGGAGGGGCCCGCGATCGGCCTCCTCGACCTCGACGCCTTCTTCGCCTCCGTCGAGCGCCTCGACCACCCAGAGCTCGCCGGGCGCCCCCTCATCGTCGGTGGCTCGACGGAGCACAGGGGCGTCGTCTCCTGCGCCTCCTACGAGGCAAGGGCGTTCGGCGTCCATTCCGCCATGCCCTCGGCCCAGGCGCTCCGCCTCTGCCCCGACGCCGTCTGGACGACCGGGCACTTCGACCGCTACCGACAGGTGAGCGACGAGGTCATGGGCCTCATCCGCAACCGGACGCCCCGCGTCGAGCAGGTCTCCATCGACGAGGCCTTCTTCGACGTCACGCCGGGACGCGCCGGGCGCGACCCCATCCTCGTCTGCAGGGAGCTGCAGGAGGAGGTGAGCGCCCTCGGGGTGACCTGCTCCATCGGGCTCGGGACGAGCAAGACCATCGCCAAGGTCGCCTCGGAGCGCGACAAGCCGCGGGGCCTCACCATCGTCATGCCGGGCATGGAGGCCTCCTTCCTCGCACCCCTGCCGGTCCGCGCGATGAGCGGCATCGGCGCCGCCACCCAGGCCAAGCTCGCAGGGGCGGGGATACGGACCCTGGGGGAGCTCGGCCGCGCCGACCCCGCGGAGCTCGAGGCCCTGCTCGGCGTCTCCGGCCCCAGGCTCCGCGAGCGCGCCCTGGGCCGCGAGCGCAGCGTCGTCAGGCTCTCGAGCGAGCGCGAGGCGCCGAAGTCCGTCTCGAACGAGCGGACCTTCTCGCACGACCTCACGGAGGAGGCCGACGTGCTCGCGGCCATAGCGCACGTGAGCTCCCTCGTCGGCGCACGCCTGAGGAGGAAGGGCCTCAGCGGTCGCCGCGTGACCCTGAAGCTCAAGTTCGACGCAACCACGACCCACACGGCCCAGTGCCAGCTCGAGGACGCGACCGACAACGAGGCCGTCTTCGGGCGCGCCGCCCGGGGACTCCTTCGCGTCGCCTGGAGCCCGGGCACCCCCGTCAGGCTTGTGGGCGTCGCCGTGTCGGACTTCTCCGCGAGGCCGACCCAGCTCAGGCTTTTCGACGACGCGCCCTCCGACGAGTCCGCAAGCGCACCCGGCCCGCACGAGACGCGGACCGAGAGGGGCGCGAGCCCCCGCACACGCGCCGCGAGGAGCCTCGAGCGCGCCGATCGCGACGAGCGCATGCGCGAGCTGAGCGTCACCGCGGACCGGCTGCGGGAGCGCTTCGGCAAGAACGCCGTGTCGTTCGGACGCGACCTCAGGATGAGGGACGCATCCTCCGACACGGCGCCCATGGACAAGGACGACGACTAGTTAGGGGCGCCCGCTCCGGGCGCCCCGCGATTCGTGTACCGCTATTCCTCCCCAGCCGGTCCGTCCTTCTCGGCCGCACCCTCCGCGACCGCCGCCGTGGGCGCGGCCTCCTCCAGGCCGAGCGCGCCCTCGAGGTCGAGCGGCACGCGCGGGGCCTCGCCCCACAGCCGCTCGAGGCGGTAGTACTCGCGCACCTCGGGGTCGAAGACGTGGACGACGAGCGACCCGTAGTCCAGAAGGACCCACCTGGTGCCGTTCTGTCCCTCCCTCGCAAGGGGCTTCACCTGCGCGTTCTTCCAGACGCGCTCCTCGATGCCGTCGACAACGGCGTCCATCAGGTGCGCGTTGCCGGCGCTTGCGATCAGGAAGTAGTCGCAGACGTCGGACAGCTCCGTGAGGTCGAGCAGGACGATGTCCTGCGCCTTCTTCTCGTCCGCGGCGATGGCGGCGACCTTAGCGAGCTCCAGGGGGGTTATGCTCATGTACTCCTGCCTTCTCTTCACTTGAGTGCGTTTCCTGTTGCCGCGCCGCGCGCCCGGCGCGCGGCGATGGCGTTGTACACGTCAATGGTACCCGGGTAGAGGTAGCGGGCGCCCTCGATCACGTAGACGATCCCGCCGGTGAAGGACTCCCAGAAGACGTCGTCGAGGGAGGCGCGGCCGACGAGCGACCTCGTGCGCGCGATTCCGGCGCTCTCCCTCCTGAGCGGCTCGATGCCGTCAGCGACGAAGACCACCTCGTCGAGGGGGGACATGTCCTCGGCCGCCGTCGTGTGCCGCGCTATGGCCTGGAAGACGGGGGCCGCGAGCATGGGGTAGCGCTCGGGCAGCTCGCGGGCGGCGAGGATGCCGTGGAGGAGCGGCTCGACGAGCTCGAGGTCCACCCCCAGGTCCAGCCCCTCCTCGCGCGCGCGACGCAGGAGCTCCTCGGGCTCGAGCGCCTTGTCCCAGTCGTGCAAGAGTCCAGCCACCCGCGCGTCGAAGGGGTCCGCGCCGTAGAGGAGCGCGAGGTGGCAGGCGGTGTCGGCGACGGAGAGGGAGTGCGCGAGGCGCCGGGGCCTCGCGGCCAGGCGCGCCCTCAGGTCGCGCTCGATCTCGTCCATGAGGGCGAGCTGGCCCTCGTCGAAGCTCGCCTCGCCGGCGACCGGACGCCACGCCCCCGGCTCGCGCGAGCCCTCCCTCTTCCCGTCATGGGGCTTTCCCACGTTCTTCTCCCTAGTACTCGTTGGCGCGCGTCACGCGCGTGGAGCCGTAGCGGGTCGTTCGCGCCCCGTACAGCTTGTGCTTGTGGATGTATCCCGTCACGGGGTCCGGCGTGAGGTAGCGCAGGCTCTGGTTGTCCGCCACGCGCTGCCTCAGGTAGCTCGACGAGATGGCGAGCGCCGGGACCTCGAGGTAGATCACGTCGAGGTCGTAGCCGGACGAGGCGATGCTCTCCCGCGCGCGCTCGAGGTCGTAGCCAGGCCTCGTTGCGCCCACGAGCGTCGCCAGGCGGCCGATGCGCTCGGCGTGCCTCCAGGTCACGATCTCCTGGATCGCGTCAGCGCCGGTGATGAAGTAGAGCTCGACGTTGGGCGCGTAGATCTCGCGCAGCAGGGAGAGCGTCTCGACGGTGTAGGTGATCCCCTTGCGGTCGATCTCGAAGCGGCTTGCGAGGAAGTGCGGGTTGTCGGAGGTCGCGAGCAGGGTCATGGCGTAGCGGTCCTCGCCCGAGGAGACGTGCTTGTCCTGCTTGAAGGCGGGGCTGCCAGCCGGCATGAAGACGACCACGTCCAGGTTGAGGTCGTCGAAGGCCTGCTCGGCAGCCACGAGGTGGCCGTTGTGGATGGGGTCGAAGGTCCCGCCCATGATCCCGAGCCGGTAGGTCTTGCTCGGGTCCTGGCCGAGCAGCGGCAGGTCGCTCCTCTCGATGACGCCCTCGGCCACCCGCTCGACCTCCAGGGGATCCAGTCCCATGCTCGCCTCACTTCCGCCCATCGCATCCTCCAGCGCCCCGCTCGGCCCGCCTGCGCCCCGTCCCTAGAAGACCAGGAGCTCGTCTCTGTGGATGGCCGGCTGCGTCGCCTTGTCCGGCATGAACCGGCCGATCACGTCGAGCTGGAGGCCGCGCACGCGCACCATGTCCTCGGACGAGTAGCGCACGACGCCGCGCGCGATGAGGAAGCCGGACGCGTCGACCACGTCGACGACGTCGCCCTCCTCGTAGGTGCCCTCCGTCTTGGTGACGCCCACCGGCAGCAGCGACGCCCCCCTCTCCACGATAGCCCTCTTCGCTCCCTCGTCCACCGTGAGGCGGCCGTGCGTCACCTCGGCGAGGCCGATCCAGAGCTTGCGGCCGCTCTCGTGCGAGGAGCCCTCGTCCGCCTCGAAGCGCGTGCCGACCAGCTCGCCGCCCGCGACGCGCACGAGGATGTTGTCCGCGCGCCCCTCGCAGATGACGGTCGGGATGCCCGCGGCGATCATCGCCCGGGCGGCGCGGAGCTTGGAGCGCATGCCTCCCGTGCCGACCGAGCTTCCCGCGCCGCCCGCCATGGCCAGCACCTCGTCGTTCACGCTGGTGACGCGCCTCACGAGGCGCGCGGTGGGGTCGGTCTGGGGGTTTGCCGTGTAGAGGCCCGCGACGTCGGAGAGGATCACGTACTGGCTCGCTCCGAGCAGCGCCGAGACGATCGCGCCGAGCATGTCGTTGTCGCTGAAGGTGAACTCGGAGACGCTCACCGTGTCGTTCTCGTTCACGACCGGCACCGCGCCGAGCTCGAGCAGGCGGAAGAAGGTGTTCCGCGCGTTGAGGTAGCCCTCGCGGTCGGTCACGTCCCGCCTCGTGAGGAGCACCTGGCCGCAGGCTACGCCGCGCGAGGCGAGCTCCTTCGCGTAGGCCTCGGTGAGCGCGGCCTGACCGGCCGCAGCGCACGCCTGCAGGCTCGGGATGTCCGTCGGCTTGGCCGAGAAGCCCAGGCGCTCCCTGCCGGCGGCGGCGGCGCCCGAGGAGACGAGGACCACGGGCCGGCCGCCATGCCTCAGCTGCGCGATCTGGTCGATCAGGCGCGCGATGAAGGCCGCGTCCGGCCTGCCCGAGGCGTCGACGAGGGTCGAGGACCCGACCTTCACCACCACGAGCCCGTCCATCTCCTGCGGCAGGTACATCCCCTACCCCTCCTCGTCGAACTCGCTGACGACCTCGTCGTCGGCGTCTCGCAGCTCCGCGTACTCGTCCGTGCCATGGTTCGTCTCGAAGGTGAACGCGAACCCGAGGATGCGGACCTCGTCGCCGTCCCGGCAGCCCTCCTTGAGGAGCTTCTCCTCGAGGTGGATGCGCTCGAAGCGGTGCTCGAGGTAGGCGAGCGCCTCGGGGTTCTCCCAGTCCGTCTGGATGACCATGCGCTCGATGGCGCCGCCGGAGACGCGCCAGATGCCGCGCGACTCCTGCCTGACCGTGATCGTGCGGTCCCTGCGCTGGCGCTTGCGCTCCCACGCCGCGTTGAAGGCATCGGGGGCCTCCGTCGCGCTGATCTGGCTCCTGAGCTCGGAGACCATGGTGGCGCAGCGCTCCACGAGGTCGTCGAGGCCGGCGCCGGTGACGGCCGAGACGCAGAAGAGCTCCCTGCCGTCCTCCTCCGCCGCCTGCCTGAGCCGCGCCACGGCCTCCTCGCACCCCGGCATGTCGCACTTGTTGGCGACCACGAGCTGCGGGCGCTCCGCGAGCTCGGTCGCGTAGGCCGCGAGCTCGGCGTTGATGGCGTGGTAGTCCGCGACCGGGTCGCGCTGCTCGAAGCCGCCCGTCACGTCGACGACGTGCAGGATGAGGGCCGTGCGCTCGATGTGGCGCAGGAACTGGTGGCCCAGCCCCCTGCCCTCGCTCGCGCCCTCGATGAGGCCGGGGACGTCGGCGACGACGAAGGAGCGCGAGCCGTCCTTGGTCCTCACGACGCCGAGGTTGGGGACGAGGGTCGTGAAGGGGTAGTCCGCGATCTTGGGACGGGCGGCGGAGATGCGCGCGATGATCGAGCTCTTCCCCACGCTCGGCATGCCCACGAGGGCGGCGTCCGCCATGAGCTTCATCTCCAGCTCGATCCAGTGCTCCTGGGCGGGCTCGCCCTTCTCCGCGAAGGCGGGCGCTCGCCTCACCGAGGTCACGAAGTGGATGTTGCCACGGCCGCCGATGCCGCCGGGCGCCACGACCACGCGCTCCCCGGGCTGGGTGAGGTCCGCGATCTGGTAGACCGGCTCCTGCGTCCTCG
>Ga0256406_1001340_pt1 | contig 40209 bp, 32 predicted proteins | sample RumenRJG_03DNA_FD_185986 | JGI IMG/M metagenome (GOLD analysis project Ga0256406, IMG submission 185986) | Bovine rumen microbial communities from Lethbridge, Alberta, Canada - RJG_03 | ecosystem: Host-associated > Mammals > Digestive system > Stomach > Rumen | place: Canada: Alberta | collected... | reverse complement strand
CTTCTCCGCGAAGGCGGGCGCTCGCCTCACCGAGGTCACGAAGTGGATGTTGCCACGGCCGCCGATGCCGCCGGGCGCCACGACCACGCGCTCCCCGGGCTGGGTGAGGTCCGCGATCTGGTAGACGGGCTCCTGCGTCCTCGGGTCGAGCTCATGGATGACGGTGCCGAGCGGGACCTTGAGGACGAGGTCGGCCCCGTCCTTGCCGTGGCGGCGCGCTCCCTGGCCGTGCGTGCCACGCTCCGCCCTGAAGTGGTGCTTGTAGCGGTAGTCGATGAGGGAGGAGAGCTGCGGGTCGGCCTCCACGATGACGTCGCCGCCGTTCCCGCCGTCGCCGCCATCCGGGCCGCCCTTGGGGACGAAGGCCTCGCGCCTGAAGGACATGCAGCCCGCCCCGCCGTCACCGCCCTTGACGTTGATCTTAGAGAGATCGGTAAAGCTCGCCACGAGGTGGTCCTTTCTCTAGTGGACTCCACCGCGAGTCCGCCCCGGCTAGCCCGGGACCGACTCCGACTTCACATAACAAAAAGGGCCCCGCCGCAAAGACGAGGCCCCATCGCGATTGTTACGCAGCCTAGGCGGTGCGAACGTGCACGTAGTGCTTAGCGCCCTTTACGAACTCGACCGTGCCGTCGGCGAGCGCGAAGAGGGTGTCGTCCTTGCCACGGCCGACGTTCTCGCCCGGCGTGATGTGCGTGCCACGCTGACGGACGATGATCTGGCCGGTCTTGATGGCCTGGCCACCATAGATCTTGGTGCCGAGGCGCTGGGAGTTGGAGTCGCGACCGTTGCGCGAGGAACCAAGGCCCTTCTTGTGTGCCATGTCATTACCTCTTATCTAGTCTTGGAGAACGGGACGTTAGGCCTCGGTCGAGGCGGCCTCGGCGGCCTCCTCGATGGGAAGCTCTGCGATCTGAAGCCTGGTGAGGTTCTGGCGATGGCCGCGGGTGCGGCTGTAGCGCTTGCGCTTCTTGAACTTGAAGATGACCTGCTTCTCACCCTTGTGCTGGTCGACGACCTCGGCGGTGACCTTCTTCTCGGCGAGTGCGGCGGCATCCACGACGGTGTTCTTGCCGTCGTTGAGCATCAGGACGTCAAGGCTCACCTTGTCGCCAGGCTGCGCGTCGAGCTTCTCGACGTCGATGACGTCGCCCTTGGCAACCTTGTACTGCTTGCCACCAGTAGTAACGATAGCGTACATTTGGTAACTCCTCATTGCTGGTCTGAGTGCAACAGCTAACAATTATACGTGCGTATAGCGAGTAGTCAACAAAAATCCCCGTGGCCGTGGTGTAGGAGACCGTAGCTGGGCACACGGGGCACGTTTCTACTGTTCGGTATGCGCAGACCCAGAATAGCCCTGCTCGCCCTCCCCGAAGGTCATCTCGAGCGGCTCCACAAGACGCCCATCTTCCGTCGCGTGCCACTGGCCGAGCCTCGTGACGCGCGCATAGTCGAGCCGCGCGCCCAGGAGCGGCTCCTCCCCCATCGCCTTGTCGAAGAGGACGGTCGGCCTCAGGGAGGCCTCGTTGGTCGAGCGCGTCATGAGGTCGACGCGAAGCCCGTCGGGGGCCTCATCCACCGCGATCGAGACGAGGGTCTCCGTGAGGTCGACGCGCTTCGTCTTCTCGCCCCGCCGGTACTCCAGGGCGCCCCTGTCCCTCATGCGGGCGACCGCGCGCTCGAGGTCGCCCGCGTCGAGGCCCTCTCCCATGAGGTCGCAGGACCAGCGCGAGACCGTGGCCCAGGCCTCGAGCGCGGGCACCTTGCGCGGCAGGTAGGCCACGGCCTCGGGGGCGAGGCCTGCGGGGGTAGCGGCCCCAAGCGCCTCGAGCGCGAGGGCCGGCTCCACCCTCCTGGTGAGCATGAGGTCGAAGTACTCCGCCTGGGAGGAGGCCCCCACGGGCAGCGCCTGCGAGAACTGCACCCTCATGCGCCGCGCGAACCCGTTGCCCACAGAGAAGGGCAGCCCGGAGCGCCTCACGCTGCGCATGATCGTGTTCATCACCTCGAGGTGCCCGAGGAACGCCAGCCTCCCGTCCTTGCGGTAGCGCACCCGCAGCCTCCAGAGCACGAGCCCGTCGTCGGTCACGATCGATCACCCGCCAGGTCGTTGTGGACCGACAGGGTCGGGCAGACGCCGCAGCCGACGCAGCTCGCCCTGGTGCAGTCCTCGGTGGTCACGCCGCGCGCGGCCCTTCTCCACTCCCGCTCGAGGAAGCCCCTCGAGACACCCGGCGACGTGTGCTCCCAGGGCAGCCTGAGCGAGTGGTCGAAGGACTCCGATGCGGTCTCGGCGAGGTCCACGCCCACGTTCCGCGCCGCCTCGCACCAGCGCTCGTAGGAGAACTGGTCGGACCAGGCGTCGAAGCGGCAGCCCAGCCGCCACGCCTCCATCACGAGGTCGAAGCCGCGCCGCCCCATCTTGGAGAGGGCGGCCTCCACCTGGGAGGTGCGCGCGTCGTGGTAGGAGATCCTCACCGCGCGGTCCGGCGTCGAGTGGAGAAGGAGCTGCTGGCGCCTGACGACCTCGTCGAGCGGAAGCTGCCCGACCCACTGGAAGGGCGTGTGCGCCTTGGGCACGAAGACGGCGACGGAGATGCTGACCGAGACGCCCGCCCGCCGCCCGAGCACCTCCCGGCCGATGCTGCAGACGCGCTCAGCGCACTCGGATATCTTGATGATGTCCTCGTCCGTCTCCGTCGGCAGGCCCATCATGAAGTAGAGCTTCATGCGACGCCAGCCGGCGGAGAAGGCGTTGCGCGCCGCCTGCTCGATGTCTCGCTCGGTCACGTTCTTGTTGATCACATCGCGCAGGCGCTGCGAGCCCGCCTCGGGAGCGAAGGTGAGGCCGGCCTTGCGCGACGCGCCGACGGCGGCCGCCATCTCCACGCCGAAGGAGTCCATGCGCTGCGAGGGGATCGAGACCCTGACGCCCGTGCCCGCAAGGTCCCGGTCGAGCTCCTGGAGCATCTCGCGGCACTGCGAGTGGTCGGTCGTCGAGAGCGACGAGAGAGAGCACTCGTCGAAGCCCGTCCGCTCGAGGCCCCTCTCGCAGGCATCGACCACCTGGTCGGCCGGACGCTCGCGCACGGGGCGGTAGGTCATGCCCGCCTGGCAGAAGCGACACCCGCGGGCGCAGCCCCGAAGGACCTCCACGGCAAGGCGGTCCTGGATGAGGCCCATGTAGGGCACGATCCTCTGATAGCCGGGATCGGTGGCGGAGAGGTCCTGCAGGGTCCTCTTGAGCACGCGCCCAGGCGCGCCCGTACCCTCCTTGGGCCGCGCGTAGCCCCAGCGCGTCGACCCCTCGTCGACGACGACCTCGTAGAGCGAGGGCACGTAGACGCCCTGCACGCGCGCGAGGTCGAGAAGGACCTGCTCCCTCGAGTCGCCGCGGTCGCGGCCCCGACGCACGCAGTCGACCATCTCCACGATGGCCTCCTCGCCGTCGCCCAGCAGAATCGCGTCGAAGGCGGGCGCCACCGGCTCGCAGTTCCATACCGAGGGGCCGCCGCCGAACACGAAGGGGTCGTCCTCCGCGCGCTCCTCCGCCCTGACGGGAATCCCCGCGAGGTCAAGCGCCTCGACCACGTTGGTGCAGGCCATCTCGTGGGCGAGCGTGAACCCCACGACGTCGAAGCTCGCGAGGGGCGCCGAGCTCTCCAGGGCGAGCAGCGGTATCCCCTCCTCGCGCATGAGGTCCGCCATATCCACCCAGGGCAGGTAGGCGCGCTCGCAGGAAACGCCCTCCTGGCGGTTCAGCACGTCGTAGAGGATGGCTATGGCGAGGTTGGGCTGGCCGACCTCGTACACGTCGGGGTAGACCATGCATACGTGGAAGGGACCGTCCTGCTCCTCGGTGGCGCCCCACTCGTGGTCCAGGTAGCGGGCGGGCTTGTCGACGCGCGTGAGCAACGGCTCGATCCTGTGAAAGAGGTCCTCCCTCGCCGCCCTCATTTCTCGCCTCGCTCGTAGGTAACGTAGTCGGAGCCATCCTCGCGGCCCGGTAGCGCCCGTCTGGCACCGCTCGCGCCGGCCTCCGCGGCCTTCGTGCGCGCCCCGGCCGCCTCGGCCGCCCTGAGCGCGACCTCGCGGGCTGCCGCGGCCGCAGACTCGGCGAGGCCTCCCACGCCGCCCTCCGAGAGCTCGGAGGCGACGAGGCCCGTGAGCGCCGTGCCGCCGTAGGCGACCGCGGCCCTCACGAGGAACGCGAGCGGCCCCGCTCCCCTGCAGGCCACGCGCGCGACCCCACGGTAGGCAAAGGCCGCCGCGACGACGCCCGCGAGCCCGGCCGCGGTGAGCGCATCCGGGGTGCGGCCCCTGGCGGCCGCGACGTCGAGCGCGAGCTTGGCCTGGTTGGAGGCCATGATCGGAAGGTCCGCGCCGCGCACGAGGTCGACCGCACCAACCACGGCGTTCTCCAGGGCGCAGCGGTTGGTGAGGCGGGCCACCTCGGCGTCGCGGCAGAAGGGGAAGTTCGCCGCGGCGCAGATCGGGTCCGAGGCGTTGTCGAGCAGCCAGTCCGCGAGCTTCTCGAGAAGGGCCGGCGCTTCGGAGGCGGCTACGAGCGAGGCATAGGGCGCGAGCGCCTCCGGCAGCTCGAGCCCCGGCGCGTCGAGGGACGACTCGGCGACGACGCAGACCGGGATGCCCGAGGAGGCGTAGGCCCGCACGGCCTCGTCCTCCCCCGCCTCCGCGGGCCCCACGCAGACGAGCGCGAGGTCCGCCTGGGCGAGCTCGGTCCCGACGGCGAGCCTCGCCACACGGACCTGGGCGCCCTCCTGCTCGGGGAGGAGGCTGTCGCGCACCGCGCGCGCCAGCCAGGCGGGCGCGTCGTCCGCCACAAGAACGGAGACGGAGAGGTCGCCGGAGACGCTGCCCTGTGCCTTCAGGGCGCTGCCGACGAGCTCGGCCACGCGACCGAAGGAGACGTTTCTTGCCATCGCACACCTCGCAATGAAAGAGGATGACCCGAGTCCACTACTCTAGCGCAACGGCCGCGAGAGGCGCCACCGGGCGCGCGCCGCCGCCTAGCCGGCCTTCGTACGGTACCTCCAGACCGACTGGATGAGCCCCATCGAGGCAAGCTGCGAGATCATCGACGACGAGCCGAAGCTCACGAACGGCAGGGGGATGCCCGTGATGGGCATGATGCCGATGCACATCCCCACGTTCTGCAGGACCTGGAAGCCCCACATCGCCACGACGCCCACGAGCACGAGCCTCCCGAAGACGTTGTCGAGCCGCATCGCGAGGCCGATGGTGGAGAAGAGCATGCAGGCGAAGAGGAGCAGCAGGACGAGGGCGCCCACGAAGCCGAACTCCTCGGAGAGCAGCGCGAACACGAAGTCGGTGTGCGCCTCGGGCAAGAAGCCGCTCCCCGCCTGGCTCGCGTTGCCGACCCCCTTGCCGAGAAGGCCCCCCGAGCCGACGGCTATCTTGGCCTGCTGCAGGTTGTAACCGTCGCCCGTCGGGTCCACCGAGGGGTCCATGAAGACCACGAGGCGGTTTATCTGGTACTGCTTCAGCACGTGCGGAAGGCCGTCCGTCATCGACGTCACTACGACCAGGGCGGCGCCCACCACGATCAGCGCTATCGTGACGAGCACCCAGCTCCTCTTCGCCCCGCCGCAGATGATGATGGCGGCCCCCGTCACGAGGACGATCAGGCCCGTGCCGAGGTCGGGCTGGGTGAGGATCAGCAGGAACGGTACGAGCAGGGCGCCGCAGAGCTTGAGGTAGTCGGCGAGCGTGTCGATCCTGCCGTTGTACTCGGAGGTAAGCGAGGCCATGAGCAGGATGGTCACCGGCTTCGCTATCTCCGAGGGCTGGAACCTGAGCCCGATGACGGGCAGAGAGACCCAGCCCGTCATGCCGAGCGCGCTGTAGCCAAGGCCCGGGATGGAGGGCATCAGCATCAGCACCACGTCGAGCACGAAGAGCGCCCTGGTCATGCCCGCGAGCTGCCGGTAGTCGTAGCGCCAGACGAGCGCGGCGACGACGAGCCCCATCGCGACGCCCAGGACGTGGCGCGGGAAGGATGCCTCGCTGATGGTGAGCGACGCGGACCAGATGACCACGGCACCGAACGCCACGACGAGCAGGTTGGGGACGAGCTCCGCGAGGTAGAGGCCACCGAGCCGTCCGTGCCTCTGGAGCCTGGTGCCCTGCGTGCCGAACCTGGTGAGAGCGGACTCGAGCGCCGACGCGATCGAGCCGAGGGCCGACCCGAGGTCCCTCACGGCCGAGTTGTCTGCCACTCCTGCCTCCTAGTCGCCCGACGTGATGCCCGCCATGACCTGGAGCTCGTCGTCGGGGGTGTTGTATATGGCGCCGAGGACGTCCCTGACCACGTACATGGCGGAGTACCCGCCCCAGGTCGCGTTCTCGAGCGCGCTCGCAATTACGTACTTGGGGTCGTCCGCGGGGGCGTACACCACGAACCAGCCGGTCGGCTGGTGCCCGCTCCTCTCTGCGGTGCCCGACTTGCCCGCGACGGAGACGGGCAGGCCCGCGAAGTGCTTGGTCTGGTACTCCGACTCCTCGGTGATGACGCCGACGAGGCCGGCCTCGACGAGCTTGCGGTAGGTGTCGCTCTCCTCGCAGGTCCTGAGGACGCTGGGCTTGTACTCCATCACCGAGCCCGTGCCGGTCTGCGACTTGACGCACTTGAGGACGTGGGGCGTCCACACGTCTCCCCCGTTGGCGATCGAGGCGTAGACGCACGCCATCTGCAGCGGCGTGACGAGCAGGTCGCCCTGGCCGATGGAGAGGTTGACGTAGTCGCCGCCCTTCCACTGGCGGTCCTCCTCCGGGAACGAGCTGTAGTAGTCGTACTTCCAGGCGGCGTCAGGCACGCGGCCCGCGCTCTCCCCCGGCAGGTCGATCCCCTCCAGCGAGCCGAGCCCGTATTCGCGGAACTTCTCCTGCATGCCGTCGTTATTGGAGGAGGCGAGGTAGTAGCCCTTACCGATCTCGTAGAAGACGACGTCGCAGGAGTAGGTGATGCCCGTCTGGAGGGTCATCGTGCCGTGCCCCGTCTTCTGCCAGCACCACTTGCCCGACGCCTGCCCCAGGCCGGTCCACCAGCCCGCGCAGTAGTAGGTGGAGGACGGCGTCGCGATCCCGTCGTCGAGCGCGGCGAAGGTCGTCAGGGGCTTGATGGTCGAGGCGGAGGGATAGGTGCCCGATATCGCACGGTTGACCAGCGGGTAGTCGTTCTCCTCCGAACCGAGGCTCTCCCAGTCGTCGTTGGAGATCCCGCCCACGAAGATGTTGGGCGAGAAGTTCGGGCGGCTCGCCATCGCGAGCACCTCCCCGTTGGTCGCGTCCAGGACCACGACGGAGCCGGACTTGCACTCGGCGCTCACCGAGCTCCGGAGCGCCTTGATCACGGAGTCGAGGGCGGCCTCCGCGGCCTTCTGGAGGTTCGCGTCGAGCGTGAGCACGACGTCGGAGCCGCTCCTGGGCGCGACCGTGGAGGAGTAGTCGAGGACGTTGCCCTTCGCGTCGACGTAGACCACCTGCTCGCCCCGCACGCCCTGCAGCACGCTCTCGTACTGGTACTCCACACCCGACTGGCCGACCGTGTCTCCCGTCTGGTACTTAATCGCGCCCTCGTCCTCGTTCTCCTGCGAGGCCTTGAGCTGCTCGGTCGTGACCGTGCCGGTGTAGCCCACCACGTGGGAGGCGAGGCTTCCGAGCGGGTAGTAGCGCACCGTCCGCTCCTCGACCGAGACGCCCTGGAAGAGGTCGGGGTGCTCGCCGATGTAGGCGACGACGCGCCGCGAGACGTCGCGCGCCACCGTCCTCGAGGCCTGGGCGCCCTGGGTCTGGTCCTCGATGCTGCGCTTGACGGCCATGTAGGGCATGCCGATGAGGTTGCCCAGCAGCTGCAGCTCCACGTCGTCGTTCGCCACGTCCGGGTCCGCCACCACCGTGAGGCTGGGACGGTTGGACACGATCTCCACGCCGTTGCGGTCGAGGATGCGGCCACGTGGCGCCGAGAGCGATATGGTCCTCGTGCGGTTGGACTCCGCCTGGCTCGTGTACTCGTCGCCCGAGAGGAGCTGCATCGACCAGATTCTGCCGATAAGGACGACGAAGACCCCGGCGATGACGCCGGCGAGGCCCACGAGACGCCCCTTGATGCTTGAGCCGCCGGACCCGTCCGTACCGCCGGCAGCCTTCGGCGCGGCCCCGCCGATGTCGAAGGTGAAGCGCGCGTCGCCCTTGCTGTGGAAGACGAAGGCGAGCACGCCCGCCACGACGAGGCAGACGACCACGACGACGAGGAGGACCCTGAGCGCCATCACGCTAGAGTCCCTTTACGCTGTAGTGGGACCCGCGGCGCGGCCGAGCGCTCACGCCGCCGGCCGCGTCCTTCGTGAAGTGGTGGTTGAAGGGTAGGTACGCCACGAACGTCAGGGCATAGGAGGGAAGCGTCCTCAGCACGACGACGTCGAAGAGCGAACCGGCCTGGCCCATGGCGAGCATCGCAAGGTGGTAGACGAAGATCACGACGAGCGACGATATGGCGAAGCTCGAGAGGCATGCCGCCGCGCCGTCCGAGAAGCGGTTGCGCTCCTCGAGGCCCAACACGTAGGAGGTCAGCGTCAGGAGCAGCGCCACTAGCCCGACGGGGCCTGTCGTGGAGAGGTCGAAGACGAGCCCGGCGAAGAAGCTGTAGACGACCCCCCTGCGGCCGCCGACGAGCAGCGAAATGCAGAACGCGAAGATCACCGCGAAGTTGAACCGCCCCGACCCGAAGGCGAGGTTTGGGGCGAGGGCCAGCTGCAGGACGAAGCAGAGGGCGGCCAGCGCGACGTTGCCGTACCTGCTCCTGTTGGCGTCCTTCTTCTGCATTGTCCCCCCTATCCCTGGTCCGAGATGCCCGAGGCCGTAGTGGACGTGCCCTTCGCGGAGCCGTCCGCCGCGGAGCCGTCCGAGGCGCCCTTCGACGTGGCGGTCGTTGCGGACGAGGAAGTAGAGCCTGCCGTCGAGGAGCCCTGCTTCGTGCTCGTGCCCGACTCTTGGGCGTCCGCGTCCGCGATGTCGCCCGCCGTGGCCTGCTGGTCGCTCGAGAGCGACGTAATGACGAGCACCTCCTCCAGGTTCTCGGGGTTCGCGAAGAGCTTGACCTCGATCGTGTAGTAGAGGGCGCCTGCCGCCTTGGAGACGCTCGTCACCTCTCCGACCGGAAGCCCCTTGGGGAAGACGCCGCCGAGGCCGCTTGTCACGACCGTGTCGCCGACGTTCACCGTCTGGTCGAGCCTGATGAGGGAGAGCCTGACCGTCCCGTCGGGCGAGCCTTCGACCATGCCCTGGGCTCGGCTGGACTGGACCATGGCCGAGATGGACGAGTTCTCGTCGCTCAGGAGCCGCACGGTAGAGGAGGTCGGCGAGCACTCCGAGATCTGGCCGACGGCACCGTTGGCGTCGACGACGCACATGCCGACCGCCAGCCCCGCCGTCGAGCCCTTGTCGATCGTGACGGTGTCGCTCCAGGAGTCCGCCGAGGACCCTATGACAGAGGCTGCGACCGACGTGAGGTTGTAGCTGCTCTGTACGTTCAGGAGCTGCTCGAGCCTGCTCGCGGTCTGCTGGGCCTCCTCCAGCTCAGCGTTCTTCGACTTGAGGCTGGCGTTCTCCGCCTCGAGGTCGGAGAGCGTCCGCTCGTCGGCCGTCAGGTTGTGAAAGACGTTCGCCATCCCGTTGAACGGCAGGCTCGCGACCGCGCCGACGTAGCGAACGGGCGTCGTCACAACACCGAAGACGCTCCTCACGCCCGTGAAGAAGCCCGAGCCCGCCTCCTGGCTGCTGAGCGTGAACATGAAGAGCGACACCACAACGAGCAGCACGGTCGTGAGACCGGCTCCGCTGTTCGTCTCGGTCCTCCTGAAGCCGCTGGTGCTGCGGGGCTTCGAGCCCCCCATCCTAGGCATAGGCGACCCTCTGCCCTACAGGCCCGCGCTCTGGACGAAGCCACCCGAGAGGGCGTTGGCCTCAAGGACCTTCGCGCAGCCGTTGACGACGTTCTCGAGGGCTGTGGGGCTCACGTTGACGGGCACGCCCGTCTCGTCCCTCAGTCTCTGGTCGAGCCCGCGGAGGAGCCCACCGCCGCCGGTCAGGAGGATGCCGTAGTACATGAGGTCGCTCGCGAGGTCGGGCGGGGTCGCGTCGAGCGCGTCGCGCACCGTCTTGGTGACCTCGTCCAGCGGCTTGTCGAGCGCCCGGCGTATCTCCTCGCTCTCGATGCGGACGGTCTTGGGCATGCCGCTCATGACGTCGCGACCGTTCACCTCGACGTCAAGCTCCTCGGCGAGGGGAGCCGCCGAACCGACCTTGATCTTGATGTCCTCGGCGGTGCGCTCGCCGATGGCGAGGTTGTAGACGTCACGGACGTGCTCGAGAATCGTCTGGTCGAACTCGTCGCCCGCGGTCCGTAGCGACTTCGAGACGACGATGCCACCCATGGCGATGACGGCGACCTCGGTCGTGCCACCGCCGATGTCGACGACCATGGATCCGGTCGGGTCCTCGATGGGCAGGTCCGCGCCGATGGCGGCGGCCATGGGCTCCTCGATGAGGTAGGCCTGGCGCGCGCCTGCCTGGATGGTCGCCTCGAAGACCGCGCGCTTCTCGACCGAGGTGACGCCCGAGGGCACGCAGATGACGACGCGGGGGCGCGGCGACCAGGGGTAGCGGTGCGGCCGCGCCTTCTCGATGAAGTAGCGGAGCATGACCTCGGTCACGTCGAAGTCCGCTATGACGCCATCCTTGAGCGGGCGCTCCGCGATGATCGAGCCAGGCGTCCGGCCGATCATGCGCTTGGCGTCGGCACCGACCGCGAGCACGCGGTCCTCGTTCTTGTCGATCGCCACGACCGACGGCTCGTTGAGCACGATGCCCTGCCCCCTGGCGGAGACGAGCGTGTTTGCCGTACCGAGGTCGATCGCGAGGTCTCCCCCGTACTCGCTGAACACTGTGTCGAAAAACGCCATTGCTCCCTATCCTTACCGCGGGACCTGCCCCGAGAAAGAGCTGCTACGACTAGTTGGAAGAGACGGTCCCCGTGGTGGTGGAGCTGCCGTCCTGGGAGGCGAAGTTGGGCGTGACGCTCTCGACCTTCCAGCCGGCGCCGTCACGGGTCAGCTCGACGGTGTACGACTGCGTCCCGCCCTGGGAGAGCGTGGCGGTCACCATCACGGTGGAGCTCTTCATGGAGCGGTTCACGCCGTTGATCGTGAGCGTCGCGTTCATGGGCAGGATCGCCTCTATCTGGCTCGCGTCCGCCTCGGAGACGTCGGCGGCAATGTAGGCCCCGACGTCACCACGGTCGGACTTCGCGGCGAAGAGCTCCTGGACGACGGTCTCCTGCGTGGGCAGGCCGAAGCCACGCCAGTACGCGAGGCCGCAGATGCCGCCGCCGACGATCACGATGATGATCAGCACGGCGAGGACCTTGCGGCCGCGATGGCGCTTCTTGCGCTCGCTCTTGCGGCGCTTACGGTCGTCCTCCATGAGCTGCTCCTCCGTGACGGAGAAGAAGCCGGTGTCCTCGGGGGACGGCATGAGGTTGCCCGTGGTCTCGCCGGTCGGGTCGAGCGGATCGAAGGAAACGGGGCCGTAGCCGGCGGCTGCGAGGAAGTTGTCCGTGTCGGAGGGCCTGTTGGCGCCCTTCGCGGCGACTGCGTTGCGCGCGGCGTCGAAGGATGCCTGCGCCTCGGGCGCGAGCACGTAGGTCCCGTCCGCTGTAGCGTGCGTGAACGCATCCACCGCCTCGCTCATGCGGTTGGCCGCGACGTAGGCGAGCGCCAGCTCGCAGTAGATCGCGTTCTGGTTCTGGACCATCGTGGAGAAGTCGAGCGCAGTGCGATACGACTCGATTGCGTCCGTCGGGCGCCCGAGCTCCATGAAGCAGTCGCCGAGCTTCCGCAAGGCCTCGCAGGGGTCCGGGTTGCTCTCGTCGATCGCGGCGTTGCGATACGCGATGCCCGCGCTGCGGACGTCGCCCAGGGCGGCATAGGCCGCTCCGAGGGCGAGGTAGGCCTTGTAGGGGGTCTTGTAGCTGGCGTCCTGGGTCGCCGCGGACAGGCTGTTGACCGCCTCGTCCAGGCGGCCGGCAGCGATGAGGGCGCGCCCGCGGTTGGTGCTGAGCGCCCCCTTCTTGCCGTAGGAGTCATCTGCAAGCGCGTCGGCGTAGGCTGCGGCCGCGTCCTCGAAGCGGTGCAGCTTCATCAGGGCGTTGCCACGGAGGTGGTCCGCGCGGCCGGAGGCCTCCCCCGCCGACTTGGCCTGGGCGAGCTGCATGGCGGCCAGACTCCAGTTGCCCTTCTGGTAGGCGGCGACCCCCGCCTCAAACATCTGCTGATTCAACCTGTCCTCCTATGTGAGCCGACGCCTAGGCCTCTCGGTGCTCGATCCTGATCGACCTGATGAGGTCACCGGCCCTGAGCTGGCCGATGACGTCTCTGCCCGCGACCGTCTGGCCGAACACCGTGTAGCCGGAGTCAAGGGAGTGCTGGGGTCCCAGGCAGAGGTAGAACTGGGAGCCCGCGGAGTCGGGGTTCTGGGAACGAGCCATCGCGAGGGCGCCGTCATCGTGGCGGTTCCTCGGGTTGGTCGTGAACTCCTGGCGGATGCGGTACCCGGGGCCGCCCGTACCGGGATAGCCATCCGGACCCCTGCGACCCGCAACCACGTCCTCCGCGGACATGTCGCGCGTGTTGGGGTCGCCGCCCTGGATGACGAAGCCGGGCACGTAGCGATGGAACTTGAGTCCGTCGTAGAAGCCGGACAGCGCCAGCTCGCAGAAGTTCGCCACGTGGATCGGGGCGCCCTCCCCGTCGAGGGCGACCTCCACCACGCCCTTGGACGTGTCTATGACTGCGACCTCGTCGCCCTTGACCTCGTACTCCGGCGTGTAGAGGGGCTCTCCGAACAGACCCATGCCAATCCTTTCGCATCAAGCGCGCACACCTTGCGCTGTGCGCCATTTTATCAGCCTGCCCAACCGTTCACACATTGAGCAGACGCGGCTATCAACTATACACGGCGCCGCGCTACTGCTGCCGCACGGGCTTGGCCGCCTCGTACCCCTCGTCGAAGAGTGACTTCCACGTCTCGGAGCCGCTGCCGCTGGAGTTCGAGCCGAGGTAGCCCGTGACCTCCTGGGCGGCGTCGGAGGGCGCGGACGCCGACGCTACGGCATCCCATGCACGCGTGATCGCATCCGCCCGATTCCTGAGGTAGCTTCCGAGCTGGGTCAGGGTCCCATACTCGTCGGAATAGGGCGAGTCGCTCATGTCATACCCGGAGAGCTCAGAGATCTTGTTCGAGAGCTCGATCGAGATGGCCTGTGCGTCAGCCGCACCCTGCTCCGCAGACCCGTCGGCACCCCCGACAAGCTCCTTCAAGGTCGACTCGTTGCCGTCCAGCCTCTGGGAGAGCGATCCGAGACTCTCCCAGAAGCCCGCAAGCTCGTCGTAGTACGCGTCCCCGGATGCGCTCTCGGATGTGTCCGCGCCCTGCTTGCTCTTGTCCTGGCCGGTGAGGGTCTCCAGCACTCCGGGGAAGCCCGCCCAGGAGGTGTCCCTGTCCACCATTGCGTGCGTGATGCGGGAGTTAGGGTTCCAGGGCCTCGTGACGAGCAGGAACCCCCCGCCGACGACGACGAGCGCCGCGGCGGCCGCCACGACGGCCACCCTCAGGTGCGGCATGTGCTCGAGTCGCGAGGCGGCGCTGTACCCGTCGGTCGGCTGGTCCGGAATCACACTCTCGGGGGCGACCGCCCGTGGCGCCACGCCGCGCTCCTTGGTGCTCCGGGCGAGCGTCAGCTCCACGTCCTCGTCCGCGAGCGGAAAACCGCAGCACGGACAGACCGTCTCCCCAGGTGGGACCTGAGCTCCGCAGTTCTTGCAGAAGATGTCTCGCTTCTCCTCGGCATGACGGCTGACGGTTATGCTCGCGTGGCAAGCCGGGCACACCTTTGCGCCCTGCGGCAGCTGCGTGCCGCAGACTGGACATTTCAAGGATTGCCTCCGTGGTACGAGTGTGGTTCGTTGCTGGCTTCGTTTCGCTCGCGGTCCGCGCGACAGCGCCCGGCGTGCGTGGGCTTGAAATCGTACGCCTCCGCCGTCGCGTTTGGCGGCTACGCGAGGAGAATGTTGAGAACGTACGGCAATATTCCACCCGCGGCCAAGAAGCGCCCCTCCATGGGCGTGTCCACGCGCACGACGCAGTCGAAGTCTACCGCCGACCCATCGTCGCGCACGGCCCGCACACGGACCTCGCGCTTCGCGGGCAGCCCACCGGTGAGGTCCACCTCCTCGATCGTGTAGGCCTCCGTCCCGTCGAGGCCGAGGGACACGGCGCCCTGGCCGTCCTCGAACTGCAGGGGCAGCACGCCCATCTGGACGAGGTTCGACCGATGGATCCTCTCGAAGCTCTCGGCGATGACGGCGCGCACGCCGAGCAGTGCCGGGCCCTTGCCGGCCCAGTCGCGGCTCGAGCCCGATCCGTAGAGCTTGCCCGCCACGACCACCAGTGGCACGTCCTTCTCGCGGTAGTCCATTGCGGCGTCGTAGATGGAGGTCAGCTCGCCCGTCGTGAGGTCGCGCGTCCAGCCGCCGACCCTGCCCTGGGCGAGCTTGTTCTCGAACTTCACGTTGGCGAAGGTGCCCCTCATCATGACCTCGTGGTTGCCCCTCCGGCTCCCGTAGGTGTTGAAGTCCTCCGGGCGCGTGCCGTGCTCGGTCAGGTAGCGCGCCGCGGGCGAGTCCTTCGCGATCGACCCCGCCGGGGAGATGTGGTCCGTGGTCACGAAGTCGCCCGCGAGGACGAGGGCGCGAGCGTCCGCTATGGAGACGCGCTCCTGCTTCCTCGCGAGCTCGAAGTATGGTGCCTTGCGCACGTAGGTGGAGTTCGGATCCCACGGGAAGGTCTCGGAGCCCTCCGCTTCGATCCTCCTCCAGGCCTCGGAGCCCTCGAGAAGCCCCTCCGCACCGTCCCGATACAGCTCGGGCGCGAGGACGCCCTCGAGCGCAGCAGCGATCTCCGCGTCAGTCGGCATGAGCTCGCTCAGCATGACGGGAGTCCCGTCGCTTCCGTACCCGACCGGCTCGTGGGCGAGGTCCACGTCCATGGTGCCCACCAGGGAGTACGCAACGACGAGCGCCGGCTGGCAGAGGAAGTTCTGCGAGACGTCGGGCGATATGCGGCCGTCGAAGTTCCGGTTGCCGGAGAGCACGCTCGTGAGCTCCGCACGATCAGCGACTACCTTGAGCGCCGGCGCGATCTCTCCGGAGTTCCCGATGCACGACATGCACCCGAACCCGCAGGTGTAGAACCCGAGCCGGAAGAGCGGCTCCGTGAGGTGCGCCCTCTCGAGTAGCAGCTCGGTGGCGTGGCTTCCGGGTGCGAGGATCTTCTTCACCCAGGGCTTGGGGGCGAGCCCGCGCTCCACGGCCTTCCTGGCGAGGATGCCCGCACCCACCATCATGGCAGGGTCGGTCGCCGTCGTGCAGCTCGTAATGGCCGCGATGGCGAGCGCGCCGTGACCGAGCTCGTAGGTCTCCCCTCCCAGCTCCACCTCGAAGGACTCCGAGAAGTCGCGCTCACGCGCGGCGGCCGCAGTGCGGAGCCGCTCCTTGAGGCCGGCCGGCGTCACACGGTTATGCGGCCTGGACGGACCCGCGAGGCTCCATCCGACGTCCGAGAGGTCCAGCTCCACGACGCGGGAGTACGCCCTCCCCTCGGACTGGCCCCAGATGCCCTGGCGCCTGAGGTAGGCCTCCGCAAAGGCGACCTCGCCCTCGTCACGGCCGGTCAGTCGCAGGAACGAGGTGGTGCTCTCGTCGACCGGGAAGAGGGTCGCGGTCGCCCCGTATTCGGGCGTCATGTTTGAGACGCAGGCGCGCTGCGTAGGCGTGAGGCTGGAGACGCCCGGTCCTGACACCTCGACGAGGCACCCGACTACGCCCTCCTGGCGCAGGAGCTGCGCCACCGTCAGCGCGAGGTCCATCCCGGAGACCCCGTCGCGCAGCCGTCCGGTGAGCCTGAGCCCGACGACGGGCGGAACCAGCATCGTGATGGGCTGTCCCAAGGCCGCCGCCTCCGCCTCTATGCCTCCGACGCCCCAGCCGAGGACGCCAAGGCCGTTGGCGGTCGGCGTGTGGGAGTCCGTCCCGACGAGCGTGTCGAAGCACGCGACCTCGGCTCCCTCGGACATGGCGTCGAGCGTGACGACCTTGGCGAATCGCTCGATGTTGAGCTGGTGGCAGATGCCGCCCCCGGGAGGGACGATCTCGACGTTCTGGAAGGACTTCGAAGCCCATTTCAGGAAGGCGAAGCGCTCGCGGTTGCGCCTCGCCTCGAGCTCCTCGTTCCTCTCGCGCGCCCCCGCCTCGCCAGCGCAGTCGGCGATGACCGAGTGGTCGACGACCAGGGTGCACGGGATGTGGGGGTTTACGAGGGACGGATCCCCACCACGCTCGGCCATGGCGTCGCGCATGGCGGCGAAGTCCACGAAGACGGGAACCCCGGTGAAGTCCTGGAAGAGCACGCGCGCGGGCATGAACTCGATCTCCTCGCCCTGCTCGCCCGCGGTACCGGCGCTCACGACCCGCCAAGCCGCCTCGACCGCCCCCTCGTCCGTGGAGGCGCGACGCACCACGTTCTCGAGGAGGACCACGAGCGCCCGCGGCAACCTGTCCGCGCCGGGGATCCGAGAGACGTCGTACATCGTGCGCTTGATGCCGCCTTCGGCGAGCTCCACGGGCTTGCGGGCTGCCCTGACGGCGTCCTCGAAGGTCTTGTCATACGTCATGAGAAATCCTCCAGCTTCCGGGCGATGCGCATCAGTACGCCGTCCTCGCCCTCGCCCATGTTGTCGTACAGGATATTGAACGTGACGATCGAGCCCACCCCCATGGCAGCCAGATATAACCCCATGGTAACGGTCGGACGCGCGATCATGAAAAGGTCCGGGAAGAGCACGCACCCGCCGAAGAAGATGACGACGACCATGACGGCGAGCAGCGCGCGGTAGGCGTCCATCGGCTGCGAGATCTTGACGATGAGCGCGAGGCCCACGAGACCCGTGAGGGCCATGCAGAGCGTTGAGGTCTCCTCAAATCCGAACACCCCGAGCCACCTCAGCAGCAGCGTGACCGCCACCACGAGCACGATGGTCGCCGACGCCGGGAGGGAGCGCCTGAGGACGTTGTGCAGGAAGGCCCCCTTGACCCGCTCGTGGTTTGGCTCCAGGGCCAGCGCGAAGGAGGGGAAGCCGATCACCGCGGCCGAGACCAGCGTCATCTGGATGGGGATGAAGGGATAGGGGGCGAGGAAGAGGCAGACGAGGGCGAGGAGCGCCGAGAAGACCGTCTTCACGAGGAAGAGCGACGCCGAGCGCTGCAGGTTGTTGATGGAGCGCCTCCCCTCGGCGACTACCTGCGGCAGGTGGGAGAAGTCGTCGTCTACCAGCACAATCTCGGCGATGTTGCGACTCGCTGCCGAGCCTGAGGCCATCGCTATCGAGCAGTCCGCCCTCCTGAGCGCGAGGACGTCGTTGACGCCGTCGCCCGTCATGGCGACCGTATGCCCCTGCTCCTGGAGCGCCGTGACGAGCGAGCGCTTCTGCTGGGGCGTTACGCGGCCGAAGACGTTGCAGGTCCTCGCCGCCCGCCGGACGTCCTCCATCGTGCGGAGCTCGCTCGCGTCCTGCGATCGCTCCGCCCCCTCGATCCCGGCGCGCGCGGCTATCGCGGAGACCGTTGCGGGATCGTCGCCCGAGATGACCTTGAGGCTCACGCCCTGGCGCTTGAAGTACTCTATTGTGCTCGCCGCAGTGGGGCGCATCTCGTCTCGCAGGCACACGAACCCGAGGACCTCGGGCTCGCCGAGGATCTCTCCAGACCCTCCGAAGCCCGACACCTCGCAGACGCAGATGACGCGCTCGTTGGGATCCAGCGCGTGGAGGGACGCCGCGTAGCCCTCGTAGCCCCTGCCGAGGACGAACTGGGCGGCGCCCATCACGAAGGCGCGACCGCGCTCGGTCACGCAGCCCGAGTACTTCCTCTCGGAGCTGAAGGGGACGACGCGTACCGAGGCGTCCGCCTCGACCCCCTTGCCGCTGAGGTAGGAGTCGATGGCCACGGCCGTCTGGTTCGCGTCCGCGCGATTGGCCGCGCACACCGTCGCCGCCGCACCCTCGAGCGGGCCCAGGCCGGCGCCTTCGCACGGACGCAGGTCGCTGCCGAGCTCGCGCGCCACCTCCATGTGCCCGCTCGTGATGGTGCCCGTCTTGTCGAGGCAGAGCATGTCGACCCTTGCGAGCGCCTCCACGCAGTAGCTCTGCTGCACGAGCACCTCGTGGCGTGCGAGCCGGGTCGTCGCGATCGCGAACACGGAGGACGTGAGCAGCACGAGGCCCTGCGGCACCATGCCCAGCACGGCCGCCACCGTCGAGAGGATCGCACCGTTCACGCCCACCTGGCCCTGCAGGTACGTGCGCAGGAAGAGGGCCACCCCGAGCGGGACGAGCGCGTAGGTCGCCAGCCTGATGACGAGCCTGAGCGAGCTCAGGATCTCCGACTCGACCTCCTTCGCCGCACGCGCCTCGGCGTTGATCTTGGCCGCGAAGCCGTCCATGCCGACCTCCGACACACGCGCGCGCACGGCGCCGGTGGCAACGTAGCTCCCCGAGAGGAGGCGGTCGCCCGGTCGCTTCTGCACGAGCCGGCTCTCGCCCGTGAGAAGGCCCTCGTCGACCTCCGGCGACCCTTCCACGACGACGGAGTCGGCGGGTATCTGGTCTCCGTGCCTCAGGATGACGAGGTCGTCGAGGACGAGTTCCTCGACGCCGACCTCCGACTCCCGCCCGTCCCTCACGACGCGAACCTTGTCGGCCGTCAGGATGGAGAGCTTGTCCACCATGCGCTTGGCACGCAGCTCCTGGGTAACGCCTATCAGGAAGTTGGCGACGACGAGCGGCATGAAGGTGATGTTCTCGTAGGACCCCGTGAGCGCCACCAGTGCGGCGAGGGCCAGGACGACCCCGTTGAAGAGGGTGAACAGGTGCTTGGAGACGATCTGCCCCACCGACGCCGTCTTGACGTCGGTGTTCGCGTTGACCTCGCCCGCCGCACGCCTGCGTTCCACCTCCTCCGAGGTGAGCCCGCGGGTCCCAAGAGAGCCTTCGCCGGCGCCCGCGCCCTTCGTTCGCCCGTCTGCCAAAGCGCCTACCCCCTACCAAGCGTCGTCCCGGCCACGAAAGAAGACAGGCACCCATTGTAGGCAAGGCGCCCGACCGCTGATTACAACAGGGAGACCATTTGTTACAAGCCATAGGCCTGGATGGCTGTGGACGCCTACCATCTCTGGCACAAGCCCCACCACGCGGAGTCGCGAAAGGAGCCAGCACGCCTCCGTCCAAATGGGACCATGCCCGTGACATACATTGGAAAAGAAGCTGGAGTATAAGGGAAAAGAAATGGTGATCCCGGTGGGGCTCGAACCCACGACCTTTCGCTCCGGAGGCGAACGCTCTAATCCGCTGAGCTACGGGACCACTTAGCAAGCACGGCACTGCCGGCAACTCCGAGAGGAGAGTATATCGCTCTTCTCGCGGATTTGTAGTATGACATACCAACTATCCATCAACCCGGCGACGCGCGCCGTCCGCCGAGGGAGGCCATCTAAGACACATGATCGCAGTCATCAAGCAGAGCGCAACGAAGGACCAGCTCGACGGCCTCGTCGACTGGATCGAGGGCCGTGGGTTCAAGACCAACGTCTCCCAGGGCGACAACGAGACGATCGTGGGCATCATCGGCGACACGACCCAGATCGACCCCTTCCTCCTCGAGTCTATGGACATCGTCGAGCGCGTGCAGCGCGTCACGGAGCCCTTCAAGAAGGCAAACCGCAAGTTCCACCCCGAGGACACCGTCGTCGACTGCGGTCACGGCGTCTCCATCGGCGGCGGCAGCTTCCAGGTCATCGCAGGGCCCTGCTCAGTAGAGGGCGAGAACCTCCTCCGGATTGCGCGGGCCGTCAAGGCCGCCGGCGCCACCATGCTGCGCGGCGGCGCCTACAAGCCCCGGACGAGCCCCTACTCCTACCAGGGCATGGGCCCTCATGGGCTCGACCTGCTCATGGAGGCGGGCGGAGAGCTCGACATGCCCGTCGTCACGGAGGTCATGGACCCGCGCGACGTCGCCCTGTTCGTCGACAAGGGCGTCGACGTCATGCAGATCGGAGCCCGCAACTCGCAAAACTTCGCACTGCTCAGGGAGGTCGGAAAGACCCGGGTGCCGGTGCTGCTCAAGCGCGGCTTCGCGATGACCATCGACGAGCTCCTCATGGCGGCCGAGTACGTGATGAGCGAGGGCAACCCCAACGTCATCCTCTGCGAGCGCGGAATCCGCACCTTCGAGACGCGCACCAGGAACACGTTCGACGTCAACGCCATCCCCGTCCTGCATCACCTCTCCCACCTGCCCGTCGTCGGGGACCCGAGCCACGCGACCGGCTACACCCGCTACGTGCGCCCGATTGCCTACGCCGCCTGCGCCGCCGGCGCCGACGGCCTCGAAATCGAGGTCCACGACCGGCCGAGCGAGGCGTGGTCTGACGGTGCCCAGGCCCTGACGCCCGCCCAGTTCGCCGACGCGATGAGGCGCCTCGCCCTTATCCGCGAGGCCACCTGCGCGGAGACGGAGTAGCTATGGCAGAGGAGACAAACGCCCGCGTCCTCGCCTCTGGGCCCACCATCCCAGAGAACCCCGCATTCGTGCCCGGGCGCGTGGGCATCGTGGGGCTAGGCCTCATGGGGGGTTCCTTCGCCCGTGCCCTCCACCAGGGAGGCCGCGAGGTGTACGCCTGGAACCGGACGCGCCAGACGCTCGAGCTTGCCATGATCGACACCGTCGACGGCGAGCTCACCGACGAGGCGATACCCACCTGCGAGCTCGTCATCCTGTGCGGCTACCCCGCAGTGAGCATCGAGTGGCTCGAGAAGATGGCGGACCTGATCTCCCCGGGCGCCATCGTCATCGACACGGTCGGCGTCAAGCGCGTCATCTGCGAGCGATGCTTCGCCATCGCCGAGGGGCGTCCCTGGTACTTCGTGGGCTGCCATCCCATGGCGGGGACGCAGTACTCGGGCTACGCGCACTCGCGCGCGAACATGTTCCACAAGGCGCCCATGGTGATGGTGCCGCCACCGGGCCTCGACGACCTGACCCGCCTCGACCTTCTCGACCGCGTCGAGCGCCTGCTTTCGCCCGTGGGCTTCGGCCAGTACACCGTGACCACGGCGGAGCTGCACGACGAGGTGATCGCATTCACCTCCCAGCTCGCCCACGTGGTCTCCAACGCCTACGTCAAGAGCCCCTCCGCGAAGGTGCACAAGGGCTTCTCGGCCGGTTCCTACCGCGACCTCACGCGCGTCGCGCGCCTCAACGCCCCCATGTGGACGGAGCTCTTCCTCGATGACGCCGACAACCTCTCGCGGGAGATCGGCATCCTCATCGACAACCTGCAACAGTACAAGGACGCGATCGACGCCCGCGACGCGAACGCCCTGGAGGCGCTCCTGCGCGAGGGCGACCGCCGCAAGAGGGAGGTCGAGGGACGATGAGCACGCGCAAGGATACGGTCGTACCCGTGAGGACGCCCTCTCGGTCCTATGAGGTCCACGTAGGGCGCGGGATACTCGACGAGGTGGGCCGGCTCGTGCGCGAGTCGGCGGGAGGCGAGGTGGCTGCCGTCGTCACGGACTCCAACGTAGGGCCGCTCTACGCCGAGAGGGCGCTCTCCTCCCTCGCGGCCGCGGGCTACAGGACCGCGCTCGTGAGCTTCCCGGCGGGAGAGCGGAGCAAGCGGCTCCCCACGCTCGGGGACGTCCTCGAGAGCCTCGCCGAGGAGGGGCTCGGCCGCGACGACGTGGTCGTCGCCCTCGGCGGCGGCGTCTGCGGCGACATGGCGGGCCTCGCGGCCGCCCTCTACCAGCGCGGCTGCAAGGTCGCGCAGGTGCCGACCTCCCTTCTCGCCATGGTCGACTCCTCGGTCGGCGGCAAGACGGCCGTGGACCTCGAGGCGGGCAAGAACCTCGCAGGCGCCTTCCTGCAGCCCTCGGTCGTCGTCGCAGACGTGGACTGCCTCGACACCCTCTCGCCCGAGCTGCTCCGAGACTCCTGCGGCGAGGTCATCAAGCACGGCGTCATCGCGGACGAGTCGCTCTTCGAGGAGGTGGGGCGCCGCCCGCTCTCCTCGGCCGGCTACCCCAAAGACGAGCTCGTCCGCGTCGTCGCGCGCAACGTCGAGATCAAGCGCGACGTCGTCGTGGCGGACGAGCGCGAGCACGGGCTCAGGCAGACCCTTAACTTCGGCCACACGATCGGCCACGCCATCGAGGCCGCGAGCGAATTCAGGCTGGGACACGGCACCTGCGTCGCGGCCGGCATGTGCTGCATGTCGAGGGCCGCGGCGGCGAAGGGCTGGTGCTCTCAGCAGACGGCGCGCGCGGTCGAGAGGGTCGTCGCCGCGCACGGGCTCCCCCTCGACACCGACCTCGACCACGACCTGATCATGCACTTCGCCACCCACGACAAGAAGCGGCACGGCGACTCCGTGAACGTCGTCGTCCCCAGGCGCATCGGCTCGGTCGAGATCCGCAAGACCTCCCTCGGGGAGCTTCGCGAGCTCGTCGACCTCGGCTGCGGCACCTGCCCACTCTAGTTGGAGGACCATGGATATCGTCTGTCATCCCACGCCCCTCTCAGGAGCGCTCCCCGCGATATCGTCCAAGTCGATTGCACACCGACTGCTCATCCTCGCGGCCGTCTCCTCGCGCACGACCGACGTACACTGCTCGACGACGTCCGCGGACATCGAGGCGACCGCAGGCTGCCTGCGCGCGCTCGGCGCCCGCGTGACCCGGACGCAGGTCGGTTACCGCGTCGTCCCCGTTCCGGAGGCGACTCGTCGCCCCGCGCGCCCGGCGCACGTCGACTGCGGCGAGTCCGGGTCCACCCTGCGCTTCCTCGTCCCCGTCATCTGCGCGCTGGGCGGGCCAGTCGAGGTCGTCGGCCGCGGAAGGCTCGCCGACCGGCCCCTCGAGCCGCTCCTCTCCGAGCTGCGCGCCCACGGGGCGACAATCTCGGAGGAGGGAAGCTTCCCGCTCAAGGTCTCAGGCCCGATCTCCCCCGGCCGCTTCCGCCTGCCTGGCGACGTCTCCTCGCAGTTCGTGAGCGGCCTCCTGCTCGCGGCGCCGCTCCTCGGCGGACCCGTCGAGGTCGCCGTCACGGAGCCGGTCGAGTCCCTCCCCTACGTCAACCTCACGACGAGCGCCCTTGCCACCTTCGGCGTCGACGTGTCGGTGCGCCACGAGGAGGAGGGCGGCGAGGGCCTCACGGTCTTCTCCCTCGCGCCCGCAGGCTCCCGGCCCACCTCGCCGGGGCTCTGCGAGGTCGAGGGCGACTGGTCGAACGCCGCGTTCTGGCTCGCGGCCGGCGCGCTCTCGGACGGCGGCGTCGCCGTCACGGGGCTCGACCTCTCGAGCACCCAGGGCGACCGCTCGATCCTCGCCGCGCTCTCCTGCTTCGGCGCGCGCGTCGCAAGGAGGGGTGGGGCGGCGCGCGTCACCAAGGACAGGCCGCGTGCCACGACACTGGACGTCTCCGACTTCCCCGACCTCGTGCCGCCGCTCGCCGCCGTGGCGGCGCTCTGCCCCGGAACGACGCGCCTCACGCACGCCGGCAGGCTCCGCCTCAAGGAGTCCGACCGCCTCGAGACGGTGTCGACCACGCTCCGTGCCCTCGGCGCGGACGCGCGCGCCGAGGGGGACGACCTCGTGATCGTGGGGCGCGAGTCTCTTCTCGGCGGCGAGGTCGACGCCGCAAACGACCACCGGATCGCGATGATGGCCGCCGTCGCCGCCACCCGCGCCACCGGAGACGTGACCATCCGAGGCGCGGAGTGCGTCTCGAAGTCCTACCCCGCGTTCTTCGAGGACTACGAGCTGCTCGGCGGCTCCGTCACCAGGAAGGGGGACGAACATGCCCTCTAGCTTCGGCACCACGCTCAGAGTCACCGTCTTCGGCCAGTCCCACTCGGAGGGGATCGGCTGCGTCGTGGAGGGGCTGCCGGCAGGCTTCGGCGTCGACCTCGACGCCCTCGCTGCCTTCATGGCGCGTCGCGCGCCGGGCCAGGGACCCTGGTCCACCCCGCGCAAGGAGCCCGACGCCGTCCGCGTGCTCTCGGGGCTCAACGTGCAGGGCGAGACGTGCGGCGCGCCACTTGCCCTGGCGATCATGAACACCAACACGCGCTCGCGCGACTACGACAACCTCCTCGCGGTGCCGCGCCCAGGCCACGCCGACTTCACCGCGTGGGCGAAGTGGCACGGAAGCCAGGACGTCCCAGGTGGCGGGCACTTCTCCGGCAGGCTCACGGCCCCGCTGTGCGCGGCCGGTGGAATCGCGCTCCAGCTGCTCGAGGAGAAGGGCGTCCGCATCCGCTCCCACCTTGCGCAGGTGGGGTCCGTGCGTGACGAGCGCTTCTCGGCCCTCGACAACTCGCCGGAGTCGGCGCGCGCCCTGGCTTCGCAGATGGAGCGCCTGGCCACGGCGTCACCGCTGCCGACCATAGACCCCGAGGCGGGCCGGGCGATGCTCGACGAGATCGAGTCCGCGCGACGCGACCTCGACTCGGTCGGCGGCCTCGTCGAGTGCGTCTGCTGCGGCCTCCCCGCGGGGGTGGGGTCCCCCATGTTCGACGGCATCGAGAACACCATCGCCCGGGCGGCCTTCGGCATCCCCGCCGTCAAGGGCATCGAGTTCGGGGCGGGCTTCGGCGTCGCCGCGATGCGGGGCCACGAGGACAACGACCCCTACGTGGTACGCGACGGGCGCTGCGCCCCCGCGACGAACAACGCCGGCGGCGCCCTCGGCGGGATAAGCACCGGCGCCCCCATAGTCTTCCGCATCGCCATGAAGCCGACCTCGAGCATCGCCCGCGAGCAGGACTCGGTCGACCTCACCACGATGGAGCCCGCCAAGCTCAGGGTCCACGGCAGGCACGACCCCTGCGTGGCGGTGCGCGCCGTCCCCGTGAGCGAGGCCGTGTGTGCCCTCGCCGTCCTCGACTCCTGGCTGAGCTGGCCACCGGAGGGCGAGCCCCTCTCCCTCTCCTAGGCGCCTAAACGCCCTGACCCAACACGACCGAAAGGCAACCCATGAGCGACCTCCTCGAGATACGCAACCGCATAGACGCCATAGACGGGCAGATCCTGGACCTCTTCAAGGAGCGCATGTCCTGTGCGGCGGAGGTCGCCGAGTACAAGCGCGACACTGGCAAGCCCGTCTACGACGCGGCCCGCGAGCGCGACAACATCCAGCGGGCGGCCGATCGGGCCGGGGCAGGCCTCGAGCACTATGCGGCCGTCCTCGAGTCCCTTCTCATGGAGGCCTCCCGGGACGCCCAGTACCGCAGGCTCGGGAAGAGCAGCGCGGCCGCCACGACGGTCGCCGCGGCGCTCGCCTCCCAGCCCCCCTACTTCCCCGAGCGCGCCTTCGTCGCCTGCCAGGGGGTCGAGGGCGCCTACCAGCAGCTCGCCGTGGACCGCCTCTTCAAGCGCGCGAACATCGCCTACTTCGAGACCTTCGACGCGGTCTTCTCCGCCGTCGAGCGCGGGATCGTGAAGTTCGGCGTCCTTCCGATAGAGAACTCGACCGCCGGCTCCGTCAACCACGTCTTCGACCTCATGATGCAGCACGACTTCCACATCGTGAGGACCTGCCGCTTGAAGATCGACCACAACCTCCTCGCCAAGCCCGGTCAGCGCAAGGAAGACGTCCACATCATCTACAGCCACCAGCAGGCGATAAGCCAGTGCGCCGACTACATCTCGACCTTCCCCGACGTGCGCGTGCACGTGACGGAGAACACGGCCATGGCCGCACGGATGGTGGCGGAGTCCGACCGCGACGACGTGGCCGCGCTCGCCTCGGCCGCCTGCGCCGACCTCTACGGGCTCGAGGTCCTCGAGCGCAGCGTCCAGGACCTGCAGAACAACTACACGCGCTTCGCCTGCATCAGCCGCGACCTCACCATCTACCCCGGGGCGGACCGCTCGACGCTCATGATCGAGACGAAGCACGAGCCTGGCGCCCTCTACAAGGTCCTGGCGCGCTTCTACGCCCTCGACATCAACCTCGTGAAGCTCGAGAGCCGCCCCATCCCCGAGCGCGAGTTCGACTTCATGTTCTACTTCGACGTGGACTGCCCCGCCGCCGCACCCGAGTTCCAGACCCTCATGAACTCGCTCTCCGACGTGTGCGAGGAGTTCCGCTACCTCGGCAGCTACACGGAGGTGCTCTAGACATGGCAGAGCAGCGCGCAGAGGGAACCCCGGCAGGCGAGGGGCGCGGACGGGAGCGCCCGACGGAGGACGGGGTCGTCTTCGGCCTCCTCGGACGGACGCTCGCGCACAGCTGGTCGCCCCAGATCCACGCCGCGCTGGGCAGCGTCCCCTACGCCCTCGTCGAGCGCGAGCCCGAGGAGGTGGAGGGATTCATCCGGCACGGCTCCTGGCGAGGCCTCAACGTCACCATCCCCTACAAGAGGCGCGCCTTCGAGCTCGCGGACGAGCACACGCCGGCCGCCAGGCGCCTCGGCGTAGCAAACACCCTCGTCAGGTTGGCCGACGGCCGCATCCTCGCCGACAACACCGACCTCACCGGCTTCGCCTGGATGCTCGAGCGCTTCTGCGTGCGCGAGCTCTCGGCGCAGGACGCCCGCAGCGCCCTCGAGGGTCGCGAGGCGCTCGTCCTCGGGTCGGGAGGGGCCTCGCACGCGGTGGTCGCCGCCCTCGAGGACGCGGGGGCGCACGTATCCGTCATCTCGCGCTCGGGCGACGACACCTACGAGACCCTGGCGGAGCGCCACCCGGACGCCGCGCTCGTCTGCAACGCCACGCCGGTGGGGATGTTCCCCGGCTGCCCCGCCTCGCCCGTCCCGGAGGGCGACCTCGCCCGCCTGAGGGGCCTCGCCGGCGTCCTCGACGTCGTGTACAACCCCACGCGCACGGGCATCTGCCTCGCCGCGGAGCGCCTCGGCGTCCCCTCCGAGAGCGGCCTTGCCATGCTCGTCTCGCAGGCCTGCCGCTCGAGCGAGCGCTTCCTCGGCCGCGAGGTCGACGACGCGCTCGCGGCCGCCGTGGAGCGGGACCTTCGCGCCCAGACGCTCAACGTCGCCCTCATAGGCATGCCAGGCTCCGGGAAGACGACCTGCGGCAAGAGGCTGGCGCGCCTCCTCAAGCGACCCTTCGTCGACCTGGACGACGCCTTCGGCCTCGACCACGGCATCTCCCCCGCCGCCTGCATAACCGAGCGCGGAGAGGCTGCCTTCCGGGCGCTCGAGACCGAGACGCTCTCGCGCTATGCGTCCCGCTCGAGCCTGGTCATCGCCTGCGGTGGCGGCGTCGTGACGCGGGAGGAGAACTACGCGCTCCTGCGCCAGAACAGCACGATCGTTGCGCTCGACCGGCCGCTCGAGCAGCTCTCGAGCAGGGGCAGGCCGCTCTCGACGAGCAGGGGCGTGGAACGCCTCGCGCGCGAGCGCATGGGACTCTACCGCAGCTGGGCAAACCTGGTGCTCGCCTGCACGGGTTCGGCCGCGGGGGACGCCGAGGCCATCCGGGACGCGCTCGGCCTCTAGCGCGCCTTCCATACCACAACTCAGCAGGCGACAGGGCCCTCGACCGTCCACCGATGTGGGGCTCGGCTCCCCGTCACCACGGTGCGCACTCGTATAATCGTATTCGTTGGATACGATTTAGTACAGCTGCCAGTACAGCTGCCAGTACGGGTGGGTCGCGTGGACAAGGACAAGATCGCGGAGCTGGTCATCGACGCCGTGGGCGGTACCGGCAACATCAAGGCGAACGGCGTTTGCATGACCAGGCTGCGCCTCACGACGCGCGACCCCTCGAAGGTCGACGACGCCTCCCTGCTTGCCATCCCCGGGGTCCTGGGCGTTCGCCATCGCGGTGGCGCCGGCGTGGAGGTGGTCTTCGGGCCTCGCATCGTCGAGGACGTCTGGCGCGCCTTCGTGGCAAGGACGGGGATCCCCCCGAAGGACGGCAGGACCTTCTTCGCCGGCGTGGGCGGACGGGCGGCGCAGCCCGTGGTGCACAGTCCCTCCACCGCCTCAGGCGGAAGGCCCAAGGCGGTGGAGGCCCCGTCCGCTCCCGAAAGGCCGGGTGGCGACTCGTCAGCCAAGGACGTCACGGAGGCGGCCCGCACCAAGGGAGGGGTGGTGAAGGTGGATAGCCAGGAGGACATAGCGGCGCTCGTGCAGCTTCTCGACGGCTCCGCGCCTGACGCGGACGAGGCGCCGCGGCCCCATGCCAAGGCTGCCCTCCTGGTCATCAACGGGCCCAACATCAACATGCTCGGCGTCCGCGAGCCCTCCATCTATGGCACGCACGACTACCACTACCTCGAGCGCCTCTGCCAGAAGGCGGCGCGCGAGGCGGGCTTCGCCACCTGCGAGGTCTTCCAGTCCAACCACGAGGGCGACATCGTCGACAAGATCCAGGAGGCTCTCGGCGCCTTCGACGGCATCGTGATCAACCCCGCGGCCTACACGCACACCTCCGTCGCGATACTCGACGCGCTGAAGGCCGTCGCGCTTCCCGCGGTCGAGGTCCACATCTCCCAGGTCGACCAGCGCGAGGGCTTCAGGCGCATCTCGTTCGTGCGTCTTGCCTGCTTCGAGACGGTGGCCGGACTCGGGCTCGAGGGCTACGCCAAGGCCATCCGCGACCTCGCGGCACACATCGGCCTCGGCTAGGCACCACGGCCCGCCGGCTGCAGCCCGCACCCGGGCGCGGACCTACGTACACTGAACGCGCTTGCCAGGGCGGCGTCTCTCCGCGCCCCCGCTAGGGCCAGCCGCTAGAGCCTGCGGCACCGCCAGACGCTCCCCTCCGTCACGAGGACGTCGACGGGCACGTCGTGCTCGTCGTGCGGGAGCGGGTTGCTGCTCACCTGCATCGAGCGGACCAGGCCGATCTTCTCGCCCGGGTAGAAGGCCAGGAACTCGTCGTAGTAGCCAGCACCGTAGCCCACGCGGTAGCCCTCCCCGTCGAACACGAGGCCGGGGACGAGGCAAACCGAGCCCACCATCTCGCCCGCCTCGAGGGGCCGCTCCCCCACCGGGGGCACGCGCATGCCCCGCGAGGCGAGCTCCACGCCGTCCGCCGACGCGACCTCAAAGAAGGAGAGCCTGGACGTCCTGGGCTGGAGATAGGGCAGCGCGACCCTCTTGCCCTGCGCGAGCGCCCGCTCGATGACGGGCCTGGTGTCCATCTCCTCGTGGAAGGGCACGTAGGCGAGGACGAGGCCCGCCTCGCGGTACTCGCGCACCATGCCCAGCATACGGACGACCGCACGGTCGACGCCTGCGGCCAGACCCTCGGGGAAGTTCCTACACAGCTCGAGGTAGCTCGAGCGCAGGGCCGACTTGCTCGCGTTCTCCCCATAGGAGCTTGCCATGGGTCCCCCTTCCGACTCACACTACGATACCGTATTGGAGTTGCGAAACGGGAATTGATTCGCATTGAGACCATTTTAAGATTCTACCTCGGGCGTGGGGGCAGGGGCCCGGACGCGCGAGGACCGGAGGGGAGGCACTACCCTGGAAGCCATGCGACCCGACGACTCCTACGTGCTCCGGCTCGACGGCATCAGCATCGAGGTGACCCGCAAGCGCGTCAGGAACGTCAACCTCAGGGTCCGCGCGGGCGGCGAGGTGCGCATGAGCGTGCCCCTGAGGACCTCCCGCGCAGCCGCGGAGGCCTGCGCGCGCGCTCACCTCGCGTGGATACGTGAGAGGCGCGCCGAAGCCATCGCTCGGGAGGAGCGCCTCGCCACGGACGTCTCCGCCGGCGAGCTCGTCTCCGTGTGGGGGCGGCCCCGCACGGTCCGCCTCCGCGCGGACGGGGAGACGCCGTCGTGTGCCCTCGAGGGTGCGGAGCTCGTGCTCTCGGGGCCCTCGTGGCTCCTCGGCGACGCGAGCCGGGCCGTGGGGGCACGCCGCGTCCTCGTGGCCGACCTCCTCGCCTCCGAGCTCGCGCTGAGGCTGCCCGAGGTCCTGTCGGCATGCGAGTCCGAGGTCGGGAGGTGCGCGAGCGCGGTGTCGACGAGGTGGATGAGGACCCGCTGGGGCTCCTGCACCCCCAGGACCGGTCGCATCCGCCTGAACGTGGCCCTCGCCGAGCGAAGCCCCTCCTGCCTCGTGACGGTGGTGACCCACGAGCTCTGCCACCTCGCCGAGCCGAGCCACGGCCCCGCGTTCTACTCCCTCATGGACGCCCACTGCCCCGGCTGGCGCGCGGCCCAGGCCGAGCTCGACGCCAACCCGCCGCAGATGTTCGGCCCAACCGCGAAGTCCGCCCCAGGATCGGCCGGCTAGGCTTACCATAGAAGACCGTATGCGGGCGCGCAGACCGGCGCGCCAGGAGGATGGGAGCCAACATGCCCAACGAGGGAAGCTACGAGGCGGCCCTTCGCCGCTCAGACCAGATCCAGGCCGACATCGCCGCCGGCAAGACCGAGCCCTACGTGATGCTCACGGGCGACCGCCCGACGGGCCGGCTGCACCTGGGGCACTACTTCGGCACGATCAAGGAGCGCGTGAGGCTGCAGGACGCCGGCGTGAGGACGAACGTCATCATCGCCGACTATCAGGTCATCACCGACCGAGACACGACCGAGCACATCCGCGACAACGTCTACAACATGGTCATGGACTACCTCGCCTGCGGTATCGACCCCGACAAGACCATGATCTTCACGCACTCGGCGGTCCCGGCGGAGAACCAGCTCATGCTCCCCTTCCTCTCGCTCGTCTCCGAGGCCGAGCTGCAGCGCAACCCCACGGTCAAGGCCGAGATGGAGGCGTCGGGCCACTCGCTCACGGGCCTGCTCCTCACCTACCCGGTCCACCAGGCCTGCGACATCCTGTTCTGCAAGGGCAACATCGTCCCGGTCGGCCGTGACCAGCTGCCCCACATCGAGGTGACCGCCAAGATCGCCCGCCGCTTCAACGAGCGCTACGGAAGGGTCTTCCCCGAGGTCAGCGGCCTTCTGACCTCGACGCCGCTCATCCCCGGCCTCGACGGGCGCAAGATGAGCAAGTCGTACGGCAACGCCATCTCGATCTCCATGACGGCCGAGGAGACGGCCAGGCTCATCAAGAAGTCCCGGACGGACTCCGACCGCCACATCACCTTCGACCCCGAGGGGCGCCCCGGCGTCTCGGCCCTGCTCACGACCGCCGGCATCTGCACCGGCCGCGACCCGGAGGAGATCGCCGCCGAGATCGGAGACGGCGGCTCCGGCCAGCTCAAGAAGTACGTCACCCAGGCGGTGAACGACTACTTCGCGCCGATCCGCGAGCGCAGGCACCGCTTCGAGGCCGACCTCGACTACGTGCAAGACGTCCTCCACGACGGCAACCGCCGCGCCAACGAGATAGCCGAGGCAACCCTGCAGGAGGTCCGCGAGGCCATGGGGATGGTCTACTGACACGAGCGCCTGATCGCAGGGGCACGAGGCGGGCCCAGGCACCGGACTTCCCGGCGCCTGGGCCCGCCTCAGGTCGCGCGCGCTGCCGGCCCGACCGTACGCGGTCGGCTAGAGCGCGACCGAGCCTGACTCCACTGCGTCGACGAACTGCCGGGCGCCGCGGGCCGACCGGCCGCCGCGCCTGAGCGCGAACTTCTCGGCCGCGGCGTCGAGCGCCTCCGGGTCCGCCGCGAGCCCGCGCTGGGCGGCGAGGCTCCTCACGATGTCGAGGTAGGTCCTCTTGTCGGGCCGGTAGAAGCTCACGTGGATGCCGAAGCGCTCGCTCAGCGAGATGATCTCCTGCATGGTGTCGTTGCGGTGGACCTCGTCTCCCTCGCGGTCCGAGAAGCTCTCCTTCACGAGGTGGCGCCGGTTGCTCGTGGCGTACACCACGACGTTGCCCGACTTCGCCGAGACCGACCCCTCCAGGATCGCCTTGAGCGCGGCGTAGTTGTCGTCGTTGGCCGAGAAGGACAGGTCGTCGATGAAGAGGATGAACTTGAGCGGGTTGGCCGTGAGGGCGTCCAGGAGCTCGGGGATCTGGTGGAGCTGGTCCTTCCTGACCTGCAGGATGCGAAGCCCCTCGCCGGCGAGCTCGTTGACCACGGCCTTCACCGTAGAGGACTTGCCGGTCCCTGCGTCGCCCGTGAGCAGGATGTTCGCCGCAGGACGACCCGCGAGGAGCGCACGGGTGTTGTCCAGGATGACGCGCTTCTCGCGCTCGTAGTCCACCAGCTCGGAGAGGCGCACGGGATCGGGGTACTTGACCGGCTCGATCGCGCCGTCGTCATCGAGGAGGAACATGCGGTAGCGCGCGTAGATCCCGAAGCCGTAGCGACCCATGTCTTCGACCCGCGCATGGTAGGTATGCGCCAGCCCGACGCGCTCCCCCTCCTCGAAGGCGGGCAGGAACCGCTCCCCCGGAAGCCCGGAGCGCAGGTCGTCGACCGTGAGGTCCGCGACCTGCTGGAAGGTCTCGAGCTCCTCCTCGACGGCGCGCTGCATGGACGCGGGGACCTCCTCGCCCGCCGCCCTCAGGCGCGTGTAGGGGTTCTCGTCGTCACAGACGGCCTCGCGCACGTACCCCGAGAGGCCCGCAGAGCCGCCCCGCTCCACGAGCGCCGCGACGAAGGCGGCGTACGTGGACACGCCCGGCTCCCTGACGAGGTCTCCCAGCGAGGAGATCACAGGGTCATGGAGCAGGTCGCGGAAGACCACGAGGGCGTCAAGGCGCATAGCGAGCTCGCGCATGGCCTCCCCCTTGCTGAACTCCGACATTTCCCTTCCTTCCCGGACCGAAACCCCTAGGAGACGTGCGGGGCGCAGCAGCACCCCGCACGTCCGGAAAGCCCTCTGACGCGTCCCCTAGTTCAGGACCGCTCCCTTGGCACCGCTCGAGACGAGCTCCGCGTAGCGCCTGAGGTAGCCCGTGAGCTCCTTCTTCTTCGGCGTGAACTCGCTCATGCGGCGCTCGTACTCCTCCTCGGGGATCTTGAGCTCGATCCTGCAGTTGGGGATGTCGATCGAGATGGTGTCGCCCTCCCGCACGATGCCGATCGGCCCTCCCGAGGCGGCCTCGGGCGACACATGGCCGACGCAGGCGCCGCGGGTCGCTCCCGAGAAGCGCCCGTCCGTGATGAGCGCCACGGAAGTCCCGAGGCCGCGCCCCATGATCGCCGAGGTCGGGGTGAGCATCTCGCGCATGCCGGGACCGCCCTTGGGGCCCTCGTAGCGGATGACCACGACGTCGCCGGGGTTGATCTGGTCGGCGTCGATCGCGGCCTGGGCCTCCTCCTCGCTCTCGAAGACGCGCGCGGGGCCCTCGTGGACGAGCATCTCGGGGGCCACGGCGGAGCGCTTCACGACCGAGCCCTCAGGCGCCAGGTTGCCGCGCAGCACGGCGATGCCGCCCGTCGGCGAGAAGGGGTTGTCGGGGGTGCGGATGACCTCGGGGTTCCTGTTGCGGGCCGACGAGATGTTCTCGCCCACGGTCCTGCCCGTCACGGTCATGCAGTCGCGGTCGATGAGCCCGAGCTTGTCAAGCTCCGCCATGACCGCGGGGATGCCGCCCGCCTCGTCGAGGTCCTCCATGTAGGTGGGGCCGGCCGGTGCGAGGTGACAAAGGTTGGGGGTTCGCTCGCTCATCGCGTTGGCGTCGGAGAGGTCGATCTCTATGCCGCACTCGTGCGCGATGGCAGGCAGGTGCAGCATCGTGTTGGTCGAGCATCCGAGCGCCATGTCCACGGTCAGCGCGTTCCTGAAGGCCTCGCGGGTCATGATGTCTCGGGCGGTGACGTGGCGCCTGAGCATCTCCATGACGGCCATGCCGGCGTGCTTGGCGAGCTGGATGCGCCTGGAGTAGACGGCTGGGATGGTGCCGTTGCCGGGAAGCCCCATGCCGATGACCTCGGTCAGGCAGTTCATGGAGTTGGCGGTGTACATGCCGGAGCACGAGCCGCAGCTCGGGCAGGCCTTGCACTCGAACTCGTGGAGCTTCTCCTCACCGATCCTGCCGGCGCTGTAGGCGCCCATCGCCTCGAACATCGACGAGAGGCTCGTCTTGTGACCGTCGATATGCCCGGCGAGCATGGGGCCACCGGAGACGAAGGTGCACGGCAGGTCGAGTCGGGCGGCGGCCATGAGCAGGCCGGGCACGTTCTTGTCGCAGTTGGGGATCATGACGAGGGCGTCGAAGCCGTGCGCGCGAGCCATGCACTCCGTCGAGTCCGCGATCAGGTCGCGCGTTACGAGGGAGTACTTCATCCCCGTGTGGCCCATCGCGATGCCGTCGCAGACGGCGATGGCCGGGAACACCACGGGCATGCCGCCGGCCTCGGCGACGCCCATCTTCACGGCCTCCGTGATCTTGTCGATGTTCATGTGCCCCGGCACGACCTCGTTGAAGGAGCTCACGATGCCGACGAGCGGCCTCTCGACCTCCTCCTCGGTCCAGCCGAGGGCGTTGAACAGGGAGCGGTGGGCGGCGTTCGCCGCGCCGAACTTGATGGCGTCGCTCGCGACGCCCGCGCGCTCTGGGTCCTTCTCCATGGGTTCCTCCTTCTGGGCGCCGCCCCCAGGCGGCTCCGACGATTGCGTCAGTTGGCGAGCGAGAAGCCCGCGTCTTGCAGGTTCTCCCTGATCTCCTCGATCTGCTGCGCGTCGCGGGTCTCCATGCCCACGCGCAGGATGCAGCTCGAGATGGGCAGGTCGGGGTCGCTCAGGTCGTAGTCGACCGAGACCACGTTGGCGCCGAGCTCAGCGATGATGCGGCTGACCTGCTCGAGCTGGCCGGGCTTGTCCGTCAGCCTGAGCGAGAGCGTGACCTTGCGCCCGCTCATGGCCAGGCCGCGGTTGATCACCCGCGACAGGATGTTGACGTCGATGTTGCCGCCGGAGACCACGCATACGACGCGCTTGCCCGCGAGCGGCAGGTGGCCGAACATGCAGGCCGCGACCGGGGTCGCACCCGCGCCCTCCGCCACGAGCTTCTGGCGCTCCATGAGCGCCAGGATGGCCGCGGCGATCTCGTCGTCCGAGACGGTCACGATGTCGTCGACGTACTTCTCCACCATCTCGAAGTTCAAGGTCCCGGGGACCTTGACCTGGATGCCGTCAGCGAACGTCACCGCCGAGTCCGAGGAGGCCCACCTCCCCTCGTGGAAGGCGTCCGCGAAGGCCGAGGCCCCCTCGGCCTGCACGCCGTAGACCTTGCACTCCGGGCGCAGGCTCTTGATGGCGAGCGCCACGCCCGAGATGAGCCCGCCGCCCCCCACCGGGACGACGACCGCGTCCACCCCATCCAGCTGGTCTAGGATCTCTAGGCCGATGGTGCCCTGGCCCGCGATCACGTCCTCGTCGTCGTAGGGGTGGATGAACGTCGCGCCCGTCTCGTCCTGCAGGCGCACTGCCTCGTCGTGGGCATCGTCGTAGGTGCCCTTGACGAGACGCACCTCGGCGCCGAGCCGGCGCGTGTTCTCGACCTTCATGATGGGCGCGCCGTCGGGCATGCACACCACGCTCTTGACGCCCAGGTGGGTCGCGGCGAGGGCGACGCCCTGGGCGTGGTTGCCCGCGCTGCAGGCGATGATCCCGTGCGCGAGCTCCTCCTTGCTCAGCCGGTTGATCTTGTAGTACGCCCCGCGGATCTTGAACGAGCCCGTCACCTGCAGGTTCTCCGTCTTCAGGTGCAGGTCCATGCCGTCGACCAGGTTGGGCGCCGCGATGAGGTCGGTCTTGCGCGCGACCCCGCGCAGCGCATAGGCCGCGTTGTACACCTTGTCCAAAGAGAGCATCCTCGCTGTTCCTTTCTCGGGAAGCCGCCATTTCTAGGGTCCGGATCAGACCGCCAGGAAGTTGGTGATGTGCTGGCCGCCAGGCACCATGGGGCGCACCATCTCGTCCCGGTCGAGCACCACGTCAATCACATAGCCGTGCCCGCAGTCGAGGGCCTCCCGCAGCGCGTCCTCGAAGTCCGCCACGGTCGAGACGCGCCTGCCGTCCAGGCCGTAGGCGCGTGCGAGGTCCGGCCACGAGGGCGGACGGTCCAGGTTCGTCTGCGAGTAGTGCCCGTTGTAGATCAGCGTCTGCCACTGGTGCACCATGCCCAGCACCTCGTTGTCGTAAATGATGGTGATGATGGGCAGCTTGTAGTGCTCCTCGGTTGCGAGCTCGATGCAGTTCATGCGGAACGAGCCGTCGCCCGTGACGTGGATCACGCGCTTGGTGGGGTTGCCCACCTGCGCGCCGATGGCCGCGCCGAGGCCGAAGCCCATGGTCCCGAAGCCGCCCGAGGTGATCAGCTGGCCGGGGTAGTCGTAGTGGAAGTGCTGGATGGCCCACATCTGGTGCTGGCCGACGTCGGTCGAGACGATGGTGTCCTGCGGGCACAGGCGCGCGACCACGCCGTCGACCTGCTTGGGCGTGAGGTGGCCCTCTTCCTCGTCGTAGACCGTCTCCGTCGGGTAGGAGAAGACGAACTCCTTCCAATCGGAGTGGTCGAGCTGCCCCTCGGGCTCGAGCCTCTGGAGCAGGAGCTGGAGCACCTGGCGCACGTCGCCCAGGATCGCCTGCTCGCAGTGGACGTTCTTTCCGACCTCCCTCGGGTCGATGTCGATCTGCACGACCTTCGCCTTCGCGGCGAAGGTGTCGGGCTGGAGCGCGATGCGGTCGGAGAACCTGCAGCCGAGCGCAAGCAGCAGGTCGCAGTTGTCCACGGCCATGTTCGAGGCCTGGGACCCGTGCATGCCGATCATGCCGGTGGTCAGCGGGTCGCGGCCCCTGAACCCGCCGCCGCCCATCACCGTGATGGCCACGGGCGCGTCGATGAGGTTCGCGAAGCGGTTGAGCTCGCCGTTGGCCCTGCTGCGCACCACGCCGCCGCCGCAGATAATCATGGGGCGCTTCGAGGAGAGCACGAGCCTCGCCACCTCGTCCACCGCCCCCTCGTCGACAACGGGCGGCTCGAGCGAGGCGCGCAGCCCCTCGGGCAGGAGGCCCGGCTCGAGGCGCGCGAGGTGCTCGGAGAGGTGGACGGGCGCGTAGGACGTCATGGTCTGGGTGACGTCCTTGGTGATGTCCAGGAACACCGGGCCCGGGCGCCCCGAGCGCGCGACCAGGAACGCGGCGCGCACGACGTCGGCGAGCTCGGCCACGTCCGTCACCTGGTGGGTCCACTTCGTGATGGGGCGCATGACCGCGGTGCTGTCCACCTCCTGGAAGGAGTTCTTGCCGAGGAGTTGGGAGGTGACGTTGCAGCTGATCGCGACGATGGGCGAGCTGTCCGCCATGGCGGTCGCGATACCGGTGGTGAGGTTCGTGGCGCCGGGGCCGGAGGTCGCGAAGCACACGCCCACGCGGCCCGTCGAGCGCGCGTAGCCGTCCGCCGCATGCGCCGCTCCCTGCTCGTGGCTCACGAGGTAGTGGCTGATGCCGCTCGTCTGGTAGAGGGCGTCATAGACGTCCAGGATCGTCCCGCCAGGATAGCCGAAGACCGTGTCCACGCCCTGCTCCTTGAGGCACTCCAGAAGGATCTGGGCTCCCGTCAGCTGCAGCTCCATAGAATCGCTCCCCCCTGCTCCCAACCGCGGACGGCGCGGCTGATGCCTAATAAAAAGAGTCCCCGCCTGCGGCGAAGACCCATGCGTTGCAACCCCTTCGGAGAAGGACGTTGCAACTAGCTCTCAATTAGAATCTCGACGGAGGGGACAGGTGCGGATGCCCCAGCTATGGTCCCTGCCATCTCTCCTCCTTCGATGTCCCTTGCTGCTAACGATGCAAGATGTTCCCACACCGGCCGGCCCGGCCCGCCAGCCCGGCCCCTGTCGTAACAAAGTGGTTGCAATGGGATTTCACGCGCAGACGCGCCCCCGGACGACAAGGGGGCCGCCGGCAGACGGAAAGGCGGCCCCTCCCATGTGGAGGAGCCGCCCAAGGCGCGCCCTTCTGGTAAGGCTCGAGCCTAGTTGTTGAGGAGCTTGTCCTCGTCGTTCCAGGAGTAGAGCGCACGGATCTTCTTGCCGGTCTGCTCCATCAGGCTCTCGGCCTGCTGGCGACGCATGGCCTTGAAGTGGACCTGGTGCGTCTCGTCGGACATGTCGAGCAGGAACTCCTTGGCGAACTCGCCGTTCTGGATGCGCTTGAGGTTGTGGCGCATGCCCTCCTTGGCGGCCTCGGTGATGACGTTGGGGCCGGCGGTGTAGTCGCCGTACTCGGCGGTGTTGGAGATGGAGGAGCGCATGCCCGCGAAGCCGCTCTCGTAGATGAGGTCGACGATCAGCTTCATCTCGTGGATGCACTCGAAGTAGGCGTTACGCGGGTCGTAGCCAGCCTCGACCAGCGTGTTGAAGCCCGCCTCCATTAGGTCGGTGACGCCGCCGCAGAGCACGTTCTGCTCGCCGAAGAGGTCGGTCTCGGTCTCGGTCTTGAAGTCGGTCTCGAGAAGGGCCGCGCGGGCTCCGCCGAGGGCGGCGCCATAGGCGAGCGCGAGGTCGAAGGCGTCGCCGGTGGCGTCCTGGTGGGCGCAGACGAGGCACGGGGTGCCCTTGCCCTCGAGGTAGGTCGAGCGCACGGTGTGGCCGGGAGCCTTGGGGGCGACCATGATGACGTTGCAGTCCGGACGGACCTCGATGCAGCCGTAGTGGATGCTGAAGCCGTGGGCAAAGGCGATGGTCTTGCCGGGCGTCAGGTTCGGCTCGATGTCCTTCTTGTACATGGCGGCCTGGTACTCATCGTTGATGAGGATCATGATGATGTCGGCCCACTTGGCGGCCTCGGCGTTGGAGACGACCTCGATGCCCTGCTTTCGGGCCTTCTCGGCGGACTTGGAGCCCTCGCGCAGGCCGACCTTGACCTCGACGCCGGAGTCCCTCAGGTTGAGGGCGTGCGCGTGGCCCTGCGAGCCGTAGCCGATAATGGCGACGTGCTTGCCGTCCAGCTTGCTGATGTCGCAGTCCTGCTCGTGGTACATCTTGAAGGCCATCTTGCGAATCTCCTTTCGGAAGGTGTGGCACCGCTGGTTTCGCGGTTACCGTATGGTATGCGCAGCTCGCCGATGGAGCCGCCGATGAAACACGCCTCTTACAGCTTGGTAACCTTGCGCATGACCGTAGCGCCGCGCTCGAGCGACACCACGCCGGTACGGCAGATCTCGAGGATTCGGTAGTCGCGCATGAGGTCGATGAAGGCGTCGATCTTCGGCGTGTCGCCCGTCACCTGGATGACGACCGCGTCGCGCGTGTAGTCGAGGATCTTGGCGTCGAAGGCGTCCACGAGGTCGAGCACGGCATGGCGGTCCGCCGCGTCGTAGTCCATCTTGATCAGCATGAGCTCGCTCGAGACGGACGCGCCCTTCTCGAACTCCTTCACCCCGACGATGTCGGGCAGCTTGTGCAGCTGGCTGACCAGCTGGCGCTTGGCCTGGTCCTCGCCGTCGAAGATCACGGTGATGCGCGAGAAGCGCGGCGACTCGGTCTCGCTCACGGTGAGGCAGCTGATGTTGAACATGCGGCGCCTGAACATGCTCGTGACGCGGTTGAGCACGCCGAACTCGTTCTTGACGAGGATGGCGAGGGTGTACCTCTGCATCTACTCATCCCCCCTCGTGATGAGGTTGTCGAGGGTGCCGCCGGGCAGCATCATGGGCAGCACGAGCTCGTCCTTGTCGATGGGACACTCCACCAGGTAGGGGCCCTCGGCGGCGAGGGCGCGCCCGAGCGCGCGCCCCAGCTCCTCCACGGAGGAGACGCGCTCTGCCTCGGCGCCGAAGCCCCGGGCGACGGCGACGAAGTCCGTCCTCCGGTCGAGGTCGGTGTTGGAGTAGCGCCCGTCGCAGATGAAGCGCTGCTGCTGGCGGACCATGCCGAGCACCCCGTTGTTGAGCAGCAGGATGGTGACGGGTACCCGGTTGGTCACGGCCGTGGCGAGCTCGGTCATGCACATGCCGAAGCCTCCGTCGCCGATCACGAGGACCACGCGATCGTGCGTGCCGAGCGAGGCGCCGATGGCCGCTCCCAGCCCGAACCCCATCGTGCCGAGCCCGCCGCTCGTGATGAAGGAGCGCGGGCGCCTG
>Ga0256406_1001339_pt1 | contig 40239 bp, 31 predicted proteins | sample RumenRJG_03DNA_FD_185986 | JGI IMG/M metagenome (GOLD analysis project Ga0256406, IMG submission 185986) | Bovine rumen microbial communities from Lethbridge, Alberta, Canada - RJG_03 | ecosystem: Host-associated > Mammals > Digestive system > Stomach > Rumen | place: Canada: Alberta | collected... | reverse complement strand
ACGGCCGCAATAACCGCGAAGGCCATGATGATCCGCATGACGAGATCATACATCATCGAAAAAAGTTCTGCCGCCCCCTGCGGGACCGACATATCCATCGTTCTCGCGATCGGGATGATATCATCCCGGATCATGGTGTAGGCAAAGTAGAACAGAATGATGATTTTTACAATATTTTTCAGAAGCGTCATCAGCCCGCGGAGAGAGAAGACCCTCTTGATTCCGTTTGCCGGGTTGAGGCGCGAAAGCTTCGGCCTTAATGCCTTCTGCGAGAAGTTGAATCTCGTCTGTACGCCGGCCGCCAGAATCTCCACGGCCGCCGCCAGAATGGCGATCGGCAGCGCGCAGACAGCCGCCGTGCGCGCAAATTCTATCATAAGCTCCTTGCTGAGCATGGACGAGGTGTCACCCCGCATCAGCGTCAGCACATGCTTCAGAAAATTCGAGAGCTCCGTTTCCATAGCGGACAGCCGGAACCTGAGAATGACTGTCACGATCAGAAGGACCGCCACCGTGACGATGTCGCGGCTCTGGAACACGTTTCCTTCTGCCCTGGTATCATTAATCCGTTTGGCAGTCGGCTGTTCGGTTTTGTCTTCACCAGCCAAATTATATCCTCCGGCCTGAGATGATCATCATGCGGCACCGCCTGCAGCAGGCAGGTTTACTGCGAAACCGGCGTCATCAGCCCCACGAGCTGATAGATCTGGTCGAACATGGACGACCACGCCCGGTCGATCACATCGGACATCGGTGTGAAAAGGATCAGCAGCATCAGAAGGCCGACGATGATTTTTATCTGGAAGTTTACCGCAAAAATATTGATCTGCGGCACAACTCTCATGAGAAGGCCCACCGACACCTCAATCAGCATTTCGATGATGATGATCGGCATCGCAAACTGAATGCCCATGACAATGCACTGGGCGAAATACTGAATGACATATTTCGGCAGCTCCAGGTTCAGCATAACCTGTCCGAACGGAATGGTATCCGCCGCGCCGAATACAATCTGCATAAAACGCAGGTGCCCGTCCTTCGCCATGAAGACAAGCATCATGAATGCGTTGTACAGCTGCGAGGAAACCGTCATCTGCGTACTGGTCTGCGGATCATATACCTGTGCCATGGAAAGTCCCATGGTGTAATCAATAATCGCCGTACCGTAGCGGATCACCATGACGGCGAGCTGAAAGCCAAAGCCGATCACGAAGCCGAAGAACAGTTCCTTCAGCGCCATGACCGAAAACTCGATAATCGTACCCGGCATCTCCGTCATCGTTCCGCCTGTCCACATGTACATCATGATGGAGAAGACCATGACCAGCGCGCCGCGGATCGTCGCAGGCACATTGCTGTGTCCGAACACCGGGTTAAAAGCGACCGCTCCGGTCATTCTCATTATGATAAAGGCAAACAGAACAACGATCTGAAGGCCCACCGTTCATCCTCCGTTATCCGGTTTCTATCATCTGCAGTATATCCGTAAAAAATCCCTGCAGGCTGGTCAGTATGGAACTGCCCAGCAGAAAAATCATCACGACGATCCCGACCAGCTTCAGCACGAACATCAGCGTCTGCTCATTGATCGATGTGGCCGCCTGCAGGATGGCAAGAATCAGTCCGATCAGCATACTGACGAGCAGAAACGGAAGCGAGATCCTCAGCGCCATCATAAAGGTTTCCCGGACAACGTCCAGGATTTCAGCATTTGTCATTTTCGTCTGTCCTTTGTTATCTGAAACTGTTGATCAGTGTCGAGAACAGCAGGTTCCAGCCGTCTACGCTGACGAAAAGCAGCAGCTTGAACGGCATCGAAACCATGGTAGGCGGCATCATGGCCATACCCATCGACATCAGGGTCGTGGCGACGACGACGTCAATCAGCAGGAACGGCAGATATATCAGAAATCCGGCCATAAATCCGCGCTTCAGTTCGCTGGTCATGAAAGCCGGGGTGATGATCGTCAGGGAATAATCCTTCGGATTATCCAGTTTCTTCTGGTGTGCCATGCTGACAAACTTATTCAGTGTATTCTGCTCCGTATTCTTCAGCATGAATTCCTTCATGGGCTCCACGGAGCGGGTAATGGCCTCTTCCTGCGTGATCTCCCCGCTTTTGTACGGTTCATACGCCTCTGTCCGGATATCGCTCAGCGTGGGCGACATGATGAACAGCGTCAGAAACAGCGCCATACCGGTCAGAACGATATTGGGCGGCGTGTTCTGCACACCAAGGGCATTCCTCGTGAAAGAAAGAATTATGATGATCCTCACGAAGGAGGTCATCATAATCACAATCGAGGGAAGCAGCGCCACCAGTGTCAGCGTATAGATCATATCCAGCGCCGGCACATTTCCGCCGTTCAGTCCGGTTATGATCTGCGAGATTGTTGACACATCTTCCATTTATTTACGGCCTTTCCTGTTAGTCATCTGATCCGACAGCTTCTTCAGATTCAGCTTCAGCGCGTCGGAAAAATTCATCCCGCCGGCACCGTTTCCGGCACCGCCGTTCTGCCCGGGTCCGAAAGTCTCCCGGACGTCACCGGGATCAAAATCCTCGCCGAGCTCCGCGAGCAGCTGAATGTGCTGCGCTGTGGCGCCCACGAGATAGTAATGTCCCTGAATGCTGACGATCAGGATCGCCCGGTCCTGTCCGAGGGGAACCTGATCCACGATATCCAGATAGCGCCCTTTCTGCGCTTTCGACCATGTCCTGCCCAGCAGCCTGCTGAAAAGCCAGGCAATGACAATGATGATGATGCAGACAAGAATGACGGAAACGACAGACAGTGCGCCCATCAGATTTCCTCCCTGTACATATCTTTATTCAGAATCTCGGTAATACGGATACCGAAGTTATCCTCAACGACAACGACGTCGCCGCGGGCGATGCACTCGCCGTTCACATACAGGTCGGCCTGCTCGCCGGCCATCTTGTCGAGAACGACCAGGGAACCCTGTGTCAGCTCGAGAATATCCTTGATCGGCTTCGTTGTCCGGCCGATCTCCACGGAAATCTCCAGCGGGACCTTCATCAGCATCTCGCGGTTTTCTTCTTCGGTTTCTCCGGTGGTCGGAATATCGGCATACTCCGGTGCGTGAAGGTTGCGGAAAACCTTCGGCTTCGCGTCTTTCTCCCTGCGGGCCGCATCCTTCTTTTCCGCGGCCGCACGCTCCTCGCGCTCCCGCTCTTCCTTCTCGCGTCTTTCCTTTTCCTGCTTCTGATCGTCGTTCATGTGAGCCAGAAGCTGCATCATCTGCGCCTGTGACTCCTGCATGGACTGGAGAAGCTTCGCCATGGCCGGATCAGGCTGCGGTGCATAGGCCTGAGGCTGCGGTGCGTAATATGGCTGCTGCATGTACGGCTGCTGCGGCGCGTATCCCTGCTGAGGATAGCCCTGCGGTGCGTAACCCTGCTGCGCCATCCCGGGCGCGGCCTGAGGCGCTGCCGTGTTCTGCATCTGTGCCGGCTGTGCTGCAGCCTGAGGAGCCTGCACCGGCTGTGCTGCCGCTGTGTTCTGCATCTGTGCCGGCTGTGCTGCGGCCTGAGGAGCTGCACTCTGTGCCTGTGCCGGCTGAGGTGCCGCTGCGTTCTGCATCTGTGCCGGCTGTGCTGCGGCCTGAGGGGCTGCATTCTGTGCCTGTGCCGGCTGAGGTGCCGCATTCTGCGCCTTCAGAGAGGCGAGCAGTGCATCTGTCGCATTCTGATCCAGCGGTTTGTCCGAACCGCCGGACGGCGCACTCTGTGCGGCCGGCTGTGACGTACCGGCACCGCCTTCGTCTGACGCCTGCTGTTTCAGCGAAGCAAGAATGGCGTCCGTCTCACCCTGGCTCAGCGGCCGCTGGCCTTTCGTCATGGATTCATACTGTGCCTTCGCTTCTTCATCGCTCATCGGCTGAGCCTTCGGCGCCTCTGTGCCGGCGCCTTCCGCCGCTCCGCTCTGTGCGGGCGCTGAGGTATCGCCGCTGTTCTCAGCTTTCAGAGAAGCAAGCAGTGCATCCGTCGCATTCTGATCCAGAGGCCTGTCCGAACCGCTGTCCGCGGCTGCCGGTGCCTCTGCCGCAGGTGCCGCTTCAGGTGCGGGCGCTGCCTCAGGCGCGGGTGCTGCCGCCTCTGCGGAAACCTCCGCCGCGGGTGCTTCTGCCGCCGGCTGCTCCGAATCTACGGAAGTACCGGTGCCCAGACTGTCCGCATACGGCTCAAGAAGCTTCTTCGCCAGATCCGCCCCCATGATGTTCAGGAACTCACTGCTCAGTCTGTCGCCGATTTCCAGAGAAAAACGAACCACAACCTGCGGCTCGTCATTCGGGAAATATTTATCCTTAAAATCGTTGGCATTATGGACTTCAAAAGATACAGGCGTAGAGATATCAACCGGATATCCCAGAAACTCCGACAGGGCGGTAGCTGACGAGCCCATCATCATGTTCATGACTTCGCGGATCGCACTCTCGTTGAGTTCGTTCATCTCGAACTCTTCCGGAGGGATCTCCTCTCCCATCATCATACCGACGATGACACGGACGTCATCGCGGCTGAACATCATGACATTTCTGCCGGAAAGACCTTTAACATAAGAGATTTCCACGCCGATCGCCGGCTCCAGCTCCTTGAAGTTGAACTGGGACCTCGTCTCGATGGAAACGATCGGAGTCGTGATATTCGTCGCGGTTCCCAGCATGGTGGAAACGGCGGTCGCCGATGCTCCGATACTGATATTCATAATCTCGCCAATGGCGTCGATTTCCATTGCGTTAAAGGTGGTTGTACCCATTGCTTATCTCTCCCTGGATGTCATTAATACCTGTATTAAATATTGATATCCATTGCTGACTGCGTCATCTGTTTCACGGCATTGAACGCCGTCACATTCGCCTGATAGGACCTTGTTGCCTCCATGGCGTCGACCGTCTCCTTCAGGACGTCCACATTCGGATATTCCACATATCCGTCCTCATCGGCATCCGGATCGGTCGGATCATAGACGCGCTTCGTCTCACGTGAATCCTCGACAATTTCCTTCACGCGGACGCCGCTCTTGCCCGTATTCAGCGTACTCTGTCCTGTTCTCGCCCTGCGGAGCGCATTCGCGAAAGTCGTGCCCTCGCCGAAGCTCTCAAGAACGACATCCTTGCGGATATAAGGACCTCCGTCCTTCGTTCTCGTGGTGTCCACATTGGCAATATTTTCTGATGCCACGTCAAGGCGCACTCTCTGTGCGCTCATGCCCGAAGCACTGATATCAAAGCTGTCCAGAAAAGACGACATAGTCATTCCTCCTTTCAGAACGAAAGATCCGGACCCGGAAAAAATCAGCCCAGGATCTCCTTTACCGTAGAGCAGATTCTCTCTGCGTTGAACGGCTTTACGACAAAATCCCTCGCGCCGGATTTGATGGCTTCCACGACCATGCTTTCCTGGCCCATGGCGGTACACATCACAACCTTCGCATTCGGGTCCGCTTCTCTGATCTTCTTCAGTGCCTGCAGACCGTCCATGTTCGGCATGGTGATATCCATGATAACGAGGTCCGGATGTTCGGTCCCGTATTTGCTGACCGCATCAAGACCGTCAGTAGCCTCGATAAAAGTCGCATCACCGAATCCCCCGTTCTTGAGAGAATTCTTGATCATCATTCTCATAAAGGCCGCGTCATCAACCAGCATAATTTTTGCCATTTCTCAGTTCTCCTTCAACTTATCAGACGTTTCTGTCCGTTTATTCTGCCCGTTCCTTCGGTGCGGCATCGTCATCTGATCCGTTACCTTTATCTCCGGCATCATCACCGGAATCTTCACCGATCAGTCTGCTTATATCCTCAGTCTCATCATCGTCCGACGGCCGCGGAATCCTTTCCTCAATCCGGACGGCAATGTTGCGCTTGTGTGTTCCCATGGAACATCTGAACCAGGACTGCTTTCCCACGTACAGCGTCAGCAGGCTGTCCTTGGTCTTGTTCAGGTCTATAATGTCGCCTTCCTTCATCCGGTACAGGTCCTCCATGGAAAGCCTTACCGTTCCCAGCTGCGCTGTCAGCGGGAATCTCGTATTCTCGAGATGATGCATGATGGTGTCTGAATTATTGGAATATTTAAATCCCCTTGCCAGCATCTTCCGGCTGTCGATGATCCGGAACACCTGTTCCAGCATCGTGCCGGGTATGCAGAAGCGGATTTTTTCTGATGCGATACCGGTTACGTCGACATTGAGCACAACCAGCACAACCGTCTCATCCAGCCCGACTTCCTGAACCATGGAAGGGTTCTCCTCCACACGGGTCGGCTGAAAATCCATGTCTATGTAATTCGTGAAGCCGTCGGAAAGCGTATGAATGATGCTCTCCATGATCCTCTTGTAGAGCGACATCTCGATATCGGAATACCGGTAATCGTCCTCTACATGAATGACCTCTCCGCCGCCGCCGAGCATCCTGTTCGACAGCGTGAGCGTCAGTCCCGGCGTGACATATGCCATCATCGGTACGCTGAACTTGCCCTTGCCCTTGACGCTCGCTTCCACGATCGTCATGCAGTCATTCTCATGGAAGGAATTGACAAATTCATAGTACCGGCTCTCCCGCAGCTCAATGACCGTGATATCCGTCATGGTCCGGTAAATACCGTTGACCTGCGAGGTCAGAATTCTGGCATAGTTCTCAAAAATACTTCTGAGAAGCTTGAGCCGCTCCTTGGTGAACTTCCTCGGGCTGTAGAAATCGTACTTGCTGTACTCATCCTCCGCAGGGGCAGTCTGCGGCACCTCTGCCGCTTTCTGTTCTGCCGGAGCCTGCTCCGCGGAAGCGGCAGGTGCCTTCGGGGTCGACTCCTTCATGGATTTCAGAAGGGCATCAATCTCACTTTGTGATAATACATCTGCCATAATATCAGCCTTCTACCTGGGTTTTCTATGATGTCCGTAACACCTGCATCATGCCATTTCAAAGCCCGGGACACGTGTTACATGCCCCAGGTGATCTGCCTGCCATCCCGTCAGACTGAACAGATTTATGCAGGAGACAGTCACTATCGTTATATTTTACATCTTCTGCATGGTTTGTCACAAGGATTTTAGCTAATATTCTATTAATTTTACGGAAAAATTTATGACTGCAGTGATTTTAATTCGTAATTGTCGCTGCCGCGTCCTGACCGAGCGTCACATCCGTAGACGGATTTCCGTCTGTTGAGAGCGTTTTGTCCGCATTGGCTCCGCTGTTCTGCTCCTCCATGTAGTCATCGGGATTTCTCGCCTCCGCGCCCTTGTCGATCAGGAGGATCTGTACACGCCGGTTGGCGATCCGCCCCTCCTCGGTGTCATTGGATGCCACAGGCCGGAACATGCCGTACTCCATGCTGACCAGCTCGCCCGGATCGATAAAGTTCTTGTTCTGGATATAGATGCAGACCTCGGCGGCTCGCATCGCCGCCAGCATACGGTCGCTCCGGATATTGTTCTCTCCGGCCGCCGACGCCGTGTGGCCCATGATATCGATCTGCGAGATCTGATTCGCATACGGAGCCAGCGCGTCGCAGAATACATCAAGGGCGCGCTGCCCTTCCTGGGAGATCGTGGAAGAGTCGCCCTCAAAGAAGACATTGTCCTTGAATTCCACGAACGTATAATCGGTGCCCCGGGAAACCGAAGCACCCTCCACTCCCTGACTGTCCATCTGTTTGGCGAGCGTGATATACAGCTGATTCACATCCAGCTCCGACACATCGTTCATCTCGACGGAATCTCCGAGAACCCCCGAAGATGAAGAGTTCGCGGAAGAGGCATTCGCATTCAGAATGACCTTTTCCGTGGCCTCACCGTCGGCATCTTCCATACCGGGATAAATACTCTTGACGAAAAGTTCCCATTTGCTCTGGTCAAGGCTGGACATCGAATAAAGGAGAACGAAGAAGGTCAGCAGAAGCGTAACCAGGTCACCATAGGTGTCCATCCAGCTTCCGCCTTCATCTCCTCCGCCTCCGCCTTTTTTCCTTGCCATCTGTTATGCGCCTCCCGTGCTGCCGCCGGACTCCTGTGAAAGAAGTTTGACTGCTTCCTGCGTCTGCAGCGAAGACAGCAGATTCTCACGGATTGTCTTCGGGTTGTCGCCGTTCTGGATCGAGATAACGCCCTCGATGATCGTCTCACAGTACAGTTCCTCTTCACTGTTTCTGACGCCGAGCTTCTGAGCGATCGGGTGGAACAGAACGTTGGAAAGAGCAGAACCGTAGAAGGTTGTGATCAGGGCGACGGACATATCCTGGCCCAGCGTACTGGCGCCGCCGGATCCGGACAGATTCATTCCTTTCAGCATGTTGATCAGTCCGATCAGGGTACCGATCATACCGAAGGCAGGTGCCAGTGCCGATCCTTTCAGATACAGGCCTCTGACCTCCTCGTGACGCGCCAGCTTGTCATCCAGCCGCCGCTCCAGTTCCGCACGCACTTTATCCGGATCATTCGCATCGACGATCATCAGAACCGCCGACTTGAAAAAAGGCTCCTCGATCTCATCCGCTTTTTCCTCGAGCGCCAGCAGTCCGCTCTGACGGGCGACCATGGCCAGCTCGACAATCTTGTCAACCGTCTTGGGCACATCAAACATATTGCCCTTAAAGCAGAGTTTCAGGTGTTTCGGAATATCTTTTATTGTACTGAACGGATAGCACGCGATCAGACCCGCGATCGTACCGCCGACAACGATCTCGATACTGGGGAGATCGTAGAAGTTCCCCAGCTTCGGAATCTTAATACCGGCAACGATCAGGATAGCCGCAAGCACCCACCCGACTAATGTAGATAAATCCATAATGTAACAGGTGCCTCCTTTGACCTATTTCAGAGAAAAACGCTTTCCCCGGGATATTTCCTCATACTTCCCTGAAATGAGATAATACTTCCCGGTCCGCTTCCTTGTCTCTGAACGTCAGGATCGTGGCAAGCATCTGCTGAACCTGTTCGATCACTGATTCAATGCTGTCCTTCACAAGGAAAAAATCTCCGTTGACCAGTTTGATCTTCGTCTCCGGAATGGATTCCATGTAGAGGATCTGCAGGTAATTCAGGTAAATGACTTCGCCATTCAGGCGGACCAGCTTAATCATGATATAAACCTTTCCGGCGCCGCCGGGCATTCCTGCGCGGCGGCGTCGTATGAGTGTACGCTTATTCTGTTTTTCCGGCGGTACGTATGTCATGCCACCGGTTCAGTCAGGCGTTATCAACGTTTCATATTGACAAGTTCCTGGAGAACTTCATCACTGACGGTGATCATCTTGGAGTTTGCCTGGAAGCCTCTCTCAGCGGTGATCATGTCGGAGAATTCCTTCGCAAGGTCAACGTTGGAGCCTTCCAGATAACCTGCCATCAGGGTGGAGTTTGCACCGCCCGGCACACCGGTCGTCACAGTACCGGCGTTATCCACGTTGTTTGTCACAAACGTGTTGTTGCCGGCCTTGGTAAGACCTTCAGGGTTCTGGAACGTAGCAAGTGCTACCTTACCGATGACAACCGTAACCGGATTGCCCTGTTTATTTTCCAGCGTTCCTTTGATAATACCGCTGTCATCGATCGAGATGCTCTTCATCTGCAGTGCCGTCTGTGCGTCTGTATTCGGGCTCTGATAAGCACCCGTCGCAGCTGCGTATTTACCAAATTCCCAGTCTCTCTCAGCGGTCGTATTGACACCGTCGGACTTCCAGTTGACACTGGACGGAACACGCAGCGGCTGAAGATGCTTAATATCATAAGCTTCCGGATTCGTGATATCGGCATTCTTGCCTTCCATCGTTTTGCCGTCAGCGTCAATGGTATCGCCGCTTTTAGCCGGCTGATATCCGTAAACGAAGTTCTGGTTGGCATCAACCACATAGCCGTTGGCATCAAGTGAGAACTGGCCCACACGGGTGAAGGAGAACTGTGAATTCTTCATCAGCGCACTGTTTGATTTATCCACATCCGCCTTAGAAGTGGTCCCGCTTACCGCTGAAAATGTCAGACGGAGGTTCGTTGACTTGGTCACGAAGAATCCCTGTCCGTTGATGCTGGCATTGAATCCGCCTACATAGCTCGGTGTGGTAGAGGACATATCGGTGGAGATGACACCGGTCATGGAACCATAGCCGTACTGGGAAGCGTTGATACCGCCGACGGTAGCTGCGCCTGCCGTGTTCGCCTGGCCGCCGCTGGAGCTTGCCGCTGTGGTGTACAGCGAATCCTTGAAGGTGTAGTTCTGTGATTTATAACCATTGGTGTTGACGTTGGCGATGTTGTTACCGATGACATCCAGCTTGTTCTGATGTGCGCGAAGTCCTGCTACCGCGGAGTCCATTGCTTTTAACATTTGCTTTAAACCCTTTCTTTTTTTCTGCATGTGCGGAGATACTTCAGATCTCCGCTCGGGCTTCCTTGAAAGGTCCGGCCCTTGATTCATACGTTTCAACTATTAATATCGTTTCATTTCGTACTTTTTATTACTTTTTTTACCTTTTGCCCTGCATAATGACCGCGCCGTCGATATTCGTAAGGATTCTGTCCTTCATATCGTCCTGCGTCATTGTCGTCACGACCACGTTGTTCGGGACATTCACGATAAAAATCCCCTCGCTCCCGATGACCGCGACCTCTTTGGAGCCTTTTTCCCTCGCTTTGGATACTGCCTGTTCCAGATCGCTCATCAGACCGTCGCTGACGCTGATGCCTCTCTGATCAAGCCGCTCCGCCGCATGTCTGGAAAAGCTGAGGCTTTCGGACTGTTTTTCCTTTTCCAGTGTCTGCCGGAAGGATACGTCGTTCGAACCACTTCTGGAAGTTCCGGAAACAGGCCTCTGGATCGACTGCTGCACGGCCGCAGCGGCAAAATCTGTTATCCGGTCTGAATTCATGATGAACTCCCTTCAGTGTCCGTATCCGCTGTCACCGCAGCATTCTTTTTGGCTTTCGCGTCCTTGTCTTCCTCTTCCTCTGCCTTCAGTACCTTCTTGATCGCTGAAAGTTCGTAGTCATTCGGGTCTCCCTCGATACGGAACGTCGGATTGTCTCCGCCGAAATTCACGGATTCCACAACGCCCTTTCGCGTACCCTCTGCAACGGCTGTGCCGTCATCCGCCGTATATCCCTGGCCGTCGTACTCGATTTTTCTGCCGACCATGCTCGCCGCATAGCTCTGCTGGGTCTGCGTATTCACGGTTTTCAGCGCTTCTGTCATCGAAGCCATGGACTGAACCATACCCATCTGGCTCATCTCATTCATGAGATCGGTCGTACTCATGGGGTTGGTCATATCCTGGTTTGCCAGCTCCGCCGACAGCAGCTGAAAATAATTTTCCATCGACAGTGTGTTTTTGTCTGTCGACTGCGGCTTGTACGTCTGCTGGGTATACGGATCGGTGGTTTCAGCGATCTTGCTTACCTCTGCCATTTTCTTTCATCTCCTTTCTCAGATCATGCCAAGTCTCATTCTGTTCAGAAATTCATCTGACCTGCCGCGTCTGTTCTGACTGCGGTTCGGATTTTCATCCGCTTCCCGCCTGTTCTGCGATCTGGCTTCCGTATTCATCATCTCGTCCGCCTGATCATTCTGCGGCACCTCAGGTACCAGGACTGTCGTTTCTTCCCCGGTGCTCCGTCTCAGGATATCGCCCATCTGCTGCGCATGCTGCGAAAGCATTCTCAGGGTATCCATCTGACTTGCCACGATGGAAACAACCGTCTTTTCCACATCATAGGCCACGCGGATCATCAGCCTGCCAAGGTTGACCGGATTCAGCTCGATCTCGAGCGATCCGTTCTCCGGCGGCATGTGTCTGCCCAGATAAGAAGCAATGTCATTCACCATTGTTGTGCGGGTTGTGTGGACTTCCACGGTTCTCACCGAGATCACTGTTTCCCTGACATAATAGCTGTCGCTCCTGATCTGTGCCTCTGCTGCGTTAATGATTCTCGCGCTGCTCTCGTCGGAACCGTTCTGCCGTTCACTGCGGCTTTCGTCCGTCTCTGACTCTCCGGAAAAATCACTGCGCTGCTTTTCGCTCTGCTGTGACGCCTGAACATGGTCAGCTGCAGCTGTTTCTGTTCCGTCCGTGCCGGTCTCTGTCACACCTGATGACTCATCCTGTGTGCTCTCTGCCGTCCGGTCCGGTTTCTGAACTGTGTCTGTCGTGTCCGTCGTCCCGGCTGTGCCGTTCTGCACCGCTTCATTCACGTCAGCTGTCTGCGCTGCCGCATCCGTACCGGCTGCGTTCTGTGCCGCTCTTCCTGCTGCTTCTGCATTCTGTGTCACTGCATCAGCTGCGTCCTGTGCTGCCACATTTCCTGCTGTACTTTCCGCCGCGTCAGCTGCATTCTGTACTGCCGTACTTCCTGCTGCCGCATCTGCCGCGCTCTGCACTGCTGTGTTCTGTGCTGCTGCATTTCCTGCCGCTGCGCTCACCGCATCCGCTGCGCTCTGCGCTGCCGCATTTCCCGCTGTCGCACTGACCGCATCTGCTGTGTTCTGCATTGCTGCACTCTGTGCTTCTGCATTTCCTGCCGCTGCACTCACCGCATCCGCTGCGCTCTGCGCTTCTGCATTTTCTTCTGTCGCACTGACCGCATCCGCTGTGTTCTGCATTGCTGCGCTCTGCGCCTCTGCATTTTCTTCTGTCGCACTGACCGCATCCGCTGCGTTCTGTGCTGCAAAATGGCCTGCTTCAGCTGCGTTTTGCACCGCCGCATTGCCTGCCGCTTCAGCTGCCTTCTGTGCCGCTGCGCTTTCTGCTGCTGCATCAGCCGCATCCGCTGCCTTCTGTGCTGCACCATGGCCTGCTTCAGCTGCGTTCTGCACCGTCGCATTGCCTGCCGCTGCATCGGCTGCCTCTGCCGGGTTCTGTGCTGTACTTTCTGCCGCTGCATTGACCGTTTCAGCTGTGTTCTGTGCTGCTGTCTTTTCTGCTGCTGCACTCACCGCATCCGCTGCGCTCTGCGCTGCTGTACTTCCTGCTGCTTCAGCTGTGTTCAGTGCTGCTGCACTCACCGCATCCGCTGCGCTCTGCGCTGCCGTACTTCCTGCTGCTTCAGCTGTGTTCAGTGCCGCTGCACTCACCGCATCCGCCGCACTCTGTGCCGCCGCGTTTCCTGCTGCCGCACCGGCCGCATCCGCTGCATTCTGCACTGCTGTGCTCTGCGCTTCCGCATTTCCTGCCGCCGCACTCACCGCATCAGCCGCGTTCTGTGCTGCTGCATTCTGCGCTGCCGCATCCAGATCCGCCAGTGCTGCCTCTGTCATCATCTGCCGGCTCTGTGCTGCCGTCAGATCCACCGGGATCTGTCCGTTCTGTACTGCTGTACTCTGTGCTGCCGCATCTGCTGTCTGAACGCCATCTCCTGCTGATCCGGCCTTTCCTGCCGCTTCAGCTTTCACGGCGACTTCATTCAGTGATGCATCTGCCACATGATCTGCTTTGACGGCTGTATCCTCTGCCGAAGCACGGACCATCCGTTCTTCCACTGACTGCACACGTGCCTCTGAGGATATTTCTGTCCCGGCCGTCCGGTTATCTGTGCCGGATACGCCCGACTGCTGCTGTGCTGCTATGCCCGCCTGCATGCCAGAACTCTGCATCGCGGAACCAGCCTCTGTACCGTTCAGTCCGTAAGAAGTTCCGGGCTTTCCGGTCCGCTGCGCTGTGCGCCTGACTGCTGACCCTGTCTTTCCGGAAATCAGTCCGCTCTTAACCGTGCTCTGCCGTGTTCTTCCGCTTCCGGCACTCCGTGCCATCGACATCAGATCGGCAAAACGACTGTCCTTCGAAGCGCTGCTTCCCGCTGTTCCGGCTGTCTTTTCCTGAAAATCAGGCTGCATATCCGGAACTGACATCAGTCTGTTCACCTGCTCTGTTCCTCCTTTCTTTAAGATTTTTGATGCTTTGCCTGCCGGAAGGCAGGCCGGCACCGGAAATCCGGCACCATATATGTGAACCGGAAGACTTCCTCCCGTCTGAAAATCACCTGAAAATCAGACGGACATAAATCTTTCGGGATTCACCGGAATGTCACCCGGGCTGTTATACACCCGGTTATGCGGACTGGTTTCTTGCGGAAGTGTTCTGAACGAATTCTTCGATAAAAGCCTCATTCTCCTTCTGCTCCGCAGCCCTGTATTCCGCAAATTTCTTTTCCTTCAGCTTCTCGAACTTGTTGACATCAATGTTGGCGGCGATCACTTCCTTTTTCTTGCGCTCCGCCTTTTTCTGCAGCTTTTCCAGAAGCCGGTTCTGATATCTGATCTGGTCATCCGCACCGTCGATCATCTGCGAAAACAGCAGAAACTTCTCGATGGGCGCCCCGTGATGCTTTACATCATCGAAGGCATACTGGAGTTCCAGTTTTTTCTTTTCCAGCGCGGCGATCTCGTTTCTCTTTGCCTCGATCTCCGCCTGAATGCCCGCATACTCAGATTTTTTCCCGTCCAGAATCATCTGTTTGTAATTCAGGACACTCTGCAGGCTGTACTGAAATTTCTTCATGCGCCGCTCCCCGTGTGTTTATTCCCCCATCTGCCCGAATCATGGCACTGCTTCATCTCAGCTCATGCCTCTCTTAAGATCGACAGAAGCTACATGAGCGCTGTCTTCATGGCTTCCAGTGTCTGCTCGTAGGTGAACGATTCCTTTACCGACTGCACCAGAAACCGGTTGATCGCGGGATACTTCTCCACGGCCTCGTCCAGCGCGGGATTCGTTCCCTTCTGGTAGGCGCCGATGGAAATCAGGTCCGCGTTCTTGTCATACAGGCCGAGGATGTTGCGCATCTTCGAAGCCATCTTCTGGTGCTCCGGCGATACAATTTCAACCATCAGTCGCGAGATGCTCGCGCCGATGTTGATCGCCGGATAATGGTTCTGCGCCGCCAGGGCACGGGACAGGACGATATGGCCATCCAGAATGCCTCGCACCGTATCGGCGATCGGCTCATTCGTATCGTCGCCTTCCACGAGCACGGTATAAATGCCCGTGATGGAACCTTTTTCAAACTTCCCGCTTCGTTCCAGAAGTTTCGGGAACTCCGAGTAGATCGAAGGAGTATAGCCTCTTGCGATCGGCGGCTCTCCGGTCGCAAGCCCGATCTCACGCTGCGCCATGGCAAAACGCGTGAGCGAATCCATCATCAGAAGCACGTCCAGTCCCTGATCCCTGAAATACTCAGCGATCGTCGTGGCGACGAGCGGACACTTCAGTCTCATCATCGCGGGCTGGTCGGAGGTGGCGACAACCAGCACCGTTCTGGCCATGCCTTCCTCTCCCAGATCCTTCTGAACGAACTCGAGGACCTCACGTCCACGTTCTCCGACAAGGGCTATAACATTAATATCGGCAGTTACGTTCTTCGCTATCATACCCATGAGGGTACTTTTTCCAACGCCTGACCCGGCAAAAATTCCGATACGCTGTCCCTTGCCTATCGTATTGAGGCCGTCAATGGCCTTGATGCCCAGATTCAGGCGCTCCCGGATCGGAGGTCTCGTCAGCGGATTGCTGTAGGTACTGTTGATGGTATAGTAAGCGCAGTCGTCCGGAAAAGGTTCTTTTCCGTCGATCGGCTCCCCGATCGCATTGATGATTCTTCCCTTTAAAAAATCGCCGACAGGAACGCGGAGTCTGTGCCCGGTGTTGCGCACAAAGCTCCCCGCTACGATGCCGGCGTTGCTTTCATAGGTCATCAGCTGGATCCGGTCACTCCGGAATCCGACAACCTCCGCCGGTACCTCCCGGCCGAGCTCCTCACTGTAGATCATCACAATGTCACCGACCGAGCATTTGCCGCCGGAGGCTTCCATCGCCAGTCCGACAATATTTTCAATCTTGCCGATCCGGCTCACGGTCTCCGCCGATCTGACGGCATCGATGACTTTTTCATACATCTTCTGTATCGCCCCGATTCCCGATCAGTACGCCGCGGAGTTTGTCGCGGATGTTCTTCATCTGCGTCTCGACGCTCATGTCGACAATCTCCTCCGGGCTCTCCATGACCAGATAGCCTTCCTTCTCGCCGTCCATGACCACAAAACGGATGTTGTCCGTGATCCTGGAAAGCTCCTCCGCCATATCGGCATCGGTTTTTGCCAGAAGGTTATAATCTTCCTTGTCTATGTAAATCTTCAGCCAGTCTGTCTTCCGGTGGCTCTCCGCTTCTTCGCTGATCATCTTCTCGATGACGCGGCCGCTCGACTGCAGGCTGACATGAATGACCTTTTCCGCCACATTCACGGCGATATCCCGGAGCTCTCCGATGTAGTCTCCGATGATCCGGTCCTTGGTCTCCTCCACCGTGGCAAGCGCCTGTTGCGCGTCCGCGTGGAATTTCTTTATTTCCTGCTCATAGCGCGCGGTGCACTCGGTGAGTCCCTCCTCGTGGCCGCGGTCGAGGCCTTCCCGGAAGCCTTCCTGCTTCGCGGTCTCTCTTATGCGCTCCGCTTCCTCACGGGCCTCATTCAGAATGCGTTCCGCCTCCTGCTTCGTGTACTTCAGCGCCTCGGCCTTTCTTTTTTCGGCCTCCGCTTCACTCTCGCTCTTTTTGGCTTCCGCCGGCGCGCCGTCCTTTTCCTCCGCGGGTTCAGGCTTCTCCACGCGGGTGTCAAAATCTGACATGTCCGGCCGGCCGACCTCGTAATACTCAGCCGGTTTGAACACATAGGGCCGGTACGGTGATTTTTCCCGGAAGGAATTCTCCATGCCGTCGGCCTGGAAGGCCGGATCAAACGAGGATGTCATCGCCTCCGCCTCCCTTGTTGATCACGAGTTCGCCCTGATCCTCGAGCTCGCGGATCAGGTTGACAATCTTCTGCTGAGCCGCCTCGACATCCTTCAGACGTACATGCTGCGTCGTCTGCATATCGGATGTGATGGTGTCAGCCATACGCTTGGACATATTGCGGAAGAAAAGCGCCTTCATATCGTCGGTCGCCGTCTTCAGTGCATACACGATATCCTTTGCATCGCACTCGCGGATGAAACGCTGGATCGAGCGGTCGTCCATGCTCATGATATCCTCGAATACGAACATTCTCTCCTTGATGTCCGAAGCCAGATCCGCATCGATCTTGTTCATCTCGTCGAAGATCTGCTTCTCTGTGCTTCTGTCCATGTTGTTCATGACGTCGGCAGCAAAATCCAGACCGCCGAGGTTCATATTGTCTTCGCTGGTGATGATCTGGTCGTACTTGTGCTTCATCTCGTTCTCGACCAGTCCGATCGCCTCCGGCGACACACGGTCCATCTTCGCCATGGCGGAGACAGTCTCCAGCCGCTTGTCCTCCGGCAGGTTCGCGATGACGTTTGCCGCGAGGTTCGCGTCCAGATAGCTCAGGATCAGCGAGATCACCTGCGGGCGCTCGTTGGATACGAGAGACAGCACCGCCTGCGGATCCGCCTGCCCGAGAAAGTTGAACGGTCTGGACTGCAGGGTCTTTGTCACCTTGTCCAGAAGGTTTCTCGCGGTCGTCTCTCCGAATGCCTTCTCGAGCACGTTTCTCGCGTAATCGAGACCGCCGTCCGTCATCATCTTGTGCGTCAGGCAGAGCCTGTAAAACTCATCCAGGGCGCCCTCGACCTGAGAGTTCGTGCTCTGGCCGATTTTTGCCACCTCGTAGGTGAGCTCCTCGATATCGCGCTCAGGGAGATATTTGTAAATTTCCGAGGCCTTGTCCGCGCCGAGCGAAATGACCACAAGCGCTGCTTTCTGCTTGCTGGTCATCCACTGGGTAGCGGAGACATCAGGCTTACTTCCTTGTGTACTGCTTTCTGCCATTCTTGTCTTCCCCTTCTCTCAGCCAGCTCTGAATCAGCTTTGCTGCAGCCTGAGGGTTCTCGTCGATAAAGTTGCCGATATTTTCTTTCAGCTCTTCGCTGCGCTGTACACGCTCGTTCGCTGCAATTTCCTCCAGACTTGTCTGTCTCTCCGGGCGCTCTTCTTCGGCCTTCTTCGCGGCCTCTTCCGCTGCCGCTGCCGCCGCTTCTGCCTCCTGACGCTCCAGTTCTGCCTGTTCCTCCGCTGCTTCTGCCGCTGCAGCCTCCGCTGCCGCTTTCTTCTTCCTTCTTCTGGTAAGAAGAATAATCAGCACAACAATGAGGGCCACTGCGGCCGCTCCGATCATGATCAGCAGACGCATGAGACTGTCATCAGGCTGCGTCTCCGGCGTGGTGGTTTCCGAAGTGGACGAGCTCGATGTCGCCGTGATCGGCTCACGCACGATCGTGATCTTGTTTGAAGCATCATTGCGGTTGATGCCGGCTGCATCCGCGATCAGGTCCGTCAGCTCCGCCTCTGTGATGGAGGTGTCATCCGTATCAATGACAACGGCGATGGAGACATCCGTCAGCGTGCCCGGATTCTTTTCCGTCTGTGTCTTCAGGGTATTGTACAGCCATTCACGGCTTGTCGAGGTATCAAAGCTCTCCGTCCCGTCGCCGTCTGTGCTGTCGGAAACGACATATTCCGGCGTATCCGCGTTGGAGTCCGTGCCGGCCACACCGGCGGCATTCTTCGCGTTGGGACCCGTGTAGGCGGTCTCGTCATCCTCGTTGGAGAGAAGACCCACCTTGTCGTCCGATGTGCTCTGCACCGGAACACTGTACTGCGTATCTTCGGAGATCACGCTGGACATGTCGAGCTTTCCCTTGACGGAAACCTCCACATTGTCGGCGTTGTAGATTTTGCCAAGGACGTTCTTGACCTTCTGTGCGATGCTCGCTTCCACATCATTCGTCAGGTCATTGACTTCCTGGCTGGTCGCGGTATCCGTGTCGGTGCCGCTGCCGCCGACCTCGGTCATGGTTGCGGCGTCGAATACCGAGACGCTCGTGAAATTCAGTCCGTTGACCGATCTCGCGACGAGGTTCCGGATCGCGTCAGCGTTCTTCTCGGTCAGGGTCTCACCCTGCTGCATGGTAACAACAACGGAGGCCGATACATCCGTATTGGATCCGTCGTTCGTCGAGCCGTCCTCATTGAGGACGTAGGAATCTTCATCGCCCTTCGCGATCGTGACCTTGGCGTCCTGAACGCCGTCAAAAAGCCTGATCGTGGCGCCCAGACGGTCCTGAAGCTCGTACAGGGTGTACTGCTTCTTGTCCGACTCTGTCGCCATCAGGCCGCTGTTGCTGATATAGGTATCGTAAGTAAAGCCGCTCTTCGGGTATCCCTGACTCAGGAGATCCGCCCTCAGCTGATCCTCCTGCTCCTTGGGAACCTGAATCGTGCCGGTTGTCGCGTCATACAGATACTGTATGTTCTGATCGGTGATGACCTGCGCGATCTCCTGCGCCTCATCCTGACTCAGCCCCGTGAAAAGCGTCGTATATTCAACCTTGCTGTTGCTTCTGTTCAGAAGGACCGCGCCCACGGCAGCGAATGCGACGGCACCCACGACCAGGATAATCAGCAGTCTCTTCGTGCCTGTGGAAAGTTCCTTCCAGGCATCTCTTATTCTGCCCAAGATGGTTCAACCTCGTCTGATTACAGCCTTATGCGTAATATGACGTTCAGCTGCTTAATACGTTCACATAAGTCCCGTCACATAAAAAAATGATGGAACCCCACCTGATTGTATCAGGTTTTACACAGAATCCCACCATTTTTTTCATATTTTTTTAAATTTTGACGGATTTACGCTGTCAGACGTCATCCTGGATCAGACATTCATCTTGATCAGGTCGTTGTACGACTCAAGCGCCTTATTTCTGAGCGAGATGAGCATATCCAGCGAAATCGATGCCTTGGCTTCTGCGATCGGCAGACTGTGCGCGTCCTCCAGCTGACCCGTGGCAAGCAGATACTCCTGATTCTCCACATTGGCCTGCGTGCTTTTTACCTGATCGACAGCCGACTTAAAGACATCCTGAAACGGCACCTGACCGGTACCGGATACGGCTGCATTGCTGCTGTCTCCTGTCGAAATGCCGTTAACGCCCATCTTCCACGACTTCATCGGTGTGATGAAATTGGACATTGCAGAATCTACTCTCATCTCGTTTCTCTCCCTCTGAACCATCGGTGCGGAGCCTGCAGTCTTTCTCTCCCCTGCTGCCGTTGCTGTTCCGCATTCAGATCATTTCCATGCTGCGGAGGCTTCTCCCTCCGTGCAAGAAGATAATAACACATTTGTGAAATGATTTGCAACAGTTTTGTAACATTTATTTATTTTTTTGACACATTTTTCTGGTGTCAGAGGTCGGAAGCTTTATATTCCTTATCAGTAGAACCTTCTCACGGTCTGGATCGTCATGTAGGTCGGGTCGTTGGAAACGATGATGCCGACTCTGGAGTTGGCCGCGTGAACGATCTGGTTGTTGCCGATGTAGATGGCCGTATGCCCGGAATAGTAAATAACATCGCCGGGCTGAATATCCGCGTAGGAAATTTCCTTTCCTTCCTTGCACTGCGTGTAGGTTGTCCTCGTCAGCTTAATGCCGAAATGCGCGAATACCTGCTGAACGAATCCGGAGCAGTCGCAGCCGTTCGTCAGTGAGGTGCCGCCCCACACATAAGGGTTGCCGACAAACTGCAGCGCATAATTCACAATATCCTGACCGGTAACGGCCGTTCCTTCGGAAGCCGTGCCTGAGGCATCCGTTCCGGATGCGTCCGTCCCCGAGGTATCTGTCGCCGCCGTATCACCGGAGGCCGAAGTATCCGCCGCTGAAGATGACGCGCCGGCATCCGCCGATGCATCCGCAGCAGCGTTACCGCTGTCCGCCGTGTTCTGCGTCGACTGCGTCGAATGACCGGCCGTATTGGCAGCCGCATTCTGGATGGTTCCCGACGAAGTGGTCTCAGACAGTCCGTCCGTATCGCTGTCAGAATCGTCGATCGACGTCGTTCCGTCCGGGTGAATAATGATCGTACGGATATTTCCGTTATTATCTTTCGTGATGACCGTTTCATCACCGGCAGAAGAGCCAGCAGATGTGCTTCCCGTCGAAGCGCTGTTCTGTGAAGTACCTGAAGCACTTCCTGATGAGCTGCTGCCCGATGAAGCACCGTCTGAAGTTCCGGCATCAGAAGACTGCGAACCGGTCACCGTCTGACCTTCCTCCGCTTCCTTCAGTTTCTTCTGATAGTCCGCCTCTTCCTCTTCAAAATCCTTCTTTGCCTGTTCAAAATCAGCGGTCTCACTGTCCAGTGCATCCTTGATTTCATCTGCCTTGGCGTCGCGCTTCGTCTGGATGCTGTTTTTTTTCTTCTGTTCCTTGACCGCCTTGCTGATCCAGTCGTTCTGCGACTCCGTCAGGTGCAGGTATTTAAGAGACGTCTCTTCCAGTTCATCTGCGGTGAGAGGTTTCCTGTCTTCGCTGCTGTCCTCATCTGTGCTGTCCGCATCAGCTCCGTTCTCATCCGCACTGCGCTCAGCTGAGCCGTCTGCGCTTTTTGAATCCGGGCTGTCTGTCTTCCCGCTTTCTTTGTCTCTGCCGTCCGTGGAAGTGCTGTCTGCATCAGCTCCCTCCTCATCCTCATCTGCACCGCCTTTTCCTGTCACGGACTCATCCGATGAGGCATCGGAGGAAAGAAGACTGTCCATGTGTTCCTGGAGCGTCTGCTGCTCATCCGTCAGGGTTTCCAGATCCGCGCCGAGAAAAATCTTCTGCTTCTGCAGCTTTACGGCACTGACCACGGCATCGCGGTAGTCGTGGATTTTTTTCACCGTGACATCGCCGGAATGAAGCCTGTCGGAGGTCTCCTCCTTTTTCTTCAGGGCCTCTTCATATGCCTTTTCGGTATCGTCGTAGTTTTCCTGAACCGTCTTCAGTTTTTTCTCGCCGGAGCGCGTGGCCGCCATGGTCACTACCTTGTTCCGGTCATCCTCAGACAGCGGTCTGAGCAGATCATTCTTCTGGTCGTCCAGCGCGCGGATTTTATCCAGGATCGGCGAGAGCCTGTCATTGCTGTCGTTCAGCTTTGTGTTGAGATCATCCAGCTCCGAGAGCGCCGACTCGTAATCAAACTTCTCCTCAGCTTCAGATGAGGATGATACGGACTCCGAAGAGGACACCACATCCTCCGTCGCCTCATCGCTGGTATCCGCCGCATCTGAGTCGCTGCCGGACTTCTTCGAATCTGAGCTTTTGCCGGATTCGGATGTGTCGTTATCCGCCGCATCTGAGTCGCTCCCGGACTTCTTCGAATCTGAGCTTTTGCCGGAAGACGATGTGCCGGTATCCGCCGAATCCGTGGTTCTGCCGGATGACGACGGCGCCGCCTGAACGCCGACAGGCGCAAAAACGAGAGCGGCACTCACGGCCGCTGCCAGGATTTTTTCAAAAATCAATCTGTTCTTCATGCGTTCTTCTGTTCTTTCAAAGTTCTTTCTGCACATGAACGGACGGTATGACCGAAGGATTCCCGTCCTTTGACTGCTCGCGGATGGATTCCACCTCGATCCTGCGGCGCATGGTCGACAGGTCGTGCAGATTTTTCATGACGGAAGGCTTCATCGAGCCGACCTGAATATATTCATACGGATTCTTCTGTACGCTGCCCGCGTCATAGATGCAGAGCAGAATCCTCGTCGTGCTTCCCTTCTGCATCATGATAAAGGTGAACATCTTCCACTTGTAGGAACGGTCCTCGTCCCTGACGCGGAAGTACACGTCCAGCTCCCCGTTCGGGCAGCAGGCCACGCGGTCCGTGATCGTCTGCATGTCCAGCGTATGTCTGAATCTCGCGGCGTCATCCGGATGAATGAACGAAGTCATGAAATTCTCCACACTGGCGGACATGGTATTGTTCGTGCCGCGGTTCGCGGTAAAGTAGCTGTTGATATAAACGATTTCCTCAGTATCATCCTCCGGGCTGAAGGTCGTGATCATGTCAAACATGTTGCAGAGCACGGGCATGACCTCGGCAAGCTTTCCGTTGTCGCCGGTCTCCCTGCTGCCGGAAAGGTTCTCAATCGTTGCCACGTAGGCGCTGCGTCCCTCGATCTCGGACGTGCACCTGCCGCGGATATAGCAGTAATTCCCGTTCACGATAAAGCTGAAGCTGTCGATGTGCCTGTCTTCCCTGAGATTACCGAGGAACTTTCTGAAATCCTCAAAGACACCGGAGGACCGGTCGTTCATGTCGAACTCAGCCGCGCGCGGCGAAAAAACGCCGAAGCTTCCCAGCACCTTCCGGAAAGCGCGGTTCGTCTGAAGAATGTGAAATCTCTCGCCGACCAGTTCAAAAAGAATGATCGGGATACCCGAGGCACTGTCCTCGCTCAGTTCATTTTCATTCGAGCGGATCAGGTCATACTCCAGCGGCCGCGTGCTGAGCAGGTTCACAAGGCCCAGGTTATCGTAATAGAGCCTCATGTCCTCCTTCTCATACAGATAGCCCGCGTTCACCAGATCCATCCTCGTCACGCGGTAGGGCTGCGGTCTTCCGATCAGGTAGCCCTGCACCTTCTCACAGCCGGCATTCCGGAGAAAATCCAGCTGTTCCGCCGTTTCAACGCCCTCGGCGAGCGTGCGGATGCCGATCCTTTTTGCCATGTCGATGATCGACATGATGATTTTTTTCGCCTTGATATTGAAGGTGCGAAGGAAAAGCATATCGATCTTGATCACATCAAAATCGTAGTCCTTCATGGTGTTCAGCGACGAGTAGCCGCTGCCGAAATCATCCATCCACACCTCATAGCCGGCATCATGGAACTTCCGGATATATTTCTTGATAAAGTTGGGGTCACGGGTAAAAACAGACTCCGTGATTTCCACATGGATCATGCTCTTCGGCACATTGTGACGGCGCACCGTGTCATCGACGATCTGAAAAATATCGCAGAGCTCAAAATCCAGTCTTGAGAGGTTGAAAGAAATGGGGACGAGTTCCTCGCCCCTGTTTTTTGCCCGTTCGTAATCGCGGCATACCAGTTCAATGATGTGCGTGTCCAGCTTGTTGATCATCTGGACGTCTTCCAGCGTATCGATCAGAATCTGAGGCATGATCAGACCCTTCTCCGGGTCATCCCATCTGGCCAGTGCCTCCATGCCGCAGACCTCATTCGTCAGCGTGCGGATCACCGGCTGATAATACACCACGATCTGATCCTCGCTGATCGCGCGGTCGATGTTCTCGATGATGTAGCGCTTCTGGCTGAGCATGCGGTCCATCTCTTCATCGTAGACATGATAAAGGACACCGTACTGCTTCTTGATGCTGTCGCCCGCCGTCTTTGCGCGGTCACAGCAGACAGAAAAATCCTGAACGTCGCCTTCTACGGCGCAGACGCCGATCTTCAGTCCTGTCTGAAACTCAGGGAACTCTCTGCGGAACCGCTCACTGACATGAGAGATTCCCTCCTTCAGCTCCGAATCATAGACAAGCGCGTAAAACTGGTCTCCGTACGCCCTCGCCACTGCCCTGTCGGGAAACGTCTCCCTGATCAGATCCGCCAGCTCCGAGATTCTGTTATTACCGTTGTCAAAACCGAACTCTTCGTTATATGCCTTGAAGTTTACAATATTAAAAAAAACGACGTCCTTTTTATCCTGATTGTTCAGTCTCTTCAGAAGCGACTCCGATGTCTTTCTGAAAGACTGCAGTGTGAGACAGCCTGTCAAGTAATCATATTTCTCATCCTTTTTTTCAGGATCCCGGAGGTCTCCGGCATGCTCCCGATCAAGGCTCTGCTTCTCCTGAACGTCCATTTTCTGATATACCCCTGATATTGAAATTACTATACACTGATGTTAGAATATTATAGATTTTAACATTCGTCAAATCAATTCCTTTTCCGGAATTTCCGCATGCATGAATGGTGCACACAGGTATGAGCACGGATGAATTTTTATGATAAAAAGGAGCAATCTATCACACATCCATGACCGAACTGAGTACCTATACAAATTTACTTCTCGACACCGGAAACAGGAATAATTACCTGTATTTCGATGACGATCATTCCATGACGGCCGACCTGACCGGAGCAAGTCCCGAGGTTCTGGTCCGCCGGATGACACGTGGAAAAGTGATCGACATCTACCGTCCCTCCACCACCGGCGTTCTGTCGGATGAAGACGACGCGGAGCGGATCTCCCGCGGAGAAAAGCTGATTCTTGCCGGAAGCTACCGGGTCTCCATCAGCGCTGTCCGCAACATGATGACGCGAGACAACGCCTGCTGCGACGAGACCGGTATTCACGTGATGCATCTCAGCATCGGCATGGTGCAGTGGCGTAACGACGAAATTTCCTATCACTGGAACCTGGCGCCTCTTCTGATGGTCCCGGTCTCCGTTTACAGGAATGCGTCTTCCCGCTCCTACAGCATCCGCATCGAAGGGCGCGCGCCTTATCTCAATCCCGCTTTTTCCTTTAAAGCCAGAAGTGAATTCGGCATAACACTGCCCGAATATAAGGACGAGGCCTTTTTTACGTGGATCAACCGGATCACGGAGGCGCTGCAGCCGCTCGGCTGGAAGCTGAAGAACCGCTGCACGCTGGCCCTGTATCAGGATCATTTTCTGAATATTTATAACGATCTTTCCGTCCATAAGGATCTCGTGCTGCGTCATCCCGTCATCCGGAAATTCCTCGCGGCAGACAGTGATGCGGGCAGCAGGGGCGTAACCGGCGGCACGGATTTTTCCGGGCAGGCGGATACCGCAGGGGACACCGTTTCGGACGACGCGCTCCACTGTGTGATCGATGCGGACGCAAGCCAGCTCCGCGCCATCCGCATGGCCAGGGCCGGCAGAAGCTTCGTCGTACAGGGGCCGCCCGGCACGGGCAAAAGCCAGACCATCACCAACATCATCGCGGAATGCCTCTATAACGGAAAGAGGGTCCTCTTCGTCTCCGCCAAGCGTGCCGCGCTCGATTTTGTCTACGGAAAGCTTTCTTCGGCAGGGCTGAACGATTACTGCCTGCGCATCCACGGCACCCGTGAAAACCGGCGCGTGGTGACAGGCGACATCTTCCGCTCCCTGCAGCTGCCGCGCGCCACGGCGAGACCACAGGCGGAGTTTGATATTTCCAGAAGGGCCGCCGCCGCGAAGACGCTGGACACCTATGTATCGGAGCTTCACAAGGTGCGCCCTGTCATCGGCAAGCCGCTTTATGAGCTTTATGAACTCTACTTCCAGTACGAAGATGCGCCGGAACTCTCCTGGCAGATTCCGAACGTATACAGCCTCTCCGAGGAGGATCTGCAGGAAAATCTGCGCTATCTGACCTGGTATACCAACTGTATCCCGATGATCGGATACGACTACAAGACCTGCTACTGGTACGGTTTCACGGCGGAGGATAATTCGCCGGAATTCCGCGAACAGGTCATCAACAGCTTCCGCGCGGCCGTGAAATGGATCGACAGCGATCTGGCCCTCGTAAAGGAGGTTCACCAGTACCTGAGCTACCTCCCGGTCGAAACGCTGGAGGATCTGGAATCAACGAAACAGACCGTGGAGGAGATTGCCTCCACATCGGAAATTTCTCCTTCCCTGTTCCGGGAAGGCACGCTGGACTATGCCCTTCGGGAGATCTCCCAGCTGAAGGCGTCCGCGGCAAAGCTTGACTCATACCGCGCCACGGTGGAGATGGAATACAAACCTTCCATCTACAGCATCAACGCGGCGCAGGACTACACGCTTCTGAAAGACCGCTTCCACTCAAGGCTGAGACGGGCCGGAAGCCGGGAATACCGGAGGATCATGAACGAACTCCAGGCGGCATCCCCGACGGATGAACGGCCGGATTACGACAGCGCGCTGAAGATTCTCGACTCACTGAAGCAGATTCAGGATGCGGAGGAAGCCCTGAAACAGCAGGCACTGCCGTTCGAAACCATCTACGGTATGCTGCCCGATGTCACCCATACCGACTGGGACGACATCGAGAAAAAGCTTGTCGACCTCTCCAACCTGCTGCACCGGATTCCGAGGCTTACCGAGCTCTCCGGCGTGACAAGCGCACAGTTCATGGCGCTGCGCCAGCTCTGTGTGCGCTGGTCAGAGGGATTCCGGAGAAATCAGGAAGACTCCGAAGCCGACATGGAGTTCATCAGTTACTGTGTAAAAGACGGGCTGAAGCCGATGCAGATGCCCGTGCGCAGGCTCAGAGAATGGCTTCAGGGGTGCATAGACCATGCCGATCAGTACGGCACCTGGATTCACTTCCTGAATGTGCGCGACTGCCTGAACGAGCGGAACCTGACCGGTTTTATCGACGCCGCCATTGCCGCGCTGATACCGGCTGAACAGTTCAACAACATGTACTGCCGGCTGTTCTACAGCCAGTGGATCAACAGCATCGTCGCCTCCAGCCCGGTGCTCGCGGGCTTCAGCCGCGCGGGCCAGGACAAGGCGCGGGAAACCTACTGCGCGGAGGACCGGATCCTTTTCGATATCAACCGGAAGGCGATCCGTGAAAAACTGTCCGCGGGACGTCCCTCGCTGAAAAATGCGGCGCCCGGAGAACCGGTGACCGAACTTCTCCGTGAGATACAGAAATCCGAAAACCCGAAGAGCGTACGCCGGATCATCACGGACTACGCGGAGCTGATCCAGCAGATCATGCCCTGCTTCATGATGTCCCCGATGAGCGTGAGCACCTACCTGGACCCGGAGCGGATTCACTTCGACACGGTGGTTTTCGACGAGGCCTCCCAGCTGCTTCCGCAGGAATCCTTCGGCGCCATCTACCGGAGCACGCAGGTCATCATCGTCGGCGACTCGCAGCAGATGCCGCCGCGTGACCCGAAAGTCAGAGCTGAAAGCACGGATCCCGGGAAGGGATCCCCGGAGCAGCTGCCTGCCTCCGACATGCCGGGTGCGGACAGCACAGGGGATGATCGTCTGTCGGAGGGCGATCCCGACGGAGGCGAGTGGCTCTACAATCCGGGCCGCCGCACAGCGAGACGGAACGACCTCTACGCCAGGGTGCCCTTCGAATCCGTACTGGACCTCGGCTGCGCATCCCTGTATCAGATGCGTCTGCTCTGGCATTACCGCAGTCAGAAAGAGGGCCTGATCCTGTTCTCGAACCGGCTGCTGTATCATGACACGCTGATCACCTTCCCGTCGCCCGACACAGACCTGACGGTATCCTCGTTCGGCATCGACTACCGCTATACGGAAAGCTTCTACGATCCGGATACCAACACCAACCTCAAAGAGGCATCGGCCGTCGTCAGTCTGATTTTTGACTGTATCAGGCAGTACCCCGACAGGAGCATCGGCGTCGTCGCAACGACGCATGAACAGGAAGCGCTCATCGCAAAACTGCTGATCAGAAGAAGGGAGCAGGATCCCTCGGCGAAGCATTTCTTCACTGAGGAGACCGCTGAGCCGTTCTTCATCAAAAATATGGAAACGGTGCAGGGCGACGAGCGCGACATCATCATCGCCAGCTGCGTCTACGGTAAAACACTGCGCGGCGAACTGCCGCTGGATTTCGGTGCGATCAGCCAGACCGGCGGCGAGCGCCGTCTGAACGTCATGATCACCCGCGCGCGCTGCAGCATGAAAGTTGTCACAGGGCTGCATGCCGGCGATCTGGAAGTGTGGAAAAATCCGCCGGAAGGCGTGCGTCTGTTCCATGACTACCTGAATTACGCCGAACAGGGACCCGGCGTCCTCGGCGGCGCCGCCACCATGGAAACCGACAATCCGTACGACACGTACATGGAAGACGAGATCTGCCAGCTTCTCGAGCAGAATGGCTTCAGCACGAAGCAGCACGTCGGCTATTCGATGTCAAAAATCGACGTAGCCGTCCGCATGCCCGGTGAAAATCATTACTTCCTGGCGATCGAATGCGACGGTGACACCTACCGCCGCGGGGAAAATACCCGCGACCGCGAGCGCCTGCGCAGAGAAGTGCTGGAACGGATGGGCTGGAAATATTACCGCGTCTGGTCAGCCGAGTGGTATCTGCACCACAGCGCGGAAGTGAAAAATCTGCTCACCGCCGTCCGGAAGGCCGCCGGCCTGCCGAAGCATCCGCTCGCAAAGCGCGCAGCAGCTACAGCGGCTGCCAGAGCCGCGGCCGCCGCAGAGAAAGCGACAGAAAAAGCAGCGGCAGAGAAAGCGGCGGAAAAAGCAGCGGAAACGGCAGCGGAAAAAGAAAAAAGCGAAGCGGCATCAGAAAACAGCGGCACGGGAAGCCGGACGCGGAACACATCGCCCGTGAGGGCATGGATGCCGCCGCATGACCGATACTGAAAAACCCGGCGTTTCAGACCGATACAGCCATAAACACCTGAACGCTGTATCCGCAGCTGCGGACCGGTACCGGAAAACACCGTTTCATATCACATCAGGACATATCACGAAGTAGGACGGAGGTAGCTTCCGTAAGAGCACACGACATGCTCTGCGGTCAGCTCCTCCGTTTTTTCGAAGCTGCCCAGCGGTGTCTGTCTTCTGCTCAGTATGATCGTGGCCCTGCCGTCCGCTCCCGTCCAGCGCCGGTACGTCCTGAGTCTGTTCTCAGGCGACGGCAGATCATCGGGAAACATCCTGGTTTTTTCGCAGACCACACGGATATCCGCCATGGCCTTCTGTGAAGTCAGAATAATATGCCACTCAAACCACTTCTCGTCCTCACGGCACTTCAGATACGACGTACCGGAAAACGGCGTCTGAATGAAAAGATAAGAATCCTTCCCGCCGGAGCGGCCGCCCATTCTCAGCATGCCGTCAATCCGTATACCTGAAGTCTGTGCCTCCCGGTCAGACTTTCCTGTGCCGCCGGTCCTGCCGGACAGCGGTTCCGTTCTGTCTGCAGAAGCCGCAGACTTCGTCCTGTCCGCACCGGACTGAAATTTTGTCCCGTCTGTACCGGACTGCGCTTTTGTCCTGTCTGTGCCGGACTGCGATTTTGTCCCGTCTGTGCCGGCTGCCGGTTTCAGGCTCAGCGCCCGCTTATCCTCTCCGCCCCAGAAGGCAAAAGACGCCCCGTGCACCGGTTCTCCCGTGCTCTTTCTGTACAGCGCCGAAGACCACAGCCAGATCCCCGGCGAAGGGAATCCGCTGCCCCAGTTCACATCGGAATACCCCGGGCCTGCATCAGGAAACGCGCGGTAACTGACATCATCGGCGATGACAATACCGGTAAAACGCGTGACAAATCCCTCCGCATGCCACCTCATGCCGGTGTTTTCAAGCTTCTGCATGCCGGGCGATGCCTCCGCACCCGTGCCGAGCGGGACATCCTTGTCAAACTCCAGATCCCACTCCATCCGCGTGTCATCGGCCATCGTTCCGAACTCATGGTCATAGAATCCGTCATCCTCCGCAGCGCCGCCGGCTGTTTCATCTCCTGCTTTCTCTGCAGCTTCGGCCGTTCTGAACGCGGCACTGAACGTTCTGTTTCCCGTTTTCTCCCTTTCACCGGCGGTCCCGGAGATACCGGCTCCTGAAGTGTCCTTCCCGGAGGTGCCGGCTCCTGAAGTGTCATTCCCAGAGGTGCCGACTCCTGAAGTGTCACTCCCGGAGGTGCCGGTCCCGGAAGCATCAGTTCCGGAGATACCTGCCCCGGACACATCCTCCCGCGGAATGCTTCCGTAGGATTCAAATTCCGTGAACAGGCACTCTCCCGCCGTCGCCACAAAAGGCGGCCCGGGCTGAAACGAAGCCTCTCCCGCCGGGAACGTATACGTGTACCGCGCGTCCGGATCTCCGATGATCCCGGCGTGAACCGCAAAAGAGGAAGGTCTCACGACGTGAGGCGCTTCCTCCTTCCTGTCTTTCCTGCGGATGCGCAGTTTCCGGCGCCTTTCCGGAGGCTCCGTATCCGGCGCGCAGGCATAATATTCAATATAGAAAATTCGAATCTCGCCGGTGTCATCGCACCGCGCGGGAAAAACGAACCGCCACCGCTGCACGCCCCGCTCAACGCCTTTCAGCATCCATGCGTCGCGCCGTGAATCCGGCTTTTCTGCCATATGCCGTTTCCTTCCTGCCATCCGGCCGACTGTCAGTCAAACCTGATCTCATAGGCTTTCTCTGCCTCAGCATCACTTTCGAGCACCGATTCTCTCCAGCTCAGCATGCCGAGCATCTCGCCCGAGTTCGAAATCATCGAGAGATTAAACACCTTCCAGTGGCATTTCCCGCCGGTGCCGGTGATCCTGAACTGTCCGATCAGCTGACGCCCGCTGCTGTCAAGGATCCGATGCTGGACGGTATCCGGATCTGTAAATGCAAGGAATCTCTCCCTGTCTCTGGGATCGACCATCTCCCCGCAGAACCCTTTCAGCTGCCTCTCGACATTCACATAGTGCGCGCCCGGTTTCAGACAGAAATACGCATCCTGAAAACGCGCCTCCACAAAATCCCTGTCAAAATGGATCATAAGGATATTGTCGTACATCATCATGAGATTCCGCATCATGGAGTCCATCGCATGCTCGTCGGTCACCTCATCATCCCTCGTCATGTCCGTCACACGAAGACAGAAGTTCGAATGGCCCTCCGCCTTTGCGATCAGCTGATAAGTCACATTCACATAGTGCGACCCTTCCGTCGCACACTGCACATGCGTATCCTTCTCATCCATACTCCAGCGGAAACCGCCCAGAAATTCCGACACGCGGTGAAGCTGAATCGAATCCCGGCTGCTCACTCCCTGTCTGAACCGCTGAACCTCCTTATAGCCGAACCGCTTCGCCATATCCTTCATCGCCTGATTCACAAACATCAGCACCAGTTCGCCCGTCTCATCATTGCGGTCCGCAATACCGAGCGGCTGATCCGTCTGCAGATCAATCATGCCGACCCTGTCGAAATACGTTGAATACTCCTGTTTCTCAATCTCCAGTCCGTTCTCACGGCAGTGACTGATGCTTTCCTCATAAGGCGCGGGCTTCCCGTAGAAAAATCCCTGCAGCTTCTCGCATCCGATCCCCCGCAGATAATCCACCTGCTCCTCCGTCTCCACGCCCTCAGCCAGCGTGTGCGTGTAGATTTTTTTCGCCATGCTGACCGTCGACGCCACAATCTCGCGGCTCGTCACATTGAAATTCCGGAGGAACTCCATATCAATCTTCAGCTCGTCGAAACGGTAATCCTTCAGCACATTCAGCGAAGAATAACCGCTGCCGAAATCATCCATCCAGACCTGATAGCCCGTGTCGCGGAAACGCTTCAGCTCATGCTCCATATGGCTCTTGTTGCCGGAAAGCGTGCTCTCCGTCACCTCGACCCTGACAAGATCCCGTGGAATCGAATATTTATTCAGTGCCGCCTCCACCTCATCGAAGATGTTGCACAGCACAAAATCCAGCCTGGACAGGTTAAATGAGATCGGCACCACCGGATGGCCGGCATCCATCTCGCTCCGGAGCCGGCGGCAGATCTCGTTGACCACGAAAACATCAAGCTTGTTGATCTGACGGCTCTCCTCCAGCGTTCCGATAAAGACGCCGGGATTCATAAAGCCCTGCTCGGGATCAATCCATCTCGTCAGCGCCTCAAAACCGCAGAGCTGCCCGGTAAGCGAGCGCACCACCGGCTGATAATACACCGTGATCCAGCCCTGCTCCAGCGCCCTGTCGATATTTTCCGTCACATATTCCTGGAGTCTGACGCGTTCCGCGACCTCCCTGCTGTAAATCTGCACATACTTCGTCGCATCTCTGCCGATCGAATCGCAGGCCACCTTCGCAAAATCACACGCCACCGACGGCGGCACCGGTTCATCGCTGTCCTGATTTCCGGAAAAAATCCCGAACTTCGCTCCCACGATGCTGTCGCTGCTGAGCTGATCGATGCCGTCATGCGCCTTTGCGATCCGCTCCATCACATCCGGCGTCGCAGAATAGATAACGAAATGATCGCCCCCGAATCTGGCGACAAAATCCGACGGGAAACAGTTTCTCAGGACATCCGCTGTCCCGCACAGAAAACGGTCGCCGCTCTCCAGACCGAATTTCTGGTTATATCGCCTGAACTTTCTCAGATTCAGAAAGATATACTGACCGTCCGGACGTCTGCCCTCCTGCATCGCCGTCTGTTTCATCACCTGCGCGTAATTCAGGAATTCCCTCATGCCGGGAAGCCCGGTCAGCGCATCATTCTCATTATTATTGAAAACAAGATTTTCCCTCGGCCGCATCAGCAGAATGCAGGCCAGAACGCCGTACTTCAGATCCACAAAATTCTCGGACACATCCACCACTTCGCAGAGCTTCCCGGTCCTGGTCCGCACACGGTAACGAAGCTGCAGGTTCTCCATGAGCGTCGATTCTCTGCGTGCCTCACCGTGTCCCGCCTCTCCGTGAACTGCCTCAGCGTACCCGGCTCTGCTGCGGCCTGCCTTCCCGCCGGGCGCTTCCCCGTTCTTCTCCGGTTCCGGATCGCCGTACCTGTGCAGCTTCGAATCAGCATCATGCATCGTATTCATCTGCTGCATCCGGCGCTCCTGAATGAACCAGCGCACATGATCCCGATCATCCGGGCAGATCATATTGCGCACATGGCCACCCGTCAGCTCCTCAAATTCCTCCTGGTTTCTGCACTCCAGCAGATCAAGAACCCGCTGATTGGCAAACAGGATTTCGCCGTCCTTCGGAAAACTCACCACCATAAATCCTGCGGGCAGATGATCCATCACGCCGATCATATAGTCCGGCACCCTCATCATGATCTCTACCGCATCGGCAGTATTCACCGTTTTCCATCCCGGCGCCATCCCCGGAATATTTCTGATACTCTTCATTGTTCCCGTGTTGTCCATTACCAGCCAGCTCCATCAGCATGCACCGCCTTATCCTTCAGGCAGCGCGGTAAAAGTCCCGCTTACGTTATATATCGACAGAAAACGGCAAAATATCACGTCAGAAATCTGACATGCCTCACTTTGCCTCTTTCCAGCGCTCCGGCAGGGCAAACGCATGATTCATGGGTCCGCTTCCCTTCCCCAGATCCAGCATTGCCCCGATTGCTTCCGTAATGTATTCCTTGGCCCGTTTCACCGACTCCTGCAGCGTAAATCCCTTCGCGAGATTCGCCGCAATTGCGGAAGAAAGCGTGCACCCGGTCCCGTGCGTATTCGGATTATCAATCCTCTTTCCCTCGAACCGGCAAAAATCCACGCCGTCGGTCAGCAGATCCGCTGTGCTGTCACCGTCCTTCCGGTGCCCGCCCTTGCAGAGCACCGCACAGCCGCAGGTTCTGCTGATCTCCTTCGCGGCACGGATCATATCCTCCTCGGTCCGGATACTCATGCCGCTTAAGGCCTCCGCCTCCGGAATATTCGGCGTCACCAGCTCCGCCAGAGGAAAAAGTTCACGTTTCAGCGCCTCCGCCGCATCATCCCGGAGAAGCTTTGTGCCGCTCGTCGAAATCATCACCGGATCCAGCACCACATGAGAAGCGCCGTATTTCATCAGCCTGTCCCGCGTCACACGGATCAGCTCAGTCGAAGGCATCATGCCGATTTTTACCGCTTCCGGCCGGATATCCGAAAAAACAGCATCAAGCTGCTGCCCCAGAAAATCCGGCGACACCTCCTGCACGCCGAAGACCCCGGTCGTATTCTGCGCCGTCAGCGCCGTAATGGCGCTCATCGCATAGACACCGTTCATCGTCATCGTCTTAATATCCGCCTGAATACCGGCGCCGCCGCTCGAATCCGAGCCCGCAACCGTCAGCGCCGTATGCATCTGTGTCCTCATCCTGCCGTTCCTTTCCGTTATCTGATTTCTCCGTCTCATGTTCTCACCCTGCTGCTGTTCCCGTCTCTGCCATACCTGTTCCACGGTATTGTCATTCCGAGGAAAATGGTATAGTATCCCGGTTGTGCGGCCGCAGGTCTTCACACAATTTTAAAATTCAGGTGATACCATGCTTCTGTTGAAACTGAAGGGGTGAGTATAAATGTCTAAATCCATAAGAAACATGCTGATTTTTCTGGCCATTGTCGTCGGGGCGTCCGTCGCGGCACTGGCCGCAGTCGATCATCATTATAAAACACAGGACGGTTTTCTCAAGGGGACAACGCTCAACGGAGAGGATGTCGAGGGCAAAACGCCGGAAGAAATCGTCGGCACCGCTGTATCACAGTATGACGGCGTGACCATAACCCTCCGCGAAAACGGAGAGGAAGCGCTGACCGGATCTCTTTCCGATTACGGGTACAGCTTCAGCACCGACGAAATGCTGCAGGCGCTGACCGACGCCGAAAAAAGCCAGAAAGAAAGCCTTTCGTCGATTTTTCACACCGTGCATGACGGCGAAGAGCTGACTCAAACGCTGAACTACACGCTCGATCAGAATACCTTCACGCAGTTTGTCCGGGCGGCGAACCTGAAACAGCCGCGTGTCGCGTCACAGGAAGCCGCTGTCACGCTCGATTCCTCGACAAACACCTATGTCGTGACCGATCCGGTGCAGGGCAACGAAATCGACGACACCAAACTGCAGTCGTACGTACAACAGCAGATCGGGGATGCCATCAAAAACGGAACGCTGACCGGTAATCTGACCATCGATATTCCGTCCGACGTGTATACCTCGGCCACCGTCAGCACCGACACCAGTGCGCTGCAGCAGGAGTGCGCGGAGAAAAACCGCGAACTCGCGCTGCAGGAATATAAAAACATGTCCGTCACCTACACCTTCGGCAATCAGACCGAAGTGCTGGACGGCGACACCATCGCCAGCTGGATCACCATCGGAGACGACGGCTCCGTGAACATCGACGATAACCAGATTGCCAGCTACGTGAGCAGTCTGGCCTCCAAATACAACACGAGGTATCTGGACCGCACCTTCACGACAACCGACGGGCAGACGATTACGATTTCCGGCGGAAATAACGAATACGGCTACACCATCGACGAAGACGCCGAGTGCAGCCAGCTGAAAAAAGACATCGAGAGCCGGCAGTCCGTCACAAGAGAGCCCTGCTATATCTCGACAAATGACTACGGCAACCCGCTCTACCTCGGCCGTGAAGGGACTGACGACATCGCCGGCACCTACGTCGAGGTCAGCATCGACAAACAGCACCTGTGGTTCTACAAAAACGGACAGCTCATCGCCGACGGCGACGTCGTGACCGGAGACGTGAAGACCGGCCAGGACACCCAGAAGGGATGTTTCCCGCTCGCCTACAAGGAGAGCCCGTCCACCCTGAAGGGAAACCATGAGGATGGTTCCGAGTACAGCGTGCAGGTACAGTACTGGATGCCTTTCTTCGAAGGCGAGGGGCTCCATGACGCCAGCTGGCGGAGCGCCTTCGGCGGCACCATCTATCAGACGAACGGATCCAACGGATGCGTCAACTGCCCGCCGGCACTGGCGCAGACCATATACGAAAACATTGATGCCGGCACGGCTATCTTCATCTACTGATATCGGTTATGCTGAAAGGCTGTCTGAGTCAGGGGGCCGTCGGATGCATCATCCTTTTCGCTCCGGTCACATTCGCCGTGTATCTCCGACGGCCATTCTCACCTGAAAGGCGGCGCTGCGGAACGCGCCTGCTGACGCAGGCTTGAACGGGTCCTCGCGCTTATCGCCTTATCAGGTTCGACTGGCCGGGAGATACATCGGCTCTGTGAAGTCGCTCAAAGGGTGACTGCATGCGACGGCCTTAAATCATACAAGATGCCACAGTACTATATTAAGCCCGACTGCTCCATCGCTGTGCGATTCTCGCAGTCGGCACATGCATTCGCATCCGCGGATGCGCTGCCAAAGGAAAGGAGCAGTATACCACATTATGTCATGCACAACAATTCTTGTCGGAAAAAACGCTTCCTATGACGGCTCTACGATGATCGCGCGGAATGATGATTCCGGCGCGGGACACTACACACCGAAGAAAATGATCGTTTCCGATCCGGCAGCAGCGCCGCGCCACTACCGCTCGGTGCTCAGCCACGTGGAAATTGACCTGCCGGATCATCCGATGCGCTGCACCTTTGTTCCGAACGCACTGGAAGGAGAGGGCATCTGGGCCGCTGCCGGCGTCAATGAAGCTGAAGTCGCCATGACCGCGACCGAAACCATCACTTCAAATGAGCGCGTGCTCGGCGCGGATCCCCTGGTGAACCTGATTCCTGCCGACCAGTCCACCGACGGGAAAGAACACGCCGGCGGCATCGGCGAGGAGGATCTGGTCATGCTGGTACTCCCGTACATTCACACTGCGCGTGAGGGCGTGGAAAGACTCGGCAGCCTGCTGGAAGAGTTCGGCACCTATGAAATGAACGGCATCGCCTTCTCCGACGTCAGCGAGATCTGGTGGCTCGAGACCATCGGCGGCCATCACTGGATCGCCCGCCGCGTGCCGGACAATGCCTATGTCGTCATGCCGAACCAGCTCGGCATCGACAGCTTTGACTGGAACGACGCCTTTGGGGAAAAGAAAGAATACATGTGTTCAGAGGACATGAAAGAATTCACGGACAGATACCATCTGGACCTGTCCATGGACGGCATGTTCAATCCGCGCGACGCCTTCGGAAGCCATGAGGATGCGGATCATGTCTACAACACGCCCCGCGCATGGTACATGGCGAGAACGCTGAACCCGCACACCTTCAGCTGGGACGGTCCCGATGCTGATTTTTCGCCGGAATCCGATGACATCCCGTGGTGCTTCGTCCCGGAGAAAAAAATCACGCCGGCGGACGTCAAATACGTGCTCTCCTCTCATTTCCAGGGGACGCCCTACGATCCGTATGCCGTCTATGGCCCGGCCGAATCCCGCGGGAAATACCGCTCCATCGGCATCAACCGCACGGATTTTCTGGCCATGATGCAGATCCGGCCCGACATGCCGAAAGGCTGCCGTGCGCTCGAGTGGCTTGCTTTTGCTTCCAATGCCTTCAATGCGTGGATCCCGCTCTACACCGCAGTAAGCACCGTGCCGGCATACCTCTCCTGCACCGGAAAACACGTCTCGACCGACAGCTTCTACTGGAACAGCCGGCTGATCTCCGCGCTTTCCGACGCCGGATTCCGCAAATGCCAGAACCACATCGAGCGCTACCAGCTCGCCGTTCAGTCGGAGGGCAATGCCGTCATCGACCGCTATGACCCTGTGCTGAAAGCAGCTTCGCCCGACGAATACGAAAAAATCTGCGAGAAAGCGAACAGCGAAATGTGCGCGACGCTCCGCGAAGAGACCGCGAAGACGCTCGACGCCGTGCTCGACGAGACAAGTAACCTCATGAAGAACTGCTTCGCCAGATCCGACGCATAACAGGGATTCAAAGGCCCAGTATCAGCAGGCTCAGATTCTGCAGTCACAGATTCTGCAGTCACAGATTCTGCAGCCACAGATTCTGCAGCCACCGGCGCGGCAGCATATCGGCAGCATATCATGGGGCGGTATGAATGGTCAGATTTTCAAGACTGCCGTGCTGTCGGACATCGCGGCAGCATATCACAAGGTGGCACGCAGGATCAGAGACTGTCCAGCTCGTCCAGACTGTCGATGAACCGCACGTGGGCAAGCTCCTCCTCGGAGTAAAAGCCCATCTCGATCATCTTGCGGAGCTGATTTCTCAGATCATCGTAATATCCGTCCTTATTGTAGATCACCACATGCCCGTGGATCAGGCCGAGGCGCTCATCCGAGATCACTTCCGTGATCTCGTCCAGCGTTCCCGGCCCGCCGGGCATGGCCAGCCACACATTGGCCTGCTTCATCATCTCCACCCGGCGCGAGGACATGTCCTTCGTCAGGATCATCTTCGTCAGATGCTCCGCGCCGAGGTGATTTTTCATCATAAAGACCGGCATCACGCCGATCACCTTTCCGCCCAGACTCAGCACCGTCTGCGCCAGCACGCCCATCGTTCCGACACGGCTGCCGCCATACACCAGCACATGGCCGTTTCTGGCAATCCAGCTGCCGAGCTTCGCCGCTTCCTCATTAAAAGACGGATCATTTCCGGGTCTCGAGCCAAGGTATACTGCAATATTCATTCTGTTCCTCTTCCTGTATAAAACAGCCGACAGACAGCCGGCCATCAGCCTCTGTAAAATAACTGAACATCCGCGGAATCTCCGGAATCTTCGGGCGTTTACTTCCACTGGCAGGTTCATGCTGCTTTAAAGAATACCACAGACTGACGCAGGAATGCACAGAAGTTTCACCTCTGCCCGGCTTCCTGACTGACGTTCTCAATACAGTAATATGGCAGAACATCAGAATCATTCGTGCCTGTGTATCCGTACAGATACATCTGAATGGTGTCATCAAAATCAGAAAGATTTTTTCCGGGAGTATACAGATGAAAATTTTCACTTCTGTCAAGGCCAACCGGATTTGAATAAATATACCTTATGCCATCCTCAATGTAAAAATCCTCGCCCGTTCCTTCCACATTCAGCGTATCCATCGTCATGGACCAGGTATGTTCATCTTCCTGTACGGGCGCACTGAATCTGCCGGTAAAATTGCTGATGTATTCCGTTCCGTACGGATATCCGTCGCCTGTATCGCCCATATCCCGGTCATGGTAACTGCCTTCGATGCTTCCGTCCGGATAAAGCGTAAGCGTTGTCGACCATCCGCCGGCCCCGGACGAGAAGGTATAATCGGTTGCAAAATCAGCATATGGCCTGACTGCTTCCGGGTCTTCAGCTTCTCCGGTATCTGCCGGGTTCGATGTGCTTTCGGCCGTCTCCGCCGTCGTTCCGGCGGCAGTTTCAGCCGTCGATTCGGCAGCCGTATCAGAAACCTTTTCCTCATCAGATCCGGATTCCGACACTGCCTGCGCTGTCAGCATTTCCGCTTTTTCCGGTTCCTCCCTGTCAGAAGCCCCGCTGACACTGTTCACGGCCTCCTGACTTTGTCCCGGATCCTGCTGTTTTCGCGCCTGAAAAGACGGCGAATTCAGACAGACTGCCAGTGCAGCGCACACAACAGCCAGAATGACTGCAAGAAGTACTATTTTCTGAGTTCTCCGGCCATCACGTTTATCATCATTTTTCATCGCAGGTACCTCCTCCTGTTGTTAAGGTATGCGCCGGAAATCCTGTCATCACTGATACGGGACTTCCGGCCTGCGTCACGCAGCAGGGTTATTATGATAATATCATGCGCAGACAGCTTTCACAGGACTGCGGACTGCCGTCTGCCATATTGCGAAAGGACGAAATCCGGGCCATCCGGTCACTGTGTCCACTCATGCAGGATCCCGTACAGCTCCCGGATATAAAACGTCGCAAAAAGCCACCACGAGGTATGCGCCGGAACCGCAGCATACGAAAGCCCGAGCTTCTCCGCAATCACGCCGGCACGGTACATATGAAACTC
>Ga0256406_1001338_pt1 | contig 40277 bp, 57 predicted proteins | sample RumenRJG_03DNA_FD_185986 | JGI IMG/M metagenome (GOLD analysis project Ga0256406, IMG submission 185986) | Bovine rumen microbial communities from Lethbridge, Alberta, Canada - RJG_03 | ecosystem: Host-associated > Mammals > Digestive system > Stomach > Rumen | place: Canada: Alberta | collected... | reverse complement strand
TATTATTCAGAACAACACTACCAAGAAGCAGAAAAAACATATTCCGAACAGTAAACGGAGTAAAAAACGAATTCCAAACCAAAGAAATCATAAGAAACTACAAAACAATAAAACAAATTTAAAAAAAAATTCAAGCCATCAGTTGAATTTTTTACAACCTCAACAAACAAGAAAAAATCAAAAAACCATCTGAAAAAAATGTCCAAAAAAACCAGCAAACAACAGAAAAAATGGAAAAATATAAAAAAACATGACAATAAAAAAGTCGACGATACAAAAAACAGAGAATATCAAAAAACCAGATAAATAATTAAAATAAGAAAAGCGGAAAATACAGTAAAAAGCCAATTAAATTATAAAAACAAAAAAAATAGAAGAATAAAAAAATTAAAAACTTAGTTTTTAACTTTTAATTCAAAGTCAGATGGTTCTAAATCGATTTCACCATCTTCAGGAATGACTCCTTTTTCCCTTAAGATTTGTCTTGCAAGTAACCAGTAAACTAAAGCAATAGCCTTTTTACCTTTGTTATTTACAGGAATACATAAATCAATGTAACTGAGTAAGTTTTCAGTATCACATAAACCTACTACAGGAATTCCATTTTGTTTAGCTTCTAAAATAGCCTGATTATCAGATCTAGGATCAGTTACAACAATAACTTTAGGTTCAATGAATTTATGATATTGTGGATTTGTTAAGGTTCCAGGAATAAATCTTCCAGGAATAGTTTTACATCCAATAACTTCTCCGAATTTTTTAACAGGAGCTTGACCATATAATCTGGTAGATACAACTAAGATATCCTGTGGATCATATTGAGCTAAAAATTTAGCTACTTTTTGGATTCTTTCATCGGTTTTTCTAATATCTAATACATGTAAACCGTCTGATCTTACACGGAATATGTATTTTTCCATATCACTAGTTTTTTGTTGAGTTCCAATATGTAAACCTGCTGCTAAGTAATTATCTAATTGTATTAAAAGTTCTGACACTTTATCACCTTTATTTTATTATATGTAATTTTAATATCTTTTATCAAATTCATAATTGATAAGCTAAATTTGACTATTATTAACGAGTTTGTGTGAAGTTAATCATTATCAATAACTTCTATTGATTCCTCAGGACACACATCCATACATACTTCACATAAGCTACATTCTTCGGGATTAACAACTGTAACTTTATCGCCGTCAAGTAATAAAATTTCCATTGGACAAATATCAATACATTCTGCACATTCAGAACCTTGACATTTATCATAATCAATAGTTATTATAATCATATTATCCCTACTCATAATAATTATAATTAATTAAAAAAATTTAAAGAATCATCTAAATATCTAATTGAAACTTGCCATTTTAGGGTCAGATAATTCTTCCTCAATACGGATGAGTTCATTAAGTTTTGCGATTCTTTCACCACTAACTGCTCCAGTTTTAATAATAGGAGCTCCCCATGCAACAGCTAAGTGTGCAATAGTTTCATCAGTAGTTTCTCCAGACCTGTGAGAAACAACAGGAACAACATTGTTTTCTTTAGCTAATTTTACAGTAGCATAAGTTTCAGTTAATGAACCAATTTGATTAGGTTTAATAATAATAGCATTAGCAGCATTCTGAGCAATACCTTTAGCTAAATACTCTTTATTAGTTACAAATAAATCGTCTCCACAGATAAGACATTTATCCCCTACCTCAGAGGTTAATTGTGAGAAACCATCAAAATCATTTTCATCAAATGGATCTTCTACATAGAACATTCCATAGGTATTGATAATATCTTTAACATATTCCACTTGTTCACCAGTATCTCTTTCAATACCGTCTTGTTCATAGACATATTTACCTTTGTCTGCATCCCAGAATTCAGATGATGCAAAGTCAAGGGAAGGTCTGATTTCAAAACCAAGTTCATTACTTACTTCCTCACAAGCTTGAGCTTGAATTTCTAATGCAGTATCATTAGTTACATTAGGAATCCATCCACCTTCATCACCTTTTCCACCAGTGAAAGCAGAATCTTTTTTTGCTATTAATTCTTTAAGCTTTTTATGAATTGCAACATTACCGAATACTGCTTGTTCAATACTTTTAGCACCTACAGGTACTACTAAGAATTCTTGAATATCCGGAGCGTTTACACCAGCATGAGCTCCACCATTCATCATATTTCCAAGTGGGTATGGAAGTTCATTTCTCATATTTCCACCTAAAAATTTGTATAATGGTAAGTTGTATGATGCTGCTGCAGCTTTAGCCGCTGCCATAGACACAGCTACAGAGGTGTTACCTCCAATAGCAGACATATTATCTGTTCCATCAATTTCTTTTAAAACTAAATCGATATCAGATAAATATTCAGCATCCATTCCAATAAGTTCGGAAGAGATTACATCTTCCACTTCACCAATAACCTTATCTACTCCACCTTCAGGGAAAGATTTAACTTCCCTAGAACCGGTACTAGCCCCACTAGGTGCAGCAGCTCTACCAAAACCGTTCCAAGTAATAATATCTACTTCAACAGTTGGATTACCTCTACTGTCCAATATTTTTCTAACACGGACATCTTCAATAATACTATCCAAAAAAACACCTCAAGTGCATGTTCAATTTATTACCCTAATATCTATAATGAGATTACAATGTAATCATTAAAAAAATAGTATTTTCTTTTATAGATTCTTATGATATTTTTTATTTATTTTTTTAAGTGATTATTTTCTATAAAAAATAATCGAAAAACGATTAAATTGAAAATAATTTCAAATAATCTAATATAATATTAATACACCTAATATTTAAATTAATTGATTTATTTAAATATTTCACAATTAAAATATTAGTTTACTAATTTTCAATAAAAGTTAAAACTTTTAATTAAAGTAAGAATATGATAAATAAAATTAATTATTTATTCATCATCTCTAACTACATCTAAAGGTAAGACATTAGCTTCTAATTCTTGATAAGCTATATCAATAGGATCTAATGAATCTTCAACTTCAACCTGTGGTTCTGCACCCATTGAAAGTTGAATAGCTCTTGCACCTAAGATTCTAGCTTTTTCAAATCTTGTTAAATCTTTTCTAGTCATTTTTTATCTCCTAACTAATAGGCATAAAAAAATAATGTCTATTAAATATAAAAGAATTGAAATAAAGATTTATAAAAAATCTTCCTATGATTTTTATAAAAATCTTACTAACTATTTAAATATTTAAATTTAAACTAAAACCTAAATATTTTAGAATATTCTAAGTTAATAAAAACTACTAAATGACAATAAATAAACCCATTAAAAATGTGGTCTGTCTATTTATTCCCAAGTTTCAACATGTGAAATCAACATTCTTCTACAACAGTATCTAGTCAAACCAAGATCATCTAAGATATCTTTAGAATCTTCCCCATTTTCTAATCTTCTGTTATACTCATCAAAGTAAGCAGATACTGGTTTTCCGCAACTAATACATCTTATAGGAATCATTTTAAATCATCATTTCCACTTTTTTATTTAAATAATTAAAGAATAAAACTATAAATCTACCTGTAACTTTTTTGTTTACGAGCTCTAGCTCCAGGACCACCGTATTTCTTAGGTTCTGATCTTCTAGGATCTCCTACAAGCATAGTCCTATCATAATGATTGTATTTTTCTTTTAAATCCATATCATTAGTGTATTGAACTAAACCTTTTGCAATAACCATACGAGCAGCTTCAGCTTGACCCATAACTCCTCCACCTCTAACTCTTACAGTGATATCTACATCGTTAACGATATCTCCTGCAATGTCTAAAGGTTCTTGTAATTTTAATCTTGCAAGTTCAGGAGAGTAAAGTTCTAAAGGTTGTTTATTGATTCTTACTCTACCGGTACCTTCTTTTACAGTACCTCTTGCAATAGCAGTTTTACGTTTTCCACTAGTATGAACAACTTTCATAATTACACTTCCATTACAATCTAGAATTTAGCTCCTAATAATCTTGAGATTTCGCCTAATTCTATACCTTTTTTAACGTTTTCATATTCTGCTGCAGGAACTTCAGTTACCTCACTATCAGCAAACTCAGCAGGTACACCTACATAAGCTTTTAATCCTTTGTAAGCATTTCTACCTTTTGTTTTCTTAATAGGTAACATTCCTCTAACAGTTCTTCTAAATATATCATCTGGTCTATGAGGATATTTAGGACCTAATGTCCTAGGGTTTGAAATACTTTTTCTGTCTACTCGTTGTTTATATTTTGCATAAGCCCAATCCTTATTACCAGTAATCATAATTTTTTCAGCATTAAGTACAACAACTTCCTCACCTTCAAGAAGTGCTTTACTTACTACACTAGCAAGTCTACCTAAAATGCATCCTTCACCATTAACAATCATAATTAACACCTACATTCCCGATTATTGCATAATCCTAATATTGCTTCCTTTAGGATTTTGTTCAAGAATTTCACTAATAGTAAGGCATTCTCCACCAGCATTTTCAATTTTTTCCTGAGCTTTACTAGAGAAGTTTAATGCTGCTACAGTAACTTTTTTGTCTAAATTACCATTAGATAAAACTTTACCTGGAACTAATACTACTTCATTTTCATTAGCATATCTGTTAATTGAAGATACATTAACTTCAGCAGTGCTTCTGTTAGATCCTTCAAGTTTAGATGCAACATCTTTCCATATAGCTACGTCTTCTTGATTAGATTTAATTTTGAGAGTTCTAATAAGTTTAAAAAGGTTAGGATTTGTTTTTATAACTTTTTTAGCCATATTATTTTCCTCCTTTACTAAATTCAATTAGCTCATCTGCTTTATCCGCTAAAACATCACAAGCTTTTAATAAGACCTCTTTTGGAGGCATTGATCCATCAGTTTCTATTTTAAAAATAAAATTATTTTCTTCATATCCAACATGAATATAATCATTGACACATGCTCTTACACAGCTTTTACACATTGCACAGTTTTCAATATCCAAAACTTTAATTTTCTTAGATCTACGATCTGCTTTTAATATACCTCTAGGACATGCAGAAGCACAATCATAATCGATTTCCACATCATCATTAAAGGTAATCTTAGGATATTGTTTGTATGCACAAACTGTAGTCGGCATCCATTTAGCATGATCTTTACCGAAACCAAGTTTTGCTACAGCTTCAAGTTCGATTTCTTCATTTTCTTTAAGTTTTACTAAAGGAATTGTGTCATATACAGGTTTAATTTTAGGGTCAGAAGAGACTAAATCTTTAGAATAGACAACTCCTGGGCCTTTTTTATTCAATGTAAATGAAACACTGCATTTTGGGCAGTAGTCATCACAGTCACATTCATCAGGAAGAACTAGGCCTTCGATAGATTCCAAGTCAGAAACTAAAGGAGTTAAACCTAATCTATGTGCAAGTACCTCATCAAACATTGCAGATTCATTCTTGACAATGTTGACATCTTCAATTGCTAATTTAGGAACTCCCATCATAGCAATTCTTCTAATTGCATTAACAAAAGGTACTTCTGCATCACGGATAATGAATACAATTTCATCATCTTTTTGACTTTTGACTTCAATCTCCATTTAAAAAACCTTCCATATTTATACTCTTCTACCTCTTTTACCACCAGGACGTCCTGTACCATCATGAGGAATTGGAGTTATATCTTCAATTTTACCAATTTTAATACCAGCTCTTGCTAAAGCACGGATAGTTGCTTGTGCACCAGGACCTGGACTTCTAGGTCCGTTACCACCAGGTGCTCTGACTTTGATATGTAAACCAACAAATCCTTTTTCTTTAATATCTTCTGCTACACGAGTAGCTGCTTCCATAGCTGCGAAAGGAGAAGCTTCTTGTCTATCAGAACGTACAACTTTACCACCAGACCATTGAGTAATGGTTTCAGCACCGGTTATATCAGTAACAGTAATAATAGTATTGTTGAATGATGAATAAATATTTGCTATTCCCCATTTTTCATCTTTTGCCATAAATAACACCTTTTTCTATTCTGATTCTTCTTCAACTTTATTTGCTTTGTTATTGTTATAATCTTCAATTTGTTTAGCTACAGATGAATTACCATAGAAACCAATTAAATCATCTTCTCCTCTTTTAACCATGTAACTTGGAGAATCGATTTTTTTACCATTTAATGCAATATGTCCATGAACAATAAACATTCTAGCTTCTTTAGCTGTACGTGCTAAACCTTTACGATAAACAACAGTTTGTAATCTTCTTCTAAGAACATCTTCAACATTTAAGTTAAGAATATCTTCAAGACGAGCATTTTCTGATAAAACACCTATTCTAATTAAGTGTCCTAATAATTCATTCTTATCCTCGACAGCTTGATCTTGAGCAAAACCAAGTAAATACCTTGCTTCCCTACTGTATTTTCTAACTAAAGTATCAGCTTTCCAAATTTCTTTTTTGTTTTTTAAACCATATTTAACCATTAATTTGTTTTCTGATTTAATTCTTTCAGCATTCCAAGGATGTGGAGGAGTAGTATATTTCTTTCTTGCTTTACGTGGATGTCCCATAATCACATCTCCTATATAAAATTAATTTATTAAAAAATTCAACTAATTAATCCAAAAAAAGTCAACTATAACCCAGTATTTCTGGTACGACTAACTCCTACAGAAGAACCATGTCTAAATGTAGCTTTAGTCCTTTGACCTCTAACAGGTAAACCAAGTTCGTGTCTTCTTCCTTTGTAACTTCTGGTCTTTTTCATTCTGTTTAAATCATCTCTTAAAGTCATGTCAAGATCAGATTCAATTAAATGAGTAGTTTCACCAGTAGTATAATCGTTTCTTCTGTTTAACATCCAATCAGGGATGCCAAATTTTTGTGGATTTTCTAAAAGTTCTTCGATTTTTAAAACATCTTCGTCTTTTATGTATCCAATTTTAGCATTTAAGTCGAAACCTAAAGTAAGACCGATAGTTCTTGATAAAGATAATCCAATACCTTTAATATCTGTTAAAGCGTATTCGAAAGTTTTATTACCATCTACGTCCTTTCTTGAAATACGTACTAAATGTTTAAATTCTTCGTCTGCCATTTATATAACCTCCATTTATCAGAGCGAATCTACGAGACGAGAAGTAGTAGATTCGAATATTTTGTAAATGTAAATTTTTAAAAAAAAAGTTTTACAAAACACAGTTTTTTCAACAATCAAAACTTAGAACCAGGTTCTAAGCACAAATTATTGGTTAATAGTCAATATTTTAAGATAAACTTAATTAAGAAAGTAAAATTCATAAAAAAAATTAAATTAAAAAATTGAATAATTACCAATAAACGCCGAGACTGGGATTTGAACCCAGGCGGAGAGAACCTCCACAAGATTTCCAGTCTTGCGCCTTACCAGGCTAGACTATCTCGGCATCAAGATATCATAACCAACTAGTACATACTAAAAGGTAAAATACCAATAAAAAAAATAAGTTAATAAACTTATATCCATTATATCAACAAGCAATATAATAAGATATAATAATATTTTAAATTTATCATATATAAATGTTTGCTTATTTACATATAATATAATCAATATATAAAAAAATTTTTCAGGATTAAAATTAATCTATTTATAAATTTAATCAATGAAATCTATTTATAACATTATAAGATTGTATCTTCTAAGATAAAAAGCTTGTTATTTTTTATATAAAATTAGTTAATCTAGGAAATAATTGAAAAACTAAATATCTAAAAGAAATATTAAAAGAGATTTAAAAATTAAAAGAAATGTTCAAAATCATTTCCATGAAATTGGATAAAGATTCTCATCCATGAAAACATGATTAGTATTTACAATAATGCCATTTTCAGCATCTAAAATATCCTGAGAGGAATAACGGCTAATACCGGAACCTACTAATTCACCTTTTAAAGTCATTATTGCAACGGTATCCCCTGGACGAATGTCATCAGATAATATTGAGATTCCCCCTGCAGCAAGATCTGCACCATGAGTAATTGAGGCAACAGTAGAATCCTTAATATATATCTTAGGCAAATGACTAGCAGCCTCCTCCATTGGCATAATAGATTCCCTTAAATATTTCTCATTACCCTCATGTTTATAATAATAATATGCATCAGTAATGTCCTGTAAGGTAACAAGATTATTATCCTCAGAAAAGGATCCTACCTGTGTCCTTCTAAGTTCAGCCATATGTGCTCCACAGCCTAAAGCCTCACCAATATCATGACAATAAGTTCTAACATAGGTACCTGCTTGACAACCTATTCTAAATAATACGAATCTATCTTCAATCTCGGAAATATTTGCATAATAAACTTCCCTTGCCCTTATTTCCCTTTTAACTGCAGACTTAACAGGAGGCATCTGAAATATTTTACCTGTAAACTCATCAAATACCCCCCTAATTATATCCTCATCCAAACTTTCATGAATATTCATGAGACAAACATATTCCTTTGATGCCAATGATAGAAGTTGCATGGAACGTGTTGCGGAATTAATACCCATTGGCAAGATTCCTGTAACCTTAGGATCCAATGTTCCACCATGGCCCGTTTTATCAGCTTCCAAAATTCTTAAAACCCAGGAATCAACTTCATGAGAAGTAGGTCCAGAAGGTTTATCTAAATTAATAACACCCTTGTTTAAATACTCCTCAATTGTCCTTTCTTCAGGTACACAGCCATATTTAAAATCTGTTTCAAAACGAGATTTTTCTAATAATTCACTCATAATTCCCACTGAATAATTAATTAAATAAATTAAATAATAAATTAAATTAAAACATTTTATAAATTCTTAAATATAATTAAAGAATATTTTAAATAATAAAGCTTATTTTACAAATATACTTATAGTAATTATGATTATACATATGTTAACTATAAAAAAATAGAATTTATTAAAATAAATATTAATTTATAATTAAATCCATAAGTAAAAATACTTTATTATTCTATTTATAAAAAGATTTCTAGACTTTAAAAAAAAAATTAAAAAATAATTCCCGGATACCCATAAAAAATAATACAATACTTTAAAAAAATGAAAATCACTAAAAAAAAATAATTTTAAAAAAAAAAAAATAAAATAATTTTTAAAAAGTATTATTAAAAAATCAAAAATCAAGACTCTACTTTTTTAAATAAGGATGAGCTGATTATATCATCATCCAAAAGAGTAATAGAGCCAGTAATGTTTTCATCATCAATTCTATACTCATCATTTAAACCATGAATATCAAATGACTCAGGATTTGAATCCAAGATATTATCAATAAAATCTTTTAATAAAACATCATAATCTACTTTGGCTAAAGTTTCACCCCCAGACTTTATGGCATTAGGTATATAACTTTCTACTATCTTATCATGATAATTTTTATATAAATTGCTATCATGGAACAATTCAACACCTACCAGTTTACCATTGATGAAAATAATAGAACCCGTCTGATTTTCCTGAATAGGAAAGTGACTTTGATATTCCTCAAACCTATTTTTATTTATAGTATACATATCCCTTAGTGCTGATGTATCTGATTCAACATCAAGGGAATAGATTTCGTCGTTGATCTCGCTCCAAACTCTGGATTGATTAGGAGATCTTGTTCCATCCCTATTAAGGGACTTATAAATCTCTTCGGACTTAGCCCTTCTAACTGATGAAGATGCAAAATGGTCGGAATATTTAAAGTCACTGAAAGAAGAACTCCACCTACCTTCCTCAGTACATGAAACCCCTATATCCATCCTAGTCTTTGCAGGTATAATATAAGTATTGTTTGCAATTCTATTCTGCTTAGCCCCCATTAACTCCTCACCATCAAGAATAAGTAATGGAGTTACAGCATTATTTTTAACAGATACCCTATTGACACTAGGACCGTCCTCACATTCTGAAATTGTAACAAGGCCCAAATCCAAACCCTTCTTTAATGGTAATAAATCAACGATTTTATCATTAGATGTAACTGTTTTAACACCGATTATTGAAATATTTTTAAAAGATTGAACATCCAAATATGAGAGATTACTAAAATAATCATTTAAAGTCTTATCCATTTAATTTCCCCCTATAATTAAAATTTAACAAATTTAGATTAAATAAAATTCACATCACTTTCGGGATTAGATTTCTCAGCGTCTAACTCCTCACTAGTTAATAACTTACAAATTACTACATTATCGAAAATGAATTTTACAACACCATAATCCTCTTCCAAAATCTTATCATAAAGTCTTCCAGAACTCATCGTTCCTTTAACAACCGTCTTCACACTATTTGCAACATATGCTGAAGGACCTGCATATCTTAGTTCAGCCCTAATTGCTTCCAAATCATAGGTATTCTCATAATCTTTTACAAGTTTAACAATAGAACCTATTCTGAAAGGTTTTACACCATGAAACATGTTTAAAGCAGTCAGTGTAAAATAAATTTCATCATCCATAATAAACCCCCTAAATATTCTATTAAATAAGGATTAGAAATAATAAATATATAAATCTTTTTATTTAGTAAAATACCAAAAATAATAAAATATTTTCATTAATTTATAAAATAGTTATAAAAAATACAACTCTCTATAATATTGTAAAAAATTAATTAAAAATAAAATAGACACCGAAGGTTTAAGAAAAACAAAACCTAAATTCTTAAAAAAATCATAAAATAGTTATAAAAAATACAACTCTCTATAATATTGTAAAAAATTAATTAAAAATAAAATAGACGCCGAAGGTTTAAGAAAAACAAAACCTAAATTCTTAAAAAAATCATAAAATAGGAATATAAAAATACAATCTAAAGTATCTTAAAAGACAAATCGGGAAAAAATCAAGAAAGACATAAGTCTAAAAAAAATAGTGAAATCAATTAATTAAAAAATTTTCAAACATAAAAAATGTAAATTAATAGAATTTATAAAACAATTATAAAATTGTTCTATAAAGATTCTAAAGCTTTTTTAACTGCTTCAACATCATCAGAAACTTCAACAGTATCTGCAGTTGGTTCTAAGTGGCTAATGTTACAACGTCTATTTTTGACATTTCCACCAACTACTTCTACGAAGTTTTCATCAATAACATCCACAATTACACATTTTTCGCCAGCTTCTCTACCAGCGGTTTTTACACATACTCTACCTACTTCTATTGATGCCATTATATCACCTTTAATATATCTGTAATAATTTGGGAAATACTTTCAGGATTAAATGAATCTGAATTAATAACTACATCATAAATATTATAATCATAAAGATCTATGTTATGTATTTCCTTATATCTTGAAGCTTCACTTTCTTCTCGTATTTTAATTTCGTGTACCGCTTGTTCGATTGATTTATTTTCTCTATCATGAACCCTTTTAGCACGTACATCTAATGGGGCCGTTAACCAAATTTTAAGATCCGCCTCAATAAAGTAAGCTGATAATCTACCTTCAACAACAATGTCTCCAGCTTCATAAGCAAGTTCAGCTTGTCTTCTATCAATTTCTTTATCGATGTCAGTATTATTTTCAGCAAATTTACTGAATTCCAGCACACTCATCCCTTTCTCCTTTGCCATATCCCTAAATATGGAACCTGTAGATAGATAAGGAATGTTTAAATTTTCAGATAATACCTTTGCTGCAGTAGTAGTTCCACTACCAGCAGGACCACCGATTGTAATTATCATTATTTTCTAGCCTCATTTTTAAAATGTTTACGAGCACATTTAGGACATAAATATCCACCATATGGACGATTAGGTCTTTTTTGTGATTTGGATAATTTATTTATTTCATAAGGACGACCATTAGGAACAGCATGAAGAGGTGCACCACATTCAGCACATACATGTTTACTAGGTCGTTTCTTTTTGTATCTTAATACATTTTCTCCACCAGGAGTTCTTTTATTCATTCTTTTGTATGAACGAGATCTAAACCTATTTGCAGGCATTATATCACCTAATTAATTTGATTTGTAATTCATAAATTCTAATAAAATAATTAAAATAATTTATCTAAATTCAAATTTAGATTATAAAAAATTATTAATTAATTATATATTGTTTTTCGTTATTTATAAATATGAGTTTTTTAGAAGTATTTACCTTAAAAAAAATAATTTTTAAAAAAAAATTAAATAAAAATAATATTTAAAAAATATTATTTAATGTTTTAAGGTCCCCATTTATTATTATATCATAATAATAAATTGATTTTAGGATTAGAAACCTTGTTCAAATCCCATAAATTTCCTAATAACTTGAGACATTAATAAGGTACAAAGGAAGTACCATAATAACCAACCAATTGACCATGGAAGTGCATGTGGATTAGCTGCACCATAACCTGGAATTAATGGTCCAATAGTATGCCAGATTGGAGTTAATGAACAATAATAAACAAGAGGAGGTAAAATGACTACTGTATTTTTAATAGTTGATGCACTCATCCACCAAAATACTAAAAGGATAGGAACCATAGTAGCAATCATAGGTTTAAACTGTTCAGTCATCATTTTACTTTGTTTTTGCATCATCTCCACTTGCTCAGCCTGAAGCTTTGCCATTGCTTTTTGATCTCCACTTTTTTGAACTTCTTTAACTCTTTCCTGGAACTCTCTCATTTCTTTTTGAGTCTTATTCATTTCATCCTGATTAACTAAATATTTATTAGCAACAGTTGTAATGAGTGAAACAATGAAAGATATAACAAATACAGTTAAGATTGGATTATTAGGAGTTGGATCCAATGATAAAAGGGGATTAAAAATATAATTTAAAAAAGATATTATAATATCTGCCATAATATTCCTCTTTAAAATTAAATCATGAGATATTTAAATTTATTCTAAAAGATTTACCATCTTTTTAATAGTGGAAGGTAAATGATTATCATGATTTTTAATTATTTTAACGGTAGCTCCAGTCAAAGTAGCATAGGCCATAGAAGCTGCCCTGTTCATTTCTTGATGTAATTGAATATCTTTAGCCTTTTCAATATCCCTTTCCCTACTATCATCATTTAATCTCCTATAAATGATTTCATCAGGATCTGCTTCAATTAAAATGAATAAGTCAGGATTCAATTCTTCAAGAACCCATTTTGGAAGTCCAGGTAAAAAACCTTTAGGAGTACTTATAGTACAATGAGTATCTACTATAACATTTCCATCCTGAGCTTGTTCACTAATTTTTGCAGCAGCAAGTTTTTGAATTTCCTTCTGAGTATCAGGAGATAATTTTCTTAACTGATCCCTATTTTCAACAATACCTTCATCAAGAGCAATTTGAGTCATGACATCCCCATAATTTAAATGAAGATAATCGACTTTTTCTAATGTTTTATTAAGTATTGTAGTACTTCCAGAACCTGGAATACCAGTTAAAACTACTAATGTCATTTTTCTAGCCTCAATTTATTTTTTTATTGTCCTAAGAATTTTCTTAATGCTGGGTGCATGTCCATAAGTTGTTCCTGTGCAATCTCTTCATAAAGTCTGTATACAATACCAACTGTAAGCAATACACCAGTACCTCCACCAAGAGCACCTGTAAGATCAGCACCGAATGCAAGTATACCTACAAACAATCCACCTAAAACTGTTAGAGCAGGTATATATTTTTTCATAATTTTATATAATTGTCTTTTACTACTTCTAAAACCAGGGATTTGAATACCTGATTGATATAATTTTTTAGAAACTTCTTTAGCATTTAATCCACTAATTTCAACCCATAACCATGAGAATAATACACAACAAGCTAAGAAGAAAATCGCATAAATAATAACTCTTATTGGATTAGTATAAATCAAACTTAATTGATTAGGAGTTGATAAATATAATGCTGCTCCACTAACCGCTCTTCCTCCTTCAACTTTACCCAATATAGGCCATCCTAACTTTTGGAACATACTAGCCAATAATGAAACATTAACTAAAAGAGCACTAGTTAAAATAACCGGCATATTACTTGCATAGATAAATTTTAAAGGGTATTTTCCAACAGCACCTCTAACTCTTCCATGTCCTCTAACCTGACCTTGGGATATAGGTATTTCCACTCTCATACTTTCCCCATATACTGCAACTAAAAATACACCTATTGTTGCAATCAATGGTATTAAAACTGAGAAATCAGGACTACCAGTAACTAAACCCTGTATGAAACCAGGAATAATACCTGGAAGGGCACCACTTGCCCCAGGAATAAAGTTAAAAGTACCGACCATAATCTGTTCAGCAACTCCAGCTGCAATGAATAAACCAATACCACTACCAAAACCCCATTTTGATACTACCTCATCAAGATATAAGATCAAGATAGCACCAATTAGAAGTTGTAAAAATATAACCCCTAAGTAAGAATTATCTATTGGAGTTAAACTGCCAGTGAATACAAGTACAGCTGCCTCAAAAATTGTAAAGATAATTGCTAAAATTTTTTGTGTACTTTGGAAAAGTGCTTTGTCATGGTGAGTAGATAAATCTAGATTCAATAATTTTGCACCTACTAATAATTGGAGTACAATTGAAGCGGTAATAATAGGTCCAATACCTAAAGTAAGAATAGAACCAAAACTACCTGCCATAACTGCCCTTAACTGAGCAAATTGATCTACAGCACCTGAACTTAAACCATATAACGGTATTAAAGAAAGTACATAATACAAAACCAAAACGACAATAGTCCATTTTGCTTTTTCCCTAAAATCTTGTCTATGTATAGGCGCTTTAACTTCAGGCAAAAATTTAAAAATTGGAGTTAATGCATCTAAACTACTCATACTTTACCTCTTTAAATAGAATAATTGGTTGTCAATTATTTAAAGAAAAATAAAAAATAATAATATAAAAATATTATAATTCTACTACTTCTCCACCAGCTTCTTCTATTTTAGATTTAGCTGACTGTGAGAATTTAGGAGATTTAATGATGAACTTTTTGGTAATTTCACCTTTAGCTAAAACTTTGTCATAACCTAAATCAGTGACATCAATTACAATTGCATCTCCTTCTTTAGTAGCTAAACCTTTTTCTAATAAACTTTCAGATTGTTCTTCCAAATAACTAACGTTAACAGGACGAACTTTCTTAATCATTTTTTGAGGTCTTTTAAAACCATGTTTACCAAAGTAGTTTTTATTTTCAATAACAGTTCTGGTCCAATGTTGTTTACCAGCACCTGCATTACCTCTTCCACCGCGGTTACCATAACCTCTTCGGTTTTTAACAACTCCACCACCATTGGTTCTGGTACCTCGTTGTTTAGTAATTTTACGTTTTTGTCTAATCATATAATCACCTAATTATGCCATCCTAATAGCAAGATCATTAATATCTTCACCACGGTATCCTAAATCTCCACCTTCAGTAATAGGTTTTCTGATAGATTTATATCCTTTTCTAGGAGGATGGAAACGGAATACTGGTTTCATACCAACATCTTGAGCTTTAATTTCACCTTTAATTAAAGCGTTAGCTAATTCTTCAATAGATTTATAATCAGTATTTTCTTTAAGGTATTCATCAGTTACATGAACATCTCCAACTAATCTACCCCTTTTAGAGATAATTTTAGTTAAGGTTTCAGTATTGATTTCACCCCAAGTAATATAATCTTTACCTTTTTGGAGCATACCTTTGTAACTGTCAGTTTCATCAATTAAAACTGCATGGCTGATTCTATTGAGTCTTAACATATCCAAAGTATCAGAGATACCTTTTTTAACACCTGTTCTTCCTCTAATTCTAATAACTAAAAACATAAAATCACCATTTATTTGGAAATAACTCCCATAGCTTTGAGATCATTATTACTAGCTTTAACTTTACATACTTGTTTTAATGCATCAAATACCGCATTAGCAAAGTTAATAGTAGTTTGAGTTTGACCACTAGTTTGAGACCATACATCTTCAATACCTGCTAAAGACATGATAGTTTTACCTACATCACCAATAGCAAGTCCTACACCTGCAGGAGCAGGCATTAGGGTAACGTTTACACTACTAGCTTTTCCAGTAACTTTGAAAGGTACTGTGTGTTGTCTTCCACAAACACAACCCCAATCTCCACAACCTCTTCTAACTTTGATAATATTATATTTAGCATTATCAACAGCTTTTCTGATTGCAGGACCTACTTCTCTAGATTTTCCTTGTCCTAATCCAACATAACCATCTTTGTTACCTACAGCAACAATAACTCTAAAGTTAACCTTTCTACCAGATTTATGCATTCTTTGAACTAAGTTAACATCCATAACTTCTTCTTCTAAATCAGGAAGTAAAGCATCAACAATTTCTAATTCCATTATTGAGAGACCTTTTTCAAAAATTTCATCAATATCGGTAATGGTTCCGTCTTTAACCATTTTACCAACATTGGTTTTAGGTTCCCATTCTTCCATATTAAAACTCATAGTTATACCTCAGCCTCATCAATTTTATTTTTAATTTCTTCAAAATGATTAGGTAAATCTACAGGTTGAAGACCTCTTGCAAGATATTGTGAGAAATGTTTATTTAATTCTTCTTCATCTAAAGAAGCAGCATAGTCCGCTACGGATTGACCATTAATACGGTCTTCTTGAGGAATAACAGATTCACCATAAGGTATTTCTAAACCTGCATCAACTGCACCTTTAAGACCTGCAAATATTTTTGAACCTCTAATAGGTGATCTTAAACCAATATCTAAGATAGCGTTTTCAACACCAGCATTTAATGCTTTTTTACCACACAAGTAACCAGTTAAGTATACTGCACTAGTATTACTAGAGCCTCCTAACCAACCTAATTTTCTTAATTCCTTACTGTGTGCTGATACAATGGTTTCATCACCCTCAGGACGAATATTAATAATTTGAACAATAACATTAGCATTTGAAACTCTAACAACTAATCTTGATGTATTTAAATCTGCCATTCTAAATCTAGCAGCATAATCAGTTTTTCCTTCTCTTCTTCTTCTAAATGCTACTTTATAATTTGATCCATGTGCCATTCTATCCACTCCTAGTTTTTAAGCATGTCATGGTCACGAGCATAGTTTTTCATATAAGATTTACTTCTAAATGCTCCACCTTTAGCCATCTTGTATAATTTTCTGTAGGTTGTAGGATCGATTTCACCAGAATCACGCATATCTCTTAAATCAGTTCTTAAAGCTCTGATTGTAGACATCCATGCTTGTTTTTTAGGAGTTCTAGCGTATTTTGCTCCTTTAACACTACCTTTTCCTTTTCGTCTACCTTTTTTCTTTTGGGCTGCAATTTTTTTAGATCTATAACTACTAATACCAGTTTGAGGTTTAGCTTTTATAGCTCCTTGATCGATTAACTGCCTAACTCCATCTCTTGTAATAGCCCTTGATACTTCTTCAATTTGTTCAGGATCAATCCATACACGGTTGAGTCCTACTTTGAGAATATCCGCAGCTAATCTTCTTTGAGTAGTAAGATTCATTTTAATAAACCTCCATTCGATTAATAATACTTAAATACTTAATTTAAGTCCCCTTTATAATAAAATAAAATTTATAATAAAAGATAATAATTATTTATTTAAAACTTTAATACCAAGTTCTGATGCTTTTTCTAACATCATAGCTTTTTTATGATTACCGATAGAAGAACTTATCCTAGCAGCTTCGGTAGCTGGATCTAAGTTTTCTAATTCTTTCATGTTATGAACAAGAACGTCTTTATAACCTGAAGGATGTAAATTCCTAGAAGCTTTAGGAGATCCATAACCTATAGCAGGCATGTCTGGTTTTCCTGCTTCATATCTTCTCATTTTACTAGTTCTTCCTCTAGGTTTTCTCCATTTGTCTCCAAGTTTTTTATATCTAGCATATTCCTGTCTTTTAAATTTTCTATCCATAGAAATCACCTATTCTTTACTAACTAAATATATTCCATCTTGGAATACTCTAGGATCTTTTCCTTTAATTTTAGTTGCTTGTTCTAAGTTAGCCATAGTTTGACCAACATGTTCCTTATTAATTCCAGTTATAGTAACTTCGTCCCCTTTAACTGTAACTTTTGTTTGGTCACCTACAATTTTAGAAGTCCTTGGGTGTTGTTCACCAACAAAATTATCAATGGTTACAGTTTGTCCCTTAACTTTTACAGTCATTGGAAAGTGTGCAAATACAATTTTCATATGATAGGTGAAACCGTCAGTTACACCAATAATCATGTTAGAAATATGAGCTTTAATTGTTCCAAGCATTGATTTATCTTTGTTTCTTGGAAAATCAGTAACTAAAATAACTTTACCATCTTCTTCGGAAATTTTAACATTAGGATAGTTAAAATTCCTGTTTAATTCACCCTGAGGTCCTTTAACAGTAACCCCATTGTCTAATTTAACTTCAACGCCTTCAGGAATTTCAATTTCTTCCCTTAAAGCTGCAGCTAATACCATCTATAATCACCTAATACATGTAAGCCAACAATCTTCCACCGATACCTTTAGCTTTAGCTTCTTTGTGAGTCATGATTCCTTCAGGAGTAGTGACTATAAGAATACCAAAGTTCTTTGCTGGCAAATATCTTTTTTCAAATTTTTCGAATTCATCTTTTTTAACAGCATGACGAGGTTTAATTACACCACATTGATTGATGTTACCATCTAATTCAACTTCGAATTTACCTGCTTTATTATCATCAACATATTCAAAATTACTAATATAATTCTCTTTTTTCATAACACTTAAAACATGACCAATTAATTTGGAAGCAGGAGAAATAGTACAAGTAGAATTTACTTGTAACTCATTATTCCTAATATTAGTTAAAGCATCTGAAAGAGGGTCCATAAGAGTCATAATTACACCTCTAATTGTATTTTTTAAATCCTATTTTAGGAGCGACTTCTCTAAAACATTGTCTGCAAAGATTAAGTCCATATCTACTAATCATAGCAGAATGATCCCCACATCTTGAACATTTTTTAGAACCTTTACCATATTTTCTTGCCATAGTAACCACCTATTCTAAATCAACATAATTTACATTAAAATTATCTTTCATATATTTCATAGTTTCTTCTTTAGTAATTCTATGTCTTTGAGGAATCCTTTTATTTTGGATTTTTCTTTTGTGTATTCTGTAACCAGGTTTTTCAAATGTTACTGAAACATTCATACCAAAGATACCGATGTCAGGATTATATTTAACTCCTGGAATATCAATATGTTCTGCAATACCAAAAGAAAGGTTACCTTGACTATCAAATTGGCTTGATTTAATATTGTTATTAATACCTTCTAAAACCATTTTAATAGCATGGTCTGCTTTTTCACCACGTAAGGTTACTTTACAACCAATAGGTTGTCTTTTTCTAATACCGAATTCTGGGTTAGTAGTTTTAGAAAAAGTTCTTACAGGTTTTTGACCAAACATTTCTTCTACTAAATTAAGTGCTCTGGATAATTGTTCACCAGCTTCACCTACACCAATACTAACAGTAGCTTTAGATATAATAACTTCATTCATTGGATTCATTGGTTAACCTCCAATAAAGAAATAACTGGTTCATCATTTCCAACAACAAAAGCATAATCTTTTAAGGTTAAGAATTGATCTTTGCTTGCGTTTTCAATAATAACAGTATTTGGTTTTGAAGAATCATTAATAATGATTTCTTTAACAGTACCTATTTCACCAGTATGTTTACCACCGGTAACAAGAACAGTAGATTCTTCTGCAAATGGATAAGATTCAACAATTTCTTGACTAGGTACATTGATTTTTAATACATCTCCAACTTTGTATTCATCATCAACAAGGATGTTTCTACCATCATGGAGATTTAATTGAGTTTTTCCACCCTTAATAGTGGTTTTATTAACAATTTTAGATAATTTAAATTCACCATCATCAATAGGGCTTAAGGTTAATCTTTTCTTATTATCTAAAAGAACCCTATAAGATTCACCTGTTTTAGGAATGGAAATAATATCCATAAATCCAACAGGATATTTGTAATCTTTTCTAACCTTACCATCAATTAAAACATTACCTGAGTTTATAACCCTTTTAGCTTCTCTAGAATTATCACCGAGAGCTAAAATATCTCTGACAACTACCATTAAAGTTAAAGAATCTTCAATAGCATGAGGTCCAGCTTGAGGTTTAACAGTCCAAGTATGTTCTTTTGGATGAATAGGCCATGATTTAGGTGCTTTAAAAGTTTTTAAATGTTTTCTAGATCCCATTTTTGCCATTATTCTTCCTCACTTATTTTGCTTCTTCTTTCATCATCTAAATCCACATCAACAATCATTAAATTTGATGGATGTACTGGGAGAAATATTGTAGTCCCATCAGCTTTATTTAAGGTTACACCTTCAACATTAACTGTGTATTTTTTATAGTTAACTGCTTCAATTTTACCTTCTTGGTCTTTGAAGTCACCACGAAGTACTTTGACTTTGTCCCCTACTTTTACAGGTAAAGATCTTCTACCTAAATCTTGTCTTAAATCTTTACTTAAGGTAGCAGCCATACGAGTATTACGTTTGTGTAAAGGTGCATCATAATTTGCTTTTCTTTCTTTTCTTGGTTGTATTGACATATAATCACCTATACTAATATACTAGCAGCACTACCTACACCAGGCCATCTGTCAGCTGCTTCTTTTGCTACTGGTCCTCTGATTTCAGATCCTTTTAATAATCCTTCAGGAGTAATAATTACAGCAGCATTATCTTCGAATTTAACACGAAGACCATCTACACGTCTGTATTCTTTTTTCTGTCTTACTACAACTGCTTGTACAATTTCTCTTCTCATATCAGCAGTACCTTTTTTAACAGAAGCAATGACTAAATCTCCAACACCAGCAGCATCAATTCGTCTACGGACACCTTTAAATCCTTTAACGGAAATAATTTCAATTTCACGTGCACCAGTATTATCAACACATTGAAGTCTTGCACCAATAGGTAATGCTTTAGTAACATTTGATGTAATTGCTTTCATGGTTCTATTCTCCTTTAACTTCAACTATAACAAAATGTTTAGTTTTACTTAATGGTCTGCATTCTGCTATTTTAACTTCATCTCCAACATTTACATCAATGCAGTCAGGTTTATGAACATTGATTCTGGATTTCCTTTTTTCATATCTTTCATATTTACGAATGAATTTATAATAACTACGTTCTACAGTAACTGTTCTTTCAGCTTTGTTAGTAGTAACAGTTCCTTCAAGAACTTGTCCTCTTACAGGTAAATCACCATGAAAAGGACAGTTAGGATCATTACATTCTCTTTCTGGTTCTTGAACATTAAGACCTACCATATTATCACCAATTAAATTTTTTTATATCTCTTCTTTATCCGATCTTCTGGACGACTCAACAAAATCCTTCCATCAACCTCAACCCAAGTCCCATCAGGAATTTTAAATTGAAATATTGAAACATCTTTAGGTAATAATTTTTCACAATTATCTGAAGTTTCAATAGTTAATGTTTTCTTTGTTTCATCAATCACTTTCCCATTTAGTCCAATTAAGGATTCAGTAGAACTATAGCTAACTTCAACATGTAAACCAATTAATTCATGATATACTAAATTCCTTGAAGTTATCATTTTCCCTTGCCTACTTTTAAAAATCTAATCAGACTTAATGTCTTCTATTATTTCGCTTTTTATTCTTTTTAGAATCTCTAATTTCAATAGTGTCTGAAGAGAATCCCATATCAGATAAAACTTCCTTAACCTTAACCTTATGATCACCTTGAAGTTCTATTTGACCATTTTTGGAAGTTCCTCCACAAGCACATTTAGCTTTCAAAGTTTTGGTAAGCTCTTTGATATCAATATCATGTTCATCAATACCCTCAACAATAGTCATGAGTTTACCAAATCTACGTCTTACAGTATAAACTTTTACAGTTTGAACTTCTCTAGCAATTTCCTCGCATACACAAAGTTCTTCAGGAAGACCGCATACTTCACAGATTTTAGACATTTAATTCTCCTTCTCCTTTTCATTCATAATTGTAAGAACACGAGCAATAGTTCTTTTAAGTTCTCTTATTTGACCAGGGTTATCAATAACACCGGAAGCAGAACTTTTAGAAATATTTTTAGCTAATTCTGATTTGAGTTCTAATAATTTATCCTCAATCTCTTCATTTTCCATTTCCCAAATTTCTTTACTTCTTAAGATTGCCATTTTAAAAACCCTCTATTTAGTCTTGAGTAGTATTTTCAACCTCAGATTCCTCTTCAGAAATTTCTTCCAATTCTTCTAAGTTTTCGATTTCTTCAGATTCTTCTAAAGATTCAACTTCTTCAACTTCTACTGATTCCTCTACTTCTTCAGCAGGAGTTTCTTCAATGTCTTCTTCAATATCTTTAACTACAGGAGCGATGATTTCAACTTTATCAGGTAAAACAGCTTCAGGAGGCATAATTCTAACAAATACTCCTAATACACCAGGTTTTAAATGTACGGTAGCGAAACCTTCTTTAATAAATTTAGTTGCAGGTTCACCACATTTTTTAATATAACCTTCTGAGAATTTAGCAACTGCGGATCTTGAACCTCTGATTTTTCCAGAGATGGTGATTTCTACACCTTGAGCTCCAGCTCCCATAATTCTACGGATGTTGGAATATGCAACTCTTCTGAAATGCATACCTCTTTGTAAATTATTAGCTATTTTGGAAGCCATAATTTTTGGATTAAGTTCTGGAACATCAACCTCTTTAACTTCAACTTGAGGATTATCTAATCCGAAGTTGTTTTTAAGAGTTTGGGTAATAGCCCTTACAGTTTTTCCACCTCTACCAATAACCATTCCTGGTCTTTCAGCATATACTACAATCATAGTTCCAAGAGGAGTAACTTGAACTTCCATTCCACCGTAACCTGCTCTTTCGAGTTCAGATGATAAAAATTCATCAATTTTTGTTCTTTTGAGACCTTCGGTAACAAAATCTTTTTCTATCATAGACTTAAGCCTCCATTAAAACTATTTGTATGTGAGTTGTAGGTGTATTAAATGGAGTTACTCTACCAAATGCTCTTGGGATTGCTCCTCTAATAACCATTCCTCTATGACTGGATATATGTTCAATTTTAAGATTTTCAATATCCATTCCTTTATATTCTGCATTAGCTTCAGCATTTTCTAAAACTCTTAATACTGCAGCAGCAGCTTTTACAGGATATCTACCTGCAGACCAGCCTTTCATACCTTTTCTGTGACCAACTTTTTTGTTGTGTTTTTTGAAAGGAACTGCCTGTTTCATGTCAATAACATCATTTAAGTATTTTTTAGCTTTTTGAACATCCATTCCTCTAATTGCACTGCAAATATCAACACAATGTTTTGGAGAAACTTTAAGAGATCTAGCCATAGCACGTGCTGTTTGTTTATCTTCACTTTCTTCTTTGTTATAAGCATATTTTTTAGCCATGTTAAAAATCTCCTTATTTCAATGGTACAAACATAGATGATCTTGTAGCTCCCATACCTGGGTCACCATGTTGAACTCTTTGTCTTGTAGGTGCAAATTCACCAAAGTAACAGCCAATCATTTCTGGCATAATAGTTACTTCTTCAAAAGTTTGACCATTATAAATTCCGAAGGTAGTACCAACCATTTCAGGAAGTACAATCATATCTCTACAATGAGTTTTGATTACAACAGGTCTACCATCTTTATTTTCTTTATTACTAAATTTTCTCATTTTATCTAAGACAGCTTGTTGTCTTGGTAAAAATCCTCTTTTTAAAGATCTTCTTTGTCTTGCTGGTAATAATTCCATGAAATCTTCTAAAGACATATCTTGTAATTCTTCTAAAGTATATCCACGATATTTATATATTTTTCGAGCCAAGATTACACCTCCTATCTATCGTCTTTTACCTGTACGTTTAGCAGCAATTGAACCAACTTTTCTACCAGGGGATGCATGTCTTGAAATAGTAGTAGGACGTCCTGGGTGTTGTCTGTTACCTCCACCATGAGGGTGATCTACAGCGTTCATTGCAACTCCTCTAACGGTCATCATCTTCTTACCTTTAGCCTTAGTAGCATGCCATCTGTTACCTGCTTTAAGGTATGGTTTTTCTTTTCTTCCTCCGCCTGCAACAATTCCAATACTTGCACGGCATTGAGGGTTGAAAGTTTTTAATTCACCGGATGGTAATTCAATTACAGCTTTATCAGCATCATGAGTAATTAAAGAAGCATAAGTTCCAGAAGATCTTACGAAACGTCCACCGTCTCCAGGTCTGTTCTCAATATTATATACTGGAGTACCTTCAGGAATTTCTGCAAGGGGTAAGGTATTACCAAAACTGATAGGTGCTGAAATACCACATTCAATTTCATCATTAATTTGAATACTTTCTGGAGCTAATATGAATTTTTTCTCTCCATTTTCAAATTTAACTTTAGCAATAGGTGCAGATCTAGCAGGGTCATGTACAATATCAGTAACAATTCCTTTTAAGCTACCTTCTTTTTCAATATCATCATAAGTTCTGTATTGGATTTTATCTTTGAACCTGTGAGAAGCTACACGATGAGGAGGATTTCCTCTACCTCTTCTTTGATGTATTAATCGTTTTCCCATTCAACTTCCTCCTTAGAATACTCCTATTTTAACAGCAATATCTTCTGCTTTTTCTTCTTCAACAAGTTTAATGTAAGCTAATTTTAAACCTTTAGGACTGATATGAGTGTTGACTCTTTCAACTTTCTCTTCAAATAAGGTTTCAAAAGCTTTTTTAATATCTGCTTTAGAAGAATTCCTTGATACAACAAAAGTAAGTTCATTATTAAAATCAATTGCATTCATAGTTTTCTCAGTAACATGAGGTTTAACAATAACTGCGTATGGATCCATTTTATCAACCTTCTTTATCTACAATAAATTCTTTTGAATTTATTGGAATAATCCTCCTAATTTTTCAACAGCAGATTTTGTAAAAATAGTTAATCTTCCTGGATGAGTACCTGGAGCTAATAATTCAGCATTTAAATTTTCAACAGATACAACATCTACACCAGCATGATTTCTAGCACCTAAACTGATACCTTTATCATCACCGACAACTACTAAAGGTCCTTTGGATTTTTTGTATTTTCTACCTCTAGTTTTTCCTCTACCTGCTCTAATCTTTTTACCGTTTTTAGCACGGATTACATCATCATAAACACCTAAGTTTTTGAAGATTTCACGAGTTTCTTTAGCTTTTTTAACTGCTTCAAGATCATCTTCAACAACTAATGGAAATGCAGGAACATTTTCAATTTGGTGTCCTCTTTTTTCAACTAAATCTTTATTTGCAGTTGCAGCAACAGCAGATCTAATTGCAAATCTTCTTTCCTTATTATTGATTTTTTCATGATGTACTTTTTCAACTCTTAATGGGTGAGCTTTTCTTCCACCAATAGCTTGTGGAACGAAACCAGCTTTTGCACCATTTTTAATCCTTGGTACCATAGCTGCACCTCTACCTGAACCCCAAGATTCAGCAGAAGTTCTTTTACCTGCCATAGGATCATTTCCCATAGGTTGAATTCTAGCAGTCTGAGAAGAAATAACTGCTCTTTTGATTAAATCTGGTCTGTAAACTTCATTAAAAATAGCTGGAAGTTCTACTTCACCAGAAACTTCTCCTTCAATAGAATAAACATTAACCTTCATATTTAGACCCCTTGTTTAGATTTAGTACTAATAAAGTTTACTTGAGGAGCTGATTCATCAGTAGATTTAGGTCTGATAGCTTTCCTTAAGATAACTAACCTTTTAGTTGGACCTGGAAGAGATCCTTTTACTAATACATAATTGTTTTTAACTAATCCATATTTAATAAATCCACCATCTGGGTTTACTTCATTAACATCAGATTTTGAGCCAATTTTAATGATTTTCTTATTGAATTCTGTTCTTTTATGGTATCCCATTTGACCTGCTTGAGCAACAGTCCACATAGTTCTGTTAGGAGTCCATGGACCAATAGAACCAACGTGTCTCTTTTTACTACTACGAGCAGCTTTACCATATTGAATTCTAATATTCCATCTTTTAATAACACCTTGGAATCCTTTTCCTTTGGTGGTTGCAATAGCATCTACATATTGTCCTTCATTAAATACATCACTAACATTTACTTCATTACCTAATAATTCAAGTGCAGTGTTAAGTTTTTCTTCAACAGAAGCTCCACCAATACCACATTCAAATATTTCAGGTTTCTTCTTAGGTGTACTTACCATTTTAGGATTAGTATGTACTAAAACTTTAATTTCATCAGTGTGGTCTAAAGCATCTTGTATTTTTGCAATAGCATCAGATTTATTATAATTTTTAGGAAGTGTAATCTTCCTAGATAATTCTTCATCTAAATTATCTGCAAGAACCTCGGTAATAGCTTTAAATCCACGATTTGTTTTTTCATATGATCTAATTCCCATTACAACAACTGGTGGGACTTCTAATACAGTTACAGGAGTGGATACTTCCATACCATTAGTTGGGGAGTTTTTACGATTATCCACAACTGTTGCATGAGTCATACCAACTTTATAACCAGCGATTGCAAGTAATTTAGATTCATCACTTACAGGCCATGATTTAATTCTAGGAGTTTCTTTTGCTACTCTTTTTCTAGGACTAAATGCAACAGACCCTTTTCTTGGTTGATGATGTCTAACCATTTAATTTAACCTCCATTATTATTATAATTCCTTAATTAATTATTGTAAATTAATTTAGATTATTAAACAAAAAATTAGATTTTCTAATTAATTGTATGACATAAGAATTATAAGACAAGCCAATAATTCTAAAATAAATAACAAAATCATCCATAAGGTAGATTAAGTTATATAAAATTTAAATAAAAGTATTAAATTCAACATAAGTCAAATTCAATTTTAAGTTTATTAAAGAAACAGAAAAACTGTCGAAAATAAACATTTTACAGCAAGTTAACTATTAATAAATTAAATTCTTAAAAAATACAATCTAAGTTAAGCTAAGAGTAAATTGAATAAAGATAAAGTAGCAACAACTGCTTCTTCAGTTCTTACTGTTTTAGTTCCCTGATTAGGAATGGTATTTACTTCAATAGATTCCCATTTAGGATCTGAGTAATTACCCTCAACAGAAGAATAAGGACCACCAAATACAATAGCAATATTATTAACATTATTCACTTTATACCTTAATTCATCAAAAATAGAATTTATTGTATCGGCATATCTTGTTGTTATAACAACAAAATCAGGATTTTGCTTATTCAAGCTTTTTTTAAGACCATCATTATCATAGACAGTCTTGTATCCCCAATAAATGTCCTCTGGTTCATCAGGTGTGACTAATATCTCTTTAGCAATTTTAGTAATCTTAAAACTAAAAATTTTATTAACTGTTAATTGCTCTTTACAAAAAGCTAATTTATCCATACCAATATCTACAAAAGTTCCTTTTTTATTTCTCTTTACAGTGAAACCCTGTCTAAAATCTCCTTTCTTTGGAGAGTCATTAGTAGGATGATGTGGAGTTCTTAAAGGTGGTAAAATTCCTACATGTTTTAAATCTTCCTGAATAGGGAACGCTCTTTTTCTCAAATATTGAGGAGTGTTCATATAACTTAAAACATCATAGATAAATTTAGCGTCTTTACTTCCTCTTTCATCATTGAAAGAACTATCATTGTAGATTATAACCTTATTCACACGAAAAACAGCTAACGCTCTACCGATAATACCTACTTTATAGGTTTTTAACTTCAAGTCGTTAGTTTCTGCTAGAAATGAATTAGGTATAAATAAATTAATATTTTGCATTATAGTTAATTTGTAAAAAATAATATATAAATGTATGCCAAACTTCGATAGTTATCACTAATAAACTTATCAATCAGTATTATATCAACTATAATACCTGTAGATCAACTACACAAATAATTATACTCTCATGAATATAATGTATTTATATATTATTTTAATAGTATATAAAGATATGGTTTTTTAATATATTTTTAGGATAAAAAACAGTTTAATCTAAAAAAGAATAAGAATTTATATATAAAACCATGGAAAAATAAGTTTAAAATATTTAGAAATAATATGAAAATCAGATAGGAAATATAAAAATTAATAAAGAATTAAAAAGTTTCAACTCTAAAAACAATTACCCCAACATTCCTAGATTCCTGAGTGTGAAATTTATAAATCTTTTTTAAAGGAAAATTATAGTAAAATTCATGGGTAATCTTAGCACCTAAATCCTCAAAATAATTCACTATGAAATCATGAGTGCTGGCCATATGAAATGAATATATTACCTCCGAGTTTTCACATGCAAAATCTATAAACCTTCTATCAGCACCATTTTTAGCCTTTTCCTGGGAACCAAACGGAGGGTTCTGAATTAGTGTATCTACTTTATCGTTGGAAAATCCGGAAATGTCCAAATCTTTAATTTTCTTAAGATTATTAACATTGCCCTGAAAAAAATGTAAACTATCCATTTTTTCAGTACTTATACCTATATGTTTTGATACATTTTGAGCCATTTCTAAGGACTCATCATCAATATCTATTCCAAGTACTGAATTTGCACCTAAAAATATAGATCCTATTGAAAAAATTCCAGTACCACATCCCAAATCTACAATATCCATATTATAAATATCACCTAAGGTATATGCATTCCATAAAACATCAGAGGCAATACTTGAAGGAGTGGAATATTGTTCAAATTCCACCTTAGGATTGGGGTGAGAGGGGATATTTTGAAGAATCATTTCCAAATGTTTTTTCTTAGTAATTTTTATCATAAAACCATTTTAATAAAATTAATTTAAAAATTTCAAAATACTACACAGCATATATTACCATATTATTATTTAATTATTTAATAAAATTGAGAAATAAACTTTTTACTTTAGATTATTTTAAAAATTAGCATGACTAGATTCTACTTTAAAAACTAGATTATCAATTTAAATTATTCTAAAGTAAAATTAAAAATTAACATGACCAGATTCCCACTTTAAAAACTAGATTATCAATTTAAATTATTCTAAAGTAAAATTAAAAATTAACATGACCAGATTCCCACTTTAAAAACTAGATTTTTATAAAAATAAAAAAAAGAATATGTAGACTAGTCTAAAAGTCTACATCGTCCAGACACCACTTTAACCAAAGTATGATCTGCTTTTTCAATGACTAAAGCTCCTTCTTGGTCAATACCAACAGCATAACCATTAATGACTTTACCTAAAGGTTGTTGTATTTCAACAAATTTACCAATGGTATGATTGTATTTTCTCCATTCATCAAATATGAAACCAATATCCCCCTCTAAGAATTTATTATATATAAATTCAAATTCTTTGAAGAAATATGCAGTACCTTTTTCTGGATTAATATCTCCGTCAACTACATCACTAAGAGCAATACTACAGTCCCTTATCTCCTCAGGGAATTCATTAATATCTATTTCAGAATTTATTCCAACACCAATAATAACACTTTCCAGATTGTTGAACCTAGCTATTGATTCTGTTAAAATACCGCATGCCTTTTTATCATGGATTAATATATCGTTTGGCCATTTAATCTCTGCATGAATGTTAAAATGATCCAATGTACGAGTAACTGCAACAGCAGTTGCAAGAGTCAAAAGAGGTGCTTTTGAGGGAGTGACATCTGGTTTTAATATTATGGATAACCAGATTCCCCCTTTTGGAGATTGATATTCTGTACCTTTTCTACCTCTCCCTCTTGTTTGTGTCTCGGACAATATAACCGTTCCATTTGAAACGTTACGAGATAGGAATTTAGCAACGGTGTTAGTTGATTTTACAGATTTAAATAAATACATTTCCCTGCCAATCTCATCGGTTTCAAGGTATGAATCACATTTATCTTTTGAGAAGAAATCTGATGGTTCATTACCTAATTCCTTAACTGCAGTTGTAATATCATTAATACCTAGTTGAAGAATCTCCTCAGCACTCTTATTTTTAAAATCATATTTGTTGGATATAAGTTCAAGAATTTCCTTATTCATATTATCCCATTTTTTAATTTTTCCATTATTTTAAAATATTATAAATTTCTAATTTATTTGCCTTTTATTACTTTCAGTTAAATAAGAACCTACCGCTGCAGATATTGCAGCGATTTTTTGTTGTGGAATAAATGTTGATTTAAGACGGTTTACATTTTCTACATCCTCAGCAATTACATTCTCCATTTCCTCATATATCAGTTTTTTATTCTCATCAATAAAGTGTGTGTTTAAGTCTCCAGATAGGAAGTTAGGATTTCTGATAATAGCTTTATGGAATGGAATTGTAGTTTTTACACCAAGTACAATATATTCACTTAATGCCCTTTTCATTCTACTAATTGCCTCTTCCCTTGTACGGCCAAATGTAATTAATTTTGAAATCATTGAATCATAAAAACTTGGAATTGTATAATTCCTATATACACCACCGTCCAAACGTACCCCCGGACCACCTGGTGAACGATATGCAGTAATTCTTCCAGGGTTAGGTGCAAAGTTTCTTAAAGGATCTTCTGCATTAATACGGCATTCAATTGCATGACCATTTACTGTAATATCATCTTGATTAAAGCTTAAATCTAAACCAGAAGCTACCTTAATTTGTTCCTTAACAATATCCACATTGGTTACAGCTTCAGTAATAGGGTGTTCCACTTGAACACGAGTATTCATTTCAAGGAAATAATAGTTTCCCTTATCATATAGGTATTCAATAGTACCTGCACTACTATAACCTATATATTCCGCTGCCTTAACAGTACTCTCTCCCATTTGCTCCCTAAGTTCATCGGTCATGATTGGAGAAGGTGCCTCCTCAAGTAATTTTTGGTGTCTTCTTTGAATTGAACACTCACGATCAGCTAAATGGATAACGTTTCCATTTTCATCAGCCAATACCTGGAATTCTATATGTCTAGGTTTTTCTAAATACTTTTCAATGAATACAGTAGAATCTCCAAAGTTGGTTTTTGCAACGGATTGAGTAGATTCAATGGCACGTACTAATTCATCCTCTTCATATACAGTACGCATACCTATTCCTCCACCTCCAGCTGATGCCTTAATGATAACAGGATAACCTATCTTTTCAGCTATTTTTATAGCCTCATCGATATTAGTTACACCTTTATCAGTACCTTCAATTACAGGAACCCCTGCTTTTCTCATGATTTGTTTTGATGTTATTTTATCTCCCATCTTATTAATAACATCTCCACTAGGCCCAATAAGTTTAATACCATTTTTTTCACATTCTTTACCAAACTCAGGGTTTTCAGCTAAAAATCCATAACCAGGGTGTATTGCATCTGCACCGGATTTTAAAGCAATATCAATAATTTTATCAATATTTAAATATGATTTTTGAGGACTTGGATTTCCTAATGGGTATTTTTCATCTGCATAGTTTGTATATAAGGAATTTTTATCTGCATCAGAATAGATTGCAACACTTTTAACGTCTAAATCACGACATGCTCTCATTATTCTAATTGCAATTTCTCCCCTATTTGCAATCAGTATTTTATCAAACATTTGAAACCTCTCTTTTTAAATTATTTAATATCTTAATTTAAAATTAAGTGGTATATTAAATATGATTTTTTATAGAATCTATATAATTTAATTATATATATTATATATCTATTTATTAATTAAAATATTAATTTTTTATTATTTATTTAAAAATAGACTTTATTCTTCTTTGGAAAAAATGATTTTTTGCCTCGTTATTTTAAAAACTCTTTTATAATTTGTACTTGATTACTTTTTTATAAAACAATTAATGATTTAAACTGTAAACCATATCTTTTTTATAAATATAAAAAACATGAAGTAATAATGATTTAAACTGTAAATTAATCTTCTTTTAATAAAATCAAAAGATATAAAAGAAACCGATTAATAAACAATTATTCCTCATTATAAATAATTTTTCTAGACGTATCCTCATCAGCACAAACCTTAATTAATGTTTTAAAAGACTTATCAATTCTATTAAATATCTCGGATATTTCAAGCTTGTCTGAGTCATTAGCAGACAAATCAAATCTTATAGTAACAGATGCGCCAGGCATAGACACTGCAGGAATTGTAATAATATGTTCCTCCTTAAGTAAAATCATACTCCATAAAAATGATAGATCAGTTAAAGATAGATTACAGTCATCAGTTTTTGATTTAACTTCTTCTGTTAAGGACTCTTTTGAAACCATCACCCCTGTTGGAGTTGTCTCAAACATATTATAAGATTTATCTAAAAGATCAAATAGCTCATCTCTTTTTGAAATAGAAGCCCTGAGATTTTCAGGATCATAGTCTTCTAAAGCATTAATCATTGCAAGAATAATTGGAGCCTGAGCTTCAAGTCCAAACTCATTTGATTTGGCTTTAACCTTGTTTATTAAATCTTCACGACCTGCCATTAATCCACCACGAGGTCCCTTCATCAATTTATCAGTACTTGTAATAGCCAGATCCGCTCCTAAATCACATGCTGGTTTTTGATTAAAAATAGCTGTACGGAGCCTTGCACCACTAGCATCATCTACAAATACAGGAATATTCCTCTCATGTGCAGCATTAATAATTATTTTAAAACTTTCCTCATCCAAAACTTGATGGTCCATAGTGGAACCCGTAATAATTACAAGGGAAGTATTCTGAGGTATATTAAATTCATCAAGATCTATATATTCTGAATAGTTTGCACCTACTAAATCACATGCCCTTATAATGGACGGATGTGCAGGATGACTTTTAAGAAAGTGTACAACATTATCTCCTTTTTTAACAAGTGCAAGTATAGTTGCAAGAATTCCGGAACTGGTCCTATTAAGTGGACAGATTTTCTCTCCACCCATATGTTTTTTACCTATCTCTTGAATTTTATCCTCAAAAATAGCTGGACCAATATAAGTTTGAAGTAAATTTAACTCATCCCCACTTGCAAGAAAACCTCCGGAAAGTCCAGTTAAATCATATAATGGATCTTCACCCTTAGATTCAATATTATCTTTAATAATTTTATAAGCAGCTTCTCTTTTTTTAAGTTCATCTAAAGAATTTTCTACAATCATATTATCACAGAACATTAAAAATTAATCACATCTAATTATATAAAATCTAAAATATAATTCTTTTTAAGATTATTAAAATTAAAACAACACTTTAAATATATTAAGTAAATTTTAATTAAATAGATTATCTTAAGTGTAGATTTAAAACTTGAAAATTAGAAAATAAACAATCCATATACCAATCAATAGTAAATAAACAAGGAGATAAAAGAACTGGAACATCAAAAAACCAATGATTAAAAGAATAAATCAGGAAAATAAGAAACTAAAAAAATCAAAAACAACAATCTAAAAAAATAAGCCAAAGTAAGAAAAAACTAAAAAAATACAAAAACAATGACCAAAAGAATACAAAATACGAAAAAACAGAAATAATGGTTTCAAATAAATAAAAGTCCGTCTAATAAACAATATAGAAAGAAAAATTATAGAAAAAGATTTTGAAAGATCTATTGATCATCTTCTTCTTCCACTATTTCAAATTCAAAATCCTTAAAAGCTTCTACCAAAACTTTTAAATCCTTTCTAGGAACGTCAACGGATTCAAATTTTTCTCCTTCATTATAAGAATACTCAGCATCAACAACAGTTCCATCCACATCACAGTAAAAGAGGAAACTATCTGCTAGTTCATCCGGATTTTTAGTAGGTAAAAATACTTCAAATGAAGCTCCTAATTGATTAAAAAATTTATCTTTTTCTTCATCACTCTTTACAACTTTTCTAAACTTTCTCATTCTAGATTTGTACTTTTTTTCTGCAGCTGCTTTAATATCCTCTGCCATATTATCACCCTAATTAAATGAAAAATTTTCTTATAATAATATTATTCTAATATAATTTTCTTTATATATATAAAGTTTATCTAAAAAATTATTAACTTAAACTTAAAAAATATTTTGTTTATATTGAAATTGATTTAATTAAAAACTAATTAAACTTTATTAACCAAATCAGATAATCTAAGTTAAAAAATAAAAATTTCTTTATAAATAAAAAAAATAGTGGAGATAATTAAAAATTTAATCGTATAATGATTTGCCCTGAGAGTCCATAGCCACTATTAAAGGTCCAAATGAATCTACTTTTAACTCCCACATTGCTTCAGGCACACCTAAATCCAACCAGGTTACACTATCTACTTCCCTTACAGCATCAACATATAATGCAGCACATCCCCCAGTTGCAACGACATATACCGCATTGTTATCTTTTAAAGCCTGACGAACATTATCATCCATACCGCCCTTACCAATAACAACTCTTACACCCTTGTCGATTACATCAGCCTCATAGGGATTCATTCTCATAGAGGTAGTAGGTCCGATTGCTACAACTTCATAGGTACCATCATCTTTTTTATTTATAATAGGACCTGCATGGAATAAGACCTTTCCATCCAAATCAAAAGGCTCACCATCTTCAACTATACGCCTGTGAGCTTGGTCTCTTGCAGTGTATATTGTTCCGGTAATGGTGATAACATCCCCTACTTTTAAATCCTTTACATCATCTGAGTGTAATGGAGTTTTTAAATCTATCATTAAATCACCTTAATATACTTTAAATAAATTAATTCATATGAATTTTAAATAAAAACTCTAATTATAAAATTAGTAAATTTAAAAATTTGAATTCCAACAAACTATAATATTATAAGAATTACTTACTATATAAAAATTTATTAATTAAATTAACAAAATGTTAAATAACAAAATTTTTATTAAGAAATTAATTAATTAGATAGTTAGAATATATAAATGAAAAATTTAAATGACATATATTTCTAGAAATCAGATTAATGAATAATAAATAGAATTTTAATAACAAACAATTATTTGAGGAAAAAAACATGTCTAGTATGAGTAGTGTAGCAGGTCTTTCAAAATATATTACTACACTTCCCAATATTAAATTTTCAGTAAAAGCCACAATAACTATTACATTTATTTTAGGTTTATTAATTTCAATTATTAGACCTTATCCCACTAACATTCTGCTTGGAATAATTATTGGTGGTATAATATCATTTATAATATATGGATTAAGTGGTATAATTAGTGGATTTATAAATCAAAATCTTATTAGTTCATTTAATGGAATAAATCTAAAAATCAAACATTCAATGTTTCTATCTTTTATAAATTCCACAATACTTTCAGTTATTACGTTAATCGGATCTATAATCTCCAGCAATCCTAATTTTGTAATAAATTTTATTGAATTTGGATATATTCTAATATTTGCTTTCAGCTTTCTGGTTTTCTGGGGAGCAACCCAAGTAAATATGAAAAAATCAAGTTTAGTTGCATTAATTCAACCAGTGATAAGTATTTTTTTATTGCTTGCAGTTAATTTCATTGGACTTAATGTATACAGTGTATCTTTCAGTATATATCTAGTTGTTAAAATGCTTATAGGCTGTCTTATCTTTCTTATTGCAATATATCTATTTGTTAAAACAATTAACTCACCAATGAAAACAAACATGGGTATTGATGGATTGCAACTATTAAGCTTATTTATAACACATATGAATGAAGGTTCCCATGATTTAGAAGAGTTATTCGTTAAATCAGGAGCGGATATCGACACCGTTGTAAGTATTGTTAGTTTTAAAACGAAAGAGAAAATCAAAGCATTATTTATTAGTCCGGCAGTTCATCCGGGACCTTTAGGAAATATCGGTGGAGGAAATATGCCTACAAATCTTGCAAATAGATTTAAACCATTTACCATGATTGCCCATGGACCTTCAACCCATGATTTTAATCCTGCAAGCATTAAGGAATTAGATAAAATAGAAGACAGTATTAGAAAAGGATTATACAAGATGGAATATTCTAAAAGTGCAAGTAAATTTGTAAGATATACAAACAAATCCGCAAAAATAGGTGTCCAATCTTTTAACGATGGAATTGTACTGTTAAATACCTTTGCACCACTTGGTAGTGATGACATTGAATTTAGTGTAGGCCTTACCATGATGGTTCAGGCAAATAAAACATTTGAAAATAAATCAACGGTTATAGTAGATTGTCATAATTCTTTCTCAGAGGAATCTGGTCAAGTATTGCCCGGCGATCCACAGGTATTTGAATTAATTGACGGAATAAGTAAAATTAAACTAGGCAAGAAATATTCAAATATCAAGGTAGGATGTAGTCAAAATCTAATGGATGGACTAGGAAAAGAGGAAGGTGTTGGAGACAGTGGTGTAAAAACCATGATCGTAGATGTTGAAGGTCAAAAAACAGCATACATACTTTTCGATTCCAACAATATGGAAGTCGGCTTTAGACAGGAGATTTTAGACTTTGTATACAAATGTGGTATTGATGAGGCAGAGGTTATGACCACAGATACACATAGCGTAAATACAATCTCAAGAGGATATAACCCAATTGGATTGAGTAACAGGGCCCAAATCATTGATTATGTAAAGGAAACAATTGAGGAAGCCCTTGAAGATCTTGAAGAGGTTGAAGTTGGATGCAGTACAGAAAAAATAGAGAATCTAAAAACATTCGGACCTAACAGATCTACAGAATTAATCTCAACAATAAGTTCAATAGTTCAAGTAGGAAAGATTATAGGTCCGGTGATATTTGTTTTTGCTTTCATACTTACATTTATCTGGTTATTTTTATTATAATAACCAGATTAACTTTTTTAAGATTTTCATTACTTAATTTTTTTAGATTAATACCGTCTAACCTTTTTATTTCTTTAATTGATGCCATTACTTGATTACATCCCTATTCTTTTTTTATAGAAACTTGACAAATATCGTCCTTATTCTTTCTTTATGATATAACTGTGAATAAATTCATGAATTTAATGTAATATATGATTTAATAAAGTATTTTACTGATTTTTATATTAAACACTACTAGAAATAGCTAAATAAGCGGGATATTAAAATATAAACTAACCAAGTATAAAAAAAAAATAAAGAGTATATAAAAAGATAATTTAGCCTATAAAACCTAAAAATTTAAAAAACCCAATAAAAATAGTTAATAAAAAGCAATAATTAAAAATAGAAAAAAAACTTAAGATAAATATCTATTTATCTTATAAAAATGGAATAAATTTAGCATAGCTTAAGAATAATACCCACACTGAGAACCATCCAAAAACAAATGGAATAATTCCCATCATAAACCATTGTTTAAAACCGTCAATAGAATCTGCATATTGCTTTTGACAGTAATTACCAATGAAATATAAAACAATAAAACCTATTACAGATGCAAGAATCTCATTTTTAAACCCAAAGGTTCCATATGAAAACATTGCAGAGAAAACACCTACAATTAAACCTGGTATTAAATGGATTGCCGCAATCTTTTGTACATCATCCATGTTTATCCTCCAAAATTAAAAAATTATAATAAAATAATATGAAAAGTTATATAAATAAATATACATTTATAATTTATACTTACTAATAAATATACATAATGATTTTATTAAAGAAATAATAATTATTTAGATGAAAACTGAAAGTTAGATAAAAAACATAACCAAATAAAAAGTATGTTAAAAAACTTTTAACATATTTTAAAGAACAGACTATATTTAATCAAAAAAAATCTAATTAAATCAAGATATAAATTTACTATTAGAATATTAATCTAAAATACTATTTAAAATTATATACAGATAATATAACTATAAAAGAAAAACAATTATTTTATCAACCATTAATATATTTCATGAATTATAATTTTAAAAATTAAGGAAATTAAGTAAATAGAGGAATTTTAATGAAAACAATGACTAATGTGGATATTTTTACAATATCCCATGAATTAAACAAGTTACTTGAAGGTTCAAGAGTAGATAAATCATTTCAGCCAACAAAAGACATCATCGTTATGAGATTCCATAAAGCAGGATATGGAAGAATAGATTTAGTTATGGAAGCTGGAAAAAGAGTACATACAAGTAGATATCCTCTTGAAAACCCTACAAAACCACCTTCATTTCCAATGTTACTTAGAAAAAGACTTAGAGGTGCTAACGTAGTTAGCATTGAACAGTATAATTTCGATCGTATAATCGAAATCAAGATGAAAAAGGATCAGGTTTATACATTAGTTATTGAGCTATTTTCAAAAGGCAATATCATTCTTTTAGATGAGGATAAAAATATCATAATGCCTCTTAAAAGGAAATCATGGAGCAATAGGGATATCAGTGCTAAAAAGGAATATGTCTATCCGCCGAAAAATGGAATCAATCCATTAACAATTACAGAGGATGAATTGAATATTCTTTTTACCAATTCCGAGGATGACATCATAAGAACACTTGCTAAAAACGGTCTTGGAAGTTTATATGCAGAAGAGATCATGCTAAGGGCCAATAATATAAGGAAAGATATGGAAATTGAGGGAATCGATAAACAATCAAGCACCAATTCCCTTAGCAATGAGGACATCCATCATATCTATCAAGGCTTAAAATCAATCTTTGGACCTTTAAGTAAAGGTGAAATAAAACCAGAGATAATATCAGAAGGTAAAGATGATGTTGTACCAATAAAACTTGAAAAATATAATGATTTTAAACATGAATACTTCGAAACCTTCAATGAGGCATGTGATGAGTTCTATTCAAAAGAAGTTAAAACCAGCATTACCTCAGAGCAAGAGAAAATCTGGAATAAGAAAGTCGGAAAATATTCAAAAAGACTTGAACTTCAAGAAGAAACACTTAAGGGATTCCATGACACTATAGAAAAATCCCATAAAAAAGGGGAATTAATCTATTCACATTATCAGGAAATTGAATCAGTTATTGGTGTAATCAATAATGCAAGAGACAAGGATTATTCCTATCAGGAAATAAATAAAATACTAAAAAAAGCAAGAAAAGAGGGAATGAAAGAGGCGCAGATAATTAAATCTATTGATAAGATGGGAAACATTACCCTAGATTTAGAAGGCATCTCAATTAACATCGATTCTAGAAAATCAATTCCTGAAAATGCTGATGTTTATTATGAAAAGGCTAAAAAAGCAAAACGTAAGATTTCCGGAGCCAATATTGCTATTGAAAATACTAAAAAACAACTAGAGGAAATGGAAAGGAAAAAGGATAAAGCAATGGCAAATATAATGGTTCCTAAAAAACGTGAAAAGAAGGAACTTAAATGGTTCGAGAAATTCAGATGGTTTGTAAGCTCCACAGGCAAACTTGTAATTGGTGGACGTGATGCGAATAGTAACGAGAATATTGTAAAGAAATATTTGGATAATAATGATATTTATATGCATGCGGATATACATGGTGCGCCATCAATAGCCATTAAATTAAATGGTGAGGAATTTGATGATGACACCGTTAGGGAATCTGCAATATTTGCCGCATCATTTTCATCAGCATGGAGCGACGGTTATTCTACACAGGATGTTTACTGGGTCAATCCAGAACAAGTTTCAAAAACACCGGAATCCGGAGAATATGTGGCGAAAGGATCATTTATTATTAGGGGTCATAGGAATTATATTCGAAGTGCAAAACTAAGAATTGCAGTAGGAATTGTTGACTATGAAGGTAAAAGAGTTATGGCTGGTCCGGAATCTGCAGTTAAAAAATTAACAGATAACTATGTAGTTATTAAACCAGGATATACTAAAAAAGAGGCAATGGCTAAAAGTATATTATCAAAGATTAATCAAGATAACCTACTTGAGCTAGATGACATAGTAAGGATTTTGCCTACAGGCAAATGTGACTATGATAATAAAAGATAAACATAGTTTTATTAAGTTTATTAAGTTAAACTATTAAAAAAATAAAAGAACTTTTAAAATAAATAAAAAAAATATTTTAAAATATTTAGATTTTTTAATTAAAATCTAAAAATTTTATTTTATATGAATCTAATTTTAAAAAACCTAAATTTTTAAATTAAAATCTAAAAACTCTACTCTTATATTAAAAGCTAATTTTAAATTTCATTAAATATGAATCTAATTTTAAAAAACCTAAATTTTTAAATTAAAATCTAAAAACTCTACTCTTATATTAAAAGCTAATTTTAAATTTCATTAAATATGAATCTAATTTTAAAAAACCTAAATTTTTAAAT
>Ga0256406_1001336_pt1 | contig 40327 bp, 37 predicted proteins | sample RumenRJG_03DNA_FD_185986 | JGI IMG/M metagenome (GOLD analysis project Ga0256406, IMG submission 185986) | Bovine rumen microbial communities from Lethbridge, Alberta, Canada - RJG_03 | ecosystem: Host-associated > Mammals > Digestive system > Stomach > Rumen | place: Canada: Alberta | collected... | reverse complement strand
GGGGGTATCGGGGGTGCCAACCCCTGATTTGTAATCAAAAATGACGACAGGTGCGTCATTTTTGGCAGAAATAAAAAGTTTCAACCTATAAAACATACCAAATGGATGGAACTTTTTATTTCTACCTATGATAATTTAATTGTAAAACGATAGTTTTACAATTACCTAATTAACACTAATTAAGAAAGGTGTGATTCTGATGAAAGTCACAAAAGACATGATTATTATGGATGTTCTCAAGGCAAACCCGGACACTGCACAGTTTTTTCTTGATATAGGAATGCACTGTCTGGGCTGTCCGTCAGCAAGCGGAGAAAGCATTGAGCAGGCATGCATGGTACACGGTGCGGACGCTGACAAGCTGATTGCCGACATAAATGCATTTCTTGAAGCAAACTGAAGCTGATGTGAACAATCAAATAAGCAAAAATCCGTTTATCCGCATATTGGTGCGGATTTTTGTGCATAATTAAGGAATACGCCGCAGACTGCTGTTCCTGATTGAAAGGGGTTAATATTTTAATGTACGCATCCATAATTGCGTTATTGGTGCTTATTTTACTGTCGGCATATTTTTCGGCAACCGAAACGGCTTTTTCCTCTCTTAACAGGATAAAGCTCAAAAATCTTGCAAACGACGGCAGCAAGAAGGCACAGCTCACCTTGGATTTATGCGAAAAATACGATAAGCTGCTCTCCAGCATACTTATAGGGAACAATATTGTAAATATTCTGTCAACCTCAATTGCGACCGCTCTGTTTGTCTCATATTTTCCGAAAAACGGAGTTGCTCTTTCAACCGTTGTTATGACAGTTGCCGTACTCATCTTCGGTGAGGTAGGTCCGAAAAGCATCGCAAAGGAAATGCCCGAAAAATTTGCAATGTTTTCTGCTCCCTACATAAGCTTTATCTGTAACATCCTGACGCCCGTTACCTTTATGTTTGTAGGGCTGAAAAAGGCTCTTGCAAGGCTTTTTGGTGTAAAGGGCGACAATCTTATTACCGATGACGAGCTGTTAACTATGGTAAAGGAGGCGCAGGCAGACGGCGGAATTGATGCCGAAGAGGGCGACCTCATTAAAAGCGCAATAGAGTTCTATGACCTTGACGTTAACGATATCCTTATACCGAGGGTTGATATTGTCGGTATAGATGCCGAAATGTCAAAGGAGGAAATCAATAAGCTGTTTGAGGAGTCGCGCTTCTCCCGTATTCCCGTTTACAGGGATACGATTGATAATATCATAGGCATCATCAATCAGAAGGATTTCAATTACGGTGTTATGAACGGCTCTAAAACCGTTGCCGAGGTTACAAAGCCGGTTGCCTTTGTTGCAGGGAATATGAAAATATCAAATCTTCTTACGCTTCTTCAGAAAAAGAAAACTCACCTCGCAGTTGTTACCGACGAGTACGGCGGAACGGTGGGTCTTGTTACTCTTGAGGACGTTATTGAGGAGCTTGTGGGAGAAATATGGGACGAGCATGACGAGGTTGTGGTTGACTTCACAAGAATCGGCGAGGACTGCTATAAGGTTTCCTGCAATGCCAATCTTGATAAAATGTGCGAGCTGTTTGATATGAAAATCGAATCGGAGCATTCAACCGTCGGCGGCTGGGTAACGGAAATTCTTGAAAGAATACCCAAGGAAAAGGATTCCTTTGAATGTGACGGGCTTCTTGTTACCGTCACAAAGGCTGACGAAAGACGGGCGCAGGAGGTTATGATTTCAAAGGCACCTGCGGATTCGGAGGAACAGGAAGAAAAAAAATAGCGTTGTTATATCCAATCGTAATATTAATTTTTTCAGGGGCTATTGCTTTTAGCGCAGATTGACGTATGGCATAAAACCATACGTCTACGAACAGAACACACCACTCGGAGTACACAAAGTACGCCGTCGGGTGTGTTCTGTCCGTTCTGCATCTAAAATCAATCAGCCCCTTTTTCTTTCCGCTGATAGGTTTTTACTTTTTCTTTCGTATTAATTATCAGAGGCGCTTCAAAAGAAACAAAGAAGGTGAGAAAAATGAATACAGACACTGAAATAGTTGAAGGAATAAGGCAGCGAGACGAAAAGGCCTTTGAGCTTTTTGTTGACGCATACGGAGGTATAATCAAATCGGTGGTACGCTTTCATATGAAGGATTTTATGCGGTATGCCGAGGAATGTATAAATGATGTGCTGCTTTCTGTCTGGTTTAATATTGAAAGCTATGACAGCACAAAAAGCTCATTGAAAAATTGGGCGGCTGCCATTGCAAAATACAAATGTATAGACTATAAGCGCAAATACTTTAACGAGCTTAAGCATTGCAGTCTTGACGAAAGCATTGAGGACTGCAAGAGCCGCATTGCCGATGAAATTGAAAACGAGACTTCAGAAATCCTTGCCTGCCTGTCGCCCGAGGACAGAGAGCTTTTTTTCAGGCATTATATAATAGGAGAAAAAGTCAGCGAAATATGCGCAGGCACAGGCAAAACCGAAAATTATTTTTTCAACAGATTATCAAGGGGACGAAAACGAATAAGGCAGCACCTTCAAAGGAGTGAAAAGCAATGAAAAACGAATTTGATTATTTGAATGATGTAAGCATTGATTTTTCCGTTTACGAAAATGCAGAATTAAGCGAAAAGGAGAAAAAGGAAATGAAAAAACTGATAAAAGGAAGCAGCAAAAAAATAAATAAGAAGACTGTATTCGGTATTGCAGCGGCTGCTGCGGTGATAACGGCAATATCGGTAACGGGCTTTGCCGGCGATATGATGTTCAGAATTGTAAAAAAGATTTCAACCGGTCATAACAGCTTTGTTCAGACGGACAGCTCAAATTCGGAAATAAGGCTTCCCAAGGAGCTTCGCGGTCTGCTCTTTGATGAGAACGGCAAGGAGGCGAAAACCTTTAAAAACGGCAGTGTTTATTATGACAAGGACGGCAACGAAATTACAGACTACGGTAAATTTGTATCGGAAAACTTACCCGAAAAGGGCGAATTAACCATGGTTGACGAAAACGGAAAGGATGTTAAGGTAGCTTATCACAAGCCGGGAGATGAAGCCGAGAATCCTTTGGAGCGTCACAAAAAGGACGGCTACAACATTATTTATGATGAAGCAAAAATAAATGACTGGCTGGATTTTGAGGCAAAACTGCCCGAATACCTTCCCGACGGCTATTCCTTTATGGGTGCCGCTGCCTCCGACGGTGTAAGATATTATCTGTTTGCATACTATATAAATGAACAAACAGGAGAATATTTTATGCTTGACGAGCGTCTGCTGAATGAGGAAACCGCTTTTGAGGCAGGCACCGACGGAACCATTGAGGAAATATCCATTAACGGACACCCTGCCGTTATAATGGACAACAGAAGTGTCGACTTTGAAATAGGTGACGTATCCGTAGGTGTTTCCGGACGAGGGGTTTTGACAAGAGATGAGCTTATCAAAATAAGCGAATCAATTAAATAATAAGGCTTAAGATTACAGCGGAGGCTAAGGCCTCCGCTGTTTTTCCATATTTTTATACACAGAAAAGAAAAGGACCTCTACTGAGATCCTTTTTTGAAAGTCTTTACAGAATTTGTAAAACACCGGAATTATGCGTTAAATGCCTGCTCCAGATCGGCAATAATGTCCTTTGCGCTTTCCGTACCGATAGAAAGTCTGATTGTATTCGGCTTAATACCCTGGTCAAGCAGCTCCTCCTCGGACAACTGCGAATGTGTTGTGCTTGCCGGATGAATTACAAGTGACTTAACATCGGCAACATTTGCAAGCAGCGAGAAAATTTGCAGTCTGTCAATAAAGTCCTGAGCCTCCTGTGCTCCGCCCTTGATTTCAAAGGTAAATATTGAACCGCCGCCGTTGGGATAGTACCTGTTATACAGCTCATGATCCGGATGGTCCGCAAGCGCCGGATGGTTTACCTTTTCAACCTGAGGATGCTTTGTCAGGAAATCAAGCACCTTCTTTGTGTTTTCGGCATGGCGCTCAACACGCAGAGATAAGGTTTCAAGTCCCTGAAGCAGCAGAAATGCATTAAAGGGGGAAATTGTCGCTCCCGTATCACGAAGAAGAATTGCACGTATTTTCGTTACGAATGCAGCCGCACCCACAGCCTTTGTAAAGGACACACCATGATAGCTGGGATTCGGGTCAACAAGGGAGGAGAATTTTCCGCTTGCTTCCCAATCAAACTTACCGCTGTCTACAATTACGCCGCCAAGAGTTGTGCCGTGACCGCCGATAAATTTGGTTGCCGAATGAACAACAATATCCGCCCCGTGTTCAATTGGTCTGAAAAGATACGGTGTTGCAAAGGTAGAATCGATTACTAAGGGGATATTAGCCGAATGAGCAATTTCAGCCACTGCCTCAACATCGGGAATATCGCTGTTGGGGTTACCCAGAGCCTCAATGAAAATAGCTTTGGTGTCAGGCTGTATTGCCGCCTTTACCTCTTCAAGGTTATGAATGTCTACAAAGGTTGTGTTTATTCCGTATTTCGGAAGTGTATGCGCTAACAAATTGTAGGAACCGCCGTAGATGGTCTTTTGCGCAACAATATGTCCGCCGCCCTCGGCAAGGGTTTCAATGGTATATGTAATGGCAGCCGCACCCGACGCTGTTGCCAGAGCTGCAACGCCGCCCTCCAAGGCAGCAATTCTCCTTTCAAAAACATCCTGTGTGGAGTTTGTCAGTCTGCCGTAAATATTTCCCGCATCCGCAAGACCGAAACGGGCTGCCGCATGAGCTGAATTTTTGAATACGTATGATGTTGTCTGATAAATAGGCACCGCTCTTGCGTCGCTTGCCGGGTCAGGACTTTCCTGACCGATATGTAACTGCTTTGTTTCAAAGCCCCAATTTGAAGTATCCTTAATATTTGCCATTTTAAATTCCTCATTTCTTAATAATATTTTTTTATTGTCTTTACCCTTTCGCCTCTGCTCTCACATTCGTCCGTTTCTCCAATTGTGACGCAGAAGGTAAAACCAATTACAAAAGCCTTTTGCCTTCATAAGCTTATCCTCCCTTGCCTTAATAAAAATGGAAGCAATCAAAATATCGCTTCCAAGTAACTGCATATCTGTTTTGTATCTGCTATAAATAGGCTCTTACCCAAAAAGGCTTTTCTCCCAATGCACACAAAAACCGCATGATGCAATTACCTGATTTGCACATCATACTCATACACATTATGCCGTTTTTAAAAAGCCTTGTATGCATTATAGTCCGCCTCCTATTCCTTATAATACCTATCTGATTAATATGTTTTATATGATACCATATATTTTCTGTTTTGTCAATACCTTTTTTAATTTTTTTTAAAAAATTTTTTCAATAATAAAACACCACCCGGAAAACCGAAAATTTTTTAAAAAATAATCTTGTAATTTCAGCCGTAATATTGTATAATAAAAGGTACGGAAACAATTTCCGAAAAAAATACAAATTCAAGGAAAAAATAATATGAGAATGAGAAAAAAGAAGCACTGCGGCGAAAGACTTGAAAGCTGTGCAGAGCTTTGGATAAAAGACCCCGAAGCCTTAAAGGGGAAATGGAGCGAGCTTTTTAACAACAGCAATCCGATACATATAGAAATCGGATGCGGAAAGGGGCAGTTTATCTGCACAATGGCGCAGAACAACCCCGGGATAAACTATATTGCAATTGATGTTGTGCCGGATGTTCTTGTGCTTGCCCTTGAAAAAGCAACAGGCATGGGGCTTAAAAACGTCAGATTTATTATTGCGGATGCGGCAAGGCTGTGCGATTACTTTGAATTTGACGAAATAAAACAAATATATCTTAATTTTTCCGACCCCTGGAAAAAAAGCAGACAGGCAAAGAGGCGGCTGACTCACAAAAACTTTCTCAGCGTATATAAAAGCCTTCTGAAAAACGGCAATCTTATATGCTTTAAAACCGACAACAGAGCATTGTTTGAATTTTCACTCAATTCCTTTGCCAATGAAAATTTTAAGCTGCAAAACATCACTCTCGATTTGCATAATTCGGGCTTTGTCGGAAATGTTATGACTGAATACGAAACGAAATTTGCCGAAGCAGGTATGCCGATTTACAGGCTTGAAGCAAAATATATCGGCTGGGCAGACAGCAACTGATTTTTAAGTAAGGAAGCGAAAAAATGAAAACAGGATTAGTTCTGGAGGGCGGCGCTATGAGGGGATTATTCTCCGTAGGCGTAACCGATGTAATGATGGAAAATAATATAGAATATGACGGAATAATCGGCGTATCGGCAGGTGCGGCATTCGGCTGCAACTACAAATCGAAGCAGAACGGCCGCGCAATCCGTTATAATCTGAAATATTGCAGGGATAAAAGATATTTCAGCCTGCGTTCTCTGATTACCACAGGGGATCTTTTCGGTGCCGATTTCTGCTACCACGAATTGCCCGAAAAGCTGGACGTTTTTGATAAAGAAGCCTTTGACAGCAATCCCACCGAGTTTTATATCGTCTGCACCGATGTTACAACAGGCAAGCCTGTATACAAAAGATGTGACACCGTAGATTATGATTGTCTTGAATGGGTGCGTGCGTCCGCTTCAATGCCTCTTGCCTCCCGTATAGTTGAGGTAGGCGGCTATAAGCTGCTTGACGGCGGCATATCCGACTCTATTCCGCTGAAATATTTTGAGAGTCTCGGCTACAATAAAAATATAGTAATTCTTACCCAGCCCAAAGGATATGTAAAGAAAAAGAACAGCTTTATGCCGGCTGTAAAAATAGCCTTAAGGAAATATCCGAATATAGTAAATGCCATAAAAAACCGCTATATTATGTATAACAATACCACAAAATATATTTTTGATAAGGCGGAAAAGGGCGAAATTCTTGTAATTTGCCCCGATGAGCCTCTGCCAATCGGTCATACCGAACGAAATCCCGAAATTTTAAAGAAGGTATATGAAGCAGGCAGGCGCAAGGCATATAATATGCTTGATGAAATTAAAACGTTTACGGGCAAAGCGGAATAACCGCTTTGCCCGTAAATCTTTATTGTGAACTAATCTCATATAAATGCGCTCATACACTTGCAGGCTTCAATTGTATCTTGTGATTAAATTCCCTGCATTTCCTCAAGGCTTTTTAAAACCTTATCAAGCATTTCTCTGTACTTAATGCCCTTTTCCTTTTCCTCGTCAATTACCTTTTGCGGTGCTTTTGCAACAAAGCCCTGATTGTTGAGCTTACCGTCAACTCTCTTTATTTCGCCCTCAAGTCTTACCTTTTCCTTGTTAAGTCTTTCAAGCTCCTTATCCTTATCAACAAGCTCGCCCAAGGGCATAAATATCTCAGCGCCCTCAACAACTATATTAACGGCATTTGCACTGATGCTTTCCTTTGTGGGCTGTACGGTAACACTCTGTGCTGAGGCAAGCTTTTCAAAATAAGCCGTACCCTTTTTAAATATTTCCTCCCTGTCGGTAACAATGATAACCTGAGCCTTTTTTGACGGAGGAACATTCATCTCGGCACGTCTGTTTCTGATTGCCGCAACAGCCGCCATTATCATTTCGGTCTGCTTTTCCTCTGCTTCAAAGCAAAGGCTCTCATCAAATTTCGGGAACTCGGATATCATAATGCTTTCGCCGTTATGGGGCAGATGCTGCCATATTTCCTCTGTAATAAAGGGCATAAACGGGTGCAAAAGCTTCATTGTATTTGAAAGCACATAGGTCAGCACATACTGAGCAGTTTTTGCCGTTGGGTTTTCCTTATCAAACAATCTGGGCTTAACAAGCTCGATATACCAATCGCAGAAGTTGTCCCAAAGGAAATCGTACAGCTTCTGAACCGCTACACCCAATTCAAATTTATCAAGGTTGTCTGTAACCTCTTTTACAAGAGTATTATATTTTGAAATTATCCACTTGTCCTCAAGCTGAAGCTCCTCGGCATCGGGCAGCTTATTTTCAGCAATGTCAAGATTCATTAAGGTAAACCTTGACGCATTCCAAATCTTATTTGCAAAATTCCTGCTTGCCTCTACCCTTTCAATATAAAAACGCATATCGTTTCCGGGTGCGTTTCCGGTTGCAAGGGTAAATCTCAAAGCATCCGCACCGTATTTATCTATAATTTCAAGAGGGTCTATACCGTTACCGAGGGACTTTGACATCTTTCTTCCCTGAGAATCCCTTACAAGCCCATGAATGAATACATGCTTAAAGGGAGCCTTGCCCGTATGCTCTATTCCCGAGAATATCATTCTTGCTACCCAGAAGAATATAATATCATAACCGGTTACAAGCACGCTTGTGGGATAGAAGTAATCCAGCTCCTCTGTTTTATCAGGCCAGCCCAAAGTTGAGAAGGGCCAAAGAGCGGAGGAAAACCATGTATCAAGCACGTCCTCGTCCTGATGAACCTTTGCACCGCACTTGGGACATACCGTAATATCCTCCTTTGAAACGGTTGTTTCGCCGCAGCTGTCACAGTAAAAGGCAGGTATTCTGTGTCCCCACCAGAGCTGTCTTGAAATGCACCAATCGAATACATTTTCCATCCAATTCATATAGGTTTTTGAAAATCTTTCGGGAACAAACTCGGTTTCCTTTGATTTTACGGCTTCGATTGCCGGCTCTGCCAGCGGCTTCATCTTTACAAACCACTGCTTGGAAATAATAGGCTCAACCGTTGTTGAACAACGATAGCACTGACCTACATTATGAGAATGCTCCTCAACCTTAACGAGCAAGCCGGCCTTGTCCAAATCCTCAACTATTGCCTTTCTTGCTTCATATCTGTCCATTCCCTCATATTTTCCGCCGCAGCCGTTTATTGTTGCATCGTCATTCAAAACCTTAATCATTTCCAGATTATGACGTTTTCCAACCTCAAAGTCATTAGGGTCATGAGCAGGGGTTATTTTAACGCAGCCCGTTCCGAACTCCTTGTCAACATATTCATCGGCAATAACGGGGATTTCTCTGTTAACAAGCGGAAGAATAAGGGTTTTTCCAACCAAAGCCTTATATCTGTCATCATCAGGATTTACCGCAACGGCAGTATCTCCCAAAAGGGTTTCGGGACGTGTTGTCGCAATTACAACGTAATCGTCACTGTCCTTTATCGGATATCTGATATGCCAGAAATGCCCTGCCTGCTCAACGTGTTCAACCTCAGCGTCGGACAGTGCCGTAATACAGTGCGGACACCAATTTATTATTCTTGAGCCTTGATAGATAAGCCCCTTATTATACAGATTGACAAAAACCTCACGTACAGCCTTTGAGCAGCCCTCGTCCATCGTAAAACGCTCTCTGTCCCAATCGCAGGAGGAACCTATTTTTTTAAGCTGATTGATAATTCTGTCGCCGTAGGTCTTTTTCCAATCCCATACCCTTTCAAGAAATTTTTCTCTTCCCAGATCATAACGGGTAATCCCCTCATTGACTCTTAAATTTTCCTCAACCTTTATCTGGGTTGCAATTCCGGCATGGTCTGTTCCCGGAACCCAGAGAGTACAATAGCCCTGCATTCTTTTATAACGGATTAATATATCCTGTAAGGTTTCGTCAAGAGCATGACCCATATGCAGCTGACCTGTAACATTCGGGGGAGGTATCACTATCGTAAACGGCTCCTTTTCCGGGTCGGGCTCGGCATGAAAATATCCGTTGTCCAACCAAAATTTATACAGCCTGTCCTCAACCTGTGCAGGATCATACTGCTTGGCAATATTCTTGCTGTCTTCCATTTGTTATCATTCCTTTCAGTAATTTATGTCAAGCGGATAGCTTCAAAAAATTTTGCAAATTCCGTTAATCTCAATTGTATAGCTCAAAATAAAACAACCGCCAGCGCAAACGCTAAAATTCCGATAAGCAGCGCAGTCATTTTTATCTTAAAAATACTTTCCTCACCCGGCTCCGATTCTTTAAATACAGCCGATGCCGCTTTTTTGCTGAGAAAAGTAAGCAAAAGCGCACAAGCCGCCGGAGCTGCCACTACAATGTATTTTATCATCTGCATTCATTCCTTAACCGTCGATATTTTTTGTTACACATATCAGTTCATTATCTCACGTTTGGATTGTTTTGTCAAGCATTATCGGAGTAAAAAAGCAATATGCAAAAATTTTTGGTATAAATGACATATTTACAGATAAAAAGAAAAGAGGAAATCACCCTTAAAAAGCGGTTTCCTCAGCTTCTTACCTGATAAGCCCCTGCATTGCGTTAATGCTATTAAGTCAGTAACCTTCATCACTTGCAGAGTATAACTCAGCTCAACGCTGATTATTTATCACTGTTTCTTCTGAAAAAGGACGGCACATTTACCGTATCAATTGATGATTTAACCTGTCTTGAAAAGCCTCCCGATGTATCGTCATCCTCAGGTGGCTGGAAGGACGGGAATCTTCTTTCCGAGCTGAAGGAGGGGGTTTCTGTGCTCCGTGGCGCAGCCGATTCCTCTGACCTTGAGATTAAATCAGACTTTGAAGAACGCTTCGGAGTAGCATTAAGACCTGTTGCAATAAGAGTTACCTTTATTTCATCCTTCATATTTTCATCAACGGCAGTACCGACAATGATTGTTGCGTCCTGAGAAACAAGCTCACGCACAATACTCGATACCTCGCCCATATCAACAAGTGAAAATTCCGTTCCGCCGGTAATGTTAAGGAGCACATTCTGCGCACCGGCAATGCTTGTTTCAAGCAGCGGGCTTTCAATAGCGGATCTTACAGCATCCTCTGCCGCATTCTCGCCCTTACCGATACCGATACCCATATGAGCAATGCCGGAATCCTTCATTATTGTGCTTACATCGGCAAAGTCACAGCTGATGATACCGTTCTGAGCAATTACCTCGATTATACCCTCAACACCCTGTCTTAACACCTCATCGGCAAGCTTAAAGGAATCCTTTATTGTAATTTTTTTATCTGCGGTTTTTAAAAGCAAATCGTTTGGAATTGTAACAATAGCGTCAACATTGGCACTCAATTCCTCAATACCTGCCTGCGCATTCTTCATTCTTTGAGGTCCCTCAAAGAAGAAGGGCTTTGTAACAACCGCAACGGTAAGAATACCCAAATCCTTGGCAATCTTAGCAATTACCGGAGCAGCACCCGTACCTGTTCCGCCCCCCATACCCGCGGTAACAAATACCATTTCGGTATCCTTCATAATTTCTCTTAATTCATTTTCTGTCTCCTCAGCTGCCTTTTTGCCTATTTCGGGCTTTGCACCGGCACCGAGTCCCTGTGTAAGACGAGTGCCTATCTGAATTACCGTAGGAGCCTTAACTGTTTTTAACTGCTGCAAATCAGTATTAACAGCAATAAATTCCGCTTTATTTACGCCTGCCTCAATCATTCTGTCAACAGCGTTATTTCCGCCGCCGCCTACACCGATAACCTTGATTCTTGCACCGTCAACAGGCTGTAACTGTTCTACTTCCATTTCTATATTACTCATAAGTATACTCCTCCTTAATTACTCCTTATATAATTGTACTATATTTTTCGGATTTATTCAATAGTATTTTAAAAAAAACTTATAAAATTTATAAATAATTTACTTATTGTCATTATTTTCAGTCTCTATTTTGTGTTTTATGGTGTATATATTGCCTTTCCGGATATGGATATATCAAGAGTTCCCCTTGAATTTTCATTCAGCTTTGACGAATTTACCGCCTTTGTGAACATTGCGATTTTCTTTGAAAAGTCAACCGAGCTGCCGCAGACCACATTCAGCCTGTTTTCATAGGTAAATACAATATTTGACATATCCGAAAAATCTATCCTGCCGATTTTATCTATAAGCCCGTTTTCAATAAGACTTGAAATACACTCACAGGCGGTTGCCATTCTGTCGTCATCATCGGGCGACAAAATTGCGGCAGGCACCGCAGACACAACTCCGATTCCGCCCAATTCGCACAAGCCCTCAAAGGGTGTTTCGCTTATTTCAAGCACTCTGAAATTCTTATCGAGAATAACGCTGCCCTCGTTGTAGGGTATGTAGCACACCGGTATACATTCCGTAACGGTTACCTCAAGACCTGCCGGAAAAATCTTTTTCTTTATCTTTAAATCATCGGCATAGGGGAGCGCCTTAACGTTTTTGATTATTTTTTTCGTGTCAAGCCTGAAAAGATTTTCCTCCTCCACGCTGCCGATTGCCTGTTTTATTACAGCGGTTTCAATTCTGCTGTTACCGTATATTTTTATATTCTTAATGTTAAAAAGCGGAGTAAAAAACAGCACAATCAAAACGGCCGCAATTCCAAGAACCGTAAAGAAAATTATACGCCTTCTTCGCATTGTTCGCCTGTGCTGCAGCTGCCGCTTAATATGGCGTGCCCGTATATCGTCCGTTCCCGGCTGTATTCTTTCGTTCATTGTGCGCTACTCCTTTCTTTTAATATTTGCACCGCAGGCAGAAAGGTATTTTTCTATCGCCTCGTAGCCTCTGTCAATATATCTTACGTTATCAATCTCGGTAATCCCGTCGGCAGAAAGCGCCGCCACAATCAGTGCAGCACCGCCTCTCAGCTCCTTTGCAACAACATTTGTGCCTTCAAGAGCCTCAACGCCCTGTACAATCGCAATTCTTCCGTCAACCTTAATATCGGCGCCCATTCTGATAAGCTCCTCAACGTGCTGATAACGGTTTTCAAATATATTCTCAACAAACACACAGGTTCCGTCCGCTATGGAGGAAAGTGCCATAAACGGCGACTGTATGTCGGTCGGAAAACCCGGATACGGCATTGTGACAATTCTTTTCACAGGACGCAGACGTGTTTTCGGTGCGGTAAGAATCATTCTGTTTTTCTCATCATATATCCGGCAGCCCATTTCCTTTAAAACCGCCGTCATTGCATTCATATGACCTGAATTTATATGCCTTAAAATCATAGTGCCGTGGGTAGCCGCCGCACAGGACAGATATGTTGCTCCGGCAATTCTGTCGGGTATAATTTCATGCTCCACTCCGTAAAGCTTTTTTACCCCTTCGATTCTTATTGTATCGCTTCCGGCACCACGAACCATTGCACCCATATGATTTAAAAAGCACTCCAGGTCAACAATTTCCGGCTCACGTGCCGCATTGGTTATTACCGTAGTCCCCTCCGCCATACAGGCGGCAAGCATAATGTTTTCCGTTGCTCCCACACTTGGGAAATCAAGATGTATGTTGTCACCCTTAAGCTTTTCGACCTCACAGTGTATGTAGCCGTGAGCCTCCGTTATATCTATTCCGAGACGCCTTAAGGCTTTTAAATGCAGGTCAATGGGCCTGTTTCCTATCTCACAGCCCCCCGGCATCGATACTACCGCTTTGCCGCATCGGGCAATAATCGCACCTAAGAATATTATGGAGGAACGCATTTGCCGCATAAGCTCATCGGGTATTGTATGCCCTGTTATGTTATCCGATTCCACTACAAGTACCTTGTTCTCCTGCTTGATTTTACAGCCGAGGTTTTTTAAAACCTCTATTGTTATTTTAACGTCACGCAGCTCAGGGCAGTTATGTATTACATTTTTTCCTCCGTTCAGAATGGTTGCGGCAAGTATTGGCAGTACGGCATTTTTTGCCCCCTGCACCTCAATTTCTCCTTCGAGCCTGTTGCCGCCTTTAATTATCAGGCTGCTCATTCGGATCACCCCTTTTTTCGGTCTAAACTGCTATATAATATGTTTTTCCGAAAAAAAGCGTTCCTTTTGAGCCTTTATTATATCAAATCTTTACGCCAAAATCAATACAGTTTATAATATTTTAACAATAATTTAATATAATGCTCACTGAACAAATGTGATTTTTAAGAGATATAACAGCTGCGGTATGAGCCTTGTCCCATAAAAAATCCGCAGAGAATTTAACCCCTGCGGATTCCGAACCGACTACTTTGCTTTTGCTTCACAGTATATGCACCTGTATATCCCCTTATCCCTGTTTGTCAGTCTGAATACGTGCGGCAGCTCCTGCTCAACAGATGTGATACAGCGCGGGTTTTTACATTTAATAATACCCGTAATTCTTTCGGGCAGCTCAAGACGCAGTCTTTTATATATTTTTGAATCCCTGATAAAATTCACCGTAATTCCTGGGTCGATATAGCCGAGAACATCAAAATTTATGTCAATAATGTCATTAATTTTTAAAATATCCTTTTTCCCCATTTTCACGCTTGGGCAATTTTTGATAATTGCCACCTGACATTCAAGCTCGTCAAGCCTGAGTGCCTCATATATCCTCATGGCATTTCCTGCTGAAATATGGTCAAGAACAATGCCCTCACTGATTGGATTTACCAGCATTCAATTCACCCCCAAAAGCTTCATAATAAGAGCCATTCTTATGTATTTTCCGTTTAAAACCTGTTTGAAATAGCAGGCTCTTTCATCATCGTCAACCTCAACCGCAATTTCATTCACTCTGGGAAGCGGATGGAGAATTGTGAGATCCTTTTTGGCATTCTCCAGCTTCTTCATATCTAAGATATAGCTGTCACGAAGCCTTATATAATCCGCTTCATTGAAAAACCTTTCACGCTGTACCCTTGTCATATAAAGAATATCAAGTATGGGCATTACCTCCTCAAGGTTCTGAGTTTCGATAAATTCTATATTGTTCGCCTCAAGCACCTCTTCCTTTATGTATTCGGGAATAACCAACTCACTTGGCGATATAAGCACCATTTTTATATTCTTATGCACCGAAAGAGCGCTGATAAGAGAATGTACCGTTCTTCCGAACTTCAAATCACCGCAGAAGCCTATAGAGAAATCGTCAAGTCTGCCCTTTTCACGCTTGATTGTAAGCAAATCGGTCAGCGTCTGGGTAGGGTGATTATGGCCTCCGTCACCTGCATTTATAACCGGAATGGAAGCCTTTTGAGCCGCAACAAGAGGTGCGCCCTCCTTCGGGTGTCTCATGGCAATGATGTCGGCATAGCAGCTTACCGTTCTTGCCGTATCCGCAACGCTTTCTCCCTTTGCCGCAGAGCTTGAATTTGATTCCGAAAAACCCAGAACATTTCCGCCCAGCTCATACATTGCCGCCTCAAAGCTCAGTCTTGTTCTTGTTGACGGCTCAAAAAACAGCGTTGCAAGTTTTTTTCCGTCGCATTTATGGGCATATTTTCCGGGATTTGCAATAATATCCTGCGCCGTATCGATAAGCTCATCTATTTCCTCAACGGTTAATTCCTTAATATCTATAAGACTTCTCATAAAATTCCTCCTCTGACCTCCTGATATCACTAAAATTTTAGGCAAAATAACAAACAATCAATACCCTTTTACGGCACCGTAATTATCCTATCCAGCTTTCGTCCGACGGATTGTTTCTGAATTTAATCAGCCTTTGCACGTCCTCAGGCTTAATATAGCCCTCCTCTGCGGCACATTCCGCAATAACGTCAAAATTTGTGAGGGAAATATTTTTAACATCAGCCTCAGCCAAACGCTTAATGCCCTTTTCCATACCGTAGGTAAAGATACTTACTATGCCCAGCACCTCTGCTCCCGCTTCTCTCAATACGTCAACAACCTCAATAACACTTCCGCCGGTTGAAATTAAATCCTCAACCACAACAACCTTCTGTCCCTTTTCAAGTCTTCCCTCAATCTGATTCTGTCTGCCGTGATCCTTTGCGCCCGAACGAACATAGCCCATAGGCATATTGAGAATATGCGCCGTTATTGCCGCATGAGCAATTCCTGCGGTTGAGGTACCCATAAGCACCTCGGCATCGGGATAGTTTTCCCTTATTGTCTTTGCAAGCGCATTTTCAACATCATTTCTTACCTCAGGTGCTGTTAAGGTTAATCTGTTGTCACAATAAACCGGGCTTTTGATTCCGCTTGCCCAGGTAAACGGCTCCTCCGGTCTGAAAAATACCGCCTTAATAGATAACAAATCCTTTGCAATTAATTTTTCCATTTTAATTCCTCCCATTTTTATCCGATAAATTCCTTTACACATCTTCTGTATGCTGCAACAGGATCCTCCGCCTGTGTAATCGGTCTTCCCACAACTATGTAGTCCGAGCCTATTTCCTTTGCCCTTTCGGGGGTGGTTATTCTTACCTGATCACCCACATCACCGTCTGCAAAGCGCACTCCCGGTGTTACTGTCAAAAATTCTCTGCCGCATTCTCCCTTAACGGTTTCAACCTCTAACGGCGAGCATACGACACCGTCAAGCCCTGCGATTTTTGCATTTTTGGCATAATGCTTCACAACCTCCTCAAGACCTGTATCGATAAGCAAATCCCTTTTCATTATTTCCTCGCTTGTTGAAGTTAGCTGAGTTACCGCAATCAAAAGCGGACGTGTTCCATCCTCTCTTGTAAGACCTTTAATTGCCGCCTCCATCATCGGTATGGTACCAAAGGCATGAAGATTGCACATATCCACGTCAAGACCGGACAGCACTCTCATCGCTTTCATAACGGTATTCGGAATATCACAGAGCTTTAAATCCAAAAATATTTTATGTCCCCTATTTTTGATTTCCTTTACAATTTGTGTCCCCTCCGAATAGAAAAGCTCCATTCCGATTTTAACATACGGCTTTTCCTCCCTGAATAAATCAAGAAAATCCATTACCTCTTTTTTGCTGCTGAAATCGCAGGCAATAATTACATCCTTACCCATTGTGTGCTCCTCCTGTTATATCCTTTAAATTGTTAATTTTATACCTTTCCATTACCAGCGGCAGCTCATTTATAATATCTCGGCAGACAAACGGATTTACAAGATTTGCCGCTCCAATCTGCACCGCCGAAGCGCCGGCAAGCATCATTTCTATAACATCATCGGCAGTTGTAACGCCGCCCATTCCTATAATGGGAATTTTAACCGCCTCATAAACCTGATAAACCATTCTCAAGGCAACCGGGAAAATTGCACTTCCCGAAAAGCCGCCCATTTTATTGGCAACAACAGGCTTTTTTGTTCTTAAATCTATTCTCATACCCAAAAGCGTATTAATCATACTGATTCCGTCAGCCCCTGCCTCCTCGCAGGCCTTTGCAATCGATACAATGTCGGTAACATTGGGGCTAAGCTTAATATAAACCGGCTTTTTTGTCACACTTTTTACGGCTTTTGTAACAGAAGCCGCAGCCTCTGCGCTTGTTCCGAATGCCATTCCGCCGTTATGCACATTGGGGCAGCTCACATTTACCTCTATTATTCCGACCTGCTCCTCCTTGTCGATCTTTTCGCAGCAATATACATACTCATCAACCGAAAATCCGCTTATATTTGCAATAACAGGCTTATTGAATACCTTTTTGAGCTTTGGCAATTCCTCAGAAATAACCTTATCAATTCCCGGATTTTGAAGACCGACGGAATTTATCATTCCCGACGGACATTCTGCAATTCTCGGCGTAGGATTTCCGAAACGTGGCTCCTTTGTTGTCCCTTTAAATGAAAAGCTTCCAAGCATATTAATGTCGTAAAGCTCCGCAAATTCATACCCAAAGCCAAAGGTTCCGCTTGCCGGAATTATCGGATTATCAAGCTCTATACCCGATAAGCTGACTTTTGTGTTTACCATATTACTTCCTCCTTAACAAGCACAGGGCCTTCCTTGCATATTCTCTTTGTACCGTATTTGGTTTTGCAGCTACATCCCATACAAGCTCCGAAGCCGCACCCCATTCTTTCCTCAAAGCTCAGCTGTCCCGAGGTTTCGGTGCTGTTATATACAGCCTTCAGCATAGGCTCGGGGCCACAGGTGTAAAAATATGTATAGTCCTTGAGCATATTCAGTCCGTCGGTTACAAAGCCCTTAACTCCGACACTGCCGTCGGCTGTTGTAACAATTACGTCGGCACCTATCTTTTCAAAGTGCTCCTTGTAAAACACCTCGTCCGCACTGTTAAAGCCTAAAATCGCCGTAACCTTTTTTCCTTGTGAAATAAGCACTTTTGCAAGCCCATACATAGGCGGCACACCTGCGCCGCCGCCGATTACAACAGGCTTATCGCCGCTTACCGCCGTATCAAAGCCGTTTCCCAGACCACACAGAATATCCGGCCTTTCTCCCGCCTTCATCTGAGCCATTTTTTCTGTCCCTTTTCCTACAGTCTTATAGATTATCGTTATATTATTCCCGTTATATTCACAAACAGAAATAGGTCGTCTGAGATAATAGCCGTCAAGTTTGATATTCAAAAACTGACCGGGCGCACAAAAAGCACTTGTATCACCCGAAAGAACCATTTCATAGGTATTTTTTGCAATACATATGTTTTTCTCTATTGTATATAAATCCTGTTTAAGCATTCCTTACTCCTTCCTCTGTATACACTGTCTTCCCCTTTGCAATTGTCATCCTTATTTCTCCGAACAGCCTCATACCCTCAAAGGGCGTTGCTCTGCCCTTTGACAAAAAGCTGTCGCTGTCAACGGTAAATTCTCTGTTTAAATCAATCACAGTAAGATTTGCCGTATCCCCCTCATTAATTCCGCAGCTTAAGTCAAACCGCCTGCACGGGTTAATGCTCATCAGCTCAATCAGCCTTTCAAGAGAAATTATCCCGGGCTTCACCAGCTTGGTATACATAACCGGGAATGCCGTTTCAATTCCGACAATTCCCATAAGGCTTTTTTCAAGCCCCCGCGCTTTTTCCTCCGCACTGTGAGGCGCATGGTCAGTTGCTATCATATCTATTGTTCCGTCCTGCAGCCCCTTAATAAGCGCCGCCCTGTCCTCTCTTGAACGGAGCGGAGGATTCATTTTAAAACGTCCATCCTCCTGCAAATCCTCATCACACAGCACAAGATAATGGGGTCCGGTTTCACAGGTTATGTCAACTCCCTCCGCCTTTGCTCGGCGAATCGCTTCAACGCTTTCCTTTGTGGAGATATGACATACATGATATTTACAGCCGGTTTCCTTTGCTAATTCTATGTCCCTTTTAATTTGCTCATACTCGCTTGCGGAGCATATTCCTCTGTGATTATGCTTTTTTGCATATTCACCGTCATGGATATATCCACCACGTAAAAGCTCATTGACCTCGCAGTGCGCCGCTATAATTTTATCGTGCGCCGCCGCAATTTCCATTGCTCTGCGCATTATTTCGGGCTTCTGCACCCCTCTGCCGTCATCGGAAAATGCCTTAACCTTTTCGCACAGCTTTTCCATATCGGAAAGCTCTTCTCCTCTTTCTCCCTTAGTGATTGCCGCATAGGGATAGACGGATATTACCGCATCTCGCTCTATTATGTCTGTCTGTACCTTTAAATTTTCCTCGCTGTCGGGAACGGGATTAAGATTGGGCATAGAAAAAACTGCGGTATATCCTCCCCGTGCCGCCGCACAGGTACCCGTTTTTATAGTTTCCTTATAAGAAAAACCCGGCTCTCTCAGATGAACATGAACATCTGTAAGTCCGGGGATTATAATACAATCAGAAAAATCAAAAATAACACTGTTTTCCCCGGCAGCTCCGGTATCAAAGGTTATTTTTCCGTCCGCAACAGCAATATCAGTCCACTCAAAGCCGCCGCACATATATACACTTGCATTCTTTAGTATACAGTTCATTAAGAAAAAACCGCCCTTTCAAGTTTAAGACACAAAAAAATCCTGCCGAATGACAAGACTACGGCTAAAAAATCCCTTCACCGTTGCCGGATATTTTAACTTATACCGGAAATTTATGTGCCTGATTGATTACTGAAATAATTTTATCATATTTTACCGCTAAAGTCAATAGCAGCAGTATAAATATTTATCGGTATAATTTATAAAAAACAAAGCTCTTGCAATGATTAAATTAATAATATTTGTTCAAGCCGAAAGCCTTAAACGGGCCGACGCACACGCACCGACCCGTTTAAATATGCTTACATTTCGTAAATATTCTTTAAAAACCTTTTTGCAACAGGATTTTCACATCTCAAATCAACCTGAGAAATAACATACTTCTTTCCCTCAAATTCCTTAACGGCACAGGCAAGAGCAGGCTTCCATTCGCCGTTATCGTCCTGATTGGCAGTCAGGAGAATCGGTTCAAAGCCCTCCGCAGTAAAGGTGCTTTCGATTATCGGAGTAATCATATCCGCCTTTTCATCATACCAATATGAAAAATCCCTTGGCTTAAATTCCTCTACGGTTTTATGTCCCGTTTTTCTTGATACGAAGTGAAGCGGCAGCATTCCGCATGCCTTTACCTTAACAGTCTCCCCTGCAATTTCATGCACTCCGCACGAAAGCCTTTCAATAAGAACAACGTTATCGTTTTTCTTTATTTTAACGTCTGCAAAAACCTCAATATCAAGAGAATTATGGGTTATTTCCTTTCCGTCCCCGTCAAGCAAAATTGCCGTTAACGTATATTTTTCTCTGTCGGAGACAGCACTTGCCGTAAATTCGGCATTGGCAATATAGCTTACATCGCAGCATTTTATTTCTGCTTTTACCGTATTGCTCATCACTATTTTACCCTCTGAGCTTAACTCATATCTTACAGTAAGATTATCTGACTCTGCCTGTGTATCATTGCATATATACGTTTCAATGCTGACCTTTTCACCGGCAAAATATGTAAATCTGTCAGTGCGCAGAGAAAGCATAATAGGCTCAAGAGAATTTCTGTAGGCAAAATATGCAGGCTTTGGATTTCGTTTGCAGTCCATTATTGTTTTCATCCATCCCGACGGCCACGCGTCTATAAAAAGATGAATTGCGTTTGAAACCATATAGGGATTTCTTCTGAAGGCATCGGTCATCATTGAAGTCGCAAATGCCTGGAAACGGTGGCTTTCCTTTACCCAAGCTGCCATACTGTCTTGGGTATCGTAGAAGAAATAATGAAAATCACCCGTTTGTGCACGAACTATATTACAGGGATCAAACGGCTCCTTAAGCCATTCCTTGGGATAACATTCCTGCATAACCTCGGGAAAGTCAAGTCCCTCGGCTCCGTATTCTCCGCAGCCGTAATACCAATCCGGCTTGACGGGCAGCCAATAGCCCTTGTGCAGCCGTCCAATGTCAATGCCGTGTCCGTTATACCACATAGGATAGCAGTGGTTGTCCGGCATTGAGCTTGTGGGCGGATCATAGTCGCCGTCAACGTGCTTAATAACTCTGTCGGGATTATTTAACCAAATAACGGTATCGCAGGCATTGAAAAAGTCCTCAAGCTCATTCCTTAACATATGCCTGTGAGGCTCGTTGTTGGCATTGGGAAACGGTTCGTTAATATATGTAACAACCACGTTGCAGGCATGGCCTCTTACCATTCTTTCCATTTCCTCTGCCTGACGCACTCCCTCGGCAAATTTTGTTCTCCTCATACAGCCGAACAGCGGCAGGTCGGTCTGGGTCATCATACCAAGCCTGTCACATATGTCGTAAATTTCGTCCTGAACAGGACGCTGCGTAAGTCTTAAGAAGTTCATATTGCACAGCTTTGCAAGAAGTATATCGTCAATCAGCTGTTTTGTGTCCCCTCTCAAAACGTCCTGCTGCTCAAAGCCCATTGTATTCGCGCCTCTTAAGCGTATTTTCTTATTGTTGAGATAGTACATTCCTTTCGGAGAGCCGTCAGTGTCCTGTCTGAAGGCTCTCATTCCGAATCCGCGGATTTTTATATCCTTTATTTCATTTCCGACAATAACGCTTACCTGCGCCTGATACAAATACGGCTTTTCAGGCTCCCATACCAACGGCTCTTTTATATCTACGGTAAATTTATACTGATTAATACCATGCTTTACCGGCATGGGAATGCCCTTTCCCAGCTGATCTCTGACGCTTGCCTCGGTAAGGGAGTCGCCCATTCCGACTGTTTTCATGGTTTCGGGAATATACTCATAATCCCTGATAATACATTTGTCAAAATTCTGACCGAATATTGACAGCTTAATACTTACGGGCGTGGTAACATAGTCTGCACTGTTAACCTCCACCCATACCTCCGCCTTTTCTTCGTCTAAAAGGGGACGTATAAATAAATCGGAAATATGTATTGCATTTCTTTCCTCAACAAAAACGCTGTTATAAAGTCCCATTCCTGCCGGGCAGTGATGCCAGCCCTCTGCGGCATCGTCCCAGCCCAAGCCGGTTGCCGCATAAAGCTTGTCCCCCTCAACCTTTTCCTGGGTCGCAAAGGCATTGCCCATATAGATATAATCATTGAACAGAACAATCTTAAGCCTGTTTTTCCCCTTTACAATAAGCTCTGTGATTTCAAATTCAAAGGGCGAGAAAAAGCCCTCATGCATTCCTGCACATTCACCGTTTATATACACAAATGCCTTATAGTCGGCACCCATAAGGCAGATATAATATGCCTTGCCCTCTTTAATCTCGGATATTTCAAAATCCGCCTCATATACCTTTTTTGCATATCCTACAGGTCCCTCATATTCGGGAATTTCTATTTCCCTTTCGCCGTTTAAAAGAAATTTATTTATATACTGCCTTTTTGCGTATTCCTTTACCGAAGGAGCAAGATTTTTTAAAAAGGGCTTATAGTATTCCCTCATTTTCTCAAGCTCGGAATAAAGCTCCTCCTTTGTTGACAGCTTGGGCATTATATGAAAGGCTTCTCCTCCTTCTTCAAGCGCGCATATGCGCCTTTCTCTTTTTATTGGCTCCGGGTCGCACAAAAATTCGTGTCGGCCGCCGATACCGTTTGCCGCAATGTTTGCAAACACATCATTCCCCATAGCTTCTTTCTCCTTTTATATTATTTCTCCACAACTCTGTAGCCAACGTCTATTATATCTCCGGCACCCATTACAAATACAATATCGCCGGGCTTTACTTCTTTCTGTAAATAGCCGCATATCTCATCAAAATCCTCTATATAGACAGTATCTATCCCTCTTTTTCCTATTTCCTCAGCCAGAACGGACGCTTTTGTAACACCGTCAAACTGTTCTCTTGCCGCATAAATATGTGTCATAACAAGCCTGTCAACTCCGTCAAAGCATTCGAGAAAGCTGTTCCACAAGGTCTTGGTTCTTGTATAGGTATGTGGCTGAAACACACACCACATACGGTTGTACTCAAAATCCCCCGCTGCCTTCAGGGTTGCCGCGATTTCTGTCGGGTGGTGCGCATAATCGGCAATCACAGCCGCACCGTTTAAATGACCTAACTTTTCAAATCTGCGGTGTATCCCATGAAAGCTCTCAATGCCCTTTGAATAAACCTCGGGGGCGATACCCAGCAAATCACAGACCGCACAGACAGCCAATGTATTTAACGCATTATGCATTCCGGGAACATTCAGCTTGATTCTGCACCTTTTTTCTCCTCTGCACACAACATCAAATTCGGGATATCCGCAGTTTATTTTTATGTTTTCACACCAATAATCCGTATTTCCGCTCTGTCCGTAATATATAACATTCAGTCCGTCGTTATTAAGCGCAAGTCTTACATCATCGTCATCGCCGTTTGCAACCACAAATCCGCTGTTTTCGGTCAGAGCGGCAAATTTTGAAAAGCTGTTTCTTATTTCCTCAATGCCTGAGAAAAAGTCAAGATGATCCTCCTCAATATTTGTTATAACGGCAATATACGGATGAAACTTTAAAAAGCTGTTTGTATATTCGCACGCCTCTGTTATGAAATAGTCTGATTTCCCTGCACGAATATTTCCGTCAATTATATCCAGCTCGCCTCCGATGCTTACAGTCGGGTCCTTATCCGCATAAAGCAGTGCGTGAGTGAGCATTGCCGTTGTTGTGGTTTTACCGTGAGTACCCGAAATTCCCACAGCCTTTTTATATAGCTTCATAATTGCTCCAAGACATTCCGCCCTGTCAATCAGACGGATTCCTTTTTCCAATGCCGCACTCATTTCCGGATTGTCATTGTGAACCGCAGCTGTATGGACAATCAAATCCGCACCCTGTATGTTTACTGCGTCATGTCCCTCAAACACAACCGCTCCCATTTTTTCTAACCTATCTGTAATATGCGTTTTCTGACGGTCGGAGCCTGTCACCTTATATCCTCTTTCAAGCAGTATAACAGCCAATCCGCTCATACTTATTCCGCCGATTCCTATAAAATGAATATGCGCCCCTTCTTTTAAGTCTGACAATTCAAACCTTTTCATATCACCGTCAAATCCTTTCCGTTTATTCTATAAAAATGCGTTGAATAATACTTAATAACTTTCGTATTTTTACCGCAGTTTTTTCTTAATAATGCACTCACCTTTAATATTATACCACAAAACGGTAAAAAATCAACACAAAAAAATACAAATATCAAAGCAAATAATGCTTTTTATATTTATAAACATATTTACAATTATATTCTATTGTAAAAAAACAAAAACCGCTTTTTTCTCTTTATCAAAAACAAGCACCTATTTTTATGCAATTTAACCAAATTTTTCTTGTAATAACCACATTTTTTACACAAATGATTGACAAATATGATTATTTGAAGTATTATAAGGATAATTATTGATGGTAACGGCACAATTATATCAATGCAGTCGAGAGGTGGTGATTCAGTTGCAGATTACCGACATAAGAGTAAAAAAAATCCCTACGGAAGGGAAAATGAAAGCAGTAGTTTCTGTAACCTTTGACGATGCTTTTGTTGTACATGATATTAAGATAATTGAAGGTCAGGACAAGCTGTTTACTGCTATGCCAAGCAGAAAAACACCCGACAATGAATTCAAGGATATCGCTCACCCCATAAACAGCGAGATGAGAGAGCTTCTTGAAAAGTCAATTCTTGAAAAATATAACGAGGTTCTTGATGAGACTTAATTTCAAAAGGTAAGATCAGCGCTGCCGGCCAGTGTCGGCAGCTTGTTCTTTTTTTGAGTTTTTTCTTACCTTTGCAAACCACAAAAGGCTTATAACGTTAAAATATTCAGAAATATTTTTGGTTTTCCTGTATTTTTTGGTTACTTTTTTGTTAAAAAACTGTTGACTTTTTATTAACAATATGGTAAAATGTAATGGTTCCACAGGGGTGTAGCTCAGTTGGTAGAGCAGCGGTCTCCAAAACCGCGTGCCCAAGGTTCGAGTCCTTGTACCCCTGCCACTTAAATTGTCCTTGAACTTGGCAAAAGGCTTGGTTTGAGGGCTTTTTTCTTGCTTTTTTCTCTTAATACGAATTGGGATTAGTTTGTGATGTAGTAACATTTGTTAATACCTGTTTCGGCGACATTCTCGGCGACGAGAGTAATTGTTATTATTTATCATCTTGATTTTAACGGTTTAAATCTTATCAATGCTACCACCTTGTAGGCTTGTATTTCTGTGGTTGTTATTGTCCTCTTGTGGAGTGGTGGTAGGTTGTATTTTTTTGAAAACTATTTTTTTCTGTTAGTTTTATTTCCTTTTTTCTGTATTTAGCTATCCGTAATTACACTGTTTTTAAACATATATTATATTCTTGAAGTGATTTTATATATTATTTCAAATTATAGCAAATTAGAGGTGATTGATAATTTCAAAAAAATTTTTGTAGTTTTTTAGAAATTAATACGTTTGTCCCTAAGGGAAAAATGATGAAAGTGTAGGTGTAAAGCGAAGTTACATAATAATGAAAAATAATAAAAACATGGACATTTGCAAGGACAATGGGATTTTACTTATCGAATCGAATTTGGTAAAATATAACTATGAGGTGGTTAATGTGGGAGGTGAATCCGAAAAACAGTTGTTTAATTCCGTGTATAAGGATATTGCAGAAGCTTTTGGGATTGATACCGCTATACAGATTTATCAAATGTATAAAGGAACGCAGGTATCTTTTCCGACAAGACTCTTCAATCCCGAATATGTAAAAAAACAAATACCAATCGAATACGACGGAACTAACGTAAAGCAGTTAGCTAAGAAATACGGCTACAGCGAAAAAACTATAAGGAGGATGTTAAAAAACAGCATATAATCTTAATGCTATGAAAGGGGTTATAGTTACAAGTTATTTATTCGGTTAGTGGTTTAATAAAAAATAATATTAAAATGGAAGGATGAAAACATATGGCAAACATTGCAGAAAAGGTAATATCAAATTTTAATGGTAAATCAATCATGGAGGGCATAGACAAAAATCAACTTAAAGAATTTACACAAAAATACTACAATTTAATAGTATTATCAGGCAGAAAGATTGAAAAGAAATATGCAAATATCAGAATTGACGCTTTTCCTTATATCAATGATAAAAAAACAAAGGAAGATTTATCAAAACGGTATAAAGAATATGCAACAACAGAGGATATTTTGTTGTATTTTAAAGCTTCTGAAAACCAAGAATTGTACATAACTGAAAAAGGAATATACTTTAATATGTTTGATTTGGTTGATGAAGAATGCAAATATGGGGTAGTACCATTTGAAAATATAAGTTCTCTTGATGTGGTTCAAAAAGGAGATTACTTTTGTTTAGAATGCAATGGAATCTTACTTATTACTGATGACGTAAAAAATAAAGATTTTTATGAGGATATTGATTTAAAGGAATATACAAAACACCTAACAGAAAACAACCTAACGATTTCGGAAACCGAAATGATTGATGGAACAAAACGCCATATAGATGTTTCTTTGTACGGAAAAATTAAGCAGCGAATAAAAAAAAGTAATATACTAAATGTTAGCTTTTCTGTTGATTCTGGGTATATATGCGTTATTGTGTGCGAAGGTTTTTGCGAATATGAAATATCAAATGGTGTTGTTAGTCTCGAAGGAAATTTCAAACGCTTTAAGGACGAGAAGTTTTACGAAATCTCCCATGGTGAAATGTCATGTATTAGTTGGGATATGTTTGGCGGATATTATGTCACCAGACAAATGGATGCTGTTATTCAATATATGAACGAGCTTTCAGCAGAAGAAGAAAAAGAAAAGGCAATTGAAGAAGATATACAAAAACAAGTCGAAAAATTAGTCAAACTCAAAACGATAGGTTTGCTTACCGACAAAGAATTTGAAGAAAAAAGACTTGCATTGCTTGAACGCATGGGTATATGAAAAGGGTGTTCCCAGTGAAAAAAATATTTGATACATACAGCGATAAAATAAGTAAATTATTTAAAAGTACCTGTTCACTCACCGATATTCAGATAAGTAACGTATGCACAATTTTTTCGGAAACAATCAACAAGTCTGATGTTTACGCATTTTACGATTTTACGATAAATAAAAGCGCAAAAGAATGTTTGTTCTTTACTTCCAACGCAGTGTATTACAAAGACGTATTATCAAGCCCGATTAAATGCGAATACTCTGCCATAAAATCTGTCAGTGTAATTCAGATAAACAATAATGATGAGGTTTTAAAAATAGAATTGAATGACGGTTCAGCCAAGAAAATCAACTCATCATTAATTGATAAACAAGCATTGAAAAACTGCATTGATAAGCTGATAAGTGTAAAAATTTCCGAACCTACAGAAAGCAGTATTTCTTATGAGTTGGAAGAAAACCATGCCGTTTCCGATATTGGAAATGATTCTGCACCAAGAATTGCAAAAGATACAATCAAAACTGTGTCTACAACCGCAGGAAGCTATGGTATTGTGAACAAGCTTTTTGATGAAGAAAAATTCAGTGCCGCACAGGGTCACGGCTTTGCCGCCGAACGTGCTAACAATTTGGTGGACAGGCTGTCGGGCAAACATGCCAGAATAGTTGGTGATACAAACATCAAAAACGGAGCTGACAGAATTGTCAATGGTGTTGAAATTCAAACAAAGTACTGCAAAACAGGTGAAAAATGCATTTCAGAATGTTTTGAACACGGCAAAATGAAGTATACAATCAACAACGGTACTCAACCCATGAAAATAGAAGTTCCGTCCGACAAATACGACGCCGCAGTCAAAGCAATGGAAGAACGAATCAAAAGAGGAGAAGTCCCCGGAGTTTCCGACCCTGCGGAAGCAAAAAATATTGTCATAAAAGGCAAGTTTACTCATGCACAGGCGGTAAATATTGCAAAAGCAGGAACTGTTGAATCTATTGTGTATGACTCCGTCAACGGTGCGGTTATCGGCAGTGTTTCCTTTGGACTCAGTACGGCTTTAACCTTTGCCGTTTCGATGTGGCAGGGCGAAGATTTTGACACTGCTATTAAAAGCGCTTCATTTACGGGTTTAAAAATGGGCGGAATGACCTTTGCAACAACATTGTTTGCGAGCCAATTGTCAAAATCAAGCTTAAACAGTGCGTTAGTCGGCGGTTCGGAAGCTATAGCAAAAGCTATGGGTCCAAAAGCTTCCGCTGTTCTGATAAATGCTTTCCGAGGAAATGCCGCTAACATATACGGCGCAGCAGCCATGAAAAGTGCCGCCAAATTGTTGAGGGGAAACGTTATTACAAGCGGAGTTACCGTTGCGGTAATGTCAACAGCTGATGTAGTGAATATATTCAGAGGACGAATATCAGGAAAACAGCTGTTTAAAAACATTGCCAACACCACAACATCAGTTGCAGCAGGAACAGCTGGATTTATTGCAGGTCAAGCACTTATACCAATCCCGATTGTAGGCGGACTTATAGGTTCTTTTGTAAGTGGAGCAGCAGCTTCAAAGGTTAGTAATACTGTTTTAGACCACTTTATAGAAGATGATGCTGATGAAATGGTTGGAATTATTAATGATAGGTTTACGAATTTGGCAAATGATTATCTGCTTAATAAAGAAGAAGTGGAATATGTTGTTGATGAATTGCATGATGAATTGAACGGTTCAGCTTTAAAAGATATGTTTGCTTCTTATGACAGAAACAAATATGCCGATTCTATCCTTGTTCCAATTATAGAAAAAAAAGTCAAAGAGCGAAAATTTGTTAAACTCCCCAAAATAGAGGATATGCAAAAAGGTTTGATAGAATTGCTTGAAGATATGTCAAATGAACAGACAGCCAACGCTTGAATACAAAGAAATTTTCGTTTGATAGTTATAAAAAAATTTAATTAATCATGACTATGTGAAATCAAGTGTTGTGGTTGAATATGACGGAAAAAACATTAAGCAGCTTGCATTGAAATATGGATATTCTGAAAAAACTATAAGGAGGATGTTGAAAAATAATCTAAAAAAATCATCAAGTTAGTAGTTTTATTTTTTATGGCATATGTAATGACATTTGATATTATTTATAAAGATATGCATTAAAAAAAGAACTATAAATAATAATTTGCATTCCCATAAAAAAATGTAATATGAAAAAAGTCGATAATTGGGAGGATTAAAATGTTATTATTAGATGAATTTAGTAACACATGTTAACTTATTTACTTATTTTGGTATATATAACAGAAAGTGAGGATTTTTATGAGTAATATAAGAACAGCTTTGCTTCCAGGCGAACAAGTGGTAGAACAAATGGTATGTTCAAGAGCAAAATTTCTTGGTATGAGTGTTGGTGGAAGATTATTCTTTACAAATCAACGTATTATTTTTGAAACTAATGCAATGAATCAAGTCATTTCAAACAAAGTAGATATAATTGGTTATAATGAAATCACGGAATATAGTTTAGCTGACAATTTAGTTTTATTTGTATGCCCAATTCCAATCCCAGGAATTACAACTAATAAATGCATACATATAAAAAGACGAAATGAACTTATTCGTTATCAACCCCAAAATGTCAATAGGGTAATGTCTATTTTAGAACAAGTAATACCAAATGTTAAAATGAATAAATATTCATTTATGAAGTCTTTAGGGTGTCTTTTTAATTATAAATAAGCATATTTAATTATTAAAAACTGAAAGGAAGAAGAATATGGTAAGAGTAAATAACATTTTCAATAATTCAAATTTAAAGTGTATTGCAAAAGAAGGTATATATTCAGTATATGAACATCAAAATGATTTAAGTGTTACACCACTAACTGCAGAAAATGCATATTTTATGAGTGAAATGAACGTAAAAAAACGACAAGTGCTGTGTGAATTAGAAAATACAAGCATTAAAGTACAAGCAGGAGCTATGCAATGGCAGACAGGAAATATATCTATGAACTCTGATGTTTCAGGAGTGGGAGACTTTTTCGGCAAAATGATTAAGGGAGCTGTTACAGGTGAATCAGCTGTAAAACCAATATTTAATGGTACTGGATATATGATGCTTGAACCCACTTATAATCATATAATAATAGAAAATATTTCTGATTGGGGCGGTGGCATTGTATTAGATGATGGATTGTTTTTAGCTTGTGATGCAAATTTAAACGAATCGATAGTGTCGCGTAGTAATTTAGCCACTGCCGCTTTGGGTGGAGAAGGTCTATTCAACTTAACTTTATCAGGAAATGGATTTTGTGTATTAGAATCACCTGTGCCACGTGAGGAATTATTTGAGTTTGTACTTGATAATGATGTTATTAAAATTGATGGTAATATGGCAATTGCATGGTCATCTTCATTAGAATTCACTACAGAAAAAAGTACATCAAGTCTTGTAGGTTCTGTATTATCAGGAGAAGGATTTGTTAATGTGTACAGAGGGACGGGCAGGGTATTAATGGCTCCTACTTTACCTGGAACAACCATGTCCGATAAACACGCTCCTGAACAAACTACCGCTAATACATCTGCAGGTGCTGTTGGCAATTTTCTTGGTGGACTTTTAAAATAACAAAGGTGTTGCATATGCTATAAAAATACAGAAAAGTAAATTGTAATTATTACAAACACTTATGCTTATTAATACATACTAATAATTATATTACCCGAACAGAAATCAATCTGTTCGGGATTTTTTATTTTGGAGGTAATATTATATATGAAAACAGAGCAAAGAAACACACAAATTATATTTGAATACGATACGGATATGAAGAAGAAATATCTTCATCGTATTATTTGGGATGAAAAAAAGGAAAGAGCAACGGTTATAATGCTTTCAGCAGGAAGTTCGAAGGGAGTGTATTTTGACAGGACAACTTGCAATGTTCTTAGAAATCTTATGAATTTAGGGTTTGGTTCGGCTGATATTGTGAATTTGTTCCCCGAAATTGGCAACAGCAAGATTGTTGTGTCAAATTCCGAGGACATAGAAAACATCCAGCAAATAGAAAAATCTGCGGAATGTGCGGACAAAATTATTTATGCAGTGGGTACAGGTCACAAGACCAACAAGGCGGTTCGGAAAAGAGCAAAAACGATAATTGAGATTATCACAAAATATGCAAAGAAATGTTATTGTATATCGGACAGTGACGGTCAGTTATTTTATCATCCTCTATGCCCTAAGGTATGGGATTGGAAGCTTGTTCCTTTGCCTTTCAAGCAGTTGGTTAAGGAAGTGTCGGAACAATGATAAAGATAGGTCACGTTGCTGATATAAAGAACAACACACAAATTCCAGAAAGTATAAAATCTGATGTTATATCGGTTCTTATGATATTAGATGAATGCTATGGCTCAAACAGGAATATTGATTCGGATATGGGCGGATTTGTTGTTATATGCGAAAATTCAGAGCAATTTGATATTCCTTATTTTGACATTTCCGATGTTGCGGAATATACCGAAATTGTCGGTGATTATGAGAAATCATTGTATATATCTGGTACGGAAAGAAATGTAGTTGTTTATAGAAATTGCATATTTTGATATTATCCATGTGTCGATTCTTCGGCACATGGAACATAGAAAATATGCGTTCCTTATTCCGATAGCACAAACTTTTATTACAATAAACAGCTTTTCAGCAATACATCATTTACTTTTGTTATTATCAATTTCTTTTTTAATTTCTTTCAATAGTTCTTTTAAATTATTACATTCTTTCGTTTTATTTAGGTTTAAAATCAGATTATTTATTCCTATTGCATTAATAATATTTTTATCATCTAAATAATCAAATATGCTATGAGCAACATATTGTTCGCAGCCAGCTTCAATATGTATGTGAACATTATTTGATTTTGAAAATTTTATCTCATCCACATGTTGTGACAGTATAAAGTTTAAAGATATTTTAGATTGTTCATAATATGATTTAGGAATATCATAAGAATAACGTCCAGTGGATGGATTTATTCTAATTCCCGCATATTTGAATGTTCTGCTAACTGTCGATTGAGATATGTTCTTATTAAAATATTCTTCGTATTTTCTTACAAAATCTTTTTGGGTTCTTATTTCATCTTTATATTCATCAATAACTTTTTTGAATTTAGATACCACTTCTGCTCTATCTTTTCGATACATTTTTTCCACCTCTTTGTGCGATAAATTACTGCATTCGTCATTTTGCTATGCCGAATATATTCATATTTTGCTATCTATTATGAATAATTATAGCATATATTTATAATTATGTCAAGATATAATGAATAATTTATAGATATAGGGACGTAAATGTTAGAAATATTTTGTTATATTTTGAGTATTGACATTAAAAATTCTTTGTGTTAAAATGCTATTGTAATTGAAATTTATGGCAAAGCTGCTTTGTTTTTGTAAATTTCAGCTTTTCTCAGATGTATTTTATGTTAATATAGTTTTAATTCTAAACTTGTTTGATTTCAAAATTATTTATAGTTTGCTTCTTGTGTTATTTTATTTCTTTCAATGAGCTAATTAATAAATTTATTAAAGGATAATTAAACAAGGGATAGAATGAAAGTTCTATCCCACTTTTTATAATTTCTGAATTTCCATAGAATTAAAATAGTATTTGTCATTAAATTTCAAAATATAGAGCTATAAAAGGAGGCAGTTCAATGGCAAATTCAACCTAAATCTTTACTGTGATGAAATAGTAGGGGAATAAAAACGTCTTATCTGCAGCAAGAAATCTTGATTGATGTTCTTGCCGCCACTTCACAAATGTCAAACTCCTTATCGTTACTGGGAGTTTGACGATTGTGGCAGGTGGCAAATTTCAAAAAAATAAAAAAGAAAGGATTTTATCATGAACAAAGATAACAATTTTGAAAAAGACGAAATTATTGAAAGGGCATATGATATGTTAAAAAATCTTACATATGCAAGAAATTTCAACAGTCCGGAAGAATTTTATGTGAAGTACAGCAATGAGGTCGAACTGAATAACGGTAAAGTATTTACTTATGAAAGCGTTGACAAATTATCATCTAAGAATTTTAAAGCTATGATAAATAATCAATTAAGAGATGATTTACAAATTGACTATATCCCCAATATAGGGGACGTGTATAAGAGAATATATGACGAAATCAGGAGGGATAGCAATATGACTAAAATATATAATAGATTTGCAGGTAACAAAGACGAAAATGTTTACTTTTTCGCCAATGATTATAACACCTGCATGAAGGTTACATCAAAAAAGTTTGAAATAATACATAGTTCTGATTATTTTTTCTATAAAAACAGAAATATGTTACAGCAAGTGTTACCGAAGAAAACCGATGACTCTCTATACGATTTACTAAAACCATATGTAAATCTTGGCGAAAATGATTATAAGTTGTTTCTCGCTTACCTGTGTCACCTGTTCATATATGACACATCGCATATGATATGTATCATCAGTTCATCACACGGCAGCGGGAAATCAACACTGACGAGGTTGATTAGACGTCTTGTCGACCCAACGTTGGCAGAGAATGCTCTCATTCCTCGCAACATCAATGATTTCATCAATCATTGTGCAAACAACAGCGTTGTTTGTTTTGATAATTCACGTCAATTGACTGACGATGAAAGTGATATAGTTTGTGCTGCGGTAACGGGTTCAACCGTTGCAAAGCGAACTTTATACACTACAGATGAAGAAACGTTGTTGTTTTTGAAAAACATCTTTATTATCAACGGAATTGATATAGTTCCTCGCAAAGCAGACTGCATTGAGCGGTCTTTGCTGTTTGAACTACTGCCGATTGACAGTAAAGACAGAAAAACCGATAGTGAATTCTGGAATGCGTTTTCAATAGACAAGCCCTACATTTTGTATGCAATATTCAAAACAATATCTAAGGCTATGAAAATAAAACAAACGTTAGATATGAAGGGCAAAAGCTATAGAATGCAAGATTCATTTATTAATATGTGTTCAATAGCTCTTGCATTGAATTTTCATCTTGAAGAATTCCAAGATATTTTCTTTAATAATACAGATAAATTAAAGAAAATATCTGCTGAGGAAAATGTTTTTGTCAATGCAGTTATAAGCTTTATTGATTCTCATAATGGATTAGTAAGCCCAAGAACTATGACATCTGTATATAAAGATGTGGCAAAACACTACAAAGGGCATGACTATCCCAAATCTTCTTCTGCATTTTCCAAAAAGCTGAATCTTGAAAACGAATCCCTTGAAAGATTGGGTTATCGATTCGAAAGAATAGAGAAAAAAGATGCAACATACATAACATTGAAGCGGAAAGATAAAAAATTCAGAAAGAAACTCGCTTAATTTATGTTATCAAAATATGCCGCCTGCCACATATGCCCAATTACCCAAGTTCAACTTTGGAAATATGGTATATAACGTAGGCGGCAAGAAAGGGAACAATTATGAATGAGAAAATTTACTATAATATCAAAGAAATTTCTTCAATACTCGGAATATGTTACCATAAAGCATTAACCTTTGTAAAATATAGTGGGCTAAAATATAACAAAATAGGAAACACCTATCTTGTATATAAAAACGATTTTTATGAGTTTATGGAAAACAATAGAGAAATAAATCTTAAGGAGGCTGAATACAATGCATGTATCGGGACACATACGAAAAAGAAATTCAAAAAGTAAAGAACCATGCTATCAAATAATTATAGAACTGCCTGCCGACAAGGTAACAGGCGAGAGAAATCGAATATATAAAACTGTACACTGTACAAAAAAGATAGCTGAACAGCATTTACGTCAGATGATTGATGAATGTGAAAATCAATCTTATGTAAAATCAAACGATATTACCGTCCATGAATGGGTAGATAACTGGTATGACTTATATATCAAGGATTTCCTATCCCCTACTACAATTCAAGGATACAAATACAATATTGAACACTATATAAAAACAAGCAAGCTGTCCACGCTTAATATTCAAGATGTTACGTCCGCAGACGTTCAGAATTGGGTAAATGAGCTATCGAAAAAATCACCTGTAACGGGGAAGCACATAAATCCGAAAACGGTCAAAAACATATACCACAATCTTTCAGCTGCATTTGACAAAGCTGTAGACAACGAGATTATAAAAAAGAATGTATGCAAAAATGTAACGCTTCCGAAGCTTGTCAAATACAAAGCGGAAGTCTATGATGAGAAAGAAATCAACAAGCTTCTTGAAGTTATAGACGGTACAGACATGATGTTGCCAATCACTCTTGACCTTGTTCTCGGATTGAGACGCGGTGAATTATTGGGTTTGAAGTGGCATCATATTGACTTTGAGAAAAAGTTAGTTACCATTGAGGATAATCTTGTAGAAGTCAATAAAAATATAGACAAGCAAAGAACACTTACAAAAAAGCCGAAGTCTATAAGCGGAGAAAGAACAATTCCCATTACAGATAATATAATCAAGCTACTGAAAAAAGGCAGAGCGGAATATTTATCAAATAAATTAGCATTGGGAAATCGTTTCTACGATGAGGATTATGTGGTATGTCAGCCAAACGGAAAACCATATAAGCCTGCTTCATTCACGAAGAAATTTCATAAGTTATTAACCGAAAATAACTTGAAAATGATACGTTTGCACGATATTCGGCATACAAATGCTACGCTTATGTTGAGCCATGGAGTATCGGCAAAGGTTGCTCAAATGAGATTAGGGCATTCAGACTTCTCAACTACCATGAATATATACTCTCACGTACTTGAAACAGTTGAGGTTTCGGCGGCAGAAACAATTGAAGATACCCTTCTCGGAAAACGTGCATAGGAAACGGTGCAGTATCTCACATTGACGAGGTACTGCATTTTTATGCCGCCACTTATCTTCCTGAAAAAGTATGGTTTATACTGTATTTCAAGGGTAGGTGTGTGGTGGCAAACTTTCACAAGTTATTTTTTTTTGAAAAATTCAGTACATACTGTTTCGAAACCATCCGACTCCCAACAAACCAATTACTAATGGTATTTATGACCGTTGCACTTACATATTGATTTTTCGTTATTTTATCGGAAATTTTATTTCTTCAAATTAAATCATGCCGTCGGCAATAGGTCGGCATTTTGGTAGATGATAGCTTGTAATTTGTTGGTTTGATTCAATTTCTGAAATGCCGTATAAATGCTCCAAAACCGCGTGCCCAAGGTTCGAGTCCTTGTACCCCTGCCATTTAAATTGTCCTTGAACTTGGCAACAGGCTTGGTTTGAGGGCTTTTTTCTTGCTTTTTTCGATTTGAATGATTATCAATCGTTTTCCGTTAAGCAACATTTATTTTAATCTGTTACGGCGACATTGACGACGGCAGATGTAACTGTTGTGTTTTCAGTTGCTTCGTATCTCTGTTAATTTCAATTAATGCTGCCACTGCTGTCTTGCCAAAACTGTGCTTATTGCTGCCCTCTTGTGTGTAGGTGTAGGCGGCAATTTTTTAAAAAGTATTTTTTCAAGGTCAGTATTTTGCTGTTCGCTATTACTTCCTATCATCTCTTTCTGATAATATGAAATCTGTAAATAGTCCCTTTTTATACATATATTATATTATTGAAATAAAATAATATTTCAATAAATATCTTATGGTTTGGGGGGACTTTTATGTTGTAGCAATTTTTATTATATATTTTGAAATGTAGGCATAAAATTTTTCACAGTATCTGTATGGAGTTTATTCTATAGCAGATACTTCAATTTTTTAGTATAATTTGTAAATTTATGGAAAAATACAAGGAAAAAGGGATTTGATATGAGAAATGATGTGTGATAAACTTTTATTAGAGGTGATGTCCATGGATAAAGCTGATTCAAAATTGTTTAACACGGTCTATTGGGAAATAAGCGAAGAACTTGGTATTGAGGTTGCGGTAAAAATATATCAAATGTATAAAGGTACACAGGTTTCGTTCCCAACAAGGTTATTCAATCATGATTATGTAAAATCAAGGGTTGTGGTTGAATATGACGGGAAAAACATTAAGCAGTTGGCATTGAAATATGGATATTCTGAAAAAACTATAAGGAGGATGTTGAAGAATAGATTTTAGGTGCTTAATTGTTTCATACATAAAAACGGAAATTCGCTATATCTAAATAACTATTAGCACCTTTATATTACCCATGTTGGGAATTTTCGTTAAGCTATAAAATAAATATGAGAGGAGTATATAAAATATGTTAGAAGCAATAGTAATTATAGGGTTAGCATGGTTCATTATACAATTAAGAAAAATGTAGTAAAAATTCTAAGAAAGGATGGTACTAATTATGATACGCGGGCTTATATGCGTAGCTTTATTATGGTTATTAGTAAAAATTATAAGATATATAAAATATTGATGGAAATAGTATCGAATTACTGGCACTAAATATATTACAGAAAAATATGGGCGTAATATAAATTACTTATAGATATGTGTATGATTGAGGAAAGTTTATTTAACAATAAATAATATTAAAATCACCATATAAGTATAGCTATGAATAATTTATTTTCTTATTAGGAGGGAAAAGTATGTCAAAAGAAAAGGTTAAGCTATTTGGTAAGGATTTTTCGTTAAGTCCCGAAAAACACAATTATTTGGAAGTTTGTAATCAGTTTAAATGCCTTGCTGATGAAGCTTATAATCATTATATCAATGTCTTTAATCAAAATTTTACCAATTTGGATGATATTGAAGAAAAAGGTGCAGAGCTGATAAGAGAAGTATTTTATAGTTGCTCCGAAAAAATTCTTAAACTTTTATCACAATATGGTATTTTTGATATATCAATTGATAATATTATGGCTGGAATATCCAAACAAGGTTATGTTGAAAAATCGGTAACTACTATACTTGATAAATATTGGGATATAAAAGATGATGAAACTATAAAAGATAATCAAAGAAAAGCAAAAAGTCAAAATAGGTACAAGTGGGATAACGATGATTTTTGGTATGATGGAGCAGCTAAGGGTGCTGTAAAAGCAGGAGCGATGAACTTAGCAAGTGGAGCTGGTCATGGCATTGCAAATATGATTGACAAAACAGCATCAAGTGTTGCAGCATCCATTAAAATGTCAAAAATTTTTGAAGATGAAAAAAACAATCCTACAATTGCAAATGGTGTTTGGTGTGATGTATGCAATTCAAGGTCATACTTCATGGATATAGTTGAATCAAGAGGAAAATGCAAATATGACAGAATTTCTCAAAAAGATACGGATGAGGCAGAAGTATTATTTGATAATTGTAGTAAATATGTTACTGATATTGAAAAGAAAAAAGAATTATTATATAAAATTTTAATGTTGAACGGCAGAGAACGCAAGTATTATTCATATGGAATTGATACCTTTCCAGATGAATCCTACAGTTTGATTATAATTGCAAATTGGAATTATGTAAATCTAAAAAAAGAGTCTGAAAATTATATGGATAATTATCTTGAAAAAGCCTTGCTTTGTAATAATTCAGATTTACATAAAATCAAAGATGATATATGTCAAAAAATGAATGAAATTGGGCTAAACGAATGTGAAGCTTTTTCTAAGATTAATGATATGATAGATGAAGAAATATTGCAAAAAATAACAGAAAACTATCAGACGGCTGACCGAGAACAATGTAGAATTATTTTAGAAAATGTTAAATCTTCCGATGTGGGAGAAAAAATAAAAGAAAAGTATGTTGACAAAATAAATGCTCAAATATCACATTTTGAAGACGAGATGTTGCAAAAAATAACAGAAAACTATCAGACAGCTGACCGAGAACAATGCAGAATTATTTTAGAAAATGTTAAATCCGCAGATGTAGAAAAAAACATAAAAGAAAAATATGTTCGCAAATTGACGGCTCGTATATCACATATTGAAGAAGAATTGATAAAAAAAATAATAGTAAATTATGAAAATACTGATGTAGAGCAATGTAAAAATATGATAAAAAACATAGAGCAAACTGATGTCAAAAATACTATAAAAAATAAGTATATTGGATTATTGAATCAACGAATAAAGTCCGTTTTGACATCTGAAGATTATAATGCATTTGATAAAATATTATTAGAAACTGATTTTACTAATACGGAATCAATAAAAAGGAGTAAAGAATTCATTGAGAATAACGGAAAAACAGATGTAAAATCGGAATATATAAAAGCTTTAGATGGTATTAATAGTAATAATATAAAAAAAGCTCAAAAGTATTATGCATATAAACAAAAGGGTTTTTTTAAATATCATAGAATAAAATTATTACTTTTAATTGTGGCTATGGTTGTATCACTTTTTGTGCAAAAAAATAGTTCACATGAAATCATACCTCTTATATGTAGCCTATATGCTTGGTTTGTTATAGGAAATGTAATATATGTAAATACAGTATGTAAAAACGCATTTAATTTATTAACTGTTAATAATTCTGTAACTAATAAAATTATTACAGAAAAATAAATCAATTCATTAATTTCAATAATATATATTTAATAATCATATTACCCGAACAGATTAATTTCTGTTCGGGATTTTTATTTTGGAGGTAATATTATATATGAAAACAGAGCAAAGAAACACACAAATTATATTTGAATATGATACGGATATGAAAAAGAAATATCTTCACCGTATTATTTGGGATGAAAAAAAGGAAAGAGCAACGGTTATAATGCTTTCGGCAGGAAGTTCGAAGGGAGTGTATTTTGACAGGACAACTTGCAATGTTCTTAGAAATCTTATGAATTTAGGGTTTGGTTCGGCTGATATTGTGAATTTGTTCCCCGAAATTGGCAACGGCAAGGTTGTTGTGTCAAATTCCGAGGACACAGAAAACATTCAGCAAATAGAAAAATCTGCGGAATGTGCGGACAAAATTATTTATGCAGTGGGTACAGGTCACAAGACCAACAAGGCGGTTCGGAAAAGAGCAAAAACGGTAATTGAGATTATCACAAAATATGCAAAGAAATGTTATTGTATATCGGACAGTGACGGTCAGTTATTTTATCATCCTCTATGCCCTAAGGTATGGGATTGGAAGCTTGTTCCTTTGCCTTTCAAGCAGTTGGTTAAGGAAGTGTCGGAACAATGATAAAGATAGGTCACGTTGCTGATATAAAGAATGACACACAAATTCCAGAAAGTATAAAATCTGATGTTATATCGGTTCTTATGATATTAGATGAATGCTATGGCTCAAACAGGAATATTGATTCGGATATGGGCGGATTTGTTGTTATATGCACAAATTCGGAGCA